>Ga0208014_1000052_pt1 | contig 84327 bp, 72 predicted proteins | sample 25_taG_FD_184099 | JGI IMG/M metagenome (GOLD analysis project Ga0208014, IMG submission 184099) | Marine viral communities from Cariaco Basin, Caribbean Sea - 25_WHOI_OMZ (SPAdes) (version 2) | ecosystem: Environmental > Aquatic > Marine > Oceanic | place: Caribbean Sea: Cariaco Basin...
GAAGAGGCCTACCGGAGCATGATTATCGAGGCGGTTTCCGGGGATATTATTCATACCCCGGCGGTGTCGGGGATACCCGCCAGTTTCATGCGGCAGAGCCTGGAGGCGGCCGGCTTTCCCATGGACAAGCTGAACCAGGCGGGCGAAATCAACTATGGGGAAAAGCTGAAACCCATTGATGACGAAGCCAAAGCGTGGAAAACCGTCTGGTCCGCCGGCCAGGGCGTGAGCCAGATCCACGACGTTCTGAGCGTCGCCGATCTGGTCAAGAGGCTTACTGAGGAATACCGCAGCGGACGGGACCGTTTAAACGCGGAATTGTGATGCCTTGGACTGCAGCGAGGCCAGGGTCTGGGCAATCCGGCCACTGGCTTCATCGGAGCGTTCGATAGCTTCCACAGTCTGCCGGGAGGAGCCGGCAATGTCGCTAACGCTGACACTGACCTCACTGGCATGCTGGCCCTGTTCTTCTGCTACCGAAGAAATGGCAAGCGCCCTGTCCTGAAGGCTGCCCAGAAGCTGATTGATCCGGTCAAAATGCTCGTCGGCCCGGCGGAATTCCGAGGAGGATTCGGCCACTTGGGAGGAGACTTCACCGATAACATTGACCGCCTTGCTGCTACCCTGTTGCAGGCGCTCGATAATGCCCCGGATCTCAGTGGTCGATTGCTGGGTTCGGCTGGCCAGGGTTCGCACCTCATCGGCCACGACCGCAAAACCACGGCCGGACTCGCCGGCGCGGGCCGCCTCGATCGCGGCGTTCAACGCCAGCAGATTGGTCTGCTCCGCGATAGCGCCGATGACCGACAACACCGAGTCGATCTCCTTACTCTGGTTGTCCAGCTGATTCACCGCCTGCACGGCCTGTTCGACGTTGCGAACCACCTGATCCAGCCTGTCCCTGACCTCCCGGGAAATACCGGCAGTGGCCTGACTTTCCGAGCTGACATTGCTGACAGAGCTGGCAACCTCCTGAATGCTCTGCGCCACTTCGGCAATGCTGCCGGACATCGCTTCCATCGTGCCTGACACCTCGGCCACCTCCTGTTCCTGGCGATTGACCGCGCCCACCGCACTGCGACTGATCTCGCCCTGGCTCTGGGCCTGGCCGGAGGCGGATTCCGCCGAAGCTTTGACATCCGATACCAGTTCCTGGATCCGGGCGATAAAACGGTTCACGCCACGGGCCATCTCGGTGAGCTCATCGTTTCCCTTGAGAGAGACCCGGCGGGTCAGATCTGCCTCGCCATCGGCAATGCCCCAGATAGCGGAGCTCAGTCGCAGTACCCGAGGTAACAGGCCGCCGCCAAGCACCAGCGCCACCAGGATAATGAGGATAATCACGGAACCGATGGCCAGCATGCTCAGATTGGCGGACAGGCTGGACGCTTCGGCATTCAGGGCTTCAACCGTGCTCTGGATTCGTGACCGGGTATCGGCATCCATGGCGGCCAGTTCCTGCTGAAGGCGCTGGTTCACCTGCTCGGTTTCGGCTTCCAGAGTATCGCGAAGGGCATCGATACTTCCGGCGATAGTGGCACCGAACTCTTCCTCAAGGGCAGCCATATCCCGGTTGATTCCCTCAAGGGACAGGCCGAGTTTCAGCTGGCCGATGGAGGAGCCCTGGGGTTTGATATCCGCGGTTACGATCACCACATTCGGGTCACGACTTGCCGCATCCAGGACACGATTTGCCGCACCACGGCCTTCCCCCTGCTCCATAAGAGTGCGGACACGATCATCTGTGCGGTCCACGTAACGGGTCAGACGCTCTCCGTACTGGTCGTAATAAATGGCGAAGAGTACCGACTCCCGGGCATCGGCCAACTCAACCAGGCCGGTCAGGCGGGGAATGTCTCTGTCCCAGATCAGCGGGGCGGCGACTGCCGCGAGAACATCCGCCAGCCCCTGGGCCTCGGACATGACGGCCGCGCGCACGTTATCGGCAACCCGCTCCTGTTGCGCGGTCTGCTGGCGGGCAAGCTCCCCAGACAATTCTTCGGTGGTCTTCTGCCGCATGGCCTGCAGGCGGGAGCGGACATCCTCGCGGGTCTCTCCGAAGGAGGCGCTGACCTGCTCACTGCTGGACTCGAGAGCGGAGCCGGCGGTCTGTACCAGACGCTCCACCTGACTGGAGATCAGCCACTGACTGACCACGACCTGGGCCAGGCCTGCTATGACAAGGATCAGGAAAACGGGCCTGAGAAGGCGGCTCAAAATCAGTCGCCTGAGAAAACTTGGGGACATACGGACTCCGCTGGCATGTGTGCTTCGGGCATCCTGCGCAACCCGCTACCGCATCCCTGCGAAGCGTGTGTCCGTAGGTATAGCAAAACCCGGGCCGGAAAGGGCGGCTTTTATGTACGGGTTTTGTAGTCAGTCGTTGTCGTTTTCCTCGAGTTCGATTTCGTCTGCAACGAAGACCTCGGCAGTACTTGAGTACTCCACCTCAACCGTCAACGGCGTGCGCTGGTAAATGCCCAAAAGGTCGTCACGGCTGACATCGTCGTAAACATCTGGCGAGTCCAGCAGCCGAATCCCGAGAACCTCAATATAATCCGGATCCTGGGTCATAAACGCGATTCGGCCTTCCAACTCGAATCCCTCAGAGTCTTCATCATCTTCCCGCTCGATCTTAAGAGCCTCGACAAATACGACGCCATCACTTGTTCTCTCGATACCTTCCACATCGACACTGGCACCTGATTGCAGTTCGGTCATCGAAATAGGGTTGTCGTCATCGGACAAAAGGGTAAAGCGTGTTATCCGGACCAGAACCCCACCAACTTCGAAGCGGTCCTCTGATAACGGAACGGTAATTGGGCCCGAAATCGCGGCGTTTGCCTCACGAGACCCAATTTCGGATGCGACAACCCTACCCTCGGAGTCGAAAACACCTTCCACCTGAATCAGAGTCCCGGAAGTTAGTTCAGACAATATCAGACCATCTTCAAGTTCTGTATCTGATGGCACTATGACCGTGAGGCCATTGCTTGTGAGGGACCTTGAGGCTGGATCATAGGCATCTGTAATTGGACCGACAAACTCGATATCCGCATTAGTTTCACCCTCATAGCGCCGGCTTTCGCCTTTGCCGATGGTGTCTGCCAATATGCCCGACTCCCCGATAATCATTGCGGGTTCGCCTTCCACCTCAATGGCTCCCGTGAAGGTCGAGAGGTCGGCCTCGGTCAGGCCGTCTTTGAAAACACCAACGGTTTCAGGGTATTCAATCAAGGTTCCATTGATCCAGAACCGGTTAAGATTCTCTGCTACCTCGTTAGCCTTGCCTTCAATTTCAACTGAACTGCTGCCCAGCCCTTGCTGATCCGATGCGCTAGTGATTCCGACGAAGGCTGCTCGGTATCGACCGCTCGCAGTCGGCCACCCACTGATCCGGACAAAGCTCCCTTGTGAGAGGGCGGCAAGACTTGTCTGGCTGAATACCGTCTGCTTATCGGCAACGATCGTCTGCCCCAAAATCCCGATCTCAATACGTACGATGCTTCCATCTGAGTCAGTGAATGATTGAACACTGGACACAGGCCCACGGAAGGTGTCGTCATATTCAACGAGGTTTGCTGTGCCCTCTCCATCATCTCGCCACTCGCCGTTTATGTTCAGAATCATTCCTTTCTCAACCGGCTGAGTGCAGTTCTGGTCGGGCTCGCAGGTCACCCCGTCATCACTGATAATCTGTGCACCCGCTGTGTTAAACCGCACGCCATTCACAAACACACTGCCAAACCCCGAAACCGGCCCGACACTGGACCCTGTACCCCGGATTCCTCCGTCGGCCACATCGAGCCCTCCACCACCGGCACCACCGCAGGCAGAGATAATGCCGAAAGCCACCGAACCGGCGGTCAGCGCGAAAATACGATTGCGAGGTTGCCGTTTCATACTCATTCTCTCCCTGTCTGGCCTTCCGGGTTCGTGCGGACCGGCTCTTCGAAGAAAAAGATGCTCACACCCGTGCGGACCGAATCGCCGGACTGAGTGCCAGCCTGTGGCTCCGATATGTCGCGATCATGGGGCCCAAGCCATTTATCCAACTTTTCCAGAAGTTCCTGGGACTGGGCAGCTGCATGCTTGCGCCAGCGCTCCATCACTTCCGGAGGAATATTGTTGTAGGTCAAGGTTCTCTGGAACCGGGGAGGCTTCCCGGATTCGTCGCTGACCAGATTGTGATCGATAGTCGCTATGAGATCCGATACGTCCTCGCCGAAGATCTGGAGCATTTCCTCACTGTCTCCGGCCGGAACATAGGCCCTTTGCTGCAAGATCAGGCGGCCCGATTCTCCGTCTACCGAAACCACGCCCACCCGGAGCAGTTCATCAAGCACGGCCCGGGGTGGCATATCTCCACTATAGCGCTTGACCAGCTCGCTGAAGCTCTTCGGCCCGTCAAATGTCAGCATTGCAGGCTCGCCGTCTCCGGCCTGGAAGACGTTGTCATGCACCCAGCCTGAAACCACCCGGGACGCCCGGTTGGTATGAAGCACATCGCGGTTCCCGGTATCTTCCCCTGCCAGGACCTCCCGCTGGCGCTTTACTTCCTTGCGGGTCAGTCCTGTCATCACAGCCGCCCTGGAGTCCGTGGGTTTCCGGCGGTCGTCGGCAAAGTCTTCCAGGGCGGCTTCCACGTAGGCACGTTTCACCAGCTCGGAAAACTCACCGAAGGGAATGCCATTCCTCAACAGCAACCTCGCCAAGGGGCGCAGAATGCGGAACAGCGCTTGATGCAGGGGGTTGGTCTTTTTCATGTTTGGGATTGTATTCCCATAGCGACATCAAATACCAACTGCGGGCCGACACCGGCCGACCCACAAAGGCGATTTGCCAATCAATTGTCATCATCGTCATCAAGTTCAACGTCTTTGGTCAGCTCATACTGGCCGCCGCTGGTTCGGCGATACTCCACTTCGACTTCGCTGCCAACCTGCGCACCAGCCACACTGTAGCCATTGAGCAGAATCTCAAGGTTCATGAGGGTGATGGCGTCGGAGCCGACGGCACCCAGCCGTCCTTCAAGCTCAAAGTCGTCGTCTTCATCGTCGTCCTCACGCTCAATGCTGAGGGCCTCAAGCGAGCCACCGTCAATACTGCGCTGGCGACCTTCAATCTCAAGGTAATCTCCGACCTGCAGGCTCTGGATGTCCTGAACCCGACTGCGACGGTCGTCGTCATTATCGTCGTCATCAATCAGGGTGTTGCCGGTGAGTGCCACACGCACACCGCTGACCATCAGGGTTTCATTGGTCAGATCGATCGATTCCACCCGGCCATCCAGCTCTGCGTCGGATTCGCGCCCCTCGATTTCCCTGGCCACCAGAATGCCATCGCGGAAGTCGCCTTCCACTTTAACGAACAGGCCATCGGCAAGACTGCTCTCCCCAAGATCGTCGAACTCGGTCCCGCCAGTGATCTGAACGGCTACACCATTGACAGAGAACTGGCGGCGGGCGGCATCGTAGGCGTAGATACTGCCGGTGATCTCGACGTCGTCGTCATCATCACTGAACCAGTCGTCTTCATCATCAATCTCTTCGGCGATGAGGGTACCGCCTTGCAGGCGCCCCTCCACTTCAACAGCAAGCCCGTCGACGAGATCATCCAGTGAGAAATCATCATCACCCACCGCACTGGTGTAATTCACCGGAAAACCATTGATGGTGAAGGTTTGCGCGCTGGTGTCCAGGTCGGCAACAACACCCTCGATTTCGACTTCGTTGTCATCATCAAAATCCTGGCCAATGGTCCGTGCGCCGACAAAGCTTGCCTGGAAGCTGCCATCATCCAGGCGCCATGCACTGACCCGCACCCGGTAACCCTGAGGGTTGGCCGCGATCTCGGTGGGGGTGGCGCCACGGAATACGGTCTTGCCATCCAGCGCGATACTCTGGCCCAGCAGGGTGAGGGTTCCGGTGCGGGCAAGGTCGTCCCAGCTCATGCCGGAGATTGGGCCCCGGAGCGTATCATCGTAGCTGATCCGGTCTGCCCGGCCCTCTCCGCTGTCGTCCCAGTCACCCTCGACCTTGAGGATCATGCCTTTCTCCAGCTGATCCTCCCGCTCAACGCCGTCATCGCTGTCGACGCTGCCGCTGGTTGCGAAGCGGGTGCCGTTGACATACACACTGCCAAACCCGGACACCGCGCCAACACTGGTACCTGACGAGGTACCGGATGTTGCTGAGTCTCCCGACCCACCACCGCCACAGGCGGCAAGAGTGCCGGCCAGGGCACCGGTGATGACCATTCTCACTGCGATTGCTATAGGTTTCCGCTCCATCGTTCTTCTCCAGGCTCGTTCTTGCTTCCGTGGGCCGTCACCTTGGACCGCCACCATTTTATGGGATTTTTTTCCCAAAACATTATTTGGGAATTTATTCCCATATTTGGAGCTTGTCCAGTTTTTGATCATTGCGGTTTTGTGAACTTTATGGCGCAGGCAACGTAAAGGTTTGAACAGTCAACCAAAACAGGTTCAGAACGATGCTGGGATTTTTGAAGGGTAATCCGAGGAAAAAGCTGCAGAAAGCCTATGAAGCCAAACTGGCCAAAGCGCTGGATGCCCAGCGCAACGGCGATTTGAGGACGCACGGAACCCTTATGGAAGAAGCAGAAAAACTCTACAGCGAGATACAGGCCCTGGAAAAGAAGAACTGACCGGGGAGAGCGGCTACTCCCCCATCAGCTGCCGGATCCGATGATTGAGCCGCGCCACTTCCCGGCGCATGTCCTCAACCTCGTCAAGCAACTCCAGTGACATGGCCAGGCCGGGCAGATTCATCTTCAGGTCCCGTTGTAACCGCTGAGCTTTTTGCAACCGGCTCAGGGCTGCGACATCAAACTGCCACTGTAGGGCCTCGGTTGAGTCCTCCAGCGGAGCAATAATGCCGTAATCCACCAGTTCGATCACAAACTCGGCATGGCACTCACCGCGCTCACAGATTTCACGCAGGGTAAAGGTGCTGCCATCCTGGTCAAACACTTCTACCGTAAGAATATGATCTTGCTTGCTCATTCCCTACTCCCGCTCACACGTGAAGCTTGCTGCGTGGATTGAAGTTTTTCTCGGCCTCGGCCAGTTGCTCGTAGAGCTTCTCGGCCTCCGGACTATGCTTCTCAGGCATGGCTACCTGCAGAACAACAATCTGATCGCCCGGATGCTTACCGGGGAAGCCTTTACCCTTGAGCCGGAGCTTGCGGCCACTGGTGGAGCCCTTGGGCACTTTTACCTTCACCTTTGAGCCCACCGTGGGCACTGTTACCGTGGCGCCAAGGGCGGCCTCCCAGGGTGCCACCGGTACGGTAACCAGGACATCCCGGCCCTCAACGGTGAAGTGCGGATGCGGCGCAAATTCCACTTCAATGAACAGATCGCCTGGTTCGCCGCCACCCACACCCGGAGCACCCTGGCCTTTAAGGCGGATATGCTGGCCCTCGCGCATGCCGGCGGGAATCTTCACCTTCAGGGTCTTCTGCCGCGGAATCACTCGGCCATGCTGGTCCGCTTCATTGACGGTAAACGACACCTGTTTGTCGCAGCCATGGAAGGCCTCCTCCAGGAACAGTGCGATCCTGGCATGAACGTCTTCACCCCGCATTTTCATGTTCTGGCGGAAGCCGCCTCCGCCAAAGCCGCCAGAGAAGCCTCCGCGACGCCCGCCACCGAAGATCTCCTCGAAGAAATCGCTGAACTGGCGGGCATCGGCGTCGGTGTAACCACCGCCGCCAAAGCCGGATGCACTCTGCCAGCCGGGAGGCGGCTCAAACGAGCCATCCGCTTTTGCGCCGTATTTGCGCAGCTGATCGTATTCCGCCCGTTTCTCGGGGTCTTTCAATACCTCGTAGGCTTCACCAAGATCCTTGAACTTGGTGTCGGCGTCCTCCTCCTTGCTGACATCCGGGTGGTACTTCCGGGCCAGCTTGCGGTAGGCCTTCTTGATTTCCTCGGCGGAGGCAGACTCGCTCACACCGAGCACGGCGTAATAGTCCTTGAAGTCCATGGCACTCCTCGTAACTGATCATAAGCACTGATCACTTGTTGATCTCTGATACCTATAGTTGACGCTAACGCCAGAATTACAAGTTCCGGCCATCTCGCGATTGCGCCAAATCAATCGTTGTGGCGGCTCTGGCGAAAATCCACCGTGGTAATCCCTATGGCAACGGGGCCCCCTTCCGGTCACAATTACGGGTTTTACCGGCCCTGCCGGCCACCGGGAGTCACTTTTGACCAGCACACCAACCACACGCCTGCGGATTTTCCTGATCGAATTTGCGCTTGCCCTTGGCGGCTTCGCTATCGGCACCGGTGAGTTCGCGATCATGGGCCTGATGCCCAATGTCTCGCAGGATCTGGGCGTGACAGAGCCCCAGGTGGGTCATCTGATCAGCGCCTATGCGCTGGGGGTGGTGGTGGGTGCACCTTTGCTGGCAGTCATCGGGGCCCGCTTTTTCCGGCGCCAGCTGCTGATCTGGCTGATGGCCTTTTATGCGGTGGGCAATCTGGCGAGCGCGCTGGCGGATGACTACACGGGTGTCATGATTGCACGATTCGTGGCCGGCCTCCCCCATGGGGCGTATTTCGGCGTAGCCTGCCTGGTGGCGGCGTCCCTGGTACCGGTCCATCAACGGGCGAAAGCAGTGAGCCGGGTGATGATGGGCCTGACCCTGGCGCTACTGTTGGGAAACCCCATGGCGGCCTGGATGGGTCAATCACTGGACTGGCGCTATGTGTATATGTTTGTGGGCCTGATTTCCGTGTTCACCCTGACCATGGTGATCTGCGTGCTGCCGGTGGACAGGCAGGAAGAGCGCCGGGGATCGTTCAGTGAAATCCGGGCATTCAATCGCGCCGGCATCTGGTTCGCCCTGGCCATCGGCGCCATCGGCTTTTCCGGTATGTTCGCCGTGTTCAGCTACCTTGCGCCCACTCTGTTGGAAGTGACGAACGTTGAGGCGTACTGGATTCCACTGGCCCTGGCGGTATTCGGTCTCGGCGGTTTTATCGGCAATCTGGCCGGAGGCTGGCTGTTCGATCGTCTGGGCTTTCGGGCCGTGGGTGTCATTCTGCTGCTGAGCGCCTGCATTCTGCTGGCATTCCCCTCCACCACCGGCGCGCTGCCGGTGTTGCTGGTTGCCTGTTTCCTGGTTGCCATGATGGGCGCACTGGGTCCCGCACTGCAGACTCATCTGATGGATGTTGCCCATGGCGCCCAGAACCTGGCGGCAGCCTCGCACCATGCCGCCTTCAATGTCGCCAACGCCCTCGGGCCCTGGCTGGCAGGTATGGCAATCACAGCCGGCTTTGGCTGGTCATCGACAGGGTATGTCGGGGCGACCACCGCAACGCTTGGGTTGTTCATTTTCCTGGCCGCCTGGCGCCATAACGAAAAAGGCCTCCGCAATGCGGAGGCCAATCAGGTTTCGGTCTCTTAAGCTTACTTGACCTTCGGGTCCAGCTCGCCGGAGGCGTAACGCTCGAACATGCGCTCAAGGTTAACCGGCTTGATCTTGCTGGCGTTGCCGGCACAACCAAAAGCTTCGTAGCGTGCGATGCACACTTCGGTCATGGCCTTCATGGTTTCCTTGAGGAATTTGCGTGGGTCGAACTCGGCCGGGTTTTCAGCCAGGAAACGACGGACGGCGCCAGTGCTGGCCAGACGCAGGTCGGTGTCGATGTTGACCTTGCGCACGCCGTGCTTGATGCCTTCCACGATTTCTTCAACCGGCACACCGTAGGTTTCCGGAATCTCGCCACCGTATTCGTTGATGATCTTCAGCCATTCCTGGGGCACGGAGCTGGAGCCGTGCATGACCAGGTGGGTGTCCGGGATGCGGGCGTGGATGGCTTTGATCTGGTCGATGGCCAGGATGTCGCCTGTGGGCGGACGGGTAAACTTGTAGGCGCCGTGGCTGGTGCCGATGGCGATAGCCAGGGCATCAACGTGGGTTTTCTTGACGAAGTCCGCCGCTTCTTCCGGGTCGGTCAGCATCTGGCTGTGGTCCAGGGTGCCTTCGGCACCGATGCCGTCTTCTTCGCCGGCCTGGCCGGTTTCCAGGGAACCCAGGCAACCCAGCTCGCCTTCTACGGAGACACCACAGGCGTGGGCCATTTCAACGGTGCGACGGGTAACGTCGACGTTGTATTCGTAGTCGGTGGGGGTTTTACCGTCTTCACCGAGGGAGCCGTCCATCATCACGGAGCTGAAGCCCAGCTGGATGGAGCGCTGGCACACGGAGGGGCTGGTGCCATGGTCCTGGTGCATGACTACCGGGATGTGCGGGAATTCTTCGATGGCCGCCAGGATCAGGTGGCGCAGGAAGGGGGCGCCAGCGTATTTGCGGGCACCGGCGGAAGCCTGGACAATCACCGGGGAGTCGGTTTTGTCGGCGGCTTCCATGATGGCGCGCATCTGTTCCAGGTTGTTGACGTTAAAGGCTGGCACACCGTAACCATGCTCGGCGGCGTGATCCAGCATTTGCCGCATCGAAATCAGGGCCATGGGTCGTCTCCTTCATTTGGACTATGGGTAGTTGAATTCTGTTTCTGTGCAGGACTCCTCTGGTCTGGCCTGGGAGTCTGCTGCGGCAGGTGGGGGAATCCTTCCCGGGACACGCTGTTAATACGTCCCTGTACGCTTGACTGCAGCATCCTTGCTGCAGACAGTCCCGGGAAGGATTCCCCCACCTGCCTTGCGATTCTGGTCTTGTTGTTGGAGCCGATCAGAACCGCTTTTGTTTGTTTACTCGCCGCGTTCTTCCAATACGGCTACCGCCGGCAGGGTCTTGCCTTCGACGAACTCGAGGAACGCGCCACCACCGGTGGAGATATACGAGATTTTGTCAGCAACGCCGTACTTGTCAACGGCGGCGACGGTGTCACCACCGCCAGCGAGGGAGAAGGCGTCGCTTTCGGCGATGGCTTCGGCCAGAGCTTTGGTGCCGTTGCCGAACTGGTCGAATTCGAAAACACCAACCGGGCCGTTCCAGAGGATGGTTTTGGCGTTCTTCAGTACGTCGGCGAACTTGCCGGCGGTTTCCGGGCCTACGTCGAGGATCATGTCGTCGTCGCTGACGTCGGCGATGTTCTTGGTGGTTGCGGTGGCGGTTTCTGCGAATTCGCTGGCAACCACCACGTCGACCGGCAGCGGGATTTCAACGCGGCTGGCGATTTCTTTGGCGGTGTCGATCAGGTCGTGTTCGCACAGGGATTTGCCAACCGGGTGACCAGCGGCCGCCAGGAAGGTGTTGGCGATGCCGCCGCCCACGATGATGGAGTCGCAAACCTTTTCCAGGGCGTTGAGCACGTCCAGTTTGGTGGAGACTTTGGAGCCGCCAACAATGGCCACCACTGGCTTGGCCGGGTTATCCAGGGCTTTGCCCAGGGCTTCGAGTTCGGCCGCCAGCAGCGGGCCGGCGCAGGCCTCGGGGGCGAATTTGGCTACGCCGTGGGTGGAGGCCTGGGCGCGGTGAGCAGTGCCGAAGGCGTCCATTACGTAGACGTCGCACAATGCCGCGTACTTCTTTGCGAGGTCTTCGTTGTCTTTCTTTTCGCCTTTGTTGAAGCGGACGTTCTCGAACAGGACGACTTCGCCATCGGCCACTTCAACGCCATCCAGGTAATCCTTGATCAGGCGAACTTCCTGGCCCAGCACTTTGGTCAGGTGGTCGGCGACAGGCTTCATGGAGGAGGCTTCGTCGTACACGCCTTCTTCCGGGCGGCCCAGGTGGGACATCAGCATGACTTTGGCGCCGGCGTCTTTAGCAGCTTTGATGGTGGGCAGTGAGGCGCGGATGCGGGCGTCGCTGGAGACTTTGCCGTCCTTGACCGGCACGTTCAGGTCTTCGCGGATCAGCACTCGCTTGCCAGCGAGGTTAAGGTCGGTCATTTTCTTGATGGCCATAACGTTCGTCCCTTCAACAAAATTTCAGATTAAGAATGTTTGGTTAACCAGCTTTTGCTGACATCGAGCATCCGGTTCGCGAACCCCCACTCATTATCGAACCAGCACAGCACTTTCACCATGGTGCCCCCGGTTACCCGGGTCTGGCCGCCGTCGACAACGCCGGAATGGGCGTCGTGGTTGAAATCGGAGCTGGCCAGCAGCTCATCGGTATAGCCGAGTATGCTCTTCAACGGGCCGTTGGCGGCCTCTTTTATCAGGTTGTTCACCGCTGCCACGTCGGTGGCTTTGGCCACGTTGACCACCATGTCGATGGCGGAGACGTTCATGGTCGGCACCCGCATGGCCACCGAGCTGAAACGACCTTCCATATGGGGCAGCAGGCGCTCGATCCCCTTGGCGAGGCCGGTTTCCACCGGAACGATATTGTGCAGGGCGCTGCGGGTTCGGCGCAGGTCCTGGTGGTGGTAGGCGTCGATGACGGGCTGGTCGTTCATTGCAGCGTGGATGGTAGTGGTACTGCCCTGCTCCACACCCAAGGCTTCGTCCAGCACCTTGATCACGGGCACCAGGCAGTTGGTGGTGCAGGACGCCGCCGCAACGATAACGTCGCCTGCCGTGAGGTCTGCGTGGTTAACCCCATACACCACGGTGCGATCGACGTCCGACTCGGCCGGCTGCGAGAACAGCAGGCGTTTGGCACCGGAATCGATGTGCTTCTGAGCCGTGGCGCGATCAGAGAAAGCACCGGAGCATTCAAGCACCAGGTCTACATCCAGCAGGCCCCAGGGCAAATCTGCCGGATCGGAATGTCGCAGCACCCGGATAGCGTCACCGTTAACCACCAGATTCTGATCCGATACCGCTATTTCACCCTGGAACCGGCCATGGGTGGAATCGTATCGGGTCAGGTGGGCAATGGTGTCGATATCCGACAGCTCGTTAATGGCGACCACCTGCAGGTGGTCGCGGAAGCCGCTTTCATATAGCGCGCGCAACACGCACTGGCCGATTCGGCCGTACCCGTTGATGGCGATACGAAAAGGCGCAGAGTCTGTCATCAGGCGTCCAGCAGCTCAGCTGCCACTTCCAGAACGTTGTCGACGGTGAAGCCGAATTCCTTGAACAGTTCGCCCGCCGGCGCGGACTCACCAAAGGTGGTCATGCCGATGATGCGACCGTCCAGGCCAACGTACTTGTACCAGTAGTCGGCAATGCCGGCTTCGATGGCGATGCGGTTGGTCACGTCCAGCGGCAGAACCTGCTGCTTGTACTCGGCGCTCTGGGCATCGAACACATCGGTGGACGGCATGGAAACCACACGCACTTTCTTGCCCTGCTCACGCAGCGTGCCGGCAGCGTCCTGAGCCAGAGCCACTTCGGAGCCGGTGGCGATCAGGATCAGATCCGGTGTGCCTTCGCTGTCAGACAGGATATAGGCACCCTTGGCAACGTCCGCCAGCTGCTGGGCATCGCGCGGCTGGGCCGGCAGGCCCTGACGGGAGAACACCATGGCGGTGGGGCCATCGGTGCGCTCGAGAGCCGCTTTCCAGGCCACCGCAGATTCAACGGTGTCGGCCGGGCGCCACATGCTCATGTTGGGCGTGGTGCGCAGGCTGGCCATCTGCTCGATCGGCTGGTGTGTCGGGCCGTCCTCGCCCAGGCCGATGGAATCGTGGGTGAACACGAAGATGGAACGCTGCTTCATCAGCGCGGCCATGCGCACGGCATTGCGGCAATATTCCATGAAGATCAGGAAGGTCGCGCCATAGGGTACGAAACCGCCGTGCAGGGCGATGCCGTTCATGATGGCGGCCATGCCGAACTCACGAACGCCGTAGTAGATGTAGTTACCGCTGGCATCTTCCTTGGTCAGGCCCTTGCTGTCGGACCAGATGGTCAGGTTGGATCCGGCCAGGTCGGCAGAGCCACCCATCAGTTCCGGCAGCAAGGGGCCATAGGCGTTCAGGGTGTTCTGGGAAGCCTTACGGGAAGCCACGGTCTCGGCCTTGTCCTGGCATTCCTGAATGTAGGCCTGAGCCTTTTCCGCGAAATCGGCAGGCAGGTCGCCGGCCATGCGGCGCTTGAATTCTGCGGCCAGCTCGGGCTCGGCCTTCTCATAGGCGGCGAACTTCTGCTCCCACTCGGACTGGGCTGCGGCACCCTTTTCGCGGGCGTTCCAGGCACTGGCAATGTTGGCGGGGATTTCGAACGGGCCGTGCTGCCAGCCCAGCTGCTCGCGGGTCAGGGTAATTTCGTCGTCACCCAGGGGCGCGCCGTGACAGCTTTCCTTGCCCTGCTTGTTCGGGGAGCCAAAGCCGATGATGGTCTTGCAGCAGATCAGGGTGGGCTGCTCGGTGTTGGCACGACCTGCCTCGATGGCCGCGCGAACGGCCTCCGGATCGTGACCGTCGACTGCAGGAATCACCTGCCAGCCATAGGATTCAAAGCGCTGCGGCGTATTATCGGTAAACCAGCCTTCAACTTCGCCATCAATGGAGATGCCGTTGTCATCGTAGAAGAGGATGAGCTTACCCAGGCCCAGGGTGCCGGCCAGGGACGACACTTCGTGGGAAATACCTTCCATCAGGCAGCCATCGCCCAGGAACGCGTAGGTGTAGTGGTCAACAATCTCGTGCCCCGGACGGTTGAACTGCGCCGCCAGGGACTTCTCGGCAATTGCGAAACCAACGGCATTGGCAATACCCTGGCCCAGGGGGCCGGTGGTGGTTTCAATGCCCGGGGTGTAGCCGTACTCGGGGTGGCCCGGGGTCTTGGAATGCAGCTGGCGGAAGTTCTTGATGTCGTCAATGGAAACGTCGTAACCGCTCAGGTGCAGCAGGGAATACTGCAGCATGGAGCCGTGACCGTTAGACAGCACGAAGCGGTCCCGGTTGGCCCACTGAGGGTTGGCCGGGTTGTGGCTCAGATAATCGTTCCACAGAACCTCGGCGATATCCGCCATACCCATGGGCGCACCCGGGTGGCCGGATTTGGCTTTCTGAACCGCATCCATGCTCAGCGCGCGAATGGCGTTGGCGAGATCTTTACGAGACGGCATTGACGTTTCTCCAGTGTTTTGCAGGAAAAGAATTCGTAGTGATTAAAGGGCGATCAAAAATGAGGCGCGTATTTTCGCCGATTAGTGTGTGCCGGGGCAAATCGGCATGCGTCTGTTTCACGATTGTTTGCCTGCGGATTTCCGAAAGGCCTGATTTCAAAGAACGATAAATCTATATCAAAATTTTTTGATATGCCTATTGATTGGCCACCCGAAGCGCCCTACACTTCCTTCCCATGACATCCATGAACGCACACGCCAATAACCTGTCCTCCGTGGACGCACTGGCCCCGATCTTCAAGGCAAGCGGGGATCCGCTGCGTCTGGAGATCCTGCGTGTGCTGAGAAGGGATACCTTTGGGGTGCTGGAGCTCAGCCAGTTGTTCGATATGCGCCAGTCCGGCATGAGCCACCACCTGAAAGTGATGAACAAGGCCGGTCTGCTGGAACCCCAGCGTGAAGGCAATGCGATTTTCTATCGCCGCCCGCTGCACCTGGACAGCGACAAGCCAATGGATCAGACCATCCGGCAGATTTTCGAGGCAGTGGACCGTGTACCGCTTCCACCGCACCTGCAGGAAAAGATTGAAGCCATCCGCAACCAGCGGGCGGACCAGTCCCAGGCGTTTTTCGCCCGATACGCGGAACAGTTCCGGGAGCAGCAGGAGCTGATCGCCGCCTTTGAGCTCTACGCCGATCCGGTGGCCGAGCTGATTCGCAAGCGTTCCCGCAAACACCAGTGGCAAACCGCCCTGGAAATCGGCCCCGGCGAAGGTGCCTTCCTGCCGGTTCTGGCCGAGTTGAGCGGGCATGTAGTTGCCCTCGACAACAGCCGGGACATGCTGGCAAAGGCCACCCGTACCTGTATCGACCAACGGTTGAACAACGTCGACCTGATTGAGGGCGTTACCGACACACTGCTGGCCCGCGGCGACGCCTTTGACCTGGTGGTCGCCAACATGGTTCTGCACCACGTGCCCAGCCCGGCCGATATTTTTCTGGATGCGGCGGCCCTGATGAACAACGGCGGCTGCCTGGTAATCAGTGATCTGTGCAGCCACGACCAGGACTGGGCCAAGGAGAACTGTGGTGATCTCTGGCTGGGTTTTGAGCCGGAAGAGCTGACCGCCTGGGCTGACGAGGCCGGCTTGAGTGCCGGAGAACAGTTGTTTATCGGCCTGCGCAATGGTTTCCAGATCCAGGTTCGGGAGTTCTGGAAGCAAGGCGGCCAGGTTTGAAGACCTGATTCGCAATATCAACAAATTTTGATATACGGATACGTAGTTTTACGTATCCTTGAACACACCAATGAAACCGGTTACCGGAAAGCGCTTTAAGAACGTAGCTTACCGGCCTGAATTTGAAACGCTCACAGAGGAGCATGCGTTATGGCTGACTACAATATCTTCACTTCCGAATCGGTCTCTGAAGGCCATCCGGACAAACTGGCGGACCAGATCTCCGATGCCGTCCTCGACGCCATCCTGACGGAAGACCCGCACGCCCGCGTTGCCTGCGAAACCATGGTAAAAACCGGCGTGGCCATCGTTGGCGGTGAGATCACGACCAGTGCCTGGGTCGACCTGGAGGATCTGGTTCGCGGCGTGATCAAGGATATCGGCTACACCTCCTCGAAAGTGGGCTACGACGGCGACACCTGCGGCATCATCAACATTATCGGCAAGCAGTCCGTCGATATCGCCCAGGGCGTGGATCGCCAGAAGCCGGAAGACCAGGGTGCCGGCGACCAGGGCCTGATGTTCGGCTACGCCAGCAATGAAACCGACGTACTGATGCCCGCACCGATCACCTTCTCCCACCGTCTGGTACAGCGCCAGGCCGAGGCCCGCAAGAGCGGCCTGCTGCCCTGGCTGCGCCCGGATGCCAAGAGCCAGGTCACCTGCCGCTACGAAAACGGCCGGGTTACCGGTATCGATGCCGTGGTTCTGTCCACCCAGCACGATGAGGACGTGACCCAGGAAGACCTGAAAGAAGCGGTGATGGAGCTGATCGTCAAACACGCCCTGCCCGAAGAGCTGCTGCACAAGGACACCCAGTTCCACATCAACCCGACCGGCAAGTTCGTGATCGGGGGCCCGGTAGGCGACTGCGGTCTGACCGGCCGCAAGATCATCGTAGACACTTACGGCGGCATGGCACGCCACGGTGGTGGTGCTTTCTCCGGCAAGGATCCGTCCAAGGTTGACCGCTCCGCCGCCTACGCCGGCCGTTACGTGGCCAAGAACATCGTCGCCGCCGGCCTGGCCGACAAGTGCGAGATCCAGGTGTCCTACGCCATCGGTGTGGCGCAGCCGACGTCGATCTCCCTGAACACCTTCGGTACCGGCAAGATCAGCGATGACAAGATCATCCAGCTGGTTCGCGACAACTTCGACCTGCGGCCGTACGCGATCACCAACATGCTCGACCTGCTGCACCCCATGTACCGGGCCACCGCAGCCTACGGCCACTTCGGCCGCGAGCCCCATGAGATGACCGTCGGTGGCAAGACCTTCACCGCGTTCCCATGGGAAAAGATCGACCGCGCGGCGGCTCTTAAGGATGCCGCTGGTATTTGATTTGGGCTTGGTCGTACCTGGACGGCGATCACCGATAGTTCAACGAGGAGGTGGGGGCTGTCTTCCCCGGAATGTGGGAGGCCAAGGATGGCCGACCCCAAGCGCACATGGATGTGCTCGTAGCGTTTCCGGGGAAGACAGCCCCCACCTCCGACAGCACCAAATTTAGCGGCACCGGAAACCAGACTCCGAGGCCGAAAGACACTGACAGGAGAACACCAAATGAGCACTCCGGCAGAAAAACTGAACAGCTTTGACGACTACAAAGTCCGCGATATCTCCCTGGCCGGCTGGGGCCGGAAGGAAATCAACATCGCCGAAGGTGAAATGCCCGCCCTGATGGCTCTGCGCAACAAGTACAAAGCCGAGCAGCCGCTGAAAGGCGCCAACATCATGGGCTGTATCCACATGACCATCCAGACCGCGGTGCTGATCGAGACACTGGTGGAACTGGGCGCAAATGTCCGTTGGTCATCGTGCAACATCTTCTCTACCCAGGACCAGGCCGCTGCCGCCGTCGCGTCGCAAGGCATTCCGGTCTTTGCCTGGAAAGGCGAGACCGACGAAGAGTACGACTGGTGCCTCGAGCGCACCGTCGGTGCCGACGTTGAAGACTGGGAGCCGAACATGATTCTGGACGACGGTGGTGATCTGACCGCCCTGCTCCACGAAAAGTACCCTGAAGTGCTGGCCAACTGCCACGGTGTGACCGAAGAAACCACCACTGGCGTGCACCGCCTGCAGGAAATGCTGCGTGAAGGCACTCTCAAGGTGCCGGCCATCAATGTGAACGATGCGGTCACCAAGTCCAAGAACGACAACAAGTACGGTTGTCGTCACAGTCTGAACGACGCTATCAAGCGTGCCACCGACCACCTGCTTGCCGGCAAGAAAGCCCTGGTTATCGGCTACGGCGATGTGGGCAAGGGTTCCGCTGCTTCCCTGCGACAGGAAGGCATGATTGTAAAAGTCACCGAGGCTGACCCGATCTGCGCCATGCAGGCCTGCATGGACGGTTTCGAAGTGGTGTCTCCGTACATTGATGGCGTGAACACTGGCACCGAAGCTGGAGTGGACCGTGCCCTGCTTCAGAACACCGATCTGCTGGTCACCACCACCGGCAACATGAATGTGTGCGATGCCCACATGCTCAAGGCGCTCAAGACTGGCGCTGTGGTGTGCAACATCGGCCACTTCGATAATGAGATCGACACGGCGTTCATGCGCAAAAACTGGGAATGGGACGAGGTAAAACCGCAGGTTCATATTGTGTACCGCGACAAGGCCACCAACGACCATCTGATTCTGCTCTCCGAGGGACGCCTGGTGAACCTGGGTAATGCCACCGGTCATCCGTCCCGGATCATGGATGGTTCTTTTGCCAACCAGGTTCTGGCGCAGATGCATCTGTTCGAACGCAAGTTCGCGGATCTGCCGGAAGATGCCCGGGAGAAAGGCGTATATGTTCAGGTTCTGCCCAAGCACCTGGACGAGGAAGTCGCCCGGGCCATGGTGGAAGGTTTTGGTGGCGTGATCACCAGGATGACCCCGGAGCAGGCCAAATACATCGGTGTACCGGTCGAAGGCCCGTACAAGCCGGAAAGCTACAAGTACTGATCGGGTAAACAGATGCAATCCCAGAAACAGTTCAAGCGCCGCTTCAGCTTCGAGTTTTTCCCGCCCAAGACCGACAAGGGCAAGGAAAAGCTGCAGAACGTGCGTAACCAGCTGGCCGAGGTGAATCCGGACTTTTTCTCCGTCACCTTCGGCGCCGGTGGTTCCACCCGGGACCGCACCATCGAAACCGTGCTCAACCTGCACAGCCAGGGCATTTCCACGGCTCCGCACCTGTCCTGTGTCGGGGGCACCCGCCAGGAAATCGGGGAGCTGCTGGATCTGTACCGGGAGCACGGAATCAACCGGATTGTCGCCCTGCGGGGCGACATGCCCTCCGGTATGGGGGCCGCCGGTGAGCTGCGCTACGCCAATGAGCTGGTGGAGTTTATCCGCGAGCACAGCGGCGACACCTTCAACCTGGAAGTGGCGGCGTACCCTGAGTTTCATCCCCAGGCCCGCAATGCCGAAGAAGATCTGAAGAACTTTGCCCGCAAGGTTCAGGCCGGCGCCAACAGCGCTATTACCCAGTACTTCTTTAACGCAGACAGCTACTTCTACTTCATCGACCGGCTGGAGAAGATGGGCGTTACCATTCCGGTGGTGCCGGGCATCATGCCGATCGTCAATTTCTCCAACCTGGTTCGTTTCTCCGACATGTGCGGTGCGGAAATTCCCCGCTGGATTCGCAAACAGCTTGAAGCCTACGGCGACGATAGCGATTCGATCCGCAAGTTCGGTGAAGAGGTGGTTACCGGGATGTGTGAAAAGCTCCTGGCGGCCGGTGCACCGGGATTGCATTTCTATACCCTGAACCAGGTGGAGCCCAGTATCAGCATCTGGAAAAACCTGGGCATCAGCGAGCGCGAGAAGATTGCTTTTTGATGCATTTTATTGGTGTCGGATTACGGCCCCTTGGGCCTAATCCGACCTACTATACCTACATACAGCTGCCTCATTTCGTAGGTTGGATTAGGTCCGTAGGACCGTAATCCAACAGCCCTTCCCGGTCGCCGCCTAACTGCCAAGCATTTGATTTCCTGTGCTCATCTGCGTAATAGTCTAAAGTGTATGTGATGCAGTTCCATCAACGCTCCCCGGAGATCGCAGTCAACAACAGCGGTTGGTCCGGCTTGCCTTACCGGGCAAATGGAGCCTCATAAGAAAGAAAAGGAGAAAGCATGAGCACGAAATGGCTGAAAACAGTAGGTGCGTCCCTCGCCCTGACCGTGGCAGCGGGCACCGCCAGCGCAGAAACCCTCAAGGTGGTTACCGACCCGAGCTTTGTTCCATTTGAAATGATGGATACGGAAACCGGCGAAATGATCGGGTTCGACATGGAGATCATCCGCGAAGTGGCAGAGCGTGCCGGCTTTGAAATTGACCTCAACACCATGGATTTCAACGGCATTATTCCGGCCATTCAAACCGGTAACGTGGACATTGCCATCGCGGGTATCACCATTACCGATGAGCGCGAGGAAATCGTTGATTTCTCCAACCCGTACTACGATTCCGGTCTGCGGCTTCTGGTGCGCGAAGGCAATGATGACATCAACGAGTTTGACGATCTCGAAGGCAAGAAGGTTGGCACCAAGATCGGCAGCACCAGCTACGACTACCTGATGAAGAACCTGGAAGCCGATGACGGTGTAACCCCGTATCCGGGCAGCTCCGATATGTACATGGCTCTGATGTCACGGGCCGTCGATGCGGTCTTCTACGATGCCCCGAACGTGGGCTACTTTGCCCGCACCAAGGGTGAAGGCAAAGTCAAAACCGTGGGCCCCCTTTACGAAGGCCAGCAGTATGGCATCGCCCTGGTGGACGGCAGTAAATGGGTAGATGAGGTGAACGCCGCCCTGGCTTCCATGAAAGAGGATGGCACCTACAAGGAGATCTACGAGAAGTGGTTCGGACCGATGCCGGAAGGCAAGTAAGGACTGAAGGGCCCTGACGCCCGATTCCCCGTGCCGGGGCTCCGTGCCCCGGCCATTTCTGACTCCAACTTCCTGCGGAGACATTCACAGTGGAATTCCAGTTCCAGTTCGACTGGCAAGCTGCCATCAATTCGATCCCTTATCTGCTCGAAGGGGTCCCCTACACCCTCTTGATCTCGTTTGGCGGCCTGTTCATCGGCTTTGCCCTTGGCATATTTTTCGGCCTGCTGAGCATCAACAAGTATTGGTTCCTGAAGTGGCCGGCCACCGCCTACATTGAAGTTTTTCGCGGTACGCCGATTCTTGTTCAGGTGCTGTTTATCTTCTACGGCCTGCCCGACCTTATCGGTTCTCCAGTGGACCCGCTCACTGCCGGTATCGCTGCCATTGCCCTGAACTCGGGCGCCTATATTTCAGAAGTGGTGCGCGGTGGCGTTCAGTCCATCGACAAGGGCCAGACCGAAGCCGGGCTTTCACTGGGTCTCTCACGGACCCAGACCTTCTGGTCGGTTGTCTGGCCACAGGCGTTCCGCCGGATGATTCCGCCACTGGGCAACCAGGCCATTGTGAGCATCAAGGACACCTCCCTGTTTTCGGTAATCGGGGTCGGCGAACTGGTTCGCCAGGGCCAGATCTACATCGCCAATACCTTCACGGCGTTCGAGGTGTACTTCGTGGTCGCGATTATGTATCTCGCCATCACCCTCTCACTGTCCCTGATTCTCCGCTTCATCGAGCGGCGTGGACTGGCCTCTGTCTGAAGGAAAGCGACTCATGACTGATATCGTTAAAATGAAGGGCATGAACAAGTACTTCGGTAAGCTGCATGTCCTGAAAGATATAGACCTGACGGTTGCCACGGGCGAGGTTGTGGTCATTATCGGAGCCAGTGGTTCCGGCAAGTCTACCCTGATCCGCTGCGTAAACGGCCTTGAGGAATTTGAATCCGGCCATCTGGAGGTGGATGGTCATCCGCTGGCACCCAAAAGCGGCAACCCGAAAGCCCTGGCCGAAATCCGTAAGGAAGTGGGCATGGTGTTCCAGCAGTTCAACCTGTTCCCGCACCTGACGGTGAAGAAGAACATCATGCTGGCGCCGCGGAAGGTCAAGGATGCCTCGGAAACCATCGCCAACGCCACCGCCGAACGGCTGCTCAACCGGGTTGGCATTGGCAACCAGGCCGACAAATACCCCAGCCACCTGTCCGGTGGCCAGCAACAGCGGGTCGCCATTGCCCGGGCTCTGGCCATGGAACCCCGGCTGATGCTGTTCGACGAGCCCACCTCCGCGCTGGATCCGGAAATGATCGGTGAAGTGCTGGACGTTATGCGGGAGCTGGCCAAGGAAGGCATGACCATGATGGTCGTGACCCACGAAATGGGCTTCGCCCGGGAAGTGGCCGATCGCGTGATCTACATTCACGAAGGCCAGATCGTGGAAGAGGGCAAACCGGACGATGTGTTCGACAACCCGCAGAACGAGCGCACCCAGGCGTTTCTTTCACGGGTGCTGGCGCACTGAGCCTCACCGATGAAGCCCCTTAAACGGGGCTTCATACTTTCGACCTCCCTGACCCGCCCCCTATTTGGACAAAAATTAGACACCCTCTTCCCATCGGCTATTCTTACGTGAACGATCAACAGCCGAAGGGATATCTGCATGAATTGGTCCTTTACTCCTCGATACCTACTTCTTTCAGTGATGCTTGTTTGCTTAAGCAATACCGTCAGCGCTCAATCGGCTGAAGAGCTGTTAAAAGAAATCAGCGAACGAAAAGACCGAATAAATCAGTTTCGCGCCCTCCTGAACGACCCCGACCAAAGCACCCGACTGGCCGCCCTAGACGTCATGCTCAAATCCGACGACCTCGCGATGAAAGAGGTGGCTTATGGCATAGGCTTTAACAGCGCGGATGATGCCATGAGAGCAGTGGCACTTAAGGCGAAATTCAGGGATATCACCGTGATGCCATTCAAGGTAATCTCGGGCGAAGAAGAAACAGAAAGCGAAAAGAGTACCCTGAAAAAGTGGGCAGGGACCTACAGCTTTGATTTAAAGGAATTCAATGAAGACACAGGGCAGTTTACATTCAGAGGTGGTGATTCTTCGGGTATAGCTACCGGCCAGGTCAGTGGAACCGGCCTCAAATTTGCGGGCATTTATTGCCAGGGATTCTTTATGCTGGGAGACAGTGCAAATCTCGTTGGAGAACTCCGGTGCAAAAACCCCTACGAAGGAACTTACACGGCTACGGCCAGACTTCAGTAAGTCACTTACCGGGTACTACCAGATCGGAGAGTCCGACACCTTTGGTATCTCCCCAGTGTGAATAAATGCGCAGCATAACCCTGCGAGCGCGAACGGGCGCAAAAGCTACCGATCTGGAGCTGTCCGCAGTGAAAAAAGTCCCGCTGAATACGGGCATCCAGCCCCCCTCTTTCCGGGAACTTACCAACACCTCGAAATCCCGAGGCAGGCGCTCCCGGGGCTCGACGCCCTCTCCCACTAACACAATCCGATCAATTGCCTGGACCGCATCGCCTTTCAGATCAACGATAATTTCTATAGGGAACCCATCTGGCCTTGCCAGCCACACTGTTGCCGCTCCAGCTACGTCTATCAGGTTTGAAACCCTGTGATCCGCAGAAATCGCAGGGCTCGACCAGCTCTCCACCAGCGCTGCGAGATTGCCTTCACCAGAGGCTCGAGGTTCCTTTTGCCCCTTTAGCTCCAGGCCACTGGTACCGGAAGTCAAACCGAAAAAGGGCCGGATTGTTTCAATGGCGCGGTCAAACCGGAGCACCTTCCCCTCACCGCTCTCTGGATCCACAGCCATCAGGATTCCGGCCGGATCATCTCCCAAAACCAGCAGGCTACCGCTAAGCCCTTTGAACATCTGGTCTTGTGGACCGGCAGGACTGACCCGCAAATAGATAAGGCCCACATCTGAAATCCGAACGTTTCTTCGACTGATGCTGCCATCGGAACTCACCGATACAATCTGGCCGCGCCCCTCCGACGATAAAAGCCGATCGAGGGCGAGCGAACTGCCAAGATCAAACCTGCAGTCGTCTGTTATGGCGCCAGTCACCCGCAAAACAGCCAGGTCATAGCCAAAAACCTGCAACAGATCCGCCTCACCTTGTGGTCTGGCGCTACTTCCGCCCACCAGAGTTGCAAAGAAGCCGCCGTCGATAACATGAGCCGGCGTGACGGCATAACACTCATTCAATCTGCTCAGCAGCACCGCCTGCCCATGCTCTCCTGCGCGGATGAAGGCCTGTTGCGGAACAGCTTGCGCCAGCGATCCCATCAGGCCAGAAGCGGCAAGAGTAATGCAGATTCTCCAGAGAAGCTCCCTGGCTGCTTTATTCATCAGGATGCCTGGCATCTCTAATCATCTCCCGGATGTTGGAATAAACCTCAATCGCCGCGAACAACAAGGCACCAAGACCCGCAATAAATGCCAGAAGCGGGTCATAGAGAAATCTCGCCCAACGGGTGGCTTTAATCTGGTAACCAGAGCTACCAAGCCGCTCAATGTTGACAAAAGTGGCGCCGCCATGGGCGATCAGCTGGATTGCATTCTGAGGCTCTGTAAAGCTCTCCTGGTTCGACGGTTCTATTCGAAAGAAGCCTTCAACCACGGCTTCCTTAGGGGCTCGCCCTGTCGCATGCTTCCAGAATCTGATCCGGTCACCACGATCCAGCTCGGTTGCTCCTGCGTTATAACGGGTATCCCTAAAAAGCTGCTCCTCCAGAATATTGACGGTTCCCGATAACAGGATGCTGTCAACCCCACTCGTCACATCATCCCCCACCCTCAGAAGACCTCGAAACGGCCAGACCAGAGGCCGTCCATCGGCTACTATCGACAAAGACGCCCAGCTCCCCAGAACTCGATCATCAGCATCTGGCATGACAATGCTTCCCACCCGTCCATCCTTGGCCCGTAGCGTAATCTTGGCCGCCCGAGTACCATGACGCTGCAGATCGATTTCAGAACCCTTGCGAATCAGGAGGTAGGCGTTCTCGGGTAACTCTATTTCATCAGCCGTGGTCGCGAATGGATCTGTGAGCAGACTCGCACCGCTGACCCGCCACTCGGAAAAGGCTCCGTCCGTAGTAACCAAAGACGCGGTTTCCGTCACTGCGTTTACGGTAAAAATATGATCGCGGCTATCCAGAAATAGCCCAAGAACAACCAAAACCAGTGTTACTGAAAACAACCCGGCGATCTTTCGAGGTCTCTTCATGATCGCCAGCAAAAAACCGCGCCCACGTCTGCGAGTACCATTAAGCAATGTTCTGACGCTGCCCACAGGATTCACCGGCCCGGTTCATTCGGCAAACGTAAAACAAGCTCGGTCGGCGACAGCATTCGGTCAAAGCGACGCCGCAAGATTTTGACCACCAGGCTCTCTGATCCCGAATCGGCCACCGGCACCCGGCAAATAGTGTCATATCCGGTTCGACGGCCATCTGTTATCGGACGACACGCAATCGTTCTGGGTCCAGTTGAAAGGTTGGTGAGAACGGCAAAAGTATCCGACCGTCCTGAGTTGACGAGAATATCCAATGACTCCGGCAGGGCATGGGCTTTCCCTCGAAGTGCAATCAGAACAGGTCCGTCTCTGACCTCACTGCAGTCACCCTCGTAGCCTAGAACGGCGAGATCCAGTTTGCGGTAACTGTTTAGATCATAACGAGATTCATATTGGAGGCGTACGACCTCCGACCGAGAGTTGGAGGGCCAGCGAAAGGTGTTTTCCGACCAGTAAAGCCCATCCCGGGAGATAACCCGGACACAGACATCCCCGCTGGCTCTTGCAGGAGATGAGAAAAGAAAAAGAGAATCATCAGCACTTGCATCTGAAGACAGTACGCCAGCAACTACGCGCCCACTTACCGATGCTTCCCGAGCGAGACTCTCCTGTAACTCACTGTCCTTGAGCATGGCGATGGATTCTTGCGCCAGGGACACCGGGGACGCAAAGCCAATCAAAGCAGCTACCAAGAGTAAAGTCGCGCGATAGTCCATACTCCGCTTCCTCGTGCAGAATCGTGAAAGCGGATGGCCTGTAAAACACCAATCAGATGCCGATCCGGGTTTGCTTCAGTAAATATAGCAGGGAAAAGCAGGGGTGCCCCTGATCACATTCAATTCTAGCGAAGTAGCATCCGCCAGAAACTTAGCGCTCCCTGATCTTCAACAAGCGCCTTTCGGTCGGACTCAGATGCCACAGTGGCCAGCTGTCGCTGTTAACTGTAATATCCGCACTGGTTAACAGCGACAACCCAGAACCAGACCGTCTGACGGAGAATTACCATGCGCAATGCTGACCTCGTCACCCGTGGCCTCAAGTCCGTGTGGCACCCCTGCACCCAGATGAAAGACCACGAAGGCGCCGTGCCCCTGGTGCCCATCAAGCGGGGCGAAGGTGTCTGGCTGGAAGATTTTGAAGGCAATCGGTTTATCGATGCCGTCAGCTCCTGGTGGGTTAATCTGTTCGGCCACGCCAATCCGAGAATCAATGCGGCCATCCAGAAGCAGATCGGCGAGCTGGAACACGTGATCCTCGCCGGCTTTACCCATGAGCCGGTGGTCAATCTGTCCGAACGTTTGATCGAAGTTACCCCGCCCGGTCTGAACAAGGTTTTCTATGCCGACAACGGCTCCTCGGCCATCGAAGCGGCCCTGAAGATGAGCTTCCACTACTGGAAGAATCACGGCAAACCGGCCAAGAAAAACTTCGTGAACCTGAGCAACAGCTACCACGGTGAAACCCTGGGCGCTCTTGCCCTCGGCGATGTATCGCTCTACAAGGACACCTATCAGCCGCTCCTCATGGAAGTGCTGACAGCCCCTTCACCGGACGCCTTCAACAAGGAGCCGGGTGAGACCGACGAAGCCTACGCGCTGCGCCAGTTTGAGGCCATGGAGAAGCTCCTGGCCGAAAAGCACGACGAAATCTGCGCCGTGGTGGTGGAACCGCTGATCCAATGCGCCGGCGGCATGCGCATGCACCACCCGATATATCACACCAAACTGCGGGAAGCCTGCGACCGCTATGGCGTGCACCTGATTGCCGATGAGATCGCCGTTGGTTTTGGCCGCACCGGCACCCTGTTCGCCTGTGAGCAGTCCGGCATTACCCCGGACTTCATGTGCCTGTCCAAAGGGCTTACCGCCGGCTACCTGCCGCTGTCGGTGGTGCTGACCACCGATGATGTCTACAACGCCTTCTACGACGACTACGAAACCCTCAAGGCGTTTCTGCACAGCCACAGCTACACCGGCAACCCCATTGGCTGCGCCGTGGCACTGGCCACCCTGGACATCTTCCGGGATGACAATGTGATTGAGAGCAACCGCGGGCTCTCCACGTGCATGGCCGAATCCGTCGCCCACCTGGCGGACCACCCCAATGTCGGCGACATCCGCCAGCACGGTATGACCCTGGCCGTGGAAATGGTGAAAGATAAAGCCTCGAAAACGCCCTTTCCCTGGCAGGAGCGCCGTGGCATTCGCGTTTACCAGCATGCATTAACGCGCCAGGCCTTGCTTCGCCCCCTGGGTAATGTGGTTTACTTCATGCCGCCTTACGTGATCACCGAAGAACAGATTCGCCATCTGGCCCAGGTTGCAACGGAAGGCATAGAGATCGCGGTTCGCGACTGACCACCGTAAGGAATCTGAGAGACTGGCCATGCGCATACCCCGCATCTACACCGATTCCGCCCTCAGCGAGGGCGGCACTGCCGCACTTGATGACAACGCCGCGCAACATGTCGGCCGGGTGTTGCGCATGCAGCCGGGGCAGGAACTGCTGCTTTTCAACGGCGACGGCAACGACTACCCCGCCACCATCACCAGCGCCAGCAAGAAGAACGTGGAAGTCCAGGTGGGCCCTCCGCAGGCCAACGCCACCGAATCGCCCCTGGAAATTGTCCTCGGCCAGACCCTCTCCAAGGGTGACCGCATGGACTACGCCGTGCAGAAAGCCGTGGAAATGGGCGTTACGCGCATCGTGCCGCTGAGCACAGAACGTTGCGACGTAAAACTCAAGGGCGACCGGGAAGACAAACGCCTGCGCCACTGGCAATCCGTCGCCATCAGTGCGGCCGAGCAATGCGGTCGCGCCCGGGTGCCCGAGATCCTGGCGGTGATGACCGTTTCCGAGTGGCTGGAACACACCCGGGATTGCGAAGTGCGCCTGGTCCTTCACCACCGCACCGAACACGCCCTGAAGTCCATTATTCCCCCCGAACGGGTCGCTCTCATGATTGGCCCCGAAGGCGGTCTTTCCCCTGAGGAAGTCGCCCAGGCCGAAGACGAAGGCTTCCTGCCAGTCGCCCTAGGACCCCGGGTTTTACGAACCGAAACCGCCCCGGTGGCGGCCATGGCGCTGTGCCAATGGTTGTGGGGCGACATCGGCGGCTGATCCGCACCGACCGTACCGCCGTCTCACGCCGGCACCCAAGTCATTGACATAGAGGGGGGGCGAACAACATCATCCTGTTCGGTCAAAGCGCTGAACACGCATCCTTTTGGCCAGATTTACAGGCAAAGGCTTCCAGATTTTTGTGGACGGGGGCCAACGCTGAAGTTTGATCGAGGGGTCGGGCAGTCGCTTCTGAAACCGTGCGGAGCCATGGATGGCGGAGCCGAGCGTACACGGACGTATTCACAGCGTGTTTCAGAAGCGACTGCCCGACCGCTCAGACTCCCAAACATAGAAGAAACTGCGAGTAACAGGATGACAAGCCTGCTAAGCACCCAAGAATTCTGGCAATACCTCAGCATCCCCGTGATTGCCGCCTTGATTGGTTGGAGCACCAACTGGCTTGCCATCAAAATGACCTTCTATCCGCTGGAATTCATCGGCAAGCCACCACTCCTTGGCTGGCAGGGCATCATCCCGTCAAAAGCCCGAAAAATGGCAGCCATCAGCGTGGACGCCACTATCTCCAAAATAGGCACCGTGCGGGAAATTTTCCAGCAGATCGACCCGAAAGTCCTTGCCACCCACATCGTCCACTCGGTCGATCCACGTATTGAAGAATACGTGGACGAAATGATGCTGAAGGAATACCCAACGTTCTGGGAAAACCTGCCCGCCTCTGCCCGTAAAATGGTCTACGACCGGGTGCGCAAGTCCACCCCACAACTGGTGGACAACCTGGTGGAAGACGTCTCCGACAACATCGAAGACCTGCTCGACATCAAAGGCATGGTGATCGAACGCCTGGCCAGCGACAAGGAACTGCTCAACCGGATTTTTCTCGAATGCGGCGAAGTGGAATTCCGGTTTATCATCAACTCCGGCCTCTATTTCGGTTTCCTGTTCGGCCTGGTCCAGATGGCCGTCTGGTACCTGTATCCCAGCTGGTGGGTGCTGCCCTTCTTTGGCCTGCTGGTGGGCTGGGCCACCAACTGGATTGCGCTGAACGTGATTTTCCGGCCGCTGCATGCCAGGAGACTGGGGCCATTCCGGATTCAGGGCCTGTTTCTCAAACGCCAGCCCGCGGTGGCGGAGTCCTTCTGCCATATCGTTACCCATGAGATTCTGACCGTTGGCAACATCATCAATGCGATTCTTGAAGGCCCCAAGGGTGACCGCGCCCGGAACATGGTGAAAAAGCACATCAAACCACTGGTCGACGAGACCGCTGGCATGGGCAAGGCTCTGACCCAGATGGCCTTCGGCCCCACCGGTTTTGCCACTCTTAAAAACCAGGTGGGCGAAAAGGCCATCGCAATTTCGCGGACGTCCTTCAACAACCCGGTGTTCGAGAAAGACCGGGCCCAGGCGGTTGAATCGATCATGGTGGAACGGATGATCGCGCTGTCCTCCGAAGAATTCCAGGATCTGCTTCGGCCCTGCTTCCAGGAAGATGAAATCAAGTTGATTCTGGTTGGCGCCTTCCTCGGGTTTGGTGCCGGTGTCTGCCAGCTGGTCTTCGTGTTCGGCGAGTCGTTCCTGTAAATTCCCGCTGCAATTCACCGGCTTAAAACCTGTGCAAGGATGCGTCGTACCTCTATACTCTCTGGAACGGAGGTTCATCACTTCGAACAGGTTCGACCCGGAGGCAACGGATGCCAGGTTTTCTCTCCTGGATTTCAGGACTATTTTCCACAACCCAGCCCGCACCACCAGCCCCGGAAGCGCGGCTGTTCAACCCGTCAACGGAATACCCGGGAAGTGACGATCCCGATACAGGTTCCGAGCTGGCGGAACAGCTTGGCGAACACCTGTTTTGCTGGTTACTGGATGCCGAACCTGCTGTTCTGAGGGCTGACCTCTCTTCAAGCCAGGAAATCCTTGATGAGCTGCATCAGCGCTTATCCCGGAACCAGATGGAAGAGCTTCCGAGGCAGCCAATGACCCTGCCGATGCTGATGCGCGCGCTGTCTGATGAATCAGCGGACCGCCATCATCTGACAGAAATCATCCTCGGTGATCCCGCCCTGACAGACCAGCTTCTCCAGATTGCCAACAGCCCCTATTTCCGCCCGGGCGACCATGCCATTGAATCGGTTGATCAGGCGGTGTTCGTGCTCGGCGTGGATGGCATCCGGAATGTGATAGCTGCGGCTGTGATGCGCCCCATGATGGCCGCCAGAAACAGCCGCGAGGCGCTTTTCGGCCAGCGCGCCTGGCGCTGGGGCCTGACCTGCGCCCGGGCCGCGGAGCTGATCGCCAAAATCCACGGCGAAGATACCAGTGCGCATTTCATGGTGGGCTTACTGCCATCCCTGGCCTACATTACCATTCGCCGGGAACTGCAACGGATCTGCCGCACACGCACCGGTTCCGCAGAACCCGAACCGGCACTGATTCGCCATGCGCTGGCGCGTTACCAGTGGACCACCTGCCAGCTGCTGGCCAACGAGTGGAACCTGCCGCCCAAGTACCACGCCTATCTTCTGGCCGCCGAGCGACCTGCTCCCCGCCAGAAACACACGCCCCTGACCGACGGCATGGTTATCGGCACCCGGGAAGTTCTCCGGCATGCCAATCAGCGCAACCTTGCCGAGGAGGACCTGCCGAAAGTGGTCAGACTGTCAGAAGACCAGATCAACACGGTCCGCGGAGCACTCCAGACCATGCTCCGCGAAGGCGAGAGGTCATCTGTCAGGCACTGACACCGCCTCCGGTTTGGCTCGCGAGCCCGACATTTCACGGCTTCCGTCGCTGCGCAACAAATCGGCAAATGTCATGGTTTCATCGGCTCGCTCTGACCCGAGGAGCTCGATGGGAACAACCTTCGGGAGCCGATCCACCACCCGGTCTTCATCGTTGCGGACGACTCTCAGAACCTCGCCAACAGTGATCAGGTCAAGCGCCCGCCCTGGGGCCAGCTGATCGCCCTGCCGTCCTGCCAGAGTCAATAATCCGGCACGGATCAGCTTGTCGCTCATGGCACGAGTAACCTCCCCCGGCACTTTCAGCTGCTGCTCCAGGGTTTCCTGCTGGGGTGCCGGCCGGCCCTCACTGAACGGTTTGGCCACCAGCCACATGGTTGCCAGAGCGACCTTTTCCTGCAGCTCCGGTGCCAGTTGCACCTGCCGCCGTTTCGCCACCGAGCCAGGGTACTGAAGATAGAATGCCAGGCTGGCACCAAGTAGCAGAATCATCCAGTTCAGGTAGATCCAGATCAGCAGAATGATGCCGATGGCAAAACTGGAATATATCGCCGCATATCGGGCGGACCCCGCCACAAAAGAGGCGAACAACATCCCCGCCGCCTGCCAGGACACGCCGGCAATCAAACCACCGATAAAGGCATAGCGCAATTTGACCCGGGTGTTGGGCATGAAGATATAAACAAAGATAAAGGCACCGACCACCAGGAAGAACGGGGTGAAACGGCTGATGACGAGGATCAGCGAACCGAAGGGCTCGATCTCAATCAGCGCCTGCACAAAAGTCGACGAGAAAATCGTGGCACTGATACCGATGGCTGACACCATCAACAGCGGCCCGACCATGATCACACTCAGATAATTGCTGAAGCGCTGTGCCATGGAACGCATATCCGGCACACGCCAGATCATGTTGAAAGAGCGTTCGATCTTCTGCAGCAGGGACACCACCGTGTAAACCAGCAGAGCAAGGCCAACCGAACCCAGCACGCCAACTTTCATGTTGTCGACGAATCCAAGGATTCTCTCCGCAAGTTCGATTCCCTGGGGGCCTAGCGGCTGGAAGAACTGAAACAGGAAAGGCTCCATCTTCTGGTGCACTCCCAGAGCCTTGAGCACCGAAAAACTCAGCGCCAGCAAAGGGACAATACTCAGCAGCGTGGTGTAAACCAGGCTCATGGCATGGAGAGTCAGCTGGCCACTGAGCACATCCCGAACCATGGCATACGCTGTGCGCCCAACCTTGTACAACCAGGTCCAGGGCCAACTCTGAGGCGGGTTGGGGTTGGCCAGAATCCAGCTCTCTGCGGCCTGGAGCCGCTCTTTCAATTGGAATGAAGCCACTGTAGGTCCTGTCGTCAGGTAAGCGTTTAAAAATGCGTGTAAAAATAACCTGATAACAGTATGGCTCAACTTCAAGCCAGTGGGAAAGCAGGCGGGAAAGTTCCCGCCTTCGTTCACGTCAAACAGCTCAGCAGGGGTCGATAGGCAGACAGGTGCGCTTTCTGGTGCCCCTGAGCGAGTCTGCCGGATCCTGCTTCAGATCAGGTTGGGCAATGCGCCGCAATACCTGCCCGCTCCCATTAACCTGGCCGTCAACGACTCTGGCATAGGCCATTTTGGGGGTACTGCGCACAATTTCTGCAGTGGCAACCCGGCGCTCAGCACGCCCCAAAGAATTACCGGTATGTGTATTGCGAACCGCGTCACCCAGGGCGAAAACCTCCCAGCGTTGGCCCGGTTTCATTAAGCCGCCGCCCATGTTGATCACCAACTCGTTACCCTGACGGGCTTCAACCAGAGGTGGCCAGACTGCGTCAATGACCGCCAGGGCAACTTCCTGCCCGGCTTTCGCGAAAAGACCCTGTATGGCTCCCGGTGATCCGTCCAGCTCAAGGCCGAGAGCGTCAGCTGACAGGTTGAGGGTGTTGCTCCAGACCATCGCTCCGGTGGCAGGCACGACCACTCGAGCTTCAACAACGATTGCTCCGGTCTGTTTTCGGGTGCGCTCCCCGGTAAGCGAGGAGACCTTTTCGTCAACGCCGAGGGTCAGGTCCGTAACCTGGGCAACCACCAGATACTCGGCACCGAGTTCATTGCCGAGCATGGCCTTCTCTTCCACCGGAATGTCTTCCCCGGCCATACGGGCCCTTTCCAGAACCATGGCATGTTCCTTGTCCCGGGCGAGCATTGCGAAGCGGCGGGACTGCACCAGAGCTTCGACAATGGCCTGAGTCATCCGGTCCGAAACCTCTACCCGGGACAGGCGCCGCTCGGCCACCTGATAGTGTGGACGAGGTACCCAGACCGGATAAACCGCCATCCGCCAGCGACTGTCCTGGGATGATGATCCTGGTGTTTTATAAACAGGAACGTCCACTTTCAGTCGGGCAAGCTTGCCACCTCCACCCGGAGCGTCAGATACCGAGAGGATCCTGTACCCGGAAATGAGGCCGTTTGATGAAACCCGCGTATCGCTCGACTGGGAAGCCGACATCGTCGTGCTGCGCTCCCGGCCCCCCTCACTGCGCTCGGTAACTCGCAGCAAGGCGCTCTGGACCTGTCGGCTGGCGCTGATCTGGGCCCCACGCACCTGCCGTATCGCTTCACCCAGCGCATTGTAGATGGCCTCCTCCCGGTTAACGCCGGTGGCCTCGGCAGACACGGTCCTGATCTCGGTTGCAGCATTGGCCACAACCGGGAGCAGTAAGGCAAGGACAACCAGAAGCCATTTCATTACCAGTCTCCGAATGAGCCGGTACTTCTGACCGAGCGCTCTGTACCGGCCTTGTCAGCGCCGTCCGTAGCCGCGCTTTTTGCAGCTTTGGGGGCAGGCTTATCGATACCCTGCGCCTTCGCGGACGTGCTTGGCGACCAGTACTTTACGTAGCCCAGGTAGGGATGACCGGTTTGCGGATCCTGAGCGTCCCACTGAGCGATGGTCTGAACTCCCTGCAGGCGCACATTGGCTTCTGACTGCAGGATCTCATTCACCATCTTGCCCACGCCGGTGGATGTCTTGATCTCGGTACGGCCGTTGCCGCGGGTTTCCCGAACCTTCTGTACCAGCTTGCGCCGGACTTCCTCGTAATCCATTTTGACGGTCATAGATGCAAACTGTGCCAGCCAGGCGTCGGCCATGGCGTTGGCGCTTTTACGGGATGCCTCAAGCTCTGCGGCTACGTCGTACTCGTCCATCGCCCCCCGCACCAGCTGTGGTCCCGCCATACCGAATGACACCAGGCCAAACCTACCCGAGCCGTCCACCATCGGCTGGACACCGTAGTAACCCAACATGGGAATCTTATCCTTGATGTGGGGCATCAGACGCTTCTGGATATCGTCTACCGGAATAGCCTGCCCCGGTGCCACATCACCGGTTCGCAACTGTCGCGCAAACTCGTTAAAACGGTCAGACTTCACAACAATAACGGACACGGTTCCATTGTCCGATATGGCAGAGCCACCCACGTCCTGAATCACCCCAAAAATACCGATACCTGAGAGTTCGCCCATAGCCCGCTTGGTTGCTTCCGCAACGAACTCGTCGTAGAGCATGTCCTTACGCTCAGCAATGCTCATTTCCGGCATTTCGGAGGTGTCGGCACCCAACTCTTCAAGAAGCGAGTTCAGGCCCTGCACCGTCAGCTCTGCAGCCCGACCGGCTACCGCTTTACCGAAAGCTTCGATGCTGGTGGTGTCTTTGACATCCTCTGGCAGGTCATCCTTCATGAACCTGTCTGTCATCCGGGCACCGACCTGAACGGCGTTCTGGGAAATAAGCTCGCCCATGGCGCTCAAAAAGGCTTCCTGGGTGGCCAGGATCCGGGCTTCGCTATAGCTGATATCCGTTGAATCTGCGGCCACTGATGCGCGGCCGATAACCAGCGTGCCACCACCGGGATTCTTTTCAGATTCCCCCTGCACCCAACCCCGGGCTTCCAGAAATTTCTGCACTTCTTCATTGCCCGAATCCACCTCTGATACCGCCATAAAGGGGGATGGCGGGGTTTTGCTTGCGTCCTGCTCGGCGGCTTCAACCTGTGCGCTGAGGTCCTCCTGCGCCAGGGCGTTACCAGCCATCATGGGTGTTACCGAGACAGCGCCTGCAACAAGCAGTGATAAAATTGTTCTGCGAAATACCATCTTTTTGAATCTCTCGATTGGTTACCAGGACACGGAGCTGTTGGAGCCGCGCTTGATGATGGGCGTCTCGCCTTCCCAGAACGCCAAACCTGTCGCAAGGTCGGTTAAAGAAAGCTGGATGTAGTATTCAACCTGCTGCTCATCACCAACCTTGTGATTACGCTGAAGGATCTTTCCGGACAAGCTCAGATCCGGGGCCTGAAGCGTGCCCTTCTTCTGAACGCCGCTCTGGTCAAACTCTTCGGAGTTTCGCAATTCACGGGCACGCATGGTCATTTCATCCTCTGCCCCGTTCAGGCCGACTGCGGTTGTGGTGACCACTTTTCCAGAGCGCAGCAGTGCAACCCGAATTTTCTTGGTGAGCTGGTCGGTATCGATGCGTTGCATGGTGTCGTTAGTAATTCGACTGACAACCATGATGTAGCGCCCACCATTCGGATTGGATACCGCTCCGCTGGCAAGCATGTCGTCGACCGCCTCCGTTGCGGCCTTCTCAAAGTCCCGATAATCCATAGTCATGGCGACAGGACCATTGTCAGCCGCAGGATCAACATATCGGGTAGGCGTGGCACACCCGGCAAGCACCAGAACGCTAGCGGACAATACTATTGCTCGTTTCAACATCGGATTTCCCTTTTTTACTGCGGTTCACGGAGATGTAATTGGTAACTGGTCACTTGCGGATGTGGAGCGGTCGCCTTGAAGAAGCGATTCTGCCCCATCAAAAGACTGGCACGACGGTAGGCATCACCCACTCCCTTAATAGTCATGCCCTTGTCATCAAACCAGGTAACTTTCCAGGCAAGCTCTGCATCGGAATGAGCTTCTACCGCAAACTGGATCTGCAGTAGTGAGCTGCCATCTGGCTGCGGGATCCTTTCCTCAAAGAGCTCTGTAACTGTCAACGAATAGAGGACGTCGGGATCAATGTTCAGTTCTTGCCTTTCGGCCAGCGGATTCGTCGCAGGTTGTGAGGCACACCCCCCCAGAACGAGGGCAAGACTCAGGCATCCCGCCATTAATATCTCTTTCATGGCTACTCCCGGAAGTTTATTGAACACTGGAAACCTGCGTTGATTCCGTCACTTCCGGGAACCTCGCAATGGTCGCTTCGGATTCACCGCGCAAATCCATGGTCATGACAGTTGCAGGGGAAAGTGTTGTTGGACGCTTCACGTAAACCAGAGTGAATGGCTGCTCAGGAATATCGATGGTGCCAAGAACGCTGTCCTGGTGATCGAGAAGCGTCAGGCTTCCGCTTTCAGGGCGATCCAGCCGTGCTGCCTGCCAGTGGTCCGGCATAGCCTGCCAGCCGCGCAAATCAGCCTGAGTCGTCGCCATGGTGAGAGCGGCCGCGCCGAGTTGCCCTACCAACCCGAACTGCTCGGAAGCCTCATTTTGCATAACCGCTTTAATGACCGCCGAGGCAACGGCACGAGCCAGCACGCCAGGGAAACGTTCTTTCATTTCGGTGCGAATAACCGTCCCCATGTCTGCGATTTGCTCAGTTCGTACGACTTCCCCAGAGTCAACGGCAATACCGAGAGATCCCGGTACTGCCGGTCTCTCAGCGTACTTTGGTAACGCAATACCGAAGTAGGCTGGCGCCTGCTGATTGCCGTGTAAAAGCAGGAGGGGAATATCGAATCTGGATTCTTCAAGTACTGGACCAAGGCCATTCTCATAGACAACCCAAACCTGAGGTCCAAGCTCGGCAAGGCTTTGACTTCCCGAGGCAAGCTTATCGGCCAATTCCGCATCAGCCTTGAGCACATCGCTGTCGACGTTCATGTCCGATACCCGTTTCAGCGACGTGGCGGCATTCTCGAAGTCGCCACTCGTCTTGGCATTAGCCAGGAAATAGAGACCATGCAGATAGGTACTGGCGGGAACAATGAACTCCGGGAAAACAGACCAGCTGGAGGGTTCCCCGTAATTTTCGGAAATCGCGGCATGCAGCCCTTCGTTGTTGAGGCTGTTATTGACTATAGAGGCATTACTTTCTTCATCCTTGGCCTCTTCCTCCAGCGCGGCCTGCTGCTTGGCAATTTCTTTCTGGAAGTACTCAACCGCCCTTCGCGTCCGGTCATTGGCTCGATTGAATTCAACACGGGCATATTCATTATTGCCAGCAGCGAGAAAGGCCAGCCCCTTATAGGTATTGACCAACACTGCCTCAGACATCAGTGCCTCATAATCTCGTTCCGAGTCGTTGATCATCACAGCCATAAAACCTTCTGCGGCTTCTTCAACGACACCCTCTGTATCCAGGTACTTCATGCCTTCTTCTGCTAAATCATAGGCCTCAGCCGCTTCACCAAACTGGCCGGTCAGTCGATAAAGCTCACCTTGGTGCAAAAGTTCAAGCAGGTGCCCTTCAGTATCCACTTCCTCACCTTCAGCTGATGCAAAGCTCACCGCCTTGAGGGCAACCTGATAATCACCGGAGGAGTACGCCTGGTTGAAAGAGGACATTTGTTTGCGATGCTGGAAAGATGAGCATCCCGAGATGAGGGAAGTAACCGCGAGGGCCAATAAAAAGTGGTTCAGTACTTTCACGCCAATGCTCCGTGGATCAATCAACTGCCCGGAAACATGGAAAAACCAGACAGCTGTGGCAATTCCATTTGTCACCGGGCTCCTTAACTCAATGTCAATATTCTTACAGGGCGTTAACGTTAGAGTGAAAACTGGGCGGCGGGTAGGTACCTAGTAGTTTTATTGCAATCTTTTACTTTTGAATCACGAAGCGACACAGATTCCGCAGGGATAGACCTTGACTTTTAACCCTCCGCAAGAAAGAAGGACAGGTTACCAAGCCTCCGGCCCATCAAATCCAGAACGAGTTTTCTGTTAAAACTCCAGTGATTTCAGGTTGCAGGCGGTAATCTGGACAATACGCTGTCGCGCCTCGCGGCTTGCCCAGGCAGAGTGCGGGGTAATGATCAGGTTCGGGATATCGTCCGCCAGCAGTGGGTTACCGTTCCGGGGTGGTTCCTCGGTCAGCACATCGAATCCCGCACCGCCGATATCGCCGGCGCGCAGCGCATCCGCCAAAGCCTGCTCGTTTACCAGGCCACCGCGGCTGGTATTGATCAGCAGTGAATCCGGTTTCATCAGCTTCAGCTCACGGGCTCCGATCATGTCGCGGGTTTCGTCTGTCAGCAGACAATGCAACGACAGCACATCTACCTTCGGCAACAGTTCCTCCAGAGGAACCCGGGGGTAACCGTCGACCTCCCCGGTTTGCTGGCCAGGCCGGGCCCCCAGCATCACTTTCATGCCAAATGCCGCCGCACGTTCCGCGACGCCCTGTCCCAGGTCGCCATAGCCCACGATGCCAAGCGTGCGCCCCTCCAGCTCCATGATTGGATGATCCATCAGACAGAACATGTCACTTTTACCCCAGCGTCCATCCCGGACATCCTTGCTGTAGTCCAGCAGCCGGGTCGACAATGCCAGCATCAGAGCCATGGTGTGCTGGGCCACCGTGGAACGGCCATAATTGGTGACATTCATGACCTTGATGCCGTGCTCCCTGGCTGCCGTCTGATCGATGTTGTTCAGTCCCGTTGCCACCACCGCAATGGTCTTCAGTTCCGGACAGGCCTCAAAATGCTCCCGGCCAAGCACCACCTTGTTGACCAGGACTGTATCAAAGCCGCGAATGCGATCCAGCACGTCTCCGGCGGCCGTGGTGTCATGCATCACAAGTGCACCGGTTACCGATTCAATCGGCGACAGATCGACATCATTGCCAAGCGTTTTGGCATCAAGAAACACCGCTTTCATACTTTTCTCCTGAATCCAGATAGCCACAGATTAGGGTAGACTGAATCAAACGTCCAAATGTCCGGGAAAGGGGGACAACCATGGAACACGAATTCTGGCATGAGCGCTGGGCTAAAAAGGAAATCGGCTTTCACGAGGGCACGGTAAACCAGTACCTCTATGACCACTGGCCGGAACTGGCCGGCAAAGGTACCGACGCCGTCTTCGTCCCGCTCTGCGGCAAAGCCCACGACATGTGGTGGCTGCACGACCGCGGCCACCCCGTCATCGGTGTCGAGCTGAGCGAGCTGGCCTGCAAGGACTTTTTCGAGGAAGCCGGAGAAAAAGCCAAAGTCCACCCCGGCGAGCCCTTCACCACGTTCAAACACGAAAACCTGCAGCTCTGGTGCGGCGATTTCTTTCAGCTGGTTCCCGAAGATCTCAGACACGTTCGCCTGGTCTACGACCGCGCCGCCCTCATCGCCCTGCCGCCCCACATGCGCAAAGGCTATGTCGACCACCTGACCGCGATCATCCCCGATGGCACCAGAATCCTGCTGATCACCCTGGACTACGACACCGAAATCAAGGGTCCTCCGTTCAACGTCAGCGACGAAGAAGTGCGGGAGCTCTACCAGGACGACTACAAAATCGAACACATCCTGACCAACACCCTGGCCAAGGATCATCCGTTTACCAAGCGAAAAGGCCTGGAAAACGCCTCAGAAAGCGTGTTTCGTCTCACGAAGTTGTAGGTTGTTCTTCAGCGGCTACAACCGTTGCCTGACCGGAGTGTACCGGGGGTCTTTCTGAAAACGAATTTGATGTCTGAGCGCAGCGAGTTGCCAATTCGTTTTCAGAAAGACCCCCGGTGCACTCCAGCCCGCAAGCTACAAAAACCCCACACCCCTCTAACATAATTTAATGAACCTTAACCACTCACACACTGTCCAACTTCCCAACCGTGAACTAAGCTCAAAGTAAGCAAGCCGACCGCGACAGGTTCGCGCACAGGCTTGTAAGTATCCATTCCTTCCACCCATAACTAGACAAACCGCCCGGATGGGCGGCATCAATTGCAACGGGGAAATTGCGTGAACTGAAAGCTGAAGATACAGCGAGCGAGGGCGATCTATGAGCATACTGCAGCACTTCAAAGACCGGTATGAGAGTACCCAGGAAGAAGAATACAGCCTGGAGGAATACCTGGAGATCTGCAAAAAGGACCCAACGGCCTACGCCACGGCCGCTGAACGAATGTTAATTGCCATCGGCGAACCAGAACTCGTCGACACCTCCCGTGATCCGAGGCTGTCACGCATATTTTCCAATAAGGTCATTAAACGCTACCCGGAATTCTCCGAATTCTACGGCATGGAAGATGCCGTGGAGAACATCGTGTCCTTCTTCCGCCACGCCGCCCAGGGCCTGGAAGAGAAGAAGCAGATTCTTTACCTGCTTGGCCCGGTGGGTGGTGGTAAATCCTCCCTGGCGGAAAAGCTCAAGTCACTGATGCAGAAGGTGCCTTTTTACGCCATCAAGGGTTCGCCGGTGAACGAATCGCCCCTGGGCCTGTTCGATCCGGCCGAGGATGCGCACATTCTTGAAGAAGAATACGGTATCCCCGCCCGTTACCTGAAAAACATCATGTCGCCCTGGGCGGTCAAGCGCCTGCATGAATATGGCGGCGACATCGGCCAGTTCCGGGTGGTCAAGAAATACCCCTCGGTGCTCGACCAGATCGGCGTATCCAAGACCGAGCCCGGCGACGACAACAACCAGGACATTTCGGCGCTCGTAGGCAAGGTAAACATCCGCATGCTGGAGGATTTCTCCCAGGATGACCCGGATGCGTACAGCTTCAGCGGTGGCCTGTGCAAGGCTAACCAGGGCCTGATGGAGTTTGTGGAAATGTTCAAGGCGCCGATCAAGGTGCTGCATCCACTGCTGACGGCTACCCAGGAAGGCAACTACAACACCACCGAAGGCATGGGCTCTGTGCCCTTCGACGGCGTGATCCTGGCCCACTCCAACGAATCCGAGTGGCAGACCTTCCGCAACAACAAGCACAACGAAGCGTTCCTCGACCGGGTGTATATCGTCAAGGTGCCTTATTGTGTGCGGGTCACCGAGGAAATTGAAATCTACAAGAAGCTGCTGAGCAACAGCTCCCTGGAAGGCGCTCCCTGTGCGCCCGATACCCTGGATATGCTGGCCCAGTTTTCCGTGCTTTCCAGGATCAAGGAGCCGGAAAATTCCAGCATTTTCTCAAAAATGCGGGTCTACGACGGCCAGAACATCAAGGATACCGATCCCAAGGCCAAATCGATTCAGGAATACCGCGATGCCGCCGGGGTGATGGAGGGCATGGACGGGCTCTCAACCCGCTTCGCATTCAAGATACTGTCCAAAGTGTTCAATTTCGACACCACCGAAGTGGCTGCCAACCCGGTGCATCTGCTCTATGTACTGGAAAAACAGATTGAGCAGGAGCAGTTCCAGTCTGAAACCCATGAGAAATACCTGAGGTTTATCAAGGAATTCCTGGCACCGCACTATGTCCAGTTTATTGGCAAGGAAATCCAGACCGCGTATCTGGAAAGCTACAGCGAGTATGGCCAGAACCTGTTCGACCGCTACGTGACCTATGCCGATTTCTGGATCCAGGATCAGGAATACCGCGATCCGGAAACCGGCGAGATTCTCGACCGCTCGGCGATCAACGACGAACTGGAGAAAATCGAGAAGCCGGCCGGCATCAGTAACCCGAAGGATTTCCGGAACGAAGTGGTCAACTTTGTGTTGCGGGCAAGGGCCAACAATCAGGGCCGCAATCCGTCCTGGCTCAGCTATGAAAAGCTGCGCAGCGTGATCGAGAAGAAGATGTTCTCGAACACCGAGGACCTGCTGCCGGTGATTTCCTTCAACCCGAAAGCCAGCAACGAGGATCAGAAAAAGCACAAGCAGTTCGTCGAGCGTATGGTCGACCGAGGCTACACGGAGAAGCAGGTACGGCTATTGGCCGAATGGTATCTGCGGGTTCGCAAGTCTCACTAAGTCAGTGACCACTCACTGAGCTGGAGTTACGCCATGGGAATGACCCACATAGTCGACCGGCGACTGAACGGTAAAAACAAGAGCGCGGTGAACCGGGAACGGTTCCTGCGCCGCTATCGCCATCACATCAAACGGGCGGTGGCGGATGCGGTGCAGAAGCGCTCGATCACCGATATAGAACGGGGCGAGAAAGTCAGCATTCCGTCCCGGGATATTGAAGAACCCATTTTCCACCACGGCCAGGGCGGCAAAAGGGAAGTTGTGCATCCGGGCAATCAGGAGTTCGTGGCTGGAGATACCATCCCCAAGCCTGAAGGTGGCGGGGGCCAGGGGTCCGGACAGGGACAGGCCAGCCCGGATGGCGAGGGCATGGATGAGTTTGCCTTCCAGATTACCCAGGAAGAATTCCTGGATTTTCTGTTCGATGACCTGGAGCTGCCCAACCTGGCCCGCAAGAAGCTGAAAGACACCGAAGCGTTCAAGTATGTCCGCTCCGGTTTCAGTACCCAGGGGGTGCCGGCGAAACTGGATGTGGTGCGCTCATTGCGCGGTGCCCACGCCCGTCGCCTGGGCCTTGGCGGTGCCCGCAAGAAGAAAATCCGGGATCTGGAAAAGCAGCTCGAAGCCCTGAAATCGGCACCAGAGGATCTGGACCCGGCCTTCAGCCACGAAGACCAGATTAAGGTTCTGGAAGAGGAAATCGCCCGACTGAAGGCGAATGTGAAACGCATTCCCTTCATTGACGAAATCGACCTGCGCTACCGCCAGCACCTGAAACAGCCGCAGCCGGCCACGAGCGCTGTCATGTTCTGCCTGATGGATGTGTCCGGGTCGATGACCCAGATGCACAAGGACATCGCCAAGCGCTTTTTCATCCTGCTGTACCTGTTCCTGAAGAAAAACTACAAGAAGATCGAAGTGGTCTTCATTCGCCATCACACCAGTGCCAAGGAGGTGGACGAAGAGGAATTCTTCTATTCCCGGGAAACCGGCGGCACCATCGTCTCCAGTGCACTCAAGCTGATGCACAAGATTATTGAATCCCGCTACTCCCCCGCCGAGTGGAATATCTACGCGGCCCAGGCATCGGATGGTGACAACTGGAACGATGACTCCCCGGTCTGCGGCAAGGTTCTGGCCGACAGTATTCTGCCGCTGGTCCAGTACTTCGCCTATGTGGAGATCACCCCCCAGGATCACCAGATGCTCTGGTACGAGTACGAGAAGATTCAGGAACGCTTCCCCCAGAGTTTTGCGTTACAGCAGATCGCAGACCCTGGCGAGATCTACCCGGTGTTCCGTCAGTTGTTCGAGAGGAAAGCCGCATGACCAATCTAATGGACCGCCCGACTCCGCCGGGAAGTGACCAGCCCAGAGCCCGGGAGCCAATCTCCACCGGCTCTGAATGGACCTTCGAGCTGATTCAGAAATACGACGACGAGATCGCCAAGTGCGCCGCCGAGTTTGGTCTGGATACCTACCCGAACCAGGTGGAGGTGATCAGCGCCGAGCAGATGATGGACGCCTACAGTTCCGTCGGGATGCCCGTGGGCTACCATCACTGGTCCTTTGGCAAACAGTTCCTGAGCACCTCCAAGGGCTATCAGCGGGGCCAGATGGGGCTGGCCTATGAGATTGTCATCAACTCCAACCCCTGTATCGCCTACCTCATGGAGGAGAATACCCTGCCCATGCAGGCCCTGGTGATTGCCCACGCCTCCTACGGCCACAATTCGTTCTTCAAGGGCAACTACCTGTTCCGCACCTGGACCGATGCCAGTGCCATCATCGATTACCTGGTGTTCGCCCGGAATTACGTGGCCGAATGTGAGGAGCGCTACGGCGTGGATACGGTGGAGGAAATCCTCGATTCCTGCCACGCCCTGATGAACTACGGTGTTGACCGCTACAAGCGCCCGGCGCCCATCTCCGCCTCGGAAGAACTACGACGGCAGAAGGAGCGGGAGGAGTACCAGCAACGGCGCATCAACGATCTGTGGCGTACGATCCCGAAAATGGACGAGGACGATGACCCGGTGAGGCGTCGTAAACGCTATCCGGAGGAACCCCAGGAAAACATCCTGTATTTCATTGAGAAAAATGCGCCCCTGTTGGAGACCTGGCAGCGGGAAATTATCCGCATCGTGCGCAAGCTGGCGCAGTATTTCTATCCCCAGCGCCAGACGCAGGTGATGAACGAGGGCTGGGCCACCTTTTGGCACTACACCCTGCTGCACCGCATGTACGACAAGGGCCTGGTGAATGACGGCTTCATGCTCGAATTCCTCCAGAGCCACTCCGCGGTGGTGTATCAGCCGCCGTTTAACAGCCCGTGGTATTCGGGCCTCAACCCCTACACTCTCGGCTTTTCGATGTTCACGGACCTTCGCCGCATATGCGAGAACCCGAACGAGGAAGACCGGCAATGGTTCCCGGACATCGCCGGCAGTGACTGGTTGGAGACCCTTCATTTTGCGATGAAAAACTTCAAGGACGAAAGTTTCATCCAGCAGTTCCTGTCGCCGAAGGTGATGCGGGACCTGAAGCTCTTCGCGATCCAGAACGACGACCAGGAAGACGTATACCGCGTGACCGCCATTCACGATGAACCCGGCTACCGGGATTTGCGTGAAAAGCTGGCGCGCCAGTACAACCTCAGTTACCGCGAGCCCAACATTCAGGTCTGGAACGTGGATGTTCGCGGTGACCGCTCCCTGACCCTGCGGCACATTCCGGTGGACCGGGTGCCCATGGGCAAGGAAACTGAAGAAGTGCTGCGCCATGTTCACCGGTTGTGGGGCTTTGATGTGCACCTTGAAAGCGTGGATGATGGTGCCACTGTACAGGAATACCATTGTCCGCCCAGGGAACTCGAGGAGGATTGATCTGGAACCCACTGGCACTCTCGGGCCGGTTCTGGCCGGCCCGATCCTGCGCCATAGTGCACCAGACTCGCTGGTACTGTGGTTGGCTACCAGCGAGAAAGCGTCATTTGCAATCCGGGTGTCAGACGGCAATACCAGCCTGCTGGACCGCCCCGTAACCGACCGGGAGGTTACCCGGCTGAGGATCGGTGCCCGTGCCTGGGTGAATCTTCTGGTCGTTGAACCGGACACCGCGTTACCCGGGAATATCCGGCTTGAATACGACATTGGCCTGGACCGCGATTCCGGTGGGGGTCCGGAATGGATCCGGGACTGGGCGCCTCACCTCTGCCCCGAGGGCTGTGATCGTCCGGGCTTTACCCTGAAATCGAAACTCGACCGGATTCTCCACGGCTCCTGCCGCAGGCCCCACCACCCTGCTCCTGACGGCCTGGTTCGGGTGGACGAAGAATTACAGCAAGCAGAGCGGCTGGAGGATATCCCGTCCCTGTTACTAATGACCGGCGACCAGATCTACGCCGACGATGTGGCCGGCCCGATGCTGCACGCCATCCACTGCGTGATCCACGGCCTTGGCCTGTACCAGGAAGCACTGGAAGGAGCCTCACTCAGTCACAGCCGTGAGCTGACGTCGATGACGCCCGCCTACTACCACCGGGATGCCTTGTTGCCGGAATCCGAATTCAATGAAGATCTAACGGAACGCTTCTTCGGCGGCGTCCGGAAACCGGTTTTTACCACCGCGAACGCGGGCAATCACCTGATTTCGTTCGCCGAGGTAATGGCCATGTACCTGCTGGTGTGGTCACCGGAACCCTGGGGCCTGGTCACAGCGGCAGAGCCGGTGAACAATTCAGAGGATCTGGCCCGGTACCGCAAGGAGCAGCAGGCGGTTGATGCCTTCCGGGAGAGCCTCCCACGGGCCGCCCGGGCGCTGGCCAATGTGCCTGTGTACATGATTTTTGATGACCATGATGTCACCGATGACTGGAACCTCTCCGCCCTGTGGGAATCGACCGCTTACGAGCACCCGTTTTCCCGGCGGATCATCGGTAACGCACTGCTCGGTTACCTGCTGTGCCAAGGCTGGGGTAACCAGCCTGAAAATTTCGACGACGTCATTGAGCAGTGTCAGCAGTTGCTTGATGCGGAAAAGGACCAGAATGAACTGGACAAAGAAAGGCAGGACGAGCTGATCGATCAGCTCTTCCACTTTCATCGCTGGCACTTCAGCCTGGCCACGTCGCCCCGGCTTGTGGTTCTGGATACCCGCACCCATCGCTGGCGCAGCGAAATCCGCCGGAGTCATCCGTCCGGGCTGATGGACTGGGAGTCACTGACCGACTTCCAGCAGGAAGTGATGGATGAAGAGGCGGTGGTTGTGGTCTCAGCGGCCCCCATGTTCGGGGTCAAGCTGATCGAAATGATCCAGCAGGTATTCACCTTTTTCGGCAAACCGCTGCTGGTGGATGCAGAAAACTGGATGGCCCACCGCGGGGCCGCGAATGTGCTTCTGCATATCTTCGGACACCCTCGCACGCCCCGGAACTTTGTCATTCTCTCGGGCGATGTCCATTACTCCTTTGCCTACGATGTGCGGCTGCGCCACAAAAAAAACGGCCCGCGAATCTGGCAGATCACCAGCAGTGGCATCAAGAACGAATTTCCCAACTCCCTGCTGGAATGGATGGACCGGCTCAATCGCTGGCTGTTCGCACCCTGGTCGCCGCTGAACTGGTTCACCAAACGGCGGCGCATGCGGATTTCACCCCGGCTGCCCGAGGGTCGGGAGGCCGGTGAGCGGTTGTGGAACGGGGCAGGCATCGGAGACGTGCGGCTGGATGATGAAGGCGTACCCACCGCCGTCCGGCAACTGGATGCTGCCGGCGGGGGTACGGTTTTTCAGCAGCGAACTAAAGACGACTGATCAGGCGTTAACCGAGGGCAAGCCGGACAGCGCCATGGCCAGCTCCTGCTCGTCGTACTCGTGATCGCTCAGATCACCGGCGAAGTAAGAGGTGTAGGCCGCCATATCGAAGTGGCCATGACCGCAGAGGTTGAACAGGATCACCTCTTCCTTGCCTTCCCGCTTGCATCGCAGGGCTTCGTCAATGGCGCCCTTGACCGCATGATTCGCCTCTGGCGCGGGCACGATGCCTTCGTTCCGGGCGAACAATACGCCGGCCTCGAAGCATTCGCGCTGGGTGTAGGACACCGCATCAAACAGCCCCAGCTCCTTCGCGTGGGACACCAGCGGTGCCATACCGTGGTAGCGCAGGCCGCCGGCGTGGAATCCGGGCGGTGTGAACCCCGAGCCCAGGGTGTGCATCTTGGTAAGCGGGGTCATGTGGGCGGTATCACCGTAATCGTAGGCGTACTTGCCGCGGGTCAGGGTCGGGCAGGCCGAGGGTTCCACCGCAACGATCCGCGATTTCTCACCGCCTCTCAGGGCATGGCCCATGAACGGGAACGCAATCCCGGCAAAGTTGGATCCACCGCCGGTACAACCAACAATCACATCGGGCCAGCAGTCCGCCATTTCCATCTGCTGCATGGCTTCCAGGCCGATGATGCTCTGGTGGAGCAACACGTGGTTGAGGACCGAGCCCAGGGCATACTTGGTGTTCGGATCCTTCACCGCGAGCTCCACTGCTTCGGAGATGGCGATGCCCAGACTGCCGGTGTGGTCCGGATTTTCCGCCAGCACCTTGCGGCCAAATTCGGTCAGCTCGGAGGGCGAAGCCACACATTTGGCGCCGTAGGTTTCCATGACCGCCCGGCGATAGGGCTTCTGGTTGTAGGAAACCCGCACCTGGAACACGGTCACGTCGATATCAAACAGGGAGCCGGCGAAGGACAGCGATGTGCCCCACTGACCGGCACCGGTTTCGGTGGTAAGGGTGCGAATGCCCGCTTCGCGGTTGTAGAAGGCCTGGGGAATTGCGGTATTGGGCTTGTGACTGCCTGCCGGGCTCACGCCCTCGTATTTGTAGAAGATTTTTGCCGGTGTGCCGAGGGCCTTCTCGAGACGATGGGCCCGGTACAGAGGCGCCGGCCGCCAGAGGTTGTAGACGTCGCGCACCGGCTCGGGGATCTCGATTTCCCGCTCAGTGGTAACTTCCTGTTCGATCAGCGCCATTGGAAACAGCGGTTCAAGATCCGAGGGCTCCACCGGTTTCTGGGTGCCCGGGTGCAGCACGGCCGGCAACGGCTCAGGCAGGTCCGCCTGCAGGTTGTACCAGTATTTCGGCATCTGGCTTTCTTCGAGAAGGAACTTGGTTTGCATGAATTAAAAATCCCTACTGTTTGTGTTGTTATCGCTCATCAGAATACCCATTCCAGGCCCGCATAAAAAGTTCTTCCGGGACCGGGCTCGAAATAGCCCCGATCTTCAACCGGGCGGTTCGCGTTGGCATTGATCCGGACGTTACTGAAGTACTCCTGATCCAGCAGATTGCGAATGCCGGCATACAGGTTCAGGGTCTGATCCGCCATCCGGACTGAATCGCCGGCACGCAGACCGACCAGCCAGTAATCACTCACCAGGGTCTGGTTGCTGTTCTCGGCATAGAATTCACCCACATATTGCCACTCCAGGGCTGCGAAACGACCGGCTGGCCCTTGCCATTCCAACTCGTTTACCCAGAGCTGCTCCGGCAGACCGGGAATGTCGTTACCGCTGGCATCGTTGCCCTGTTCATCAACAAAGTCCCTTAACTCGTAATCGGCAAGAGTGAGGGCACTGGTTATCCGCCAGGCGTAGGAAAGTTCCCAGGCCAGGCCTAGTTCAAAGCCGTTACGCCGGGTTTCACCGGCGTTTTCATAGAACGTCTGGTCACCCACGTTGAACGGCAGGATCTCGTCCTCCACCCGGATGGAGAACAGGGCCAGATCATAGCTGAGGCCACGGCCAAGCACGCCGCGCATACCCAGCTCGCGATTCAACGCCTGCTGAGGCTCCAGCTCGGGATTGAAACCACCGCCATTGGGATTGGCAAACTCGGTAAAGGTGGGCGACTCAAACGCCGTGCCGACGGTGGCGTACACCTGATGCCTGGGTGCCAGTTTGTAGCTGATGCCGGCAACGCCACTGTACTCCCGGAAAGTCCGGTTGCCCGAATCATCGTTACCGTCTTGCAGCCATTGGTCATCAATGGCCAGGCGCAACCGGTCGAACCGCACGCCCAGGGAGACGTTGAGTGCTTCGCTCAGTGCCAGATCACCCTGGCCAAACACCGCCACATTGGTGGCGCTCTGGTTTTCCGCCTGAGTCTGACCGGTGATCTCGCCATCGATGGACACCGAATAGCGGCGCCGGTCGTCGGACTGATGGTGCACATCCAGCCCGGTGACCCACACCAGGGGCAACCCGGCGAGTGTCGATTCCTGCTGGTAGTCGGAACTGATGCCGTAAAAGTGCCGATCATAGGCCACCCGACTGCTGCCCGGGAATGGCAATTGCTGGGCAAAATCCCGATGGGTATAGAAAGTATCCAGGGTGAGCTGGCCAGGCAAGACCGCCGAATCTTCAAACCTGACGCCCAGGGTCTGTTGGTTCACGGTCTGGCTACTATCCAGTCTCTTGGCCAGTTCGGTGGCCTGGTTCGGGTCCTCTTCCGCCTGGGCCCGGGTCAGCCCGCCAGGGTCTTCCGACTTCGGGTTGTGCAACACGTTGACGGTGGTGGTCACCCGCCGGCCAGGGTCCAGATCGTGGCCTATCCGGGCGTTGAACAGTCCTTTTTCCGCCTCGCTCTGCTCCCGATGGCCGTCAACCGTCAGCCAGGAGAGCGTGGCTATGCCGCTGGTATCACCATCAACGCCGTTACCCTGGACTGCAGCCTTGCGATAGCCGTCGCTGCCGCCATCAAGCCGCAGCCGACCGCCTTCGGGCAGCTCATCACCCCGAGCCGTGGAGATATCGATCACCCCTCCGGCGGCATTACCATACTGAACCGACGCCGGCCCCCGGATGACCTCGATTCGCTGGGCCGAATCCAGATCAATGGCATCAATCTGGGACTGGCCATCTGGCAGCGTGTAGGGGATACCATCGACCTGGATACGGATACCCCGAATACCAAAGGGCGCCCTCGCGCCAAACCCGCGGGTGGACAACCTGAGATTCTGGGCAAAGTTGTATCGGTTCTGAAAGAACAGGCCAGGGACGGTATTGAGAGACTCGTCCAGTTGCAGGCGCTGCTGGCCCTCCCGGATGTCCGGGGCGTTGACCACCGAGACCGCAGCGGGGGTTTCATACAGATCCCGAACCATTCTCGGCGAGGTGACCTCAAGAACCAACTCCTCTCCCGGGCCTGAAGCTGATTGCGCCTTCAAGGAGAGCGAGACAGTAAAAGAAGTGCTTGCCAGCAACAACGCAAAACATTTACGCCTGTTCAAAAGACCTCCGCGCAATTGGCTCCCGCCCTCTAAACCGGTAGCCAGGCCTCCAGCAGATCAACCAGCCAGGGTACCAGCAGGGCCGTGGCAAACGCCGAGAGCGCCATCGCCAGGCCGGAAAACGCCCCCATCTGGGAGCTTACCTGAAAGGCCCGGGCTGTGCCGATACCATGGGCCGCTACCCCCATGGCAATACCTTTGGCAGTGTCGTCCCGAACCCGGATCCATTCAAATAACTTGGTGCCCAGCACGGCGCCTGTGATCCCGGTGATCACCACCAGTACTGCCGTCAGCGAGGGCAACCCACCGATTTTCTCCGAGATACCCATTGCCACCGGCGCCGTGGCGGACTTGGGAGCCAGGGACATCTGGATCTCGGTGGAGCCGCCGAGCAGTCGGGCCAGACCAATGGAACTGCCTGCCGCAATCATCACCCCACAGATCAGCGAAATCATGACCGGCAGCCAGAGCTGACGCAGCCTGGAAAACTGCTGATAGAGGGGAACGGCCAGAGCTACCGTAGCCGGCCCCAACAGGAAGTGAACAAACTGGCCGCCTTCAAAGTAGTCATTGTACGATGTGCCGGTCGCCAACAGCAGGATGATCAGCATGGCAACCGAGGTAACCACGGGATTGGCCAGCGGGTTGGAATTGGTCTTCAGGTACAGCCGATAGGCCAGCCCATAGGCCACCAGGGTGATGGTGAGACCAAGCAGCGGCGACGCCGACAGATAAACCCAGATATCTTTCAGGCCTGGTTCATTCATCGCGCTCACCGTTCCCGGCAAGGGGTTTGGCAAACCAGCGGGTGGTGACCTGCATGATCAGGGCCGTGGCAACCATGGTGATCACGGTACTCAGCAGCAGAGCCAGGGTAATAGGCACCCACTCGTCAGCAATACGGCCGAAATGCGCCATCATGCCCACACCGGCGGGTACGAAAAGCAGCGAGAGATGGCTTAGCAACGCGGTCGATGCCTGGTCGACGGATTCCGGCGTTCTACCACGGACCATCAGGGTTATAAACAGCATGACCATGCCAAGTACCGGGCCTGGAATCGGCAGGCCCAGCAGACGAACCGTAATTTCCCCCACCAGCTGATACACAAGCAGCAGGGTAATGCCATTCAGAAACTGCATCGGTCGATTTTCCGGTCAGTGAGTCTGGACTTTGGTATCGGGAATGATACGCCGGCCATACATGGCAAGGATAAACCCTATGGGGAACATCAGCACCCCGTATACCGCCGCCGGTATGGACATGGCGCTGGATTCCAGCAGCGTCAGGGTAACCATGAGGGCAATGGTACCGTTCTTGACGCCCAGTTCCACCGCCACCGCCAGCGATTCCCGCTGGGTCAGCCCCGCCATCCTGCCGGCGGCCAAACCAAGGCCGATACCCGCCAGGTTCAACAGGATGGTTGCCGGGCCGGCCTGTTTAAGAAGCTCCCAGATCTGATCCCTTACGCCGTAAATCAATGCCACAATCAGGAGCGCGAGTACAACCCCACCAAAGACACTGACAATACTTTCCGCCTTGCGGGCAACCTCGGGTTTGCGGGTACGCACCGTCATTCCGATAGCCACCGGAAACAGCACAATTCCGATCAGCATGCCCACCGTTTTCCAGACCGGCAGGACAATATCCTCCTCGGTGCCCATGTAGTGCTGAAGGGCAAGGTTGGTGAAAAGGGGCAGCGTAAGAATGGTGATCAGGCTGGCACTGACCGTCAACACAATGGACAGCGCGATATTGCCGCGGGCAAGCAGCACAAAGAGATTGGAGGTAGTACCCCCCGGGCAGGCGGCAATAATCACCAGCCCGACAGCAATGGCCGGAGGGACTGCCAGCAGGGTGGCGAGCATGAAGGCAACCAGGGGCATGATCAGAATCTGGGCAACGGTTCCGACAATCATCCCTTTCGGATACACCGCAACCTGCCGGAAATCCCGGACCGTCAGGGTCATGCCGATACCGATCATGATAATGAACAGAGCAATCGGCAGTCCTGCCGAGATAAGCGGGCTGGATTCCACAGTGCCTCCGGATGTTTTTGTTTTTACTGTAAGCAACCGATGAAAAGTAGCACAGACTGGTCCCTTTCGGGAGCATTCAACAGCAACCGCCTGTAACAGGAAAACCATTGCAAAACTGGGAACTTTCTGGCCGGGAGGATCGTGTACCGGAGCGGTTATCAGTATACTTGCATCGCAAAACTAAAATACCTGGACACTCGTGGAGATACTCAAGGAATGAAACGCCTGGGAACCCTGGATGCCTCCTGGCTGGCTGTAGAATCTGAAGACACCCCGATGCACGTGGGCAACCTTCAGATCTTCTCGCTACCGGATGGCGCCCCTGAAACCTTTCTCCGGGACATGATCACCCGCATGAAAGAAACCGGCGACGTAGCGCCCCCCTGGTGCTACAAGCTTGCCTGGTCCGGTCTGCTGGGCCGTGTACTGGCACCGGCCTGGAAAGTCGATAAGGACATCGATCTGGATTACCACGTACGACACTCGGCCCTGCCCCGCCCCGGCGGCGAGCGTGAGCTGGGCATTCTGGTGTCACGGCTGCACTCCAACCCGCTCGATTTTGCCCGCCCGCTCTGGGAGTGCCATGTCATCGAGGGGCTGGAGAACAACCGCTTTGCGCTGTACACCAAGATGCATCACTCAATGATTGATGGCATCAGCGGTGTGCGCCTGATGCAACGGGTGCTGACCACAGACCCGGACAAAAAGGGCATGGCACCCCCCTGGTCGGTTCGACCAGAACGCCGGCGCGGCAATAAAACCGATTCCGAGGCCAGCGTCCCGGGTGCGTTTTCGCAGGCGATGGATGCCCTCAAGCTGCAGGCGGATATGGCGCCACGGCTTTGGCAGGCCGGCAACCGGCTGGTTCACTCGGTCCGTCACCCGGAGGACGGCCTCACAGCCCCCTTTACCGGGCCGGTGTCGAAGATCAACCACCGGGTCACTGGCCAACGACGGTTTGCTACCCAGCATTACCAGCTCGACCGGATCAAAGAAGTCGCACGGGTTTCTGGTGGCTCCCTGAACGACATCGTGCTGTACCTCTGCGGCACCGCCCTCCGTCGATTTCTGCTTGAACAGGATGAATTGCCCGACACTCCGCTCACCGCTGGTATACCGGTCAACATCCGGCCGTCCGATGATCAGGGCACGGGCACCCAGATCAGCTTCATGATCGCCTCCCTGGCAACCGACGAACCGGACCCGCTGACGCGACTTCAAAACATCAAGACCTCAAGCCGGCGGGCCAAGGAGCATCTGCAAAAGCTGCCCAAGAGTGCCCTGACCCAGTACACCATGCTGCTGATGTCGCCCTACATTCTGCAACTGATGTCTGGTTTGGGCGGGCGAATGCGCCCGGTGTTCAACGTTACCATCTCCAACGTACCCGGCCCCCAGAGAACACTCTACTATGAGGGCGCCCGGCTGGAGGCCATGTACCCGGTGTCGCTGATCACCCACGGCGGTGCACTGAACATTACCTGCCTGAGTTATGCGGGCTCGCTGAACTTCGGCTATACCGGATGCCGGGATACGCTTCCCAGCATGCAAAAGCTGGCGGTATATACTGGCGAAGCACTGGATGAGCTGGAAAGCCTGATCTTGCCGCCGCCGGCTAAACCGGAAGCCGCTGAAAAACCGGAAGCGGGCACTAAACCGCGGAAACCTCGCAAGAAGGCCGCGCCTAAAACGTGAAGGTATATGCCCGGGCCCAACTCAGCCCGGGCTTTTCCAGTTGGCAGCGCCCACGAAAATCAGCTGAAGGAAGCGGGTGGTCCGTTTCCGGATCTGCTCAACCTGGTAATCATCACCGGGGGACACTCCGAGCAGGTCTGTCAGGCTGAAGGCGACGCTGCGAACCACCAAATCAGATGTTATATCCAGATCCTGATCATTGAGATGATCCACCAGCCTCAGTCTGCGCAAATCATTGGCCAGTTCGCTGGCGAAGAACCGCATTTCACTGCGAATCCCCTCCTGTACCACCCGGCTCTCCCCGGCAAGCCCCTGAGCCATGAACATGAAAAAGCTTCGGTTGGCCTGGGCATGGTTGATGAAGATGGCCACTGACTCCTCAATCAGCTTGTCCGAATGCTGAACATTGGCCCGGGCTTCCCGCATCATCCGACGTAATACAAGACCCAGCTCATCCACCAGCTGCAGACCAAGATCATCCATATTCCGGAAGTGACGATAAAACGACGTGGGTACCACCCCGGCCTGTCGGGTCACCTCCCGTATGCCCAGGCTGGCGAAATGCCGCCCCTTCCCCACCAGTGTCAATGCCGCCGTCATCAGTTTCTCGCGGGTTTCACCGGGCTTTCTTCGCTGTTTGTCCGCCATTGCCTGTCCGTGCTATCTGTCGCCAATTAATGGTTTACGAGTGTACACATTCGAAAAATTAAAAGTACAGAATGCTTGTCATTTTACGCCAACCCTTCATGCCTTATTGCTACTCCGGATATCCGTGTGTACATTCGTACACATTAGTGTACAACTGTGCACAAAGCGAAAGAGATAGCTTGGGAGAGAAACACCATGTTAGCAAAACAGCCCCAGAGCCGAGCGCTTCACTGGCTTGGCAAGCAGCTATTCAACCGGGATGATCCAGCAGCATTTTTCGACCCCTTACTGGAGCGCATCAACCCGATGTGGATACAAGCGTACACACCGGCCAGGGTCGAGCAGATCATTCAGGAAACTGCGGACACCAGAACCCTGGTTCTCAAACCGTCACGGAGGTGGTCCGGCTTCAGGGCCGGTCAGCATGTAAACATCTGTGTTGATGTGAACGGCGTACGGCGTCACCGCACGTTCAGTCTTTCGAGCTCCCCGATGCTCTGGCAGCAGCAGGGACGGGTCACCCTGACCATCAAGCGCCTGCCGGGCGGCCGGGTGACCAACTGGATACACGATGAACTCGATACCGGCTCGGTGATCGGGCTGGGCGAGGCCTTCGGTGACTTCCTGGTTCCCGAGCCAGCACAACCGGTTCTGTTCATTGCCGGTGGCAGCGGCATCACACCGGTGCTGAGCCAGCTTGAAACCATGGCTGCCAGTGGTTATCGGGCGCCGGTCACCCTGCTCTATTTCGTCCGGACAGCCGCCGATGTCATCGCCCGGGCAAAACTTGAGGCCCTGTCAGCCCGTTTCAGCGCACTGAGCCTGACCATCATCACAACCCACGAGGGAAAGCCACCAAGGTATCTGTGCGATACGGACCTTGATTCCGTCCCCGGACTCCAGGCGCGGCAGGTCTATCTCTGCGGCCCGAGAGGCCTGATGGATCTGGCCAGGGACCTGGTGAATCAACGGGGCGTCGATGACACTGCCATCCACAGCACCTACTTCTCCGCGCCGCAGGCCGACCTTGGCGATAGAGCACTGGGCGGGCAAGTCAGATTTGCCGGCAGCGAAGTCGACGTTGGCTCTGAGGGCGATGCCACCCTGCTGGACATTGCTGAAGCTGCGGGCCTGTCCCCACGGCACGGCTGCCGGATGGGCATTTGTCATCAATGCAGCTGCCGAAAAACGTCCGGCACCGTCATCAACCGCCTGACCGGCCAGGCCTCCGGCCCCGGTGAGGAAAACATCCAGATCTGCATTTCGGTACCCAGGGGGCCGGTGTCCCTCGACCTTTAATCACCGACCGTTATTTTTATCGCGGAGCCCTGACGGCCCCGCAAGGAGAAGCATCATGAAACAGATGACCGAAACACAGCTCTCACAGCTCGAACAGGATCTCGACGCCATCCGGGATGAGGTTATCGCCGATCTCGGCGAGCGGGATGCCCAATACATCCGCCGCATGATCCGACTGCACCGGTTGCTCGAAGCCGGAGGGCGAGTAATGATGCCCTTCGGTTTCATTCCTCCGGTCTTTGTTGCCGCAACCGCGACCCTGGGCATCGCGAAGATCCTGGAAAACATGGAGATCGGCCACAATGTGATGCACGGCCAGTACGACTGGATGAACGACCCCGCCCTACACTCACAGACCTACGAGTGGGACACCGTCTGCACCGGTGATTCCTGGCGCCGCACCCACAATTACGAACACCACACCTACACCAACATCATCGGCAAGGACCGCGATTACGGGTACGCGGTTCTGCGGCTGAGTGATGATGAACCCTGGAAGCCATGGCATTCCCTGCAGTTCATCAACTACATTCTGCTCAGCGTGTTCTTCCAGTGGGGTGTGGGACTGCACGAACTGGAAACCGAGAAGCTTCAGCGCAGAGAGATCCGCTTGCGCGAAAAGCTGCCGTTCCTGAAAGAGTTCGCCCGCAAGGGGGGCCGACAGGCCTTCAAGGACTATGTATTCTTCCCGTTGGTCACCTTCCCGGTCGCACCCATCGTGCTGGCAGGCAACATTGGCGCCAACCTGATACGCAACCTCTGGTCATCAACGGTGATTTTCTGCGGCCACTTTACCCAGGATGCCGAAACCTTCACGGAGGAGGAATGCGAGGGTGAAAGCAAGGGACATTGGTACCTGCGCCAACTCACCGGGTCTTCAAACTTCACCGGAGGCCGCTGGCTGCATGTTCTGAGCGGGCACCTGAGTTACCAGGTCGAGCACCATGTCTTTCCCGACTTGCCCGCACACCGATACCCGGAAATCTCGGGGAAAGTACAGGCGGTCTGTGAGAAGCATGGCATTCACTACAATACCGGCAGCTTTGCGAAGCAGTACGGCACGGTTCTGAAACGGATACTTCGGCATTCCCTGCCGGAGCGGCTCGCCGGTTCAGCAATCAGGGCGTAACCGGTTCAGCATTGTCGGCGTTCAGATTGCCTGGCGGACGTACCGTTACCCGGTTTCGCCCGGCCTGTTTGGAGGCATAGAGCGCCTCGTCAGCTGCCGCAATCAACTGGCCCGGCTCCACAGAAAGGCCACCGGGGGCCGAGGCCACCCCAACGCTGACCGTCACCGGAACCTGCTGACCTTCCCACTGGAATCGAAGGTTCTGCTCGACCGTTCTGCGGATCGTCTCAGCCAGCTTGCCGGCCCCGGTCGCATCGGTGTATGGCAGAATAATGGCAAACTCTTCCCCACCGTAGCGAGCAACGGTATCAGTGCCGCGCCTGACAACGGTGGTCAAAGCATCGGCGAGCCGACGCAAACAGGCGTCACCAGCCAGGTGCCCCAGGTTGTCATTGAACGATTTGAAATGATCAACATCGATCATGATCAGCGCCGTCGGCCCCTGACGGCGGGAGCGGACGGCTTCCTCCGCCAGCCGGGCATCGAAATACCGGCGATTGAACACCCCGGTTAATCCATCCGTGGCACTCAGGGCTTCCAGCTGACGGTTAACCAATTCCAGTTCCGCGGTCCGCTCGGCCACCCTGGACTCCAGCTTTTCGGTCATTTCCTGCTGAATACGCTGGGTTTTGAGTGTCATATGCCGCAGCCGGTCGGCAAGGGCTATAGACAGCAGTATGACCTCAAACGCGGAACCGATCTGAATGCCGTACTCGGTGAAGAAGTTGGCGGGGACCACGGCAAAGGTCTTGAGGGTATACAGCAGCATGCCGGAAAGCAGTGCAGTCCAGGCCACCATAAAATACCTGGCCGGGCGGAAACGCCGATACAGGCAAATGCCGCCGGCGAGAATCACAAACCCTACTGCCACTGCAGCCATAAACGTATTCACTCTGATAACCGGACCATAATCCGGCCAGAAGAGCGATGCAGCGCCAGTCACCACAAAAAACGCCATGAAGGCCAGGAAGACCTTTTCCAGTCTCGGGACATTGTCCCGAAGCGCCAGAAATGAACGAGAGAAACCGAGCACACAAAACATGCCCGTTGAGATCAGGAACCCCACCGCCCGGTTGTTCCACCAGGGTGACTCGGGCCACAGGTGTTCAAACGCCAGACCATTCAGGGTGAACTGCAACAGCCCGTAGGAGAGGATATAGGACACATACCACAGATAGTTGGTGTCCCGGATAGACACGAAAATCAGCAAGTTGAAGATCGCCATGCAGACGAGGAGCCCGTAGTAAAGCCCCAGCAGGAAACGCTCCTGATGATCCGCCGAGCTGAACTGGTCCGAATGCCATAACAGGGTACGCATCTGCACAGCACCCGAAGTCTGAACCCGGAAAAACAGATCGACGCTCTGGCCGGGCGCCAGCTTCAGGAAGAAATTGATGTTGTGATGGTCCCGGGGGCGTAAACGAAAGGGAACCGAGTCTCCGGCTATCTGACGGCCAATACTGCCGTCTGCCTTGACCACAAACATCTCCATTCGGTCAATGATCGGGTACAGCCCCTCAATCACCCAGCGGTCATTGGGGCTGGACAGATTGGTAACACGGGTATGGAACCAGTAGATCGAATTGCTGAACCCGAAATTGTAGGCCTCCTCAGGCATACCTTCGGAGCCAATCTGCGGCCACCGACTTACAATTTGCGAAATATTCAGGTTGGCGGAGGGATCTTCGTAGTAGGTCAGGCGTCGGGATATGTCGAGGCGCCCGGTGTCTTCGTCCAGAACAACAGGAAAACGGTCAGCTATATCGATCGCGGCCGCACCGGATGAACACAGCAACAGCACCACGAGAAAGGCAAGATGAATCACACCGTCCCCGGAACCCCCTTATTATTGTTTGGTCTTCGGGTTCCATACTATCGGACGGGACGGGCCACAAGCAGTGAGATATGTATTTGATTGGTAAGTTTCTGTATCCCCGTCAGGCAATCTGAAGCAATCTCAGTAACTGGGGCCTGTGCTGATCCTGGATAATATCGGCCAGGGTGTATTTATCAAGCACTTCCAGAAAGGCGTTCAACGCCTCACCAAACATGGATTTCAGGCCGCACACCGGTGTGATCTTGCAGGCGTTCTTGGAGGAAAAGCACTCTACAATGCTCAGATCCTGCTCGGTTTCCCGCACCAGAATGCCAATATTGATGTCCGATGGCGCCATGTGCAGACGCATGCCGCCTTTCTTGCCCCGGATAGTCTCGATATACCCTTTCTTGTTGAGCTGGTGAACCACCTTCATGAGATGATTTTTGGAAATGTCATAGCTGTCCGCAATTTCCTGGATGGTTGCCAGACGATCACCCTGGGCTGCCAGATAAATCAGTACTCGCAGTGAGTAATCCGTATAACGGGTGATGTGCATTCAGTACTCCAGTCGTTATCACAATCAGTCAATAGGATGGCCGTGTCACCAGGTAACAGGCGGTGGCGCACAGACACACTCCGGAAATCGCCAGAACCAGCCCGGATGCCTCCAGCATGACAAGCATTCCCCAACTCAGGGCCATCATACTGCAGGCCAGAACCTTGGCCTTGGCCGGAACCGCCCGGCGCGTCCTCCACTGGGTTATTGCCGGACCAAATTTTGGGTGGTCATCAAGCCACTGCGCAAATTCCGGCGACCCCTTACTGGCAAAGAAAGCCGCCAGCAACACAAACGGCGTTGTCGGTAAAAGCGGCAGCGCTATTCCCGCAATTGCCAATGTTGCTGATGTATACGCAAGAATGCGAAATCCGGTTTTCCCAAAACGATCGCCCATCATGGGGGTCCCAGCAAGGTTCATAACTGCATCCATTCTACCGGGATTCAGTGGACAGGTCTGCCCAAGCGGCTGAGAAAGACCAGCCTGGCAACGTAAGCGACCTTGATACCCACTGCAAACAACAGGGTTCCGACGTGCGCAAGAATCTGAACAGCCATGGAAAAATGCTGCGCCAACGGGTAGGCCACCAGTATTGTCAGCACCAGCCCCAGCAGTGACCAGACCATCGCGCTATTCGCTCTGAATAACAGATTTTCCATTTGAAACCTCCTGAATACATCTTTAATATGTATTTTATAGACTTCTTTTAGGGAGATTTCAACCCTTACAAACCTCATAAACAAAGGCCCAAAGTTTGACGATCGCAAAACACCGACCTAAAAAGGTCAATTAACATAGATTTAATATAAACCTACTGGAGAAACACAATGCACGCACAAACCTGGCTCGAAACAGCCTCAGAGGAAGAGCTGATTGAACACATTCTCAATCGGTACCACGACACCCACCGGGACCAGCTGCCCGAGATGATCCGGCTTGCGCAACGGGTAGAGAGAGTGCACGGAAGTCACCCGGACTGCCCTTCCGGCCTGAGCGCGCACCTTGAGGCGATGCAGGAGGAGCTGGAGAGCCATATGGCCAAAGAGGAGCAGATACTGTTCCCTATGATTACCCGCGGTATATCCGGCATGGCGCGGGGGCCCATCTCAGTCATGCGCGCCGAGCATGAAGACCACAGCACGGCGCTGGCACGGCTCGGCGTACTCACCAACAATCTGAGATTGCCAGAAGAGGCCTGTAACACCTGGCAGAACCTCTACCAGCAGATTGCCACTTTCCAGGACGACCTGAATGCGCATATCGCCCTGGAAAACAGCGTACTGTTTGCGCGGATAGATGGAATGACGGCTTAGCGTCACCCCGGGGTAACCTGCTTACCTCCCGTGGGGTATCGGAAAAATTGATCCAATCTGCAATACTTGTCCTATACTCAGATCAAAAAACAAGCGGTAACAGGATCAATCCGATGCCCCAGAGCAAGCTGACAGACCGTTTCGGCCGCACCGTCAATTACGTGCGCCTGTCCGTCACTGACCGGTGTGACTTCCGTTGCGTCTACTGCATGGCCGAGGACATGACCTTCCTGCCCCGCCAGCAGGTTCTGACTCTTGAAGAGATTGCCCGGGTTGCCCGCAACTTTGTGGATCTGGGTACCGAGAAGATTCGTCTGACCGGCGGCGAGCCGCTGGTTCGCAAGGACATTCTGGAGCTGGTCAAAGAAATCGGCACCTACGGGCTGCGCGACTTTGCCATGACCACCAACGGCAGTCAGCTCACCACGATGGCCGAGCCCCTGCGCAAGGCCGGCATGCACCGCCTGAACATCAGTCTCGATTCCCTGGACGCTGAGAAATTCCGCAATATTACCCGTACCGGCAGGCTGAGCCAGGTGCTGGACGGTATTGATGCGGCCCGGGAGGCTGGTTTCCGTGGTATCAAGCTCAATACGGTGGTGATGAAAGGCCGTAATGATGAGGAAATTCCGGAGCTGATTGAATTCGCCCGCAAGAAGCAGGTGGATATCAGTTTCATCGAGGAAATGCCCTTGGGCGAAATCTCTGAACACGACCGGGGCCTTGCGCTATGCACCAGCGAGGAAGTGCGGGATATCATCCGGCAGCACCACGAGCTGGTGCCGGCCACTGAGGATTCTGGTGGGCCGGCACGCTACTATCGCATGCCGGACAGCGCCACGAAGGTGGGCTTTATCTCTCCCCATTCGCACAATTTCTGCTCTACCTGTAATCGCGTCAGGGTGACTGTCGAGGGGCGGCTGCTGCTGTGCCTGGGTAATGAACATTCGGTGGATCTGCGACGGGTTCTTCGCGGCAACCCGGTAACGGATGACAAATTGCGCCAGACCATTATCAATGCCATGGATCTGAAGCCGGAGCGGCATCACTTCTCGACCAATGGGGATGTGCAGATTCTTCGGTTCATGAACATGACTGGCGGTTGATCGCGGCCCCAGCCTGCAAGCTTGAGAGTAAGAGTCGGAGAGGGAAGCCTGTCCAAAAAACGCTCCTTGCGGCACATCCATGTGGCGCTTGGGCTCCGCCATCCCTGGCTCCGCACATTTTTGGACAGGCTTCCCTCTCCGACTCCTCGCAACTATCTGAAATACCACTTTCAAGAACGGGTCAGATGAAAGCGTTCATCTGACCCCGTGTTCATATTCAGCCAACGTTCTCAGTGGCCTCCATTCCCGGTGGCCATCTCGTCCATCCCATCCATACTGTGCATCGCCATACCTGTATTCAGATGGTCCATGGTGATTTCTTTGAAAGCCAGCACCTCTCCGCCATGTTCCGCGGCGAAATCACTGGCGTCAGTCTGTTCCGCGAATGATGCCAGAGTGGGCCCCATGGCACCGGTGCGGTCAGAGCCAACCACGAAGAACGCATCCCTGGCGTCGATCAGGGCGGTGTCGTTCGGGTTTTGCCAGTCGGTCTGGGCCATGTCGTGGACGTAGAGGGTATGGTCGCGGTTAACGTTTTCCGGCTGGAGCAGCCAGGCGAACATGTCCCTGGTGGAGCAGAATTTGCGGACGTGCTGGTCTTTTTCGGTGAAGGCCTGTCCTTTGGGGCCCGGGAAGCCTTCGATGATCATACCGCAGACGTGGCATTCGTCGCCGCTTTCGAAATGGACCGGATCGGGTCTGGCGGTGGTCTGCGCTTCCTCGCCGGAGCAGGCTGTCAATGTGAAGACGGCCAGGGCGGCAAGGAGCCAGTTCAGTTTGTTTTGTTTCATCAGGTGCAACTCCGGTCAGATACGGCGGTTTCGGAAAAGTAACAGGGCCCCCGCCAGCGGGATGGCACACCAGAGCACCAGGCCAACCCAGAGGCCGAAGGCGCCGATGGGCAGGTCGGCGCCCAGGCTCAGGACGCCGCTGAGCTGCCCTGCGCCATCGAAGGCGACAATGTTAAGCAGGCGGTAGATGTCGGTGGGGTTAAGCATCAGCAGCCAGGGCAGCAGTTCGGCGCTGAATTTGCCCTCGCTCGCCACCAGGGTACCGAGCAACATCAGATCAAAAATCAGCACGAAGAAGAACCAGATGGCCAGGGCCAGGCCGGCGGCGATGGGCTTTTCGCTGACCCGGACGCTGATCACGTAGGCAAGGGCAATGAAACCCCAACCCAGCAGGATAGTGGAGGCGATAAAGCGGGTCATGGCAGCTGCCAGACTGGCAATGGCCACGTCTTCAACCAGCAGGGCGATGGCCACACCCGCAACGCCGAAGCCAATCAGGGTTGCCAGGGCCAGCGTCAGGCCGTGGCCCAGGAATTTGCCAAGCAGCAGCTGGCTTCGGCTGAGCGGATAGGTCATCAGGAGCAGGAGCGTTCCGCCCTCCTCTTCACCAACAATGGCGTCATAAGCCAGCAGCAGCGCGATCAGGGGAATCAGGAAGATTCCCAGGCTGGCGAGGCTGGCAATGGTGGCCGGCGTGGAGGCATAGCCTACCTGGCCGGAAGCGGCGGCACCGAACCAGGCGATGCCGAGAGCCAGGGTGGCGAAGACCAGGGAGATGGCCATCAGCCAGCGGTTGCGCAGGCTGTCACTGAGTTCTTTGCGGGCAATGGTCCAGATACTGTTCATTGGTTTCCTCCCCGATGGGCCAGGCCACCGGAGCCGATAAAGTGCACGTAAATATCTTCCAGGCTGGGCTGATGGATACTGAGATCAGCCACCTCGCCCGATGCCATCACCGTTTTCAACAAGGCCATTTTCTCTCTGGGTTGCACGTCCACCCGGAGGCGCCCGTTGTCCATCTTGATCATCAGTCCACTGCTGGTGGACGCTTTGTCGATGACCCTCTCGAGTGCAGAAATACTGTTGGCAGGGTCCAGCGACAGGGTCACCGGCATATTGGCCTGCCGCCTCAGAGCAGCAAGATCTCCGACCGCCTGCAAGGCGCCTTCCGTGAGGATGGCCGCGCGGTCGATGTAAGGCTCGACGCCGGGCAGAACATGGGAGCACAACACAATACCGGTACCCTCATCCCGAAGCTCCCGGAGCAGCCGGTAAAGATCAGCAGTGGCCACCGGATCCAGCCCCACGGTCGGCTCATCCAGCATCAGCAGTTTCGGTTTGCCCAGCAATGCCTGGGCCAGCCCAAGGCGCTGGCGCATACCCTTGGAATAGGTCTTGGTTCGGGCATCCATGGCATCACCCAGCCCCACCTGTTCCAGCAGCTTGGGCACCTGATGCAGAGAGGCACCCTTCAGCCGCGCAAAGTGGCTCAGAATTTCCCGGCCGGTCAGCTGCGGATAAAACATCACATTCTCCGGCAGGTAACCGATGTGCTGGGTCACCTGCGGATCACCGGCGTGGCCACCAAGCACCGACACTTTGCCCTGGGTTGGCTGCATCAGCCCAAGAATCAGCTTGATGGAAGTGGTCTTGCCGGCGCCGTTATGGCCGAACAGCCCCAGAATCTCACCCGGCTCCAGACGCAGATCAATACCCTGCAGCACCGGGCTCTTATCGTACCGGTAACTCACATTCTCAAGACGAAAACAGCTCATCGGATCTCCGGTTTCAGGTCTGGGGGAATTCGCATCAGCGGATAGGAGTCGGTCACCCCGGCGTCCTTCACCACCGGAAAGGCATCCTGCACCCAGCGCAGGGTATCCACTGCCGGGCTGAACATCAGGATCTTCGCTTCCGGATACTTCCACAGCAGCCGGTCGACATTGTCGTTGGGCTCATAAGGCACATCCCCGATCCCATCCTGATCACGGTCCCAGCCCAGGTAGTCACTCCAGTAATTCCCGCTACCCTCCTTCGACCACTCCTGGGTGCGAGTGGCCACATACTTCACCTGGCGCTGATTGTTCACAAAGGCATTCCCGAACACCTCGTTATCCTCAGAACCGGCCGTCAGGTGTATACCGATGTTGCTGTCAGCAAACAGATTGCCCTCAAAGGTGTTGTACAGGGAGTTATAGATGAACACCGCCTTGCCTTCGACACCCTCGATCTCCACAGCACCAAAACGGCCCCGGGAAACCCCGATGACCACATTGCCCCTAAGCTCCGACTGGGTAATGAAATTCATCAGAATCCCATAGTTCTCATCATTCACCGACCGGTTATTAAGCACTGTCAGCCGCTTGCTCTGCATCAGCGCATAACCGGTGCGCGTGCCCCGGGTGACGTTGCCCTCCAGCAGGTTATTCATCGAGTACATGTAATGAATGCCATAACGCAGATCCGACATCTCATTGCCCCGAATCGTATTGTTATTCGCCGTCTCAATATAAATCGCATCCCGGGTCTGGCTGATGTCATTGTTCTCAATCAGCGCGCCGGTGGTATTGAACAGATGAATCCCGTTACCCCGATCATTCGGACGCATACTGGCATCGCCGCGAATCGTATTGTTCCGCACCGTCACATCCGGCGTTGCATCCAGCCAGACCCCGAACGCCGGCCCCTGAAGACGGTTATCGGCAACCACGGTGCCCCGGGCCTCCCGGGCGACAAAAATCCCCGCATCCAGCTCGTTCAGATTGCTGCCCCAGTTACGAACCGCACACCCGGAAAACGTCACCTCCTCGGCAACAATATCCACGGCATTCCCCTGCCCCCCGGCATCAATCACCGTGTCAGGATGACAGGACACAGTCACCCCGGGCACCCGGATAGCCAGAGGCGAAACTTGCTCAGGAGGAAGTTCAAAAGACACCCCCGGTTCCAGGGCATCAAGCTGCTCTTGCAGGCCCGCGTTCGCGGTCAGCGATAACAGAGCGACTGTCAGGGCCACCCCATAACGCAAAAGTGAATACATCAATGTCTCTCTAGAAAACGAAAAGTTGCAGAGGACTGCACTCAAGCTTGGCAAGCCAAGAGGGAAGCCCTTTCCAAAACTGTGCGGAGCCATGGATGGCGGAGCCCAAGCGCCCCAGGGATGGGCCGCCAGGAGCGTGTTTTGGAAAGGGCTTCCCTCTTGGTTTGCTCCTCCAAAGTCAGTGAACGGAATGCCGGGACCCACTCATGGGTCCCGGCGAAAGAGAGACCTATCAGGCCTTCTCAACAAGCATACGACCCCGCATCTCCATATGCAGCGCATGACAGAACCAGTTGCAGTAGTACCAGTGAACCCCCGGCTGATCCGCCTTAAAGGTCACCGAAGACGTCTGCTGCGGGCTGATCTCCATGCTCACGCCATGGTTCACCATACAGAAACCGTGAGTCACATCCTCAATGGTGTCCAGGTTGGTCACATACACCGTTACCTCATCGCCCTGCTTCACCTTGAACTCGGTCATACCGTACTGCGGCGCAATCGAGGTCATGTAAACACGAACCTTGTTGCCGTCACGGATAACCTTGTTGTCGGCTTCCAGAGTGATGCCGTCCTTCTGCGCCTGCTCCCGGGCAGAGGCAAAGTACGGATCGTCACGAGTGTAGATCTTCTGCGTCTTGATCTGATCACGACGCACCAGGATGCAGTCATGGGGCTCCGCAAAGGTCGGGCCATCGTGCACCAGCTTCATTTCCTCGCCGGAAATATCGATCAGCTGATCGTTTTCCGGGTGCAACGGGCCACACGGCAGGAAGCGGTCTTTCGAGAACTTCGACAACACCACCAGCCACTTGCCATCGGCGTCCCGGGACTCGGTCAGGGATGCGTGGTTGTGGCCCGGCTGATAGTGCACATCCAGCTTCTGGCGGAGGTAGTTCACATCCTCGCCGTTGTAGTGCTTGATGGCATCAGCAATGTTCCACTTCGCCACCTGGCTGTCGATAAAGAGCGTGGTGTAAGCGTTACCACGGCCGTCATAGGTGGTGTGCAGAGGCCCAAGCCCCAGCTCCGGCTCACCGACCACAGTATCCCGGGGCTCGATCTTGTCCTCGAACAGATCATCCAGCTTGTCGATCGCAATGATTGTTACGGTCGGCGACAGCTTGCCGTTGGCAATAAAGTACTTGCCGTCCGGGGAGGTGTTCAGACCATGCGGGTTTTTCGGAACCGGAATGTAGCGGGTCAGTTCCGAACCTTCCCGGCCATCCAGAACCGGCACCTTGGAATCCCCCAGGGTCTTGTAGTTGCCGTTCTTCACCGCCTGCTCGATGCGTTCGATATTGAACACTACCGCCCAGTCACGATCGTTGCGCATGGTACCGGCCAGGTCCAGGGCCTTCTCGGAGTTGTAGCAGGTGGAGCAGGCGTATTTGCCGGTGTAATCGGCATCGGTGTTGTCCAGGTTACCATCGACAATCACCTGGAAAGCCACTTCCATGGTGTCCGCGTTCACCGCATTGAACATGGTGAAACTGCTTTCAAGGCTGGTGTCGCTGCCATCGTTCGGATGGGGAATCACATACTCGGCGTTGCAGAACACATACTTGGTCCTGGGTACCTTCTGCAGACGCAGACCGTGAATCGCCTGAACGTTGGGAATGGTGGTGATCTTGTCACACTTCATGATGTCCAGACGGATCCGGGCAACCCGGGTGTTGGCCTTGTCGTTGATGAACAGGTACTTGCCATCGTAGCGGCCATCAGTCATGGAGATGTGGGGGTGGTGGGCGTCACCGTTGGAGAAGCGGCTGCTGTCCCCGAGTATTTCTTTACTCTCGTTGGTGATGCCCCAACCGGTGGCGGAGTCCACGTTGAACACCGGAATCCGCATCAGCTCGCGCATGGAGGGAACCCCAAGGACGCGCACCTCACCGGAGTGGCCGCCACTCCAGAAACCGTAGTATTCATCCAGCTCACCCGGATGCACCAGCCAGTTGTTGCGGGCTTCCTCGGCGGCAGCCGCGAAGGACTCCCGGGACATCACGGCCGAACCAAGACCGGTGGCTCCGGCCACGCCGGCCAGCGCCGCAGCGCCCATAAACCGGCGGCGGCTCTGGCCGCTTTCCGGAAGCTCCGGCGTATTCTTGGTCAGATCATCTTTCTTTTTCATAACATCCAACTCCGTTATTGGTAATGGCGGTTTTACTTCTCATACTTTCTTTTTATGGGACTGCTCAAGTCACCTGAACCACCGGAATTTCCTCCGGATGGCCCGGGGCGTTATGACCCCGGCGCTTACCGCGTCGTTTCACGATCAGCGGCGGGCACTTGTGGTCATCGAAATAGGTCATCTGGCAATCCAGGCAGTAATGGCATTCCATGTAGTTGATGTGTCCGTCAGGGTGGATGGCCTGAACTTCACATTCGTGATCACACAACCGGCAGGGGTTGCCACATTCCTTGCGCCGCTTGAGCCAGTCAAACACCCTGAGCTTGGTGGGCAATGCCAGCGCCGCTCCCAGAGGGCACATGTACCTGCAGAACACCTTGCGGGTGAACAGGTTGACCACCAGCAGCAGAACTGCGTAGGTGACAAAGGGCCAGCTGCGGTCGAACTTCAGGGTGATGGCGGTTTTGAACGGCTCCACCTCGGCCAGGCGCTCGGCGGTTGCCATGGAGTCCAGCGAAACCCCGAACAGCACCAGCAGAATGATGTACTTGATGGCCCACAGCCGCTCGTGCACGGCAAATGGCACGGTGTACTGGGGCACCTTCAGTTTGCGGGCAATCTCGTTCAGCAATTCCTGCAACGCCCCGAACGGACACAGCCAGCCACAGTAGACCGCCCGCCCCCACAGCAGGATGATGCCGGCAACAACAGCCCAGAGAATGAAAATAACCGGATCAATCAGGAAGGTTTGCCAGCTGAAACCACTGATCAGACTGTTTACGAACGTCAGCACGTTGACGATGGACAGCTGCCCCATGGCGTACCAGCCAATGAAAAACAGGGTGTAGGTCAGGAAGGCGTGGCGGATCCAGCGCATCATCTTCGGCTTCTTCACCAGCCAGTCCTGGAAAAACAGGATGAACAGCAGCACGCCGATGCCAATGCCCAATACCGTGATCTGGAATTCACGCTGGTACCACACCTGCACCCACATGGGCTGGTCCGCCAGCATTTCCTCTTCGGTCATGACCGGTTCCGGGCGCGTGTAGTACTGATCCGGCAACTGGTAAGTCAGTGGGAACACCTGGAACTCGCTTTCCAGCGGGCCGGTCTGGCGCTTGACCGTGAGCTCGAGAGTCCATTCGCTGCCGGGATCAAAATTGTATTGCTGGCGAATGATGAAGATCGCCATTTCATTGAACTTCGGCATGCCGTGGGCGTAGACATCACTCAGCCGATAGTAATCAAGATCCCGGAAGTTGAAGGTGTCGCCAAACTGGCGGATCTGGATACGGTCGAAGATGCCGCCACGAACGTATCCGGAGCCTTTGAACGAATACTTGCCGTTGGCCATGACCGCGATGGCGTGTTCGCCTTCCTTCAGCTCGCCGGTCAGCCACTGGAACTGGCTCTCACCCAACAGGTTACGGCCGATGGTTGGTACATCCAGGTACGCGGTGTAAAGGTCAATCAGGGGCTTGCCGCGCTGTTTCTTCGGCGTTGTGTCGATGCCTTCCGCATCTGAGCCCTTGAAGGCGTCATCCACCTGGCCACGAGTCAGCTTCATCCTGCGCACGGAGCCTTCCCCGAGCAGCGTCTGCCAGCTTTTTTCCTGGAAGTCGCCAGTCTGGATGTTGGCCATTGGCGGACGGGCATCGCTCAGGCTCTCAACGAGCCCCAGCTCGGCAGCAACCCGGTGGGCCGATTTCATGATGACCTCATTCACCACCATGACCGTGACGGTAGCGCCGGACAAACCGTCCACGGCCACCTTACGCTCGGTAGAAGTACCGCCGACCGTCACCCTCTGATCCGCCGCCAGCCCTACGTACTGGTCGGTAAACTCATGCAGTTTGCTCTCGGGGATACCGACCAGGAGAATCGGCTCGTGATGCTCGATCACCCGGGTATTAACGATTTCTCCGTCGGTATCCAGAACCACCACAATATTCATCGGCTTGCCGGAATAGGCCGGCGTCTGGACGAAGTCGAGACTCTGATAGGCGTACCCTTTCAACTCATCGCCGGCGTAGAGTTCCTGAATGGCGCGGTTGCCTTCCCGCGGCGTTGCGGCGTTGACGGATGGAAAAGCCTTCTGAATGACCTGGCGGGCAGCGACAGGCTGGTACTCGCTGACAGGTACTGCTTCCAGAACCCCGGCCATGAGCGACAGGAACAACAGGAAAGCCAATCGGGAAAATGCGGTCACAGGGGGACTCCAAAACAAAAAACTCTTACTGCCAAGCCTAGACAAACCTGAGGGAAATCAAATACCTCTTTATGCATACACCAGGCAGAATTTGGGGATAACGCGCTGTCAGCCAAGGCTGACAGCGTTTCCCTGGGAATCGAGGGGGAGGTAATTGCCGATATGTCCGAGGCGGATGGACTCCACCATCATGGTCAGAGGCTGTTGTGCTTCGTCCGTTGACGGCGCCATTCCGCCGCGACCGGACATGGCAGCGATAAACACCACATCCCAGGCCTGCCCGGTGGTTCGGGACTCCTCGACAAGGGCCTGGAAATCGGGGGCTTCGTCGGGCGTCTTATCCACGCAAATCACTGGCGTCAGGGCTCCGCCCTCGCCGCGTTCGAACGCCGCCTTTTCTTCATCGGACGCTTCATCGGGGAGTTCGGCCCGACAGAACACGAATAACAGGCGTTGGGCCTCCTGCTGGCTGCGGGACGCCTGAATCAAATCATTGTAACTGCTGATCATTTGTGAAAATCCTTGCGGGTATCTGGCCGCTGCAAATTACGCCTGGCGGACAATGAGCTGGCTGGACGCGGTTAGTCTGCGAACTTCTTCACACACTTCTTCCACGGCGTCAGCACCATAACTCTGTCCATAATGTTTCTTGAAGCCAAACTCGTAGAGCCGGACGTGCTCGTGCGGTTCGACACCGATGTTTTCGAGACAGGCCCGGGCACAGTGCAGCGGACAACCATCGATGACTGTGATCGGGCGCCCGGACCGGGCGGTTTTCACCAGCGAAGGCACCTTGCCGCCCACTCCGGAAATACACGACATTTCAAATTCCCCGGCGTGGTCGAGCCGGACTGCGACGTTATTGGCCAGCTGCGCAACATCGGAGCAGCCGGAACATGAGTAAATCAGTGGACGTTGCTTTCTCGCTGTCACTGGCCCTCCTTTCAAAAAGCCTGGAGGCTTGAATGTGGTCAGTTACTGGCTGATTTCGATCAGGCGCTGGGGGTCTGAAATAAACAGTCGGCTGCGATTAACCCGTACCAGCCCGTTAGACTTCAGATCCGCCAGAATCCGGGAGAAGGTTTCCGGTTGCATGGCCAGCCTGGATGCCACCAGGCACTTGGGCAGCGGCAGTTCCACTTCCCCGCCTTCCTCTGCCCCATTGGGGAGAAGATCGATCAGATACCGGATCAGCCGGTCCCGGGCGTTCTGAACAGTCATGATTTCCAGGTCGTGAAACCGGGAAACGGCCCGTTTGGCATAATGCCGAAGGGCGGCCTGAGCGTAGTGGGAGTTACTTTCAATCATGTCCTGGTAGGCCTTGACCGGAATCATCAGCACTTCACTGGATTTCAGTGCTTCAGCGTAGCAGGCATACCTGGGTGGATCCGCATAGATCATGACTTCGGCGAAGCAGTCGCCGGGGGCGATGCTGTCGAGAGTGCGGTCAATACCGGAAGAATCCAGGCGATACAGTCGCAGCCGACCGGAAATGACAAAGAAAAAGTGATGGGCCGGCATGTCCTGGCGGTACAGCAACTGGTGATGCCCCAGGCGGAGCCTCCGGGATTGCTGAATCAGGTGCTGCAGGTCGTTGCCATTGAGTTCGGAGAACAATGGATGGTTGCGCAGGGCCTTGAGGCCGTCTTCGTCGTCGAACGGTTTGTTGACGGCTACCAGGACGGGTTTGGTGTAGCGGGTTTCGGCCGGTTGTGTAAGTGCCATAGGTGTATCCCCTTTGCATATTCATGCATCCAAAATCATGTTTTAAATACTAGAAGGATACGAGGTGAAAATCGCTCCCCCCATGGGGGTAGTCAGGGGGTTATTCAGGAGTAATTGATCTAACTCAATTATTGATATTGCTAACTAGTTCAGGTCGCAAAGATTACTTTTAAGCTTTGCCTACAGCGCACCGGCTTTGGAGCACAGACTGTCAGGAACACCCTTCCCAAAACACGCTCCTTGCGGCACATCCATGTGGCGCTTGGGCTCCGCCATCCCTGGCTCCGCACAGTTTTGGAAAGGGTGTTCCTGCCAGCCTCCGAACTTTAGTCGCGCGCCTATTATTGCATCAGAGGCGAGTCAGGCAGTTCCAAGTCCACCCCTTCCACACCAGTTTCCGCTGCCAGAACCTGCAGATACTGCCGGAACGCCCGTCGAGTTACGCTTTCGCTCAGGTACTGCCTGATCTGGGGCTTAACGTGCTCGTACGGAAGCTGCTGGCCGTCGATGCGTTGGTCAACGCGGACGATGTGCCAGCCGTAGCGGGTTTCGATCAGCTCCGGGTTGAGGCCTTCCTGCAGGGACAGGACCGGGCGTTCGAATTCTTCCACGGTCTGGCCTTTGCTGATCTGGCCGAGGCTGCCGCCCTGGTGGCGGGATTCGCAGGCGGAGTATTGTTTGGCCAGTTCGGCGAACTGGGAGCGGCCATCGATGAGGGATGACAACAGTTGGTTGCCGGCTTCTTCCTGGCGGATGCGTTGCTGGACGTCGTCCGGGGCGGCGGCCAGCAGGATGTGGCTGACGGCCATCAGTGTGGGGCTGCGGAAGCGGGCCGGGTTGGCGTTGTAGAAGCGTTCGCAGTCTTCCTCTGTGGGGTCCGGGACGTTGAGTTCCAGCTCCAGAACACGGGCGATGCGGTCTTCTTCGTCGGCGATGTCGTCGAGCTTGAGGCGGCTGGCCTGTTGCAGGAGCAGTTCGCGGATGACGAGGCTTCTGGCGGCTTCGTGCCAGGCTTCGGCGACTTCTTCGGCCGGGTGGTGCTGCATTTCCCGGGCGATGTCGTCTTCGCCGATGTGGGTTTCACCCACGTAGACCGGCGGGAACTGGTTTCTGGGTTTTTCAGCGTCGCCAACGGGGATCAGTTGCATGATGGTTACCTTTTGATCTGGTTGTCGGATTACGGCTTCGCCTAATCCGACCTACGTTTCTGCTTGCGGGCACGGGTAGGTCGGATTAGCGTGGCCCCGCCACGCGTAATCCGACACATTCACCGTCACCTCAACTCACACTATTACGCCCGCTTGCGTACCACCTGATACTTGCGCCCGAAATACTCCACCGGCACGCTCAGCATGTGCACCAGGCGGGTGAACGGGAACAGCACGAAGATGGTCAGGCCCAGGAAGATGTGGGTCTTGTAGATCCAGTGCACGCCGACCAGATAGTCCGCTGCGCCGCCCTGCAAGGTGACGATACTCTGGGCCCAGCCCGAGAATTTCAGCATGGTGCCGCCATCCAGGTGGCCCAAAGTGGGCAGGATGGTGAACAGGCCCAGCGCCAGCTGGATGACCAGGATCACGATGACCATGTTGTCAGCAAAGGTACTGCTGGCCTTGATCCTGGGATCGGTCAGCCGGCGCCAGGCCAGCATGCCACCGCCGATGATGGCCATGACGCCAGCGATACCACCCACCACAATGGCCAAGACCTGTTTGGTACCGGGGGTCATGAACGGTTCATAGACCGCGTGAGGGGTGAGCAGGCCCACCAGGTGGCCGAAGAAGATCACCAGTACGCCAACATGGAACAACACGCTGGCAATCACCACATTCTTCTTGCGCAGCATCTGGCTGGAATGGGCTTTCCAGGTGAACTGCCCGTGGTCGTAGCGGGCCCAGGTGCCGATCACCATAATGGCGATGGCGACGTAGGGGTAGATTCCGAACAACAGTGTATTGAGATAGGACATCATTTTCCTCCTGCGCCCTCAGGCGCGCCCTGCCTGACGGGGCGTGGCGTCCGTCATCAGTTGATCACTCAGGTGAATGGTCTGGGTCTGTTCCAGTTCGCGGCGGCGCTGGCCTACAACGCTGCCGGTGCTGCAGGAACTGCCCTGATCATCAACAAACTTCACCATTTCCTCTTCCCAGACTTTGTCCAGGGCCTCCGGGGTGTCGTCACGCTCTTCCGAGGCAACGATCCGGGCCAGTTCCTGGCGGTTTGCGGTGCGGCCCGACAACACCAGCAGGGAATCCATCACCACGTGATAGAAGCTTTCCCGCTGGTACAGGCGCTCACCCAGCAGACCCAGGATATGGTGGATATCCTCCAGCCAGTTCCGGATCTCGTCCCAGGGGCGGGTGGAGAGGTATTCCAGGAACAGCGGCAGGTAGTCCGGCAGTTCCCGGGCATCGATCTCCAGACCGTTGGCGCGGTACTCCTCCATCAGGTCCACCATGGCCTGGCCACGATCGCGGGATTCGCCGTGCACGTGCTCGAACAGCAGCAGGGACGTCGCTCTGCCCTTGTCGAACATGCCCACGTAGCTCTCCTGTGAGTCCAGCAGGTCGCCATCGCACAGTATTTCCACGCAGCGAAGCAGTTGCTCCTTGTTCTGCCGGGGCAGCCGGCTGTCCTCCAGGACAGCGGCAATCAGGGCGTCTTTGGAGGCCTGGAGTTCTTCGGTCGGGTACTCAAGCACCCGTGCCAGTACTTTCAAAAGTTGCATCTCGGCCTCCTTATTCCTGCAGCTGTTTCGGGTCAACCTGCTTCACGGTCGACAACTTCTGGACCATGCTGGTGGTCTGCTTGCGACCACCAAACATGTTGAATTTGCTGTCGCCGTTGCAGCCGTCACCGAAGCTGAAGCCGCAGCCGTTGCGCTCGCCATGGGCGGTGGCATCGGGGAAGGCCTCCTTCGCCAGCTCTCGGTGGCTGGTGGGAATCACGAAGCGGTCCTCGTAATTGGCGATGGCCAGGTAGCGATACATCTCGTCCGCCTGGGCCTTGGTCAGACCGCACTCCTCAAGGGCGCGCAGGTCTTCCTTGCCTTCCACTGTTTCGGCGCGCTTGTACAGGCGCATGGCCATGATCCGCTTGAGGGCCCGGACAATCGGCTTCTCGTCACCGGCGGTGAGCAGGTTGGCCAGGTACTTCACCGGGATCCTCAGGCTTTCGATCTTGGGCAGCACGCCGTCAAACTCGACCTTGCCGGCTTCTGCCGCGGACTGGATCGGGCTCAGGGGCGGTACGTACCAGACCATGGGCAGGGTGCGGTATTCCGGATGCAGCGGCAGGGCCAGTTTCCAGTCCACCGCCATCTTGTACACCGGGCTCTGCTGGGCAGCTTCGATCACGTTCATCGGGATGCCGTCTTTCTTGGCCTGCTCGATCACTTTCGGATCGAACGGATCCAGGAAGATCTCCAGCTGCTTCTCGTAAAGCTCATGCTCGCCCGGGGCGCTGGCCACTTCTTCGATGCGGTCGGCGTCATACAGCAGCACACCGAGGTAGCGAATCCGGCCGACACAGGTCTCGGAGCACACTGTGGGCATGCCGGCTTCAATCCGCGGGTAGCAGAAGATGCACTTCTCCGACTTGCCGGTCTTCCAGTTGAAGTAGATCTTCTTGTACGGGCAGCCGGAGACACACATCCGCCAGCCGCGACACTTGTCCTGGTCAATCAGCACGATGCCGTCTTCTTCCCGCTTGTAGATAGCGCCGCTGGGGCAGCTGGCCACACAGGTGGGATTCAGGCAGTGCTCGCACAGGCGCGGCAGGTACATCATGAAGGTGTTTTCGAACTGGCCGTAGATATCCGCCTGCACCTGGTCAAAGTTCTTGTCCTTGCGGCGCTTGGCGAACTCGGTACCGAGAATTTCTTCCCAGTTCGGACCCCATTCGATTTTCTGCATGCGCTCGCCGGAAATCAGCGAGCGCGGCCGGGCGACTGGTTGATGCTTGCTGTCGCCGGCGGTGTGCAGATGCTGGTAGTCGAAGTCGAACGGCTCGTAGTAGTCGTCGATCTGGGGCAGATCCGGGTTGGCGAAGATGTTCGCCAGAATCCGGAAGCGGCCGCCGATCTTCGGGCGGATCTTGCCGGAGCTGTCACGCATCCAGCCGCCCTTCCACTTGTCCTGGTTCTCCCACTCTTTGGGGTAGCCGATACCGGGCTTGGTCTCGACGTTGTTGAACCATGCGTATTCCATGCCTTCACGGCTGGTCCATACGTTTTTACAGGTCACTGAACAGGTGTGGCAACCGATGCACTTGTCCAGGTTCAGCACCATGCCGACTTGGGAACGGATTTTCATTTTACAACCTCCTGAACAGTGTCATTGCCTTCACCGTCGAGCCAGTCGACATTGTGCATCTTGCGAACCACCACGAATTCGTCGCGGTTGGAGCCCACGGTGCCGTAGTAGTTAAAGCCGTAGGAATACTGGGCGTAACCACCAATCATGTGGGTCGGTTTCGGGCATACCCGGGTGACCGAGTTGTGAATACCACCCCGGGTACCACTAATCTCGGAGCCCGGTACGTTCACAATCCGCTCCTGGGCGTGGTACATCATCACCATGCCCGGCATCACCCGCTGACTGACCACTGCCCGGGCCGCGAGGGAACCGTTGGCATTGAACAGTTCGATCCAGTCGTTGTCTTCAATGTTGAGCTCCCGGGCATCGTCCTCGCTCAGCCAGACGATAGGACCACCACGGGACAGGGTCAGCATCAGCAGGTTATCGCTGTAGGTGCTGTGGATGCCCCACTTCTGGTGCGGCGTGATCCAGTTCAGTGCTTTCTCCGGGTGACCGTTGCCATGCAGGTTGATCATGTGGCTCACGGTTTTGGTGTTGATCGGCGGGCGATACACCAGCAGGCTCTCACCGAAAGCGCGCATCCACTCGTGGTCCTGGTAGAACTGCTGACGACCGGTGAGGGTGCGCCAGGGGATCAGCTCGTGCACGTTGGTGTAACCGGCGTTGTAGGACACATGCTCGTCTTCCAGGCCGGACCAGGTCGGGCTGGAGATGATCTTGCGCGGCTGCGCCACGACATCCCGGAAGCGGATCTTTTCCTCTTCCTTGTTCTTGGCCAGATGGGTGTGATCCAGGCCGGTAAACTCGGACAGTGCTGCCCAGGCTTTTACCGCTACCTGGCCATTGGTTTCCGGTGCCAGGGTGAGAATCACTTCCGCCGCATCAATGGCGCTCTCAATCTTGGGACGGCCGGCGTTGGCTCCGTCGATGTGCTTGAAGTTCAGGTCACCCAGGAACTTCACTTCCTTCTCGGTGTTCCAGTTGATGCCCTTGCCCCCGTTACCCAGCTTGTCCATCAGAGGACCAAGCGAGGTAAAGCGGGCGTAGGTGTTCGGGTAATCCCGCTCAACGGTGATGAAGTTGGGCGCGGTCTTGCCCGGAATCAGGTCGCACTCACCCCGCTTCCAGTCCTTCACATCGAACGGCTGGCCCAGCTCGGCCGGCGCGTCATGCAGCAGCGGCAGAGTCACTACATCTTTCTCGACCCTCAGATGGCCTTCGGTGGCTTTGGAGAACGCCTTGGCAATGCCCTTGTAGATCTCCCAGTCACTGCGCGCTTCCCAGGCCGGATCGGTGGCGGCGGTCAGCGGGTGGATGAACGGGTGCATGTCGGAGGTGTTCAGATCGTTCTTCTCGTACCAGGTGGCCGTCGGCAGAACGATGTCGGAATACAGGCAGGTGGTGGACATACGGAAGTCCAGGGTCACCAGCAGGTCGAGCTTGCCTTCCGGCGCCTCATCGTGCCACTTGACCTCTTTCGGCTTGGCGCCACCCTCCTGGCCCAGATCCTTACCCAGCATGCCGTTGGTGGTGCCCAACAGATACTTGAGCATGTACTCATGGCCCTTACCGGAGGACCCCAGCAGATTGGAGCGCCAGATGAACAGGTTGCGCGGGTGGTTCTGGGGCGCTTCCGGATCTTCACTGGCAAAGGCCAGGGAGCCGTCCTTCATGGATTGCACCACGTAGTCGGACACTTCCATGCCCGCCTTTTCTGCCTCGGCGGCAATCCCCAGGGGGTTACGGTTCAGCTGCGGCGCGGACGGCAGCCAGCCCATGCGCTCGGCACGCACGTTGTAATCAATCAGGCTGCCACCGAACTTGGACTTGTCCGCCAACGGCGACAGGATTTCGTCGACACCCAGTTTCTCGAAGCGCCACTGGCCGGAGTGGGCGTAGAAGAAGGACGTTGAGTTCATATGCCGGGGCGGACGTTGCCAGTCCAGACCAAACGCCAGGGGCTGCCAGCCGGTCTGCGGGCGCAGTTTTTCCTGGCCAACATAGTGGGCCCAGCCGCCGCCGCTCTGGCCGATACAGCCACACATGATCAGCATGTTGATCAGGCCGCGGTAGTTCATGTCCATGTGGTACCAGTGGTTCATACCGGCACCGACGATGACCATGGAACGACCCTTGGTCTTGTCGGCGTTGTCGGCAAACTCACGGGCAATACGGATCACTTTGTCGGCGGGTACGCCGGTGATCTTTTCCTGCCAGGCCGGGGTGTACGGCTTCACCTCGTCATAGGACGTGGCGCCGTCATCCTCGCCCAGGCCACGGCTGATGCCGTAGTTGGCGACCATCAGGTCATAGACGGTAACCACGCGACCTTCGGAGCCGTCGGCCAGCTGCACTTTGCGGGTACCCAGCTTGTGCTTGAGGATGTCCTTGATTTCCACGTGCTTGAAGTGGTCGTGCTCGATACCACCGAAGTACGGGAAGGCAACGTCCACAACGTCATCGTGCTTCTCGACCATGGACAGCTGCAGGTTTACATCGGAGCCCTTGGCGGTCTGCTTCAGGTTCCACTTGCCCTTCTCGCCCCAGCGATAGCCAATGGAGCCATTGGGCGCGGTCAGCTCGCCGGAAGCCTCATCAATGGCGATGGTTTTCCACTCGGGGTTATTCTCTTCACCCAGTCCGTCCACCAGATCGCTCGCACGCAAGAACCGGCCGGGCACGAAGCTGCCGTCGTCCTTTTCTTCCAGCATGACCAGGTAGGGCATGTCGGTGTAGCGGCGTACGTAGTCGGTGAAGTATTCACTGGGCTTGTCGACGTGAAACTCTTTCAGGATCACATGGCCCATGGCCATACCCAGAGCGGCGTCGGTGCCCTGCTTCGGGTTCATCCACTCGTCGGACAGCTTGGAGACTTCGGCATAATCCGGGGTAATGGCGACTGTTTTGGTGCCCTTGTAGCGGACTTCGGTGAAGAAGTGGGCATCCGGGGTGCGGGTCTGGGGCACGTTGGAGCCCCAGGCAATGATGTAGCCGGAGTTGTACCAGTCGGCGGATTCCGGCACGTCGGTTTGCTCGCCCCAGGTTTGCGGGGAGGCCGGCGGCAGGTCGCAGTACCAGTCGTAGAAGCTCATGCAGACGCCGCCGATCATGGACAGGTAACGGCTGCCGGCGGCATAGGAGACCATGGACATGGCGGGAATCGGCGAGAAGCCGAGAATCCGGTCCGGGCCATGCTTCTTGGCGGTGTAAACGTTGGAGGCACCGATCAGCTCGTTGACTTCGTCCCAGCTGGAACGCACGAAGCCACCCATGCCACGGCGGGGTTTGTACTCCGCGGTTTTCTTCGGATCCTCGACAATGGAAGCCCAGGCCTCCACCGGATCCTTGTGCTCAACCTTTGCCGCGCGCCAGAGCTTCATCAGATGCTTTCGCATCAGCGGGTACTTCAGACGGTTGGCGCTGTACATGTACCAGGAGTAGCTGGCACCACGGGGGCAACCACGGGGTTCGTGGTTGGGCAGATCCGGACGGGTTCGGGGGTAATCGGTCTGCTGGGTTTCCCAGGTAACCAGGCCGTTCTTGACGTAGATCTTCCAGCTGCAGGAGCCGGTGCAGTTTACGCCATGGGTGGAGCGCACGATCTTGTCATGCTGCCAGCGCTGGCGGTAGCTGTCTTCCCACTCGCGGCTGACTTCGTGGGTTTCCCCATGGCCGTTGGCGAACGGCTCGCGCTTCTTCCTGAAGTAGTTCAGTTTATCGATCAAATGACTCATGGTCTCTCTCTCCGTCTTCCGGATCGTTTCTCCGATTTGAGACCATTGTGTGTTAGAAAAACCGCAAAATCTGCGTGGTTACTACCTCATAACCCACCTCTACCACCCTGGGGGTAGATCGCTTATATCCCCGGGTGGAGAAGGCTTTCACGCTCGTGCCGGCGACTCTCCCGGGCAAACAGGAAGAGGCAGCCGATGAGTAGCAGGAAGATGATCATAAAGACAGCGCTGCGCACACCCAGCCAGTGATTAACGCTGCTGAAGATCACCGGCAGGACAAAAGCGACGGAACAGGCGCCAACCAGCAACAGACCGGCTACGAAAGCGGCCACCGGGCGATTTTCAATAATCACCAGCCGCTGGAGACTGGCCATGGTGCAGCCCATGGCCAGTCCCAGGGTCACTATGAAAAACCCCTCAACCGGCATCGGCAGGGCAAATTCAACACGAATGGTCGCATCGACGCCCTGGATAAACAGGGTCATGGGCGGGTAGGACAGCAGGAACAGGGCCACAAGGCAGACCATCAGCGACCGGCTGACCACCCGGGCACTGCCGAATCGGTCCGACAGGCCGCCGCCGGCAATCTGGGCCAGGGCACCGGGAATAACGAACCACTGTGCCAGACGTGCTCCGGAATCCACCGGCAGCTGGAATTGTGCCGACAGATAATCGGGCAGCCACAAAGCCAGCGCAAAGAAACTGCCGGCCACAACGCCGAAGTAAGCACACAACTGCCAGGCCCGCCGCCGTCTCATTTGGCGCAACAAGACCCTGACCGAGGTCTCCGCTGCCGGGTCTGCCTCGGCATCCTCCGGATCGGTCAGCATCAGCAGCAGCGCAATTACCAGCACCAGCACGATCAGATAGGCCAGTGGAACCCCGTGCCAGGAGAAGGCCTCATGGAACAGAGGCACCAGGTAATAATTGAAACCGGCGCCGGTGACTCCCGCACCGAATACCCCGAGCACCAGCCCGAGCCGTTGCGACTCGCAATGGCTGGTAACGAACTGCAAGCCGGCACTGTAGAAGCCACCGGCCAGGCCAAGCCCGCCAGCGGCGACCAGGTAGCCGGGGAAGGTATCGGTGGAAAGCAGTATCACCATGCAGCCGGCAAGTCCTGCCAGACAGATCAGCATCACCCGGCGGGCACCGAACTTCTGGGCCGCCAGCCCGGCAGGAACAGCCAGCGCCGCGCTCACCGCCATGGGCATGGCCAGCAGGAACCCGAACTGGAGATTACCGAGATCCAGCTCCGAGCGCAGGTGTACACCTGCCACTGCAAACAGGGTCCAGCACCCGGCTGCGATGACAAAGCCTGCCATCGCCAGGGGCAATACCACTGCCAGCGATGCCAGCCGCTCATCTGCTTGATCCGCCTCGGACTGCATTACTGTCACTCTGTGAAAGAAACCTGCCTTTAAGTTTCATCTTTTGCTCCCGAAACGGTCAAAGATTATGATGGGTTACCAACTATTGGGGTAATTGACTATCCTCAAGGAGGTATCAGGAAACACAAGACCCGGGCATAATCTGACCCGGCAACCCAGACGCATTGATGCACACGAGATCTGATGAAATCCAGAAGCCCACTTGTTAACCGAATCGCCATTGTCGTTGGCGCCGTGGTGCTGACAGCTATTGTCAGCATGGCGACCACACTTGCGGTTTCCAAGAGCATTGAGGGCAATGCTACAGCTATCAACCTTGCTGGCGCCCTGCGCATGGGGGCGTTCCAGCTGCTTGCCCGCAGCGCCGGCCCGGTAACGCCGGAAGCCGGGCAGGACTCGCTGGGCCAGACGCTGGATCGATACCAGGCAAAACTGGCTGATAACGGCATCACCACTGCGATTCCGGAGGCCAAGGACCACCCGCTGGCCGCCCAGTACCAGGCCATACTGGAGTCCTGGGAAACCACGCTGCGGCCGGCACTGCGACAGCATGATCAGGGATCCCCTGTCACCGGGGCCATGCTTGCCTCGACGCAGGCCTACGTGAATGATGTGGACCGGCTGGTGACCATGCTGGAGCAACGGACCGAGGCCCGTATTGATCTGCTGCACCTTATCCAGATCATCAGCCTGGCCTTTTCCATTCTGATCATCGTTGCGCTGTTTATCGATCTAAAAAATCGCATCCTCCGGCCATTGCGCAAACTGGTCAGTATTGCCATCGCCGTCGGCGACCAGGATTTTTCCCGCAAGGCGAACCTGGGCGGCTCCGACGAGCTGGCCCAGCTCGGCCACGCTTTTGACCAGATGACCAGCGAGCTGGCGCTGACCTACTATGAGCTGGAAGAGCGGGCACGCCTGAAAACCGAGGAACTGGAAAAAAGTCATACGGCCCTTCAGTTGCTGCACTCCTCCAGCCGTGACCTGTTCGCCCAGCACGACCTCTGCAATGGTGCGATCCCGATGCTGCAGCAACTGGAACAGTTACTGGGCATCGGCCCTATCCGTCTGTACCTTCATGACAAGGAATCCGCGGAACCGGTAGAGGCCATCACCACCGCCACCCAGGAGCGCCCCTTCTACTGCCGCGACCACCACTGCAATGCCTGCCTGGTTACTCCGGAGGCCTATGACGAGCTCCCCGTGGAATCGAATGACGGGCGCAGGCTGTTGCTGCCGATCCGGACCCCCGGCCAGCTGCTCGGTACGCTGGAAGTCTGGTATCCGGCCGAGGAAGGCCTCTCGGAAACCTCCCGGCGGTTGTTGGAAACCCTCAGCGACCAGCTGGCCACGGCGATCTTCCTGGAGCGGCAGATTACCGAGGAACAGCAGCAGACCCTCGCCGAAGAGCGCACTGTCATCGCCCGGGAGCTGCACGACTCCCTGGCCCAGTCACTTTCCTACCTGAAAATGCAGGTGGCCAGGCTGAGACGGCTCAACATCGAGGGAGAGCAACAACAGACCCACGAGGCGATTCTGGACGAACTCAGCACCGGGCTGAACAGTGCCTACAGACAGCTGCGGGAATTGCTCGCCACCTTCCGACTGAAACTGGACACACCGGATCTTGCGACTGCCCTGCGCAAGACCATTGAGGAATTCTCGGAACGGCTGGGGAAACCGGTGGAACTCAACTACAATCTGCCACCCCAGACCCTGTCACCCAATGAAGAGATCCATACCCTGCAGATTGTCCGTGAAGGGCTGGCCAATGCAGTCAAACACGCCGACGCCACCGACATCACCGTGGATGTGCTGTTCGAATCGCCCCAGGTGCGAGTAAGAATCCGGGACAATGGCAAAGGCCTGCCCGGTGGCGACCAGCCAGTCAATCACTATGGCCTGATTATCATGCAGGACCGCGCCAGAACGCTTGGCGGTCAGGTCAGGGTACAGAATCGCGATGAGGGCGGCGTTGACGTTACCCTGCAGTTCGTCCCCAAAAGCCGGAACCTGATTGCCACAGAAGTTTCAAACGCCTGATGACAAGAGAGAACTTAATGTCTGAGTCACCCGCTAGTATTCTGCTGATCGACGATCACCCGCTTCTTCGCCAGGGCATCAAACAGCTTATCGACATGGAAGACGACATGGTCGTCGCCGGTGAGGCCAGCAACGCTGCCGACGGCATTCGCCTGGCCACCGAACTGGAGCCGGACCTGATCCTGATGGACCTGAACATGCCGGAGATGGACGGTATCGAGGCGCTGAAGAAGCTGCGGGAGCAGAACATCAGCTCCCGCATCGTGATGTTCACCGTGTCCGACCAGGAAGACGACGTGGTGGCGGCCCTGCGGGCGGGCGCGGATGGCTACCTGCTGAAGGATATGGAGCCCGAAGACATGATCGCCCAGCTGCACCAGGCCGCCGTTGGCAAAATGGTGATCAGCGACCGCCTGACCACGCTGCTGGCCCAGGCACTGCGCTCCAACAAGCCCCAGCAGGCTTCCCGTCCGGATTTCGACAGCCTGACGCCACGGGAAAAGGACATTCTGCGCCTGATCGCCGAAGGCCTGTCCAACAAGATGATTGGCCGCAAACTGGACATCAGTGACGGTACCGTCAAGGTCCACGTGAAGCACCTGCTCAAGAAGCTGAACCTACGCTCCCGGGTGGAGGTGGCCGTGTGGGCAGTAGAGGAAGGCCTTCACCGCTGAAAACTGAAATTGGGGTTAAAATTGGGGTCACCCATTAGCCAGTCATAGTCAACAGGCAATACCAATCCACCACAACCGCTGGTTGTGGTGGTTCCTCCCTTCCAATACGCACCCGTTGTTCTCAGTGGTGGTTGCGGACTGATCCGCACCAGACA
>Ga0208014_1000053_pt1 | contig 82655 bp, 69 predicted proteins | sample 25_taG_FD_184099 | JGI IMG/M metagenome (GOLD analysis project Ga0208014, IMG submission 184099) | Marine viral communities from Cariaco Basin, Caribbean Sea - 25_WHOI_OMZ (SPAdes) (version 2) | ecosystem: Environmental > Aquatic > Marine > Oceanic | place: Caribbean Sea: Cariaco Basin...
AGGAGTAAAGGTTGCGGAGGTATGCATAGACCAGGACCTTCAATAGATCTCTCGGGTGGTAACTTGATGTGCCACCACCTTTGTAGGTCCTTTCTATGGACCGGATATCTATCTGGTCTATAATGGTGTTCACTATACGAACCGGATGATGCTCTGGAACAAGATCATCATAACTGGGAGGAAGAAGACTCAATTGGTTCTGGCTGTTGGTCTTCCAAACAGGGCTTGCTTTCATAGCATGAAGATACGAAATCTATGCCGATTTACCATGAAAAAAGGCTGCCCTTTTTAGACAGCCTCTTAAAAAGTTATAAAAAATGGGAATTCTATCTTGAAAAACGATACTCCGTTGTCTTTACAGTAGTTTTGTTATTTTCTTCAATTGTTTCTTCCGAAAAAAGCGTCATCTCGGTTTTAGTATATTCTTTGATCTGAAAAGTTTTAACGCCTTCCCCATCTACCGTTAGGGTCAATTTTTTATCGGTAGTATTTAAGGTATAGGTTCCTTGCTTGTCAAGAAGAACAATCACGGTCTCTCCCACGGTCACGGATCCATCTGCATTTGTAACCGTTTTTACCGTATTATATAAGCCGCTGGCGCTGAAAGTATTATCCGAATTAAATACATAATTGGCATTTTGGAATACACTTCCAGCAGTTGTAGACGAAGATGTAGATGTTGATCCATTATTAAAGGTAACGGTTTCCACTTCCTTAATTTCCAAAAATTTCAGTTTATAGGTGTCCACAAAATTTGTGGTGGTCAAAGAATAAGGGGGTTCTTGAAAGCTGTCATCGTCTTTGTTACAACTTACTGTTGCAGCTAGGATAGCGAAAAGAAAAAGCAATTTTGTTATTTTCATAATTATTTTTTTAGCGTTAAGACTCCAATTTTTGTTTCAGTCTAAAAAATGAAAACCTGTTTTAACCTGTTTTATTGTATGGAGCGGGCAAATGTAACATCTAAATTCCAAATCCTTATTTATTTATAATTCCTTAAAGATTCTATTATGAAATATTTGGCCATTTATAGTTTTGTCAAAAAAACTTGCCTTTCGCTAATGATCAAAGGAGAACAAAAATTGTTCTCCTTGAGTATAAATATTAAAATTTAAATTTTAACAGCCTTGACCGAAACATTTTACTTCGCAAGCTCCAGAATCCACCGTTAGATTATCATAGGTAAAAGTTGGATTGTCGCCTTGGCCATGTAAAATTCCGTAATTAATAGCACAACCATTAATATTCCTGAAAGTAACATCATGGATATATAATAAATTATTGTACCACAATCTAATGGTTCCAGATTCACTTTCTCCCGTACCCGTGGTTTTACCGGAATAGTGGAACTCGGCGAAAGCAATTTCGTTCATCGGGTGAGCACTGTCAAAATAAAATCCAATCCATCCATTTTGCACCTTATTAACCGCTGTAAAAATAATAGGATCGGTTTCCGTGCCAATGGCTTTTATTCCTCCACCATTTTCAGTTATTTTCAGCTTGGTATTTGGCTCAAATTCAATGGTTACCCCAGGCTCCACGGTAAGAAGATTATTTACATCAATCCCACCACTGTACCCGTAGGTGGAACTATTTAAAACCATATAAGGAACGTTAATCTTTTTCCATGTAGTGGGTTTTGCAAAACTTCCAGATTCTACCTGAACAAAATTCACTGTATTCCCAATAAAATCAATGGAGTTATTAATTTCGTCGATATACTGTGCACTGATCTTTACCGGAACTTCGTTGTTTTTAAAGGTATTATTCTGCAATTGAATATTTGAGTTTTTATACCCGGCATTCAAACCGAAGCTCATACTGTTGGATATAACGGAATTACTAATCTTTAATTTACTGTTAGCCCAAACGATGATGGAACCATGATCATTATTGCTGTTAAAAGCTTCTCCTCCGGCACCGTCTATTTGAACAAAATCCAGTTCATTTTTAGTACTCCCGCTATCAAATAAAATCCCTCTCCAGTAACCTTTATCCCTAACCACACCTCTAAATATAATCGGCATTTCTTCCGTTCCTTTAGCAGAAAATGAAGCGCTAACCGTATTAAAATCATCTACTACAATGCCGGCGTCCTGTTCAAATTCAATAACCACCCCTGGCTCTACTGTAATATCCGCAGCCACCCGCATCTTACACGTTATAATGTAGTCCACGGCCGCTCGTGGATTATTGACCAAGGTTCTATTTTCCATAAAATAATCACAATCCAAAATAATAGGCGGATCAGTCTGTAAAATGGGTGCATCATCAATGCCATCGTCTTCTTTACTACAGGACACAAACATTCCGATACTCATCCATAATAAAATTGAAATTCTTAAAGCTTTTTTCATGTTTTTCTTTTTTAATTAATACTGTTTTCCATTTGTTGGTGCGTCATTCGTTAAAAAGTAAACATGAAGAGTGATTTTTATTACAAAAAGAATGGGAAGGACGCTCCAATGAAGCACTTTGAAGTTCCAGAAAAGGGAATATTAAATTTTTGGCAAAGGGAAATCCGAAGCTATCATTATATTTGCGAATTCTCTTTTAAGGATTTTGCCCAAAAAAGGGTTCATAGTTATATCCGCCGGAATAATAATTGAGTTTTAATCAATTTTATGGCCTGAAAATCAAACCTATTATGAATAAAATTTTTCTCTATCTCCTCCTTGCTTTTGTTTCAACAACTACAGTACAATCCCAGATTTTGGACCCGGTAAAATGGTCTACCAGCATTAAAAAAATATCGGAGACAGAATACGATCTTATTTCTACCGCCACAATTGATAACAAATGGCACTTATATTCACAGGAAGTACACGAGGATGGCCCCATCCCAACCGCCTTCACATTTGAGGAGAATAACGATTATAAGTCGGTTGGAAAAATAAAGGAAAGCAAAGGAATCACTCTTCACGATCCTGTTTTCGATATGGTTATTACCTACTTTGAACATACAGCCAGTTTCACCAAACGGATTAAATTAACAGGCAATAAAGGCACCACTATTACAGGAGAAGTGGAATTCCAGGTTTGTGACGATTCCCGTTGCCTACCGCCTACCTATGAGGATTTGGTTTTTAAAATTCCCGCTCCGGCTACTGGGGCAGCCGATGTTTCGAATACTGAGGGCAATGGTGCCAGTTCTGTTGGTAGCACGGGCGAGGATACCGAAATATCGAATGTTGATTCCTTGGACATTCAAGTTGCGGATACCATTTCCCAATCGGTTAAAAGTGGCGAAGAGCCATCGAAAGAATCATCTCTTTCTGCCGTAGAAAAGAATAAAAAGCATGAAAAGAAAGGACTTTGGACAATTTTTATTGTAGCGTTCCTATTCGGATTTACCGCCTTACTAACTCCGTGTATCTTCCCAATGATACCTATGACGGTAAGTTTTTTTACAAAGCAGAGCAAAACCCGGGCAAAGGGAATAAAGAATGCCATTATTTACGGAATCGCCATTATTCTGATTTATGTATTCTTGGGTGCCGTGGTCACCTGGTTTTTTGGAGCCGATGCGCTCAATGCACTTAGTACCAATGTTTGGTTTAATGTAATTTTCTTCCTGTTATTGGTCTTCTTTGCGGTCTCATTTTTAGGGGCATTTGAAATTATGCTACCTAATTCTTGGGCCAATAAAGTGGATAAACAAGCGGACCGAGGTGGATTGATCGGGATTTTCTTTATGGCCCTTGCCCTGGCTATCGTATCTTTCTCATGTACAGGACCTATAGTAGGAACCCTATTGGTGGAAGCTGCGTCCAAGGGAGGTATCGCACCATTTGTTGGAATGTTCGGTTTTTCCCTAGCCTTGGCTCTACCTTTCGGTCTATTTGCAGCATTCCCAGGTTGGATGAATTCACTACCAAAATCGGGGGGATGGTTAAATACGGTAAAAGTATTTCTTGGATTTTTGGAATTGGCCTTTGCGTTTAAATTCCTTTCCAATGCCGATTTGGTCCTACAGTTGCATTGGCTGGAGCGGGAAGTATTCTTGGCCATCTGGATTGCCGTTTTTGGAACCTTGGCATTTTATCTTTTTGGAAAGATCCAATTGCCCCATGATTCCCCAGTCACTCATATCTCCGTTGGAAGATTGAGTTTGGGATTGGTTGTTTTAACTTTTACCGTTTATATGATTCCAGGGTTATGGGGAGCCCCTCTTAAACTAATAAGTGGCTTCCCTCCTCCAATGCAGTACAGTGAATCTCCTTATGGTGTAGGATATATTAAATCCAGTGGCGGTGGTGGTGGAAGTGTGGCTCAGGAATTTCCCGAGGGATCCCATTTGGGACCGCAGGATATAATTGCTTTTAAAGATTACGATACCGGGTTGGCCTATGCCAAAAAGGTGGGGAAACCCGTATTATTGGATTTCACGGGCTTTGCCTGTGTAAATTGCCGTAAAATGGAGGAACGTGTATGGAGCGAACCCAAAATCCTGAAATTATTGAAGGAAGATGTAGTACTGATATCCTTGTATGTAGATGATAAAAGGCCGCTACCCGATGGCGAATCCATGGTTTCAGAAATTTCCGGAAAAAAACTTCGATATATCGGTCAGAAATGGAGCGAATTCCAAATCCTAAAATACAAGGCAAACGCGCAGCCGTTTTATGTTCTGATGGACCACGACGAACAGAATTTGGTGGATCCGGTGGGCTATACTCCCAACATAGATGAATATTATGATTGGCTGCGAAGTGGTGTGGAGGCTTTTGGGAACTAAAAAATAAAACCACTTCACCTATATTTAAAATCAAAAATGGTTATGAAAGAAAATATGACGCGGGAGCCACACGATAAAGTCGGTGAGTTGGAAAAATACTTTAGACCTTTTCGGGAAAATATTGTTGGGATAGAACAGGAATTTACTTCTCCTTTCGGAACAAAAAAAATAATTTATACCGATTGGACCGCAAGTGGGCGACTTTACCGGCCAATAGAAGAAAAAATAGTAAACGATTTTGGACCCTTTGTTGCGAATACCCATACTGAAACAAGCGTAACGGGAACCGCTATGACCAAGGCATACCACGAGGCGAGAAACATTATCAAAAACCATGTAAACGCCAATTCTCACGATGTTTTGATAACATACGGAAGTGGGATGACTGGAGCTATAAATAAATTTCAGCGGATTTTGGGGATCAAGATCCCGGAAAACATTCAGCCCTATGCAAAAATCCCGGATGCCATGCGCCCGGTGATATTTGTCACCCATATGGAACACCACAGCAACCAGACTTCATGGTTGGAAACTATTGCTAAGGTGGTAGTAATACCTCCCAATGACGATGTTTTGGTGTGTATGGAAAATTTTGCTGCCACTGTGGAAAAATATAAAGATTACCCCATTAAGATTGCTGCGGTTACGGGATGTTCCAATGTAACGGGAATCCAAACTCCTTATAGGGAAATCGCAAAATTGATGCACAAAAACGGAGGTCTCTGTTTTGTTGATTTCGCTTGTTCTGCGCCTTATGTTTCCATAGACATGCATCCGGAGGAAGAAGGGGCACATTTGGACGCCATTTTCTTTTCACCCCATAAGTTTTTGGGAGGTCCGGGCACGAGCGGTGTTCTTATTTTCAACAACAACCTTTATAAAAATACCATCCCCGATAATCCCGGCGGAGGCACTGTTTCCTGGACCAATCCTTGGGGCAATCATAAATATATTGATGATATAGAAACCAGGGAAGATGGAGGAACCCCTGGATTCCTTCAGACAATTAGAACTGCCCTTTCTATTCGGTTAAAAGAAAAAATAGGAGTTGAAAATATACTAAAACGTGAACACGAACTTTTGGATATTGTTTTCGAAAATCTTTCGAACATCCCCAATCTGAAACTATTGGCCCCGCAAACCCAGGACAGATTGGCAATTATCAGTTTCTATATAGATGAGCTGCATTTTAATTTAGGAGTGAAACTTCTCAACGACCGTTTTGGAATACAAACCCGAGGAGGATGTTCATGTGCGGGCACCTATGGACATTATCTACTGCATGTGGACCAGGAAGCATCAAACAACATTACCTGCGAGATAGATCACGGCAACTTAACACATAAGCCTGGTTGGATACGTATGTCCATGCATCCTACCACTACAGATGGGGAAGCATATTTTGTGTGCAATGCCATAAAACAATTAGCTGAAAATTTCCCTGAATGGGCAAAGGACTATACCCATAATGTTCACAGTAACGAATTTTCCCATAGGCAGGAAACACCATCCGATCACATTAAAGAATGGTTTGTTTTGGAGTAAACCATCCCAAAATTAATGGGTTCCTGATTTTCTTTAATTTATACCAATCCTTATCTCAAGGGGAATAAAGTGGATTTTTAAAAAATATTCTATCTTTAGGACTATGGAAAGGCTATGTCCAGAATGTGGTAATAAGGTAAAAGGTCGCGCCGATAAAGTGTTCTGCAGTGATTACTGTAGGAATATGCGTAACAATTCACTTAATAAAGACCAGAAAAACCTTGTTCGAAACACTAATAATTGGCTTCGGAAAAATTATCGCATCCTGGAGGAACTCAATGTGGAGAACAAAACAAAAACTACCAAACAAAAACTTCTTCAATTAGGTTTTAACTTCGAGTACTTCACGAGCATTTACACAACCAAATCGGGATCCATCTATTATTACCTGTACGATCAAGGATATCTACCTCTTGACAATGATTTTTATTTATTGGTCAAAAGGGAAACCAAATCATCTTGACAGAATAAAACTTTGGCAATACTTTTCGCATTCTATAACAGATAATTAACCCCTGTATCCCTTTTCATGCCTTATCTTTAATCTTTGTAATAAACTAAAGATTGAAGCTATGAAGAACAGAAAAATTTTATCATTTGTGATGTTTCTATTTGTCACAATAATTTTTGCCCAATCCTCGGATGACCAAAAAATCATTAAAGATGCCGAAAAGGCGAAAACAGAATTTATAAAGGCCAGCCCAAAACTTAAAGAATATTTTAAAGGTGCCGATGCATATGTAATTTTTCCAAATGTTGGCAAAGGCGCATTAATTGTTGGGGCGGCGTCAGGAAATGGCGCTGTTTATAAAAATGGACAATTAGTGGGGATGGCAAATATGAAACAATTGGACATAGGAGCCCAAATTGGAGGGAAAGCATATAGTGAGGTTATATTCTTTAACACAGATGAGGCTGTAAAAGAGTTTATGGACAATAAATTTCAATTTGGCTCGAATATATCGGCACTGGCCGCAGATAAAAGCGCTCCCAGTATGGATACCGCTTTTGATAACGGAGTCGCTGTTTTTACACTTCCAAAGGAAGGTTTAATGGCAGAAATATCAGTGGGTGGACAAAAATTTGATTATAAGGCGTTTAAATAACCTTAACAGTTTCGATTGCAGTCAAATATAAGGAACCGTTTCAATAAATTTGGAGCGGTTTTTTTGCTATGGGTTATTAATCGAACGAGTACTTTCGGCATCCCTTGTAATAAATGCATACGAAAAAATATAAATTAAATACCTTTGACCCAAATAAAGGATTTGAGGGAAAAGAATGTTTTAAAGCTTTTGTCGAAAATAGGGGAAAGCCAAAGATAAAAACAGGGTATTTCAGCGTGGATTTATTATAAGTTAAAACAGACTCTCGAAGAGTAAAAGGAACTGTTTTTTTGTTGGATATAGATAACCAATTGAAGGCGTGGATTGTGATAAATTCCTTAATTTTAATAAGAATAAGGATGGATAATTTGCCGTGGTAATTGCAAGGCGTTTCAAAATTATATTTATATCGCTTATATCATGAATTTAAAGTATATGAATTGAATAATTGGGTATATTGAAACCCAATCCTTTTTCCTAATAATGTTCAATCAATGAGTATTTATTTTAATACTAAATAAAAACGGAAAGCCTGGAAGGGTAACTTCTAAAAATCAAACAGATGACAAACGAACAATCAGTAGAAGAACCAAAACCCGTAAAGAGAGGAATGCTCGACAATGTGCTGGAGCAGTTTAATCACGCGGCTGATCAAATCAATCTGAACTCCAATGTTCGGAAAATTTTAAGCATAACAAATACGGAAATCCTTATTAACTTTCCTGTAAGGATGGACAATGGTGACGTGGAAATTTTTACAGGTTATCGCGTGCAGCACAACAATGCTTTAGGACCTTATAAAGGGGGACTGCGCTATCATCCTACGGTAGATATTAACGGGGCGCGAGCGCTGGCCATGTGGATGACATGGAAAACCTCATTGGCCGGACTTCCCTATGGTGGGGCTAAAGGCGGAATAAAATTGGATCCCTCTAAATATTCTGCCGGCGAACTGGAACGCATAACCCGCCGTTTTACATATGCTTTGGGAGAAAATATAGGACCGGAACACGATATTCCCGCTCCTGATGTAAATACCAGTGCCCAAACTATGGCCTGGATTGCCGATACATACATGAGCACTAAAAGCACATCCGAACGCTCTAAAAACATGCACGTGGTCACGGGGAAACCTGTAGGCAGCGGCGGACTTGAAGGTCGGGATCGAGCTACTGGTTTTGGAGTATTCCTGACCATTAAATTTTGGGCAGAAAAAAACAATATAAGCTTGAAGGATAAAACCTTCATTGTTCAAGGTTTTGGAAATGTAGGCTATTGGTCCGCCCATTTTCTTCAAAATGAAGGTGCAAAATTGGTGGGCGTTCAGGATGCCTTTGGGACTATTGCAAATAAAGAGGGAATACTTGTAGAGGATTTATTTAACTACGCCACTTCTAACCATGGTAGTATTGTAGGATTTCCAAATGCATCCGCTTCAGATGCGTCAAGCTTTTTTAGTTTGGATTGTGATATCTGTATTCCCGCGGCGCTGGGCAATCAAATAACCAAACAAAATGCGGGCTCTATTAAGGCGAAATTGATAGCTGAAGGAGCAAACGGACCCACGGATGTTGAAGGAGAGAAAATCCTTCTGGAACGTGGAATAGCCATTATCCCAGATATAATGTGCAATTCTGGTGGCGTAATAGGAAGTTATTTTGAATGGCTTCAAAACCGAAATGGAGAGTTATGGCAATTGGATGAAATTCTGGTTAAAATAGAAAAGAAATTACGCACCACATTCGACAAAGTAAACCTTTACGCCGAAGAAAAAAATTTGGACCTTCGCACGGCGGCATTTTGTATAGCAATAGAAAGAATTGAACAGGCGTATATCCTTAGAGGCATATTCCCATAAAATTAAAATGAAAATACGCGGCATCTCCAATTAACAAAAAATTGAAGATGCCGTATTTATATAGGGATATCGTTTGAAAGTCGATTCTCCTATCGCTAATCTTACGGATAGACCCAAAACCAATGATGTAATGTATAGAAATCCAGTCCTGTGAAAATAAATACTTTTTATCCTATTCCTTAAAAATTGACCAGGTAGGAGCGACTGATTCTATAATTTTAAACAGAAATGATATGCAGTTTTATGACCATGATTCGCCAGAAGCCATAACCTATAAAAATAACTCCAGAGAGCTGGAAAATTGGCTTGACCATTTAACTTACATAGACAAGGAAATTTCCAGTTTGTTGAAAATAACAATATCCAATGGTGTCACTTTGCCAGAATTCCAAGCACTACATTTAAGTTTGGAAACCAAAAGGGAAGAAATAATCATTGCTATAGATGAGTTTAAAAACTATCAGAACACTCTTCCCAAGGCTGCGGAATGCGAAGATGTTTCCTGTGATATGTTTTATGTGAATGAACACGATCGCTACAGAAATTCCTATCGTGTTCATCTAGAAAACTACCGAAGAATAAAAGAGGAGTATTTATTAATCCTTAGCAAATAACTTCTTTAACCAAATTATATAAAAATCAAAATACATTAATTTCCCACATCCCTGAAATCAGCATGAGCGAAAATCTACTCCAAAAAACAATTGGAATACTTAAAACACCCAATGACCCCCGGGTTTGTTTATTGCCAAAAGAAGTAAAACGTCTTACCAAGGAATTAAATTATACTGTTGTATTTGAACCAGGTTTAGGTAGTTCCTTGCAAATTGATGACAAGGAATATATTGATGCAGGAGCTACTGCCTTATCGCGCGAACAGATCTTTCAAACTTCCGATATTCTCTTATCCGTAAACCATACTTATTTGGGCGAAACATTGAAAGACGGAAGTGTCTTTATTGGGATTTTCAATCCACTTTTCCATTCCTCCAAATTGAACATTTACCACGAAAATGGGACATCCCTTTACAGCCTGGATCTTTTGCCGAGGACTACCTTAGCACAATCCATGGACGTACTTTCTTCTATGGCCTCATTGGCGGGATATCGAGCCGTGATAAAGGCAGCGGACCTTTTTAACGGAATTTTTCCAATGTTTACTACTGCGGCGGGAACTTTGACTCCGGCGAAGGTTTTGGTATTGGGCGCGGGTGTTGCCGGACTGCAGGCAATTGCCACCGCCCGACGTTTGGGAGCGGTAGTGGAAGCCTTTGATGTACGTACCTCTGCTGGGGAAGAAGTAAGAAGCTTAGGGGCAACTTTTGTGGAAGTTGAAGGACATACAGAATCGGCAAGTGCAGGAGGTTACGCTGTAGAACAAACTGAAGAGTACAAGCAGAAACAAAAAGACCTTATACATAAACACATTCTATCAGCCAATGTCGTAATAAGCACCGCTAATATTCCAGGCCGAAAAGCGCCATTGTTAATCGAAACCCGATCTGTGGAAGCTATGCAACCAGGCAGCGTAATAATTGATCTTGCTGCCGAACAGGGCGGTAATTGTGAACTTTCAAAAAACAATGAAACTGTCAATTATAGGGGCGTGACCATACTTGGAAATTCTAATCTTTCTGCGGAAATCTCCAATGCTGCTTCTCGCCTATTATCCAACAATTATTTCTCATTTTTAAAATATATGAACAAAGCCAATCCCGAAAACGATCCGCTACTTACTGCCAGCCAGGTTTTGGATAAAGGAGAATGGACCCACGCTCACTTCAAACAAAAGCAAACCAACTAATTATTCCAAATCTTTTAATTATGGATTTCATCAATCAAAATATCCAAGAAATTTATTTTGTCATTTTCTGTATTTTCATCGGTATAGAAGTTATTTCCAATGTCCCGGCAATTTTGCACACTCCGCTTATGTCCGGCGCAAATGCCATCAGCGGGGTTATTTTAGTAGGTGCAGTTTACCTGATGCTACAAATACCTGCCGATGATTATCTCAATCTAATTTTGGGTGGAATTGCCATCTTTTTAGGAACCTTGAACATTGCCGGCGGATTTTTTGTTACCGGGAGAATGCTAAAGATGTTCAGTTCCAAAAAGTAAGGGATTCACTAAGTTTTTTAGAAATTAGACGAAGACGTCTTAGCAATTAATCGTTTAAAATCAACCAAACCGCATACGCGGATCTATAAAAATACCGATGCAAGCAATTATCGAAATAGGATATTTACTGTCCACTCTTTCTTTTATACTCGGACTCAAATTTATGAGTTCCCCAAAAAAAGCAAAAACGGGAAACCTTATCGCGGCCATAGGCATGGTCCTGGCAGTGGTTCTTACTTTTTTAGCAGCCTATACTGATGCTGTTCCTTATACCAATCTTATAATTATGCTTGTGGCAATTGCGGTTGGTACTATTATCGGAAAACGACTTTCCGATAAAGTTGAAATGACTGGAATGCCACAACTTGTTTCCCTCTTTAACGCCACAGGAGGTGGATGTGCCATGCTGTTGGGATTAATAGAGGCAAATCCAGCACAACCCTCTGAAAGCGATCTTATACTTCAAATATTATTGATTGCCGGTCTTATAACCGGTGCTATTGCATTTACGGGAAGTATTCTTGCCGAACGTAAATTGGCTGGAAAAGTAAAAGATAACAGAACGCTGGCCGTTGTTCTATCCGCAAGAATTCTTTTGGCTTTGATGATAATACTTCCAGTTCTTTTCTTTTTAGGATTTATTCCGATAACATTTGCTCCTTTTATGTACATACTTGCCGTTTTGGCGATGGTTTACGGGGTCCTATTCGTCCTCCCTATTGGAGGCGCAGATATGCCCGTGGTAATTTCTCTTTTAAACAGTATAACGGGGATAGCCACTGCTTTCACAGGCTTGGTATATGGCAATAAGGTAATGATTGCGGGCGGTATTTTTGTGGGAGCGGCCGGTATATTCCTGACCTTATTAATGTGCAAGGCAATGAACCGCTCGTTGATGAAAGTATTGGCAGGAAAATTTAAAAAGAGCACCGGCACGGCTTCTGAAGAAGATCAGGAAATTAAGGAAATCAGTTTATCCGAGACCGCGCTCGCACTTTCATTTGCAAACAAGGTGGCCATAATTCCCGGATATGGACTTGCCGTAGCGCAAGCACAACATTCCTGTGCACAATTACAGCAACTCCTGGAAAAAAGAGACGTGGAAGTAGACTATATTATACATCCCGTGGCGGGTCGGATGCCTGGTCACATGAACGTACTTTTGGCTGAAGCGAATGTGGATTACGCCCGATTAAAGGAAATGGAGGAAGGCAATGACCTCATGTCGCAATACGATGTGGTTTTGGTTATTGGTGCCAATGACGTTGTAAATCCCGCGGCAGAGAATAATCCCGACAGTCCGGTATATGGAATGCCCATTATCCGTTCCCACGAGGCTAAACAAGTAATTGTTATGAAACGGGGAATGAGCAAGGGGTATGCAGGCGTGGTAAACGATCTTTTTGAAATGGACAACTGCAGTCTTCTTTTTGGAGATGCAAAAGCCTCATTGCAGGAACTTGTAAACCAGTTGAAATTGATATAGCACTAGTCGTGTCCGACTAAAATGTAAGATAGTTGCCCTGCATGACGTAGGCTCAACAGAACTTTGTAGTGTATTAACAGGACACTATTGATTATAATTTCATTATTGCGCGAGAAAAGAAACAAGACCGCTGAGCTGCCAGAACCAGGATGCAAGACTAAATAAGTAAAGCACTAAAAACATTGGCTTTATAACTATTGGTAAGATTGAATCTTAATATTTTGGTAGAATTTTAAAAAAGGACAAACTAGAAGGTCAATAACAACAAAAACATCGGAAAACCTTTAATAGTCTGTTCTTAGATGGTTCCAACAGTTTTTAATTGGACACTATTGTTATAATTAAGAATATTCCATTAACCTTGCCTCCTGGCAAAAGCGTTATGATTAATAGCGAATGCAAGAAGGCAAGGTTTATTTATTTCCATATAGGAAAATTCTTAAAGCGAAACAATTGCCAAAATTGAACTGATGGATATAAAAATCCAAAGGGAAACTCCCAATATCATGGGTTTCCATCCGGCCGATTTTATTTTATCCACCGAGAGACCTGCGCCAATTAAAAATAGGGTAAGCACCAACAGTGATTTTGATATTGTGGTTATTCCCGAAGTGATAAGCTGCGGGATGGGCAAATAGGTGTTCATAATTATCGCAAGGATAAATAAGAAAATGAAATAGGGGATTTTTACGCTCTTTCCTTTTCCCTTGAAAAGAAAAACAGACAATAGGGAAACTGGAATTATCCATAGGGCCCGCGCCAATTTTACCGTGGTTGCTACTTTCAGAGCCTCTTCCCCAAATGTATATGCAGCTCCGACAACTGAGCTGGTATCGTGGATGGCAATAGCACACCATAACCCAAATTGATGTTGGTTTAAGCCCAATAAATGACCCATTGGAGGAAATACAATCAATGCTATGGAGTTCAGTAGGAAGATTACTCCCAAGGAAATGGAAATATCTTTTTCCGAGGCATTTATTACGGGGGATACGGCAGCAATGGCACTTCCTCCGCAAATTGCAGTACCGGAACTGATAAGATGACTTTCCTTTTTATCCATTTTTAGCGCTCTTCCAATAAAAAAACCAAGGATCAAGGTCACGAAAATGGAAAAAACAGTGAGTATAAAACCATCTTTCCCCGCCTTTAGCGTTTCCATTAAATTCATACCAAAACCCAATCCCACTACAGCGATTTTCAGAAGCCAATTTACAGCCTTACTGTTTAGGGAATGAAAGGGATGCCCTAAGAAATAGGTAAACAAAAATCCGCCAACAAGAGCAACGGGGCTGCTAACGTATCCTGAAACACATAGCACCATAGCCAGGACAAACAGCACTTTTGTAAGGGTAGGTCGATTGATAAACAAACTTTTCATTGTAAAATTTTCCTATTTTAATTTTACAAAGGTCCGTAGATATCGGGGATATGCTTCATCATAAATTGTTATACGCTATTCCCTAAGGTTATAATGGTTTCGAAGGAAATTTTTCAACCATTCGGACGTCGAATCATAATTACCGTGAAGGCCGACAAACTGAAAGGTTCTCAAAATTTCAAGATCGTGCACATCCACTATGGCCAAAGTTCTGTTTTTTAATTCTTTGCTTATGGCATGGATAGACAAAAAGGCAAAACTGCCGGAATTTAGCAGATAGTTTTTGATACTTTCCGTACTTCCCAATTCCATTTGCACATTAAACTTATTTATATCAATTCCTTTTTGATGAAGTACATTTTCCAAAATAGCCCGTGTGCCCGAACCTTTTTCACGAAGAATCATGGGCAAGGTATACAAATCACCCATTGAAAGAACAGAAGCTCTTAAAAGGGGGTTCCCTAACCCGGTTGTAAGTACAATTTCGTCCTTGATAAAAGGTTCATAATGTAAAAGCGGATTATTGGAATCCCCTTCCACCATACCCAGGTGCGCACGTTTTTCCAACACTAGGGATTCTATTTTTTCCGAATTCTGGTTAATAAGAGTGACAGCGGTTTCCGCATGGATTTCTTTAAACTTCGCCAACAAGGAAGGAAGGATATATTGTGCAATCGTGGTACTGGCCGCCAGATTTATCCGAGTTGGTAAATTGCCATTGAGGTCGGCAAATTCCCTTTCCAATTTTTCATAGAGATGGATAATTTTGGTGGCATATTCATAACAAACCATACCCTCGGGTGTAAGCGAGATGCTATTTCCGTGCCTATTGAAAAGTGCTTTTCCAAAACTCTTCTCCAGTTCATTAACATGTTTTGTTACGGCCGGTTGCGATATAAACAAAAGTTTTGAGGCTTTGGTAAAACTCAATTCCTGTGCAACGGTCTTAAAAACCTGTAGTCTAAAATCCATCTTCGGATGTTTTAATTATTTGCAAAAATTGGAGTTAATTTTTAAGTTTCTAAATAAACCCAATTCTATTTTTCCGGATTTATTGAATTAATACCTTCATCCTTGAAAACCACGGTTCGATAAGGGAAGGGAATTTCTATGCCCTCCCTATCAAACCTTTTTTTGATGCTCTCCAATAGATCACAGCGCATATCAAAAGAGCTATCATAATTTTTTGCCCAAACCCAGGCACGAATGGTTATAGAGGATTCATTAAGAGAAATCAAAGCAACCCGGACTTTGGGTTTTCCGTCCAGCACATCCGTGGCGGAGCGGTTATCAATTAAAAGAGGATGTTTTTCACATTCGTCCCGCATTATTGATTTTGCAAGATCAATATTGCTGTCATAGGATATCCCAATCTCAATGCGATCACAGATTTTAAGGTCATTTAGATTGTAGTTTATCAGCTTCTCCTTATTTATTGTAGCATTCGGGATCACAATCATTTTATTCTCATAATTCCGCAGTACGGTGTGCCTTAAGGTAATGTCCACCACCGTTCCTACCATGGAGTCGGATAACTTTATAATATCCCCTATTCTAAATGGTTTAAAAGAGATAATAAATACACCGCCAACCAAATTTGCCAAGGCTTCTTGTGAAGCAACTCCAGCGATAAGCGCTACAATCCCAGCTCCTCCAAGCGCGGTTTGTGCTATTCCTTTAAAAGAAGGAATTGCCAACAAAATGAACATGGAGCCTACCGCATAGACACCAAACACCGCCACATATCGCATAAATTTAAAAACAGTGGGGTCTTCCTTTAAAGTTACTTTTAGCTCCAACTTTCTCTTAAACCAAATGTTTACGGTAGAGGCCACTACAAGGGTGACAATAGCTACAATGCCACTATACAATAGCAATTTAAAATTGTTCTGCAGCTTTAGATAGAATTCATTAAAAAACAAGGAGCTGATGGCCATAAATCCCAGAATGAGCCAGATGCCATTAATCAATCTCTTGACAAGTAGAAAAGTTGACGGACGAATGCCTCTGCGCTTATTCAGCTCAAGTGCAATCAGCCATTTGATTACCTGACTGGTGATAAACGTAAATAAAAATACTCCACAAATGACGATAAATGCGTAGAGGAATTCAGTTTTAAAGGATTCAAAATAATAAGACATTATATTTTCAATTGTGTAGTATTTATTCAGGTTTTAATGCAGCTACCGGTTTTTTTTCTTTGATCAAATATATTCCCCACAAGATAAGGATTCCGCCAATTACGTACCATAGACTAAACATTTCCCCGTCCAATAATCCCCACATTACTGCTATTACAGGAAGAAGATATGTTACCGAACTGGCAAATACCGGTGAAGTATTCTGAATTAATTTATAGTAAAGAATAATCGCAATTGCAGTCCCCAAAACCGATAGGATGCTTAAATAACCTAAGGATTGCCATGTTTGGCTTGTATATTCAATTTCAGTGAAAAATCCACTCGACAGGAGGATTGCTATTGAAGGCAGCATCCATATTGTAAACACCGCCCCAGAAAGATCTTTGGAAGGAAGATAATTTAATCGTTCCTTAATAATTAATGCTGCCAAAGCATAACAGGCAGTGGCCAGTATTATTAATAACGAACCGCTCAATTTTGATTCTCCCGAAACGTCCTGTGAAAAATGCATGAGCATGGCGGCACCAGCAAAGCCAATAACAGCACCAAATATTTGCAGTTTTGTACTTTTAATCCGGAATAAAAAGAATCCCAATACCAGTACAAATATGGGAACTAATGAATCCAAGATTCCTGCCATCGAACTGCTTACGCTCATTTGTGCCATAGGAAATAAAAACATAGGCAAAAAATTTCCGAAAAACCCCACCATGGCAACCCAAAACAAGGTTTTTCGCTGCATGCGCAATAGGGCAGGAATTCCAATAAAAGATAAAATAATCCCCGAGATTGCCACCCGGTAGGCTCCTATTTGGTAAGGGGAAAAGGATACCAACGATCTTTTGATCAGAATAAAAGAGCTGCCCCAAGTGAGGGCGATGATAATCAATAAAACCCAGCGGTTTTCCAAAAATTTGTTCATATTAAAAGTTTGCGATATTTACTTTGAAAAGATTCACGCAAATTTATACTAATTCTACCTGCTGATTTTGCGGATTCCCTAATAATAGAAGTAGGCTAATGAAAATCATTGGGTTTAAATAAAAATTGTCCACGAAGAATATGAATTCATTGATATACCATAGAAAATGGGCCTTTTACATTCATGATATTCTGTGTATATTCACCAACTTTAAAAGTCTCTGTGAAGATTAATAAAATTAGCCATTACAGAGACATTTTTCTATCGCCACACCACACTTTTTATGGAAGTACTTCTAAACCATTTAATAGAAGAATTTGAGTTGCCACTGAGCAATCCAGTGCTGATATTTTCCCTTATTCTGTTTATCATATTATTGGCTCCTGTTCTCCTACAAAGAATCCGGATTCCAGGAATAATTGGTTTGATAATTTCGGGGATTATCATTGGGCCAGCGGGATTGAACATTTTGGAAAAAAGTCTTTTTGTAGATGTTTTTTCAACCATAGGGTTGCTCTATATAATGTTTATTGCTGGATTGGAATTGGATCTCAATGAGTTTAAGGCACACCGGAACAAGAGCATAATGTTTGGGATTCTCACTTTTTCCATTCCCCTAGCAATAGGATTTCCAGTTTGCCATTATTTACTAGACTTTGATTTTAACGCCAGTCTGCTCACTTCAAGCATGTTTGCCACCCATACATTGGTTACCTACCCTATTGTAAGCAAACTTGGGATATCTAAAAATGTAGCGGTGGCAATAACTGTTGGCGGAACTATTTTAACGGACACTGCCGTCCTTATCATGCTGGCAGTTATCCTAGGCTCACATAACGGTGGACTTACTCAGGAATTTTGGATTAGACTGGGTATATCCTTGATCTTGTTTTCTGCATTTATGTTCTTTGTGATCCCCAGGATCGCCAAATGGTTTTTCCGAAAATTGGAAAGTGAAAAGCATTCCCATTATATTTTTGTACTTTCCGTAGTCTTTTTTGCGGCCTTCCTCGCAGAAATAGCGGGATTAGAATCTATTATTGGAGCATTCGTGGCAGGATTGGCCTTGAACAAGCTCATCCCGCATTCTTCGGCCTTGATGAACCGAATCGAATTTATAGGAAACTCTCTTTTTATTCCCTTTTTCCTTATCAGCGTAGGGATGATTGTAGATGTAAGCGTTATCCTAAGTGGTCCTATGGCATTGATAATTGCAGGAACATTAACACTTGTCGCTATTTTAGGTAAATGGGTGGCCGCCTTTTTTACCCAAATTTTATTCAAGTATTCCAACGGACAGCGCAAATTGATTTTTGGTTTGAGCAGTGCACACGCCGCCGCTACCCTAGCTGTGATTTTGGTAGGATTTAAAGCGGGTATTATTGATGAAAATATTCTAAACGCCACCGTAGTAATTATTTTGGTGACTTGTATAGTAGCGTCCTTTGCAACTGAAGCTGCTGCCAAAGAAATCATTAGAAATTCCGATGAGGATGAGGATGTCCAACTATCTGCCGAACAAACCAGTGAGAGCATCTTGATTCCTATTGCAAATATGGTAAATATTGACAAAATCCTGGATTTTGCCGTATTGCTCAAGGAAAACAAATCCCGAAATCCCCTTACAATCATGACCGTGGTCCCCAATACCGATGAGGCCGAAAAAACCATCGCCAAAGCCAAACAAGGACTGGAAAGATTTATTAAGGAAACTACAGCTTCCGATACCCACGCGACGGTAATGGCAACCATCGATCACAACCCCGCCAGCGGAATATCTCGAATTTCAAGGGAGATAATGGCAGATTTTATTCTTCTGGGATGGCCTCAAAAAACTGGCTTTTTGGACAAACTTATCGGGGACAAAATGGACAGTATTTTACAGAATACCGAAAAGACCCTCTTTATATGCGATTTTAAAAATCCGATGATCAACTTAAAACGTTTGTTTTTAATAGTTCCGCCTATGGCTGAATTTGAGGAGGGCTTTGCGCTATGGATAAACAAGGTGGCGAAACTATCGGTAGAACTCTCCATACCTATCAACCTAAATAGTACCGAAGAGACTTATAATGCGATTTTACATTTTGCAAAAGTCAATAAAATTTCTTTGTCCTTAAATTATCATAACTTCAAGGATTGGGATGATTTCCTGATCCTTTCCAGACAAATAACTCCTACGGATTTCATTATCCTAGTATCGGCAAGAAAAGGATTTATCTCCCACTTTGGGCAGTTGGATCGATTACCGGCCAAATTGGAAAAACACTTTAGCCAAACAAGCAAGTTGGTAATTTATCCGCAATAATTTTGGAGGCATTCCCATATATTGTTTCTAGCCAAAAACACAATTAAACCCTCAAGAAATGCTTGAGGGAGGTAAGTTGCGCTTGCAACCCAGACTCTTTTATCTTTGACGCACTATCTGTCTAAATAAAAAAAGCTTACAGATTTGATTTTTCATCTGTAAGCTTATAATTACCGGAATAAAGTAAAACGGACTATTGAAAATTTTTTGGTTCCCGCCACAACCAATGTTTATTTTATTATAATTTTCCCCGAGATTTTTGAGGCTCCACTTATGAAGGTGTAAATATAAAGTCCGGATGCCCAATCTGCTGTAGCAACAGTAATTTTATTCCCATTCATATTATCAATTGATTCTCTGTATTGTTACCTTCCCAAAGTGTCAGTAACCACAAAAACACCCTTATTTTGAAGGTCTTTTGGAAATTGAAGTGTAACAAAATCCTTTGCAGGATTAGGGTAAAGTTTGGGTTGAAGAAGGGTTGCAGTTTCTTTTATATTTAAAAGTCCTTCCGGGACTGGAGCTTTAAAAACCCCGCCTACTTCTGGAAAGGATGAAAAAACGCCACAATACATGGTATCTTCCTCAAAAATCAAATTCATTGGAGTGCCGTAAAGCAAAAGGTCCGGGATAGGTTCAAAGGCAGGAAATCCCTCGCGGTATTCAATCCAATTTAATCCATAATCCACTGTATAAAAGATGGCTTCATTTACGTGGCCCATAAAAAAGGCACCTAGGTGGTATTTAAGAAACCGGACACTCGTTGATACTCCTGAAGGCAGTGGCATGCTATTCCAATTCTGAAAATCCGAAGTATAGCGAATTCCATCAGGTATTCCTTCCGCATTGTAACTAACATAGAAAACATCATTAACTACTAACGAACTGCCTCCATACCAGGTGTCGTCCACTTGAGTCCATAAATCCGCAACTTCATCATAAACCCAAATTCCAAAAGCGCCCACATTGTATAATTAACCATTGAAGGAACGCAAATTATAACACCATTGTCCGCCATTTTCAGGATTATTTATATCCCAAAAAGATTCGATATCTGTAAGGTTCCATGTAACTCCTTCATCGGAACTATATACAATCCCAAAATTTAAAACAGAGGCATATATTCTCCCATTATGATATTCCAGAGCATAAATAGGATCGTTCTGAGATATTCCCGGAAATAAAGAACCAAAACTCACATTGGACCAGGTTTCGCCATTATCATGAGAGATAGCGATATTCCCTTCAACCCCTCCCATATATATACTTGAATTGTGTACTATTTGAGCGGTATAGGCAAAATCCGCTGCTCCGGTTTTTTCCCAGGATTCCCCTTGATTTCGGGAGATATAAATCCCTCCTAACTCTGGATACATATCATCGGCGGCAAGAAAGTTTCCGTTTTCGGCCCTACATAATTCCCAAGTGGACTGAGTAAAACCGGTTGGTTCCCACTGTGCAGTGAGCATGAAACTGTTTAAAAAAAGAAGGGCTAAAAATAAGAAGGACAATGTTGTTGTTTTCATAAGTTGATAGGTTTGATTTGGAATTAGAGGGTTTGTTATCAGAATTGATAAGAAAAAATCGGTGACTAAAATAGCGAATTCTCTCAAATATTGTATATATACAGGGTATTTGAGCAGGAATTAAAAGGAAAGTGACAAAAGACAAAAAGAAAATCTCCGGAAAACGGAAGTGATAACATTTCCACATAATCCTTTAGACCAAACCAGGTTCAAAAAAATAAAAAACCCTGCAAGTTGCAGGGTTTAAGGTCATCTAAATTAATCTCTATTCGTCATCAATAGTCCAAGCATTTGAAAGCGGTCCTTCCAAGCTGGCACTCATATATTCGCGGTTCATCCTTGCTATACTTACCAAGGTAATTCCTTTAGGACATTCTATTTCACAAGCTCCCGTATTGGTACAGTTCCCGAAACCTTCAAGATCCATTTGGTGCACCATATTCAAAGCTCTTTCAGTAGCCTCTATTCTTCCCTGTGGCAATAATGCAAATTGACTGATTTTTGCGGAGGTAAACAACATTGCACTGGCATTTTTACAAGCCGCAACACACGCCCCACATCCAATACAGGTAGCCGCATTAAAAGATTCGTCTGCATCAAATTTGTTTATTGGGATGGTATTTGCGTCAACAGTGTTTCCGGAGGTATTTACAGAAATATATCCGCCTGCCTGTTGGATTCTATCAAAAGCACTTCTATCGACCACTAAATCCTTAATCACCGGAAAAGCAGTGGCCCTAAATGGCTCAATAATAATTGTATCGCCATCCTTAAAGCTGCGCATGTGGAGTTGGCAAGTGGTAATAAGCCGATCTGGACCGTGTGGCTCACCATTTATCTGAAGCGAACAAGCACCGCATATTCCCTCGCGACAATCGTGATCGAATTCTACTGGTTCCTTATCATTATTGATTAAACTTTCATTGAGGACATCAAGCATCTCCAAAAAAGACATATCTCCTTCAATTCCGTCAATGGGATAGCTTACCAATTCTCCCTTTGCCTTATTATTTTTCTGTCTCCAGATTTTCAGTGTTAACTTCATTGCTATTAAAAGTTAAAAGTTATTTGTTTTTCTTGTGGCGCGCTTCCTTCCAGAACCTTTAATCCTTTCGAAATGAGTTATAACCACTATTTAAAACTATAGACCCTAAAGCCCGTTGCATCCTACAGCTCCTATTTCGTATTCCTTTACTGGTGAAGGGCTGCCAAACCACCATTTTAGGTATTTCCAGGAATTACGTCTCCGTAATTTCCAAAAAAGCTCAAAGTTGAAAAGTGATAAGCGAAATTTATAAAGTAAATGCTTATAAGCTACTTCGAACCATTTGTTTTTTATTTATAACTCCTGGTTTTCACTTCAATGTTTTCATATACCAATTCTTCCTTATGAAGAATTTCAGTGGCAGGATCAACCGTATATTCCCAGGCTGCCACATACATATAGTTTTCGTCATCCCGAAGGGCCTCACCTTCCTCAGTTTGATATTCTTCGCGGAAATGTCCACCGCAGGACTCATTTCTGAGTAATGCATCTTTCGCAAAAAGTTCGCCCAGTTCCAGAAAGTCCGCCACTCTTGTAGCTTTTTCCAGCTCGGAATTAAACTCATCCATTCCTCCAGGGATCTTAACGTCTCTCCAAAATTCTTCTCTAAGTTGACGGATCTCGGTCATTGCCGAACTGAGGTCTTCAGCATTCCGGGCCATTCCACATTTGTTCCACATAATATGGCCCAATTTTTTATGAAAATAATCCACGGAATGTTTTCCTTTATTGTTGATCAGTTTTTCAAGCAATTGGCGCACATTTCTTTCCGCTTCATCAAATTCCGGAGAGGCAGTGGAAATAGGGCCCATTTTAATGTCTTTGGCAAGATAATCCCCAATAGTGTAAGGGATTACAAAATATCCATCGGCAAGACCCTGCATCAATGCAGAGGCCCCAAGTCGGTTTGCACCGTGATCGCTAAAATTTGCTTCTCCCAGAACATAACACCCTGGGATTGTGGACTGAAGATTGTAATCTACCCAAATACCACCCATTGTATAGTGAACCGCGGGATAGATCATCATAGGGGTCTCATACGGGTTATCATCCACAATTTTCTCGTACATCTGGAAAAGGTTTCCATACTTTTCCTTGATAACCTGTCGTCCAAGAGTTTTTATCTCCTCTTCGGAAGGATTGTGATTTCCATGAACTGCCGCACGTTCTTTTCCATAGCGCTGAATTGCAGATGCAAAATCAAGGAAAACAGCTTGTCCTGTTTTATTAACCCCAAATCCGGCATCACAGCGTTCTTTGGCAGCTCTAGAAGCTACATCCCGAGGCACCAAGTTTCCAAATGATGGATATCTACGTTCCAAATAATAATCGCGCTCCTCGGCAGAAAGATCATTTGCTTTTTTCCTTCCTTGACGTATTGCTTCTGCATCCTCCAGTTTCTTAGGTACCCAGATTCTACCATCATTCCTAAGGGATTCGGACATCAAGGTTAATTTACTTTGATGATCTCCTGAAACCGGAATACAGGTGGGATGGATTTGCGTGTAGCAAGGATTTGCGAAATAGGCACCTTTTTTATGGATTTTCCATGAAGCAGTAACATTACTTCCCATGGCATTGGTAGAAAGATAGAAAACGTTCCCGTATCCACCCGATGCAATAACCACGGCGTGGGCAGAGTGTCGCTCAATCTCGCCTGTTATCAAGTTCCGGGCAATAATCCCTCGGGCTTTACCATCTATTAATACCAAATCCAGCATTTCGTGGCGATTGTAAGGCGTAATTTTCCCCCGGTTAATCTGTCTGTTCATGGCTGCATAAGCACCCAATAGCAATTGCTGTCCTGTTTGTCCTTTGGCATAAAAAGTTCTAGACACCAAAACCCCACCAAATGATCGGTTATCCAGGTATCCACCATATTCGCGAGCAAAAGGAACACCCTGGGCTACACATTGATCGATTATATTTCCGGAAAGTTCTGCAAGTCGGTATGAGTTGGCCTCTCTGGCACGGTAGTCACCTCCTTTTACAGTATCATAAAAAAGTCGGAAATCGGAATCCCCATCTCCCTGATAATTTTTTGATGCATTGATACCTCCCTGTGCAGCAATAGAGTGGGCCCGACGTGGAGAATCCTGATAGCAGAAAGTTTTTACATTATATCCCAGCTCTGCCAAGGTAGCAGCAGCACTACCCCCTGCCAATCCAGTACCCACAACAATAATGTCCAAATTACGTTTATTGGCGGGGTTTATGAGATTTATATCATTTTTATGTTTGGTCCACTTATCGGCCAATGGGCCACTTGGTATTTTAGAATCTAATTTTGACATAGCAGTAGGTTTTAGTGGGATACATTAAAATGTAGGTATAGCGCAATAAAGATAAATCCCAATGGAATTACAATTGCGTAGGCCCGTGTGAATCCCCGTAAGGCCTTGGAGTATTTGTTGTTCCACCCGATGCTCTGGAAGGAGGACTGAAAGCCATGCCACAAGTGCAGCATCAACAAAACAAAAGCAATACAGTAAATAGCTGTCCGCACAGGATCAGCAAACTTATGCACCATTTCGGTGTAATATCGGGTAGGATCAAGAGGTCCGGATTGGATATATTTTATATTCATCTCAGGAAACCAAAAATCATAAAAGTGAAGACCCAAAAATGCCAACACCACAATGCCGGTCAAAAGCATATTTCGTGAGGCCCAAGTGGAATTTCTGTTTCCTTTAAATGAATTGTATTTTATTTTTCTTGAGTTTTTGTTTCGGATCTCCAATATAAATCCCATAACAAAGTGAAACACCACCCCAAAAGCAAGAACCGGCTGTAAAACCCATTGCACCAAAATATTGGTGCCCATAAACTCCGACCAAGCATTAAAAGTATCGGGATTGATAACCGAAGAAAGATTGATAGTGAGATGCTGCGCCAAAAAGAGCACTAAAAACAGCCCAGATAATGCCATCGCAAACTTTCTGGCTATTGAAGAAGATAATATCGCCATTTGATTTTTATTTCAAAAATTGTCGCACAAAAATACGCCCGAATCCATTTGTAGCCAAACATAAGTCAGTCTTTGCTCATTATTTAGAATTGATTTAAATACTTTTTTGTCTTGGATGAGATTATTATAGATCAAGATTGTCCGCGAAAAGAAACATGAGCGCCGCGCTGCAACAACCAAGCCTGCCCGCTATGATGGGAGCCAAGACTAAAACGTAAAACATTATAATTATAGTTCCTAAAATTTAAAGTACAAATTCCGCTATTTTGTTTTGTTCCTAGACAAATTGAAAAAGAAAATCCCTTTTTTAAGGACCCTCCCGAAAGCCTCTTTTTGGCAAGCTTTTAAAAACTCACCAAATATTAATCGGACAAAAGTAATTTTGGATATCAGTCTTAAACGGTTAAGAAAAAACATTTCAGCACAAATGATACCTTTGCCATATGAAGATTTTGATAATAGAAGACGATCACACCCTAAGCCAGAACATCAGCGAAGCGCTTAAAGCAGAGGGGTTTATTGCCGATGTGGTGTACGACGGGTTGTTGGCAGCCCGTAAATTGCGCAAGGACAAATATGCCTGTATTGTAATGGACATTAATATGCCAGGCAAAAACGGTTTTGATTTGTGCAGGGAATTTCGGGAGTACAACCGCTTTACCCCTGTTATTATGCTCACGGCATTCTCGGAACTTGAGGATAAAGTTCAAGGCTTTGATTGTGGGGCCGATGATTATCTCACCAAACCATTTTTTATGCGGGAATTGATCATTCGTATTCATTCCCTAATAAAACGAAATCAAAATAAGGAAAATCCGGCTTCCAATTCCTTTCTTATTAGCGGCGATATCACTTTAAATACTGCAAAAAAAATAGTTTTAAGGCAAGGCCAAGAAATCACTCTTACTCCCAGAGAATATCAAATCTTGTTAAAATTGATGGAGAAAAGTGGAGAGATTGTTTCAAAATCAGAATTGATTGAAAGTATTTGGGGCGGATCCTTTGAGGCAAATACAAATACCATTGAGGTCTATATGAATTTTCTGCGCAACAAAATTGACAAGCCTTTTGGAAAAAATACACTCAAAACCAAAATAGGCTACGGCTATTATTTGGATATAAATGAAGATTAAGAACAGAATACGAATCTATTTTTCATCAACGGTTATCATACTTACGGCATTTTCTTCCGTAATAGTATACGTGCTATTTGCGGAATATCGGGAGGAAGAATTCCAGCAACGCCAAAAGAAAAAAGCAATTTACACTTTAGGTTTAGTTGTGGAATACAAAGAGCTGAGCGAGAATTTGAGCTCCATTATGGATAAGCTTACCATCCACGATTTCTATGATGAAAAAATGCTGATCTACGACCAGAACAAACAGCTCATTTACCAAAGTGTGGACGATCTCCCCATAGTAGAAGCGGCAAAAATGTTGAACGAACTTTCCCCCTCAAAACAATGGATTGAAACCAAGGAAGGAAAATACGATGTAATTGGGATGTACCTGGAAGGCGATCACAAACATTTTTACGCTCTAAGCAAAGCCTATGACGCTTTTGGATATACCAAACTCAATTTTTTGAAAAATGCACTTATCGTCATTTTTATCATTATTGCGGGGATCGTACTTTTTATATCACATTATTTATCCCGGAAAATATCCAAACCCTTAACCGATTTAGCCGAAAATCTCGCTACCCTCAACATTCATGATAAAAACTTTAAAGGACTGCCGCGGGATAATTCTTCTTTTGAACTCAGATATCTAAGTGAAAAATTCAATCGCCTTCTAGAACGCACCAACGATGCTTTTGCTTTTCAAAAACATGCCGCCCAGCATATTTCACACGAATTGAAAACCCCTATTGCCGTTTTGGTTTCGGAACTGGAACGCGCCCAAAAAATTCCAGATCCTATCTTAAAGGACCAAGTAATTCAAAACCAAATCGTCAAAGCTAAATCCTTGGCGGATATTATTACCATCTTACTTGAAATCTCAAAAAATGAATCTAAGGAAGAGCTTGCACTTTCAGATGTAAGAGTGGATGAATTGATTTTTACTTCCATTGAAGAGCTTTCACTGCTCCATCCTGAATTTCGTTTTGAAATCAGCTTTGAGCCAGATGATTTCGAAGAAAGCCAATTAAACCTAAAGGCAAATTCGCTTCTCCTGAAACAAGCTTTCTTAAATATTTTGAGAAATTGTATTGCCTACAGCTTAAAACCTCAGGCACAGATTGTTTTTAACGGGAACAATTCCGACGAATTAAAGATTTCTTTCATCAACGAAGGAATTCCTATTAAATCTGAAGAAGAGGAAAATCTCTTCGACCATTTTTACAAAGGAAGCAACAGTAAAGGTCAAACAGGCTTCGGCTTAGGTTTGGTTTTAACCAAAAAAATCATAGAACTCCATCGCGGAACTATTACCTATTCCAACCCTTCTGCCCAGACAATCGTTTTTGAAGTACGACTTCCTTTAAGGTAAAATTTATCCATTTTAAGGACATTTTAAGGTCGTTACCATCAGATTTGCACCTCAATCAAGTGGAGCAAACTTATGATATATCACAAACGAGGGTTTCTTATCGTCCTTTTTATTTTTCTGGTTACCAATCTGGTGGCACAACAACCATTAACCTTCAGCAGACAAGAAGCCGAAGCGGTATTTTTAAAACAGAACCTCAGTATTATCGCTGAAAAACTGGAAATTCCCAAAGCCGAAGCGGCTGTGCTTCAAGCCAAATTATGGCCCAACCCCACTTTGTCTGTAGATGAAGTAAACCTTTGGGCCAGCCGTTCCCAAAAGGAAATAGGTGGGGAAGAGTTGCCGCCACTCTTTGGCGATTTCGGAAAACACCAACAGTTTAGTATTGGTTTGGAACAACTTATTCAAACGGCAGGGAAAAGAAAAAAACTCATGGCCTTGGAACAGGTTTCTGTAGAAAAAGCCACCCAATATTTTGAAGATCTACTTCGAAATCTGAAAATCGAATTCCGAAACCAGCTTACGGAACTCCAATTTCTGCAATTCCATAAAAAAGTTTACGACAGCCAGATTGATGCTATTAATCAGCTTACACAATCTTATGAAAAACAGGTGGAATTGGGGCACATTCCTAAAGGAGAATTCATTCGACTAAAAGCATTGGAATTACAGTTCTCCAAAAACAGCAAAAATATTGGGCATGAAATAAACGAAGCCCAAAAGGACCTTAAACAACTTATGCGGTTACCTGCAGAAAGCCAATTGATCATAAGTGATGAGGATTTTCAAATCAAAACCAACTCCTATAAACTCCTCAACCTAAATACGCTCATAGAGAGTGCAAAAGCAAACCGCGCCGATTTAAAAATAGCGGAATTGGAAGGGCAGCATTATCAAAAACTTTACGATTTCGAAAAAGCACAACGCACTCCGGATATCACTTTTAAAGCTGGATATGATCGCGGAGGAAGCATCCTCTACAACTTTATTGGTTTCGGTTTTGACATCGACCTTCCCATTTTCAACAGAAATCAAGGAAACATACAAGCGGCAAAAATTGGAATAGAACAATCCGGATTTCTTTATGAGGAAAAAACACTTTCTGTTGAAAATGAATTAGTAATGGCTTATCAAAATCTTTCTGAAGCAATCGCATTCTTTGAAAAAATAGATTCCGAATACGAAGACACTTTAGACACTTTACTAAGAAGCTACACCAAAAACTTCCGGGACAGAAATATCAGTCTTCTTGAATTTATAGATTTCTTGGAAGCTTATATGGAAAACAAAGAAATAATTCTGGAAGCAGCAAAGGAAGTCCACCAAAAGGCTGAGGAACTAAATTACGCCATTGGCCAGGACATCATTAAATAAACATTTGAAATTCAACACGATGAAAAAAATAAGTATATCAGCATCAATTTTCGCTTCTTCCTTTTTATTGGTTCTGGGCGGTTGCTCCAATCCAAAATCCCTTCCTCCAAAATATACTGCGGAAGCATTTTGTATAGATGACAATTTTAAATCCAAAATTGAACTGGAGCAGCCAGAAATACGGCAAATTTCAGAAAACATTCCCCTTACGGGCGTTGTGGAAACCAACCCAGATAAGGTTGTACATTTTATGAGTTTGGTAGATGGAATCATCTCACAAACCTATTTTTCTCTTGGGGATGAAGTAAAAAAAGGACAGGTTTTGGCCGAATTGCGAAGTTCGGAATTGGCAGACCTTTACGCAGAGTCCAAAACGATCGCTTCCCAGATAAAAGTGGCGGAACAAGCGATGAAAGCTACACAGGCAATGTTTGACGACGGCATTTCTTCTGAGAGAGAATTGTTGAATTCGCAAAGTGAACTAGCCATCTTACATGCCAACAAGGAAAAAACGGATGCGCAATTAAGCATGTTCAGCGCCAGCCCTGAAAAAGGAGTTTTTAAAATTACGGCCCCGCATTCGGGAGTAGTAACGGCAAAATCCATTACTGCTGGTAGCCAAATAGCGGCTGGCGGAGAACCACTTTTTACACTATCGGACCTAAATGATGTTTGGGTCATGGTAAATATCTACGCCAGTAATGTCCGGAATATTTCTCCCGGAATGGAGGTGTCCATAAAAACATTGTCCTATCCTGATAAAGTTTTTAAAGGAAAAATAGCCAATATCTCACAAGTTTTGGATGAGCAGGCCAAAGTTCTCAAGGCTCGAGTGGTCCTCTCCAATTCCAACTTTGAACTAAAACCCGGGATGCTCGTGGACGTCCAGGCCTTGAAAACAAGTGAAAACACAGCCTTAAGCATTCCTACATCCGCCTTGGTTTTCGACAACAACCAAAACTTCGTAGTGGTCTATAAAGACGATTGCCATTTGGAAATTAGAAAAGTGGAAACCAGCTCTAAAGGCAATGGCAATACTTTCCTTATCAGCGGACTCAAGGAAAATGAAAAAATAGTTTCCAAGAACCAATTGCTTGTATATGAGCAAATCAAAAACCTTCAGAACTAATTCAGAATGAAAAAATTTATCCAAGGTATCGTTGGTTTTTCCTTAAAGAATTCCATAATTGTATTTTTCCTTACCGCTCTTCTTTTTATTGCCGGGATCTACAGTTACCTCCACACACCTATTGAAGCTTTCCCAGATGTGACCAATACACGCGCCCGAATCATTACGCAATGGCCAGGACGAAGTGCAGAGGAAGTGGAAAAATTTGTAACGCTTCCTATAATGAAGGAGGTGAATACCATTCCAAAAAAAGCCCAAGTACGATCTATTTCTCTTTTCGGGCTTTCGGTGGTTACGGTGATTTTTGAAGATGATGTGGACGATTTTTATGCGCAACAATACGCTTCCAACCGAATGCAGGGAATTGACCTTCCCGATGGTGCCGAAGCCGGGATAGAACCTCCCTACGGCGCCACTGGCGAAATTTTCCGATATGTTTTAAAAAGCGACAGACCCATTAAGGAACTCACCGCCATTCACGATTGGGTAATTATAAGGGAATTGGTATCTGTTCCCGGAGTTGCCGATGTAGTAAGTTTTGGCGGGGAAGAAAAAATATACGAGATAAAAATCAATCCCACCGAACTCGCGAATTATGACTTATCTCCTTTAGAAGTTTTTGAAGCTGTTTCTAAAAGCAATATTAACGTAGGTGGCGACGTGATTGAACGCGGAAGTCAAGCGTATGTAGTACGCGGAGTGGGTTTATTGGAAAATATCGAAGACATTGAAAACATCCTGATAGAAGTTCGAGGCACTACTCCCATTTTAGTGAAACATGTAGCCGAAGTAGCTATCTCGGCTAAACCGCGATTGGGTTCTGTTGGGCTTCAGGATGACGACGACTTGGTTCAGGGAATTGTGGTGATGCTCCGTGGTGAAAATCCGGACGAAGTAATCGCCAAGGTGAAAGAAAAAATTGCCGATCTCAACGAACGCATTCTTCCTGATGATGTGCTGATAGAACCTTTTATCGACCGAACACACTTGGTGGAAGCAACCGTGAGCACAGTCAGCAAGAACTTGGTTGAAGGAATTTTATTGGTTTCGCTCATTGTTTTTGTTTTTCTGTTTAACTGGCGAACCACCGTTATTGTGGCCACGGTTATTCCCCTTTCCTTTTTGTTTGCGCTCGTAATGCTTCGCATTCAAGGACTCCCCGCCAACTTGATTTCCATGGGCGCCATCGATTTTGGTTTGCTGTTGGAAGGAACCCTGGTAATTGTTGAAACGGTATTTGTGACTATGAACAGGAAGGCCAAGGAAGTGGGCATGGAAAAATTCAACAAAATGAGTAAGCTGGGGCTAATTAAAAAGAGCGCCGGAAGTGTCGCCACTTATATCGTTTTCGCTCAAATTATCCTAATTGTCGCACTTCTGCCCATTTTTTCTTTCCAGAAAGTGGAAGGCAAAATGTTTTCACCTTTGGCATTTACCTTGGGTTACGCGCTTATGGGTTCCTTGATTTTGAGCATTACCTATGTGCCGGCAATGATTAAAGTATTGCTCCAAAAAAATATCGTGGAGAGGGAAAACAAGGTTTCAAGCTTCTTTCAAAATAACCTTTTCAATCTTTTTCTATGGAGCAATCGCCGCAGACGCGTAACCTTGTATGGGTTTATCGCTATGCTTGTTATTTGTTCCGTTAGCTTTATGTTTTATGGCACGGAGTTCATCCCCAAGCTAAACGAAGGTGCATTATACGTTCGTGCCACTTTGCCCAACAGTGTGAATATTGACGAATCCAACCGATTGGCCAAGGAAATTAAAAACGACCTGCGAAAATTTGAAGAAGTAAAATTCGTCCTCAACCAAGTAGGCCGTCCCAATGATGGTACGGATCCTACGGGATTTTTCAATATTGAATTCCATATTGAGTTGCATCCAGAAAAAGAATGGAATAGAAAGATCAGCAAAGCTGAACTTATTGAAGAAATGAGATCCGTGCTTCATACAAATCCGGGAATTGTATTTGGATTTAGCCAACCTATCCAGGATAACGTGGAAGAATATGTGGCAGGAGTAAAAAGCTCTTTAGTGGTTAAGATTTTTGGGGACGACCTTTTCGAACTTGAAGAATATGCCGACCAAGTGGCAAACAGTATAAAAGATGTGGAAGGAATAGAAGACCTGAACGTTTACCGAAATATTGGTTTGCCGGAACTTCGGATCAAACTGAATGAAATCCCGATGGGAAAATACGGCGTTGCCATGGCCGATGCCCAGGCCGTTATTGAAATGGCCATAGGCGGTAGGGCTGCTACCACTTTTTATGAAAATGAGCGTATGTTCGATGTCAATATCCGTTTTCAGAAAGAATATAGGGACAATAATCAAAAAATTGGAGAAATCCTGATTCCCACACTTAGTGGCGATAAAATTCCATTGCGGGAAATTGCTGAAATTGATTTTATAACCGGGCCAACCTTTATTTATCGCGAAGGCAGCAGTCGTTACATTGCCGTAGGTTTCAGTATTGAAGGTCGAGATTTGGGAAGTACTATTGCAGAAGCCAAAGCCAAAGTTGCCGCTAATGTAAAATTGCCAAAAGCCAATAAAATGGAATGGGCGGGAGAATTTGAAAGTAAGGAACGCGCCAGCAAACAATTGGCAGTAATTGTTCCTGCCGTTTTATTATTGATTTTGTTCTTGCTGTATTTCAATTTCGGAACTATAAAAGATACCCTCATTGCTGCGGCGACCATTCCGTTTGCTTTTATTGGAGGATTTATTTCCCTTTGGGTAACGGGAACTATTTTTGGGATTTCCGCTGGGATTGGCTTCATAATCCTCTTCGGAGTAAATACCATTAATGCGATTATTCTTATAGCAGTTATGAAAGAATACCTACGTAAATTACCACTGAAAGAAGCCATTAACAAAGGAGTAAAAGACAGAATCCGACCTATTATTATGATTGCGCTTATGGGATCTATGGGATTACTTCCAGCTGCACTTTCCACCGGGATGGGTTCCGAAATCCAAAAACCCCTCGCCATTATGATTGTGGGCGGATTGCTGATCTGTTTGATTTTATCATTAACCGTCTTGCCTCAAATGTTTTATTTCGCTTATAGAAAAAGTGCCATTGATCCGGCTGGGAGAAAGGGAGTTCAAAGAAAAAAGTGAATTAAAATTTAGGTGAACCATATCTTTTTCCACAGACGCAGTTATAATTTCAAACTCAATTAATTTATCTTTGGAAGAAAACAGGATGGAAATAAACTTGATTCTGTTTTCACATTTGAAATTTGAAAAATACCAAGACAAAAATGTCATCAAAACGAAAAACCCATTGGGAAACAGTTTATGAAACAAAAGAGCCCAACGAAGTAAGTTGGACACAAGAAATTCCGAAAACTTCTTTGGATTTTATCCAGAATTTCAATTTGCCGAAAAATGCGAAAATCATCGATGTGGGTGGTGGCGACAGTAAGCTTGTGGATTTTTTGTTGAACGAAGGTTTTACGAATATCACTGTTTTGGATATTTCAGCCAAGGCATTGGAAAAAGCCAAAGCCCGTTTGGGGAAAAAAGCGGAATCGGTTACCTGGATTGTAAGCGATATTACCGAATTTGAACCCAATATCAAATATGATCTTTGGCACGATAGAGCGGCATTCCACTTTCTGACTTCCGAAGAGGAGAAAAAGAAATACTTAGAAATAATAGAAAGATCTGTTGCAGGGTATTTAATTCTTGGAACTTTTTCTGAAAACGGCCCTAAAAAATGCAGCGGTTTGGACATCCAACAATACACAGAAGAATCCTTGAACTCAATATTGGAAAATGAGTTTGAAAAATTAAAATGTATAATCCAAGATCACAAAACCCCATTTGAAACCGTGCAAAATTTCTTGTTCTGTAGTTTCAAAAAAAGAAAGTAAATGAATAACGATGCGACATTTGAAGAAGCCATCCAGAGTTTTTCGGAACAAATAAAGGAGACCGCCCGTCAAACCAGGAAGTTGATTTATAATATTCTGCCCGAAGTGGTGGAAGTTGTTTGGATAAAACAGAAAAATATTGGCTTTGGAACGGGGGCCAAAAAGAAAACGGAGCATTTTTGTTGGTTAATGCCTGCTTCCCAACATGTAACATTGGGTTTTAATTACGGTGCCGAGCTTCCTGATCCTGCTAGTCTTTTGGAAGGTACGGGCAAATTATTTCGTCATCATAAAATAAAATCCGTTGCGCAATTAAACAATCCCCAATTAATCGAATTGTTGAAAACCGCTACCACCTATAGAGTGCCTTCACTGCCTAAATTAAAATAATAAAAATCTATGAGAAAAGCCATCAAATTATTTTTACGTCAGGCAATTGCTGCGGGATTCCTTTCTGCGGTTGCTGATAGGTTTGGATTATGGCCGGCTCAGGCATCGGCTTGGGGAAATTGGAATAATTTTGTAGAGTACACCGCAACAATTACCTCCTTTATCCCAAATTCTGCTGCACAAGTTTTGGCCATAATTGCGACTGCTGCAGAAGTATTGTTTGCCATTTGTCTAATCGTAGGCTTTAAAACAAAATTATTTGCCAACTTAAGTGGACTTCTACTTTTGACTTTTGCTCTTTGCATGACTTTCTCCATCGGAATCAAACCCGTTTTTGATTATTCGGTTTTTGCCGCCGCAGCTGGAGCATTTGCATTAGGAACAATGAAAGAGAAATTTTTGGAGGTGAGTAAATAATTCGGGGGAAGAAAGAACAAAGGGCCGAAAATTCAGTTATTTTTAACCTGACCCTAAGGGGAATAACGGAATTTTCTACGTTAAAACAACTTTGAACCTTCAAAATATGGAATTGAAATTAGATATCAAATTCCAATAAACCAGACAATAAATCTTAAAAATACGCACGCAGTTGGACGCTGCCTGTATGCACGGTTCGGGTGGTTTCACTTTTTCTGCCAAAGTAGGACAGATTTGCATCAAGATATTTAGTAATTCGTTTTTGAAACAGCGCGCGCCAGGTAAAGTTTGTCCCAGGCTGAAGTCCTTCCAGCATCTGATAGGCAACAGGTGCAAAAGCACTTCCTATAAATTCATTGTTGATATAATTGAATTCGCCGCTGACAGAAATTTTTTCGGCATTGGAATACGCAAATGAACATCCCAACGTCTGTTGTTCCAGCTTTTCTTTTAAACCCAATTGATTGTTGTTATTCTTAAAATTATAGAACACATCAAACCGTGTTTGTTGACTTAACAGATAGGACAGTTTGGGATTGATTTCATTGCTTTTTAAACGATAGTTCCTGCTCGCAAAATTTTCGGAGAGACTTTCATTAGATCCCATTGAAGCTTTCAGATTAAGCAGCCAAGATGTCCAAAATTTATGACTAAAATTAAGTTGATGGCTTTCCAAATCATTTTGCTGCAATCCGATGGCAAGTAAATTGTCAGAAGATGTAGAAATATAGGTATAGCTAGTTGTAAAATATTGTTTTCCACGGTTAAAGAAGAGCGCGTTTCTAAAGTTAAGCGCAAGCCCCAGTTGCTCCCCACTTTCATCAAAAGGATTTATGTTGAAAGCATTATTTTCCCGTTTTACTTTTCTATCAACTAAATATGAAGTTTGATTATAAAAATGGGAAAGTATTTTTTTGAACCCACCGCTATTTGACCAAGCCTGTGGATTCAAGGAAATTATTTGGCTAAACTTGTTTTGGCGGATTTTCAAAAATACCTGATTGGGTAGAAGAACCCGAACATATTCGGCTTGATCCTGAAATTGGGCGACTTCAAACTCTTCCAGTTCCTGAATTCCGTTATTGTTATAATCAATCCACACATATATTCCCTGTCCCGGATCGGTACGCACATAGGTGTATTCCTGTTGTGGAATTACGCCACTATTGGATTCCAAAGTGGTGTTCCATTGTATTCCTCCTTCCAAAAAGCGCTGATTGTACAGGATGCGAGAATTTAAAGAGCGTTCCGTTTCCCGATCTCTTAAATCAACGGGAGTTCCCAATTGTGTACCGGATTGGTTGAGGGCCTTATAATCTACGATTCTATAATTGGCAAAGGCTGAGAGTTGTGTGTTTTCATTACTGATCAATCTCGACTTCAGATAAAGGGTATTAGACTCATTGACTCGCTGTAATCTTTTAAGGTGGACACTGTCATTGACCCTAAATTGATATCCCATTTCCACAAAAACCTGAGTACTATCTCCTATTCCAGAAAACACTTCGAATGAACTGAATTTATGACTGGCTATGGACAGACTATCCCGAACGATATCCTTTATACGGTTATCCTCCATGGCAATCTTCCCTCCTACCCACGCCTTATTCAATGAATAAGTGGTTGTATTGTTCATCCTATAGAAATTGGATGAAATTGAATCTGCTTTACTGGTCAACACACTGCCATAAGTGCTCAACCGCAAACGGTTAAATTTTAATTCCGATGCTATTAAATGCCTTGACCCGTTAAAATTCTCGGAGTAATTCAAGTTTTGAAACTCATAGCGACCCCCGCCAACCTTGGGCTGCGAAACTTCGACCCCAGAAATTACAAAAGTTTGATTCCCTCTAGGATCTATCAAGTTCCAATCCCGATTGAATTCTACATTATAAAGTCTTTCAATAGTCCTAAAATCCCTTTGCACAAAATCCAAAGAACCAATGGCTTCGACTTTCAAGGTATCGGCAGTGGTCAGTATCCTTTGCTTGATGGCCAATCTTCCGGCGAAACCGTTGTTATCATTATTATCAATAGTGCTAAAAAGATTACGGTCGTTATTACTGCCAGCAATTTCAAAATCCAATTTTGTTTTTTCCGAAGGATGAAAACTTCCATTAAGACCTCCCACCTGTAGTTTCTGTGGGGGCACCAATCGGATTATGGGTTCATACTTTCCTTGTTTAATGCCATTGATAGGCGGGACAAATTCAAAAATACGGCTAATGGAATTTTGATTGCTTATTTTATAGTTTCCGCTATTGTCACCCATTAAAGTAAAACGAACATTAAAAAGCTGGTCTTCCGGATTGTTGGAATACACAAAAATCTCTTGACCATTATAAATTTCTTTTTTATAAAGAATTTTATTCTCAGCATAAATATCCGGCACTGCAGAAGGTGCCATCATTAAATCCAAATCGTCGCCCGCAGCCTGAAGGATTGCCACTTGCTCTTCAGACAAGTTTTGTTGAAGGGGCTGGTTTTTGGCATCGCTCTCAGAATAGACATACACACCCAAATCCAAAGTCTTACTGGAATAATTTCCGCCGCCATATCCTATAAAACGGGTGTAACTGCGATCTGTAAATTGGTATTCCACCGAAATACGCATATTGGAAGTTATGGGATACGTAGGGTTGAAACGAATTTCCCCGGCGTTGTAATCAATTTCATAATCCTCATTTTCGCCCCGTTTTAACAACAATCCATTTACATAAACCCGTTCACTACCCGAAACCACCAGAATATAAAGTTCTCCGTTGGGGCCAACAAGTTTGTATGGCCCTTGATTTCCTTCTTGACCAACAAATTCACTTTTGGCGAAAACACCTTTTACCAACGCCCCTGAGGCAAAAGCAGAAACCTTTGAACCATCGGCGTTTTCCAATGTTCCTGCCAAGGAGATTCCCTGTACCTTTTTTGAAAACCTTCCAAAATAGCTTCCATTATTAACTAAATCAATATCCCCGGCCCTTATGTTCCAATTCTTCCCAAAAAGTTCAATGAAAATTTGGTCAAATTCATTTAAACTCTGTGAGTACCCGCTCTCCTGCGCAGGCATATCTGCATCCTGAATAGATGCCCGGATAGAAACATTATCGCTCAGCTTTCCGGTAATTTGAAGATCCAATTGACTATTAAGAACAGCATTTTGATTGTTTCCAATGGTAATCCCTCGTGAAATACTACCGGAAGTATTTAACCCTTCAAAGGGAGTAAAGTTATTTTTATTGGTAGTTTCCTGAAGCGAATACAACTTGTCCATCCTGCCACTATTTTCCACAATAATATTGGGATCGAGCGTAAAATAATCCTTTGTCAAAAAAGTGGGATATTGAAGGTATCCTATAGTTATTGAATCCTGTTCCTGTTGCAGCGCATCAGAAAAAAATACAACTCCATTTTTAAAATCGATTCGATAGCTAAACGGATCGGGAGAATTTCCGGTTTTATCCAATAACACAAAGCGCTTGGGATTGATGCCTGAACTATCCAACACCACGGTATCTGTTACCGCTATTTTTTTTACAATATAATTTCTATTGATATCCTGCGCGAACCCAAAGACGGTCAGCAAAAAAAAGAAAAAAAGCAGGAAATACTTCATCAACTATACAACTTAACAGTATCGTTTTTATTTCGTTAAAACTTCACTACACACCATAAATGTGGAAATGTTTCAAAAGTAAATAAAAGACCGATGGATTTGGAACAAGTCTATAGAGCCAAAAAAATGAAATAATAAAAAAGTAAGAATTAAGAAAGTCGCTATGACGTAACGCTGGACAATCACCCTTTTATTTTTTCGTAATTTTACCTATTCTTAAAACGGTTAATTCTTGAAACTTTTAAATGAAAATAATCTCCTATAACGTCAACGGTATTCGTGCAGCCATGCGAAAAGGTTTTATTGAATGGTTGCAGGCCGCAGATCCTGATGTAATCTGTCTTCAGGAAATCAAAGCCAATTTTGATCAAGTGGAAATTGCCGAAATTGAAAATGCAGGATACCCCTATCATTATTGGTTCAGTGCCGAAAAGAAAGGATATAGTGGGGTTGCCATTCTTTCCAAAATAAAGCCGAATCATGTGGAATATGGCACTGGCATTGAATATATGGACTTTGAGGGTAGAAATATTCGGGTCGATTTTGACCATTTATCGGTTATGAGCTTATATATGCCCAGTGGAACCAACATAAACCGCTTAGAGCACAAGTTTACCTATATGGCAGATTTTAAGAGATATGTGGATAACTTAAAAATAGAAATCCCTTCTCTTGTTATTTGTGGGGATTACAATATCTGTCACCAAGCCATCGACATCCATGACCCTATTAGAAATGCAAATGTTTCCGGTTTTTTACCTGTGGAAAGAGAATGGTTGGATGGTTTTATGAAAAGCGGTTTTGTGGATAGTTTTAGACATTTTAACAAAGAACCCCATCAATATACTTGGTGGAGCTACAGAGCGAATGCCAGAAATAATAACAAAGGGTGGCGCATTGACTATAATCTTGTTTCAGAACCCTTAAGGGAAAATTTAAAAAGAGCGGTAATTTTAAAGGATGCTTTGCATAGCGACCACTGTCCGCATTTGGTTGAATTGGAGTTTTAAAATAATTTTAATTAAACAAAAAACCTAACAGATTTTAGGGATCTGTTAGGTTTTGGTTTTCAACCTAATTTCCATATTCCTCCTTTGGGCTTGCCTGCCGGAGGAAAAGTTTAGGGGGACTACAAATCAAACTTAATTCCTTGTGCCAAGGGCAACTCAGTAGTATAGTTAATTGTATTTGTCTGTCTTCTCATATATACTTTCCAAGCATCACTTCCACTTTCGCGTCCGCCACCTGTTTCTTTTTCCCCTCCAAAAGCACCACCAATTTCGGCACCTGAAGTTCCGATGTTCACGTTGGCAATTCCGCAGTCAGATCCTTGTACAGAAAGAAAACGTTCTGCATCACGAAGATTGTTCGTCATAATTGCAGAGGATAGTCCTTGGACAACCCCATTCTGAAGATCGATGGCATTTTCAACTCCCCCACTGTATTTAATTAAATAAAGCACTGGGGCAAAAGTTTCGTGCTGAACAATTTCGTAATGATTCTCAGCTTCTGCAATGGCCGGTTTTACGTAGCATCCGCTTTCGTAACCTTCTCCTTCAAGAACACCGCCTTCAACGATAATCTTTCCACCTTCCTCAACTACTTTATCAAGAGCAGCTTGATAGGCTTTTACAGCATCCTTATCGATAAGAGGTCCTACGTGGTTTTTCTCATCCAAAGGATTTCCAATTTTCAATTGTTTGTATGCATCAACTACTGCATCTTTCACTTTATCATAGATACTATCGTGAATAATCAATCTTCTGGTTGAAGTACAACGCTGACCGGCAGTTCCCACAGCGCCAAACACTGCACCGATAACGGTCATTTTGATATCTGCGTCCGGAGCTACGATAATGGCGTTATTTCCACCAAGTTCAAGGAGCGATTTTCCCAATCTCTTAGCAACAGCTTGGGCAACAATTTTACCCATACGGATAGAACCGGTAGCAGAAACCAGAGCGGTGCGACCATCGTTAGTCATCATTTCACCTACTTTGTAATCGCCATTGATTAGGCAGGAGATACCTTCAGGAAGATTATTATCTGCAAAGACTTTTGCAGCAATTTTTTGACAGGCAACACCGGTTAAAGGTGTTTTTTCTGAGGGTTTCCACACACAAACGTCTCCACAAACCCAAGCCAGAGCTGTGTTCCAGGACCAAACGGCAACTGGGAAGTTAAAAGCGGAAATAATTCCCACTACTCCAAGGGGATGGTATTGTTCATACATTCTGTGTCCTGGACGTTCACTGTGCATCGTCAAACCGTGCAACTGTCGGGAAAGACCTACTGCAAAGTCGCAGATATCGATCATTTCCTGAACTTCACCCAGACCTTCCTGATAGCTTTTTCCCATTTCATAGGAAACTAATTTTCCAAGAGGTTCTTTCAATCTTCTAAGTTCTTCACCAAATTGACGAACAATCTCACCCCGTTGCGGCGCTGGTTTTATTCTCCAAGATTTAAAAGCCTCGGTAGCGGTTTTCATCACTTTTTCGTAATCTTCTTTGGAAGTAGTCTTTACCTTTCCAATAAGTTGGCCATCAACCGGTGAAAAGGAAGAAATCTCCTCTCCATTTGAAAACCAGTCACTTCCTGTGGAAGTTCCATTATTAACTTCTTTGATTCCTAATTGCTCCAAAGCTTCATCTATTCCGAAGGAAGTTGTCGTTGCTTGCATAAAAATATATTTTAGTGAATTTCTTTTTGAATAAAAAGGAAGGTCCTTTCCCTTACCTGAATAATCGGCAAAGGTACGGAATGAAGATAAGAATGAAAAATGTATGAGCGGTTGGTTTGCTATTGAAGAATACTGACGAGGATTATCCGCTTGTTTAATTTAATCTTCATTTCTCTTCAATTCATTTTTGCGCAGACACCAAAGGGTGAAAGGTTTGAAGTAGAATTTCTAGAAAATGGACTAATCCTTCGTAAACCTTGGATCCGTTTCCATAACCGTACCACATTTATCACAGGTTCGAAGTTCCTTGCTGCTATAAAAATGTTTAAAGTGTTTTAGGAAATCGGTCTCAATATCACTTAGAGGAAAATAAACCTCATACAACTTATGGTTACAATTATCGCAAAACCAAAGCAGACCGTCCTCTCCTTTTAGATCGGTACGTTTTCTTTCGATAACCAACCCAATAGAACCTTCACTTCTCGCAGGAGAATGTGGTGTTTTTGCCGGATTTAGGTACATATCTCCGGGTCCCAATTCCATAACAACTTTTTTCCCATTTTCCTGAATGGCAACCTTAATATTTCCTTCCAACTGATAGAAAAGCTCCTCGGTTTCATTGTAATGATAATCCTTCCGAGCGTTAGGCCCAGCCACAATCATCACGATATAATCATCGGAATCTACATAGAGATTCTTATTCCCAACGGGGGGCTTTAGCTTGTCTCGATTTTCTTCGATCCACTTATTGAGGTTGAAAGGTTTTTTAATAGCCATTATTGTATATTTATCAGTTTCGTAAAAATAGAGGAAAAGGATTAAAATGGGAAGGAATTATAAAAGAAAACAGGTTTGAATGTTGGTTCCAAGAAAACAAGCACCAAAAAACGGGACGATTTTCCGACTTCAATCAATTAAATTGAAATCTTTAAATTAATAAGCATCCATTTTCCGTATTACCAATAATTAAAAGTTCCATATTATGAAAAATATCCTATTATATTTATTTGCAATTCTCCTTGTCATTGCTTGTGAAAATGGCAGAGAGCCTATTTCAGAAAAGCAGGATTATGTCAAAAATGATTCCATAAGTGCAGAAAACTTTGGAATCGTGATTCATGGAGGCGCGGGGACCATCCTAAAAGAAAATATGAGCGATTCCTTGGAAACCGCTTATAAAGAAAAATTGAAAGAAGCCATATCTGCCGGATATGAGATTTTAAAAAAGGGAGGAACTTCTCTCGATGCGGTTACGCACACCATAAATGTGATGGAAGATTCCCCTCTTTTCAACGCTGGAAAAGGAGCGGTTTTCACCCATGAAGGAAGAAATGAACTCGATGCTTCCATTATGGACGGAAAAACCCTAAATGCCGGTGCAGTAGCAGGGGTTCGCCATATCAAAAATCCCATTAATTTGGCGCGTGATGTTATGGAGAAAAGTGATCACGTAATGCTTTATGGTGAAGGGGCCGAAGAATTTGCCAAAAGCCTAGGTTATAAAATGATGGACACTTCATACTTCTACACAAAGGACAGATATGAATCATTGAAAAGAGTTTTGGAAAGAGAGAAAAATAAAAAAGTCTCATATGAAGATCCATTCATAAAAGATTCAAAATTTGGAACAGTAGGATGCGCCGCTCTTGATAAGCACGGAAATCTTGCTGCTGGCACCTCAACTGGCGGAATGACAAACAAACGCTGGAACCGAATTGGTGATGCGCCAATTATTGGAGCTGGAACTTATGCAAACAATGCAACTTGTGCGGTTTCATCGACTGGTTGGGGTGAGTTTTTTATCCGCTCCGTGGTGGCTTATGATATTTCCGCTTTGATGGAATATAAAGGAATGAGTTTACAGGATGCTGCCAAAGAAGTTATTCAAAAGAAAGTTCCAGCTCTTGGCGGGGATGGTGGCATTGTTGCCATCGATAAGGATGGAAATGTGGCAATGGAATTCAATACTGCGGGAATGTATCGCGCTTCAATTAATTCGGAGGGAGAAATGGTGATTGGGATTTATAAAGAAAATGAATAGAGTTGGGCTAAAGCCCACTAAGCTGGGGTTTATTCGATGACAGACTTGATCAATCACCGTTAGTTCCACTTATAACCCCGCGGCCCGCCTGCCGGCCCGGCTCGGCCCGGCTGTTGGAAATTCCTCCGCGGGAGGCTTTACCCCAATCTACCGAATATCTCAAAATTTTAACCCAAGTTTCATAGCTCAGATCAAATGCTGGAACTCTAATTGCAATCCCCCCCTTTTTCCTTACTTTTAAACATTCCTAACCTAAATTGTATGAAAATTTTCCACCTTCTCTTCATTCTTTCATTAACACTTCTAATCTTCTCCTGTAAGAATAAAGACAAACACTCCGAAACAGACAACCTCTTTAAGTTCAAGGACTATATTTCCTATAATACCTACGGTAACAAATCCATAACTTCGAATATTAAGGTAGGCTTGGCGCGGCCACTTGATCAGTTTGAAATGATCCAGGAACTCAAAGCCGATGACTATTTGAAAATTTCACCCAAAACCGATGGAAAGTTGGTAATTGAAAATGGCAATACCCTCACTTTTGTCCCTTCGGAAAACTTAAAGCCGGACACCGAATATGTGGTAACCGTAAAACTGAATAAGCTTTACGACGATATTTCAAAGGAATTCAAAACCTACACTTTCAGTTTTAAGACTATCAAGCCCAACTTTAAGGTCGACCTTGGAAACTTGCAGTCTTATTCCAAAGGGTGGCAATATTTGGAAGGTTCCATTGAGGCGTCGGATGTAATAGTGCCCGAAAAAGCAAAGCAATTGGTTTCTGCTTTTCAAAACGGAAAGACATTGAATTTGAAATGGCCCTCCGAAGTAGCTGCTGGTAGATATTTCAATTTTAGAATTGACAGTATTTCCCGTAAAAAAGAAGATTCCGAAATTATAATAAAATGGAACGGGAAAGCCATCGGTGCAGAAAATCAGGGAGAAAACACATTTAAAATTCCCGGACAGAACAATTTTACTATTTTGAATGTAAAGAGCACCCCTGCGCCACAGGCTTTGCTCAGTATAAACTTTTCCGATCCGTTGATGGCCAATCAAGATTTCGCTGGTTTGGTCACCATTGAAAACACTAAGGATCTGCGTTATGAAGTGGACGGAAACGTACTCAATGTTTATCCGCCGAATAGGGTTGTTGGAGACGTAAAAGTGAATGTCTTCCGAGGAATTAAAAACACCGAGGGCATTGGTCTCAAAAAGGAATTTTCAGAACTGATTTCTTTTGAAGCCCTAAAACCCGCGGTTCGGATGATTTCCAAAGGGGTCATTCTTCCAAATTCCTCCTCCACTCCAGTTTATTTTGAAGCGGTAAACCTTTCGAAAGTAGATGTTCGGGTGATCAAAATTTATCAAGACAATGTACTGCAGTTTCTTCAAAGCTATAATTTGAACGACAACAACACTTACGATATTCGCCGTGTAGGAAGGCGAATTGCCAAAAAAACCATTGACTTAAAATCCGAAGGGCTTAGTGATGATGGCAGCTGGAAAGCCTACGCCATCAACCTTTCCGAATATTTCAATGCCGATCCGGGCGCCATCTATCAACTTGAACTTAGTTTTAAAAGGGATTATATCACTTACGACTGTTCGGGAGTAATTTCAAAGCAACCGGAAACCGATAACGAGGAAGACGATGATTATTATGAAACCGATCCATATTACGCAATGGATACTTCCGAAGATGAAGAAATCCGCGAACAACGATATTGGGATAACGAAATTTACCGCTGGAGAACCTACACGTACAATTGGGAAGAACAGGACAATCCTTGCCATCCGGCGTATTACAACGACGAGCGGGTTGTAACTGCAAATATTCTGGGTTCCGATTTGGGATTGATTGTGAAGAAAGGAAACAATCGTTCCTATCAGTTTTTTGCCACAAACTTGATTTCAGCAAAGCCTGAAGGTGGAGTGAAAATCGATCTTTACAATTATCAAAAACAGATTATTGAAAGCGTTTCCTCGGACAGTGATGGAAAGGTTATTTACGATGGCACCAAAAACGCCGCCTTTGCCGTGGCCCAAAAAGGAAATAACTACGCCTACGTAAAATTGGAAGATGGCAATGCCCTATCCATGAGCAATTTCGATATCTCCGGGAAAGAGCTCCAAAGAGGATTAAAAGGCTTTACCTATACCGAACGCGGCGTGTACCGTCCCGGGGACAGCATCCACCTAACTTTTGTCCTTAACGACAACGCCAATCCACTTCCCAAAAACCATCCCGTATCACTTTCTGTAACTGATGCACGCGGAAAATTGGTTCAGAGAACTGTCTTGAATGACAGCTCAAACTTCTCCCCCTCGGGGGGAGATGCCGCAGGCAGAGGGGGACGGGGGGCGCAGGGGGGATTTTACTATTTCCCCATAAAAACAGACGAATCCGCCCCCACCGGAAATTGGAACGCAACCATCACTGTTGGTGGCGCACAATTCAGCCACACATTAAAAGTGGCAACAATAAAACCCAACCGTCTCAAAATTAAACTCGATTTTGATGATGAAATCCTCGACGCCACAAAACCGGTGAAAGGAACTGCCAGCGCAATGTGGCTACACGGCTCGCCCGCAAGGGATTTGAAAATCGATATGACGGTAACCCTACGCGCAAGTAATTCTTCATTCCCCAAATATCCTAAATACAATTTTATCGATCCGGTGCGAAGTTTTGATGAAGTTGAAATCCCAGTCTTGGACACCAAGCTATCTTCGGAAGGAAGTACTTCATTCAGCAAAAATCTGGAAGTCGGGAAAAATGCGCCGGGAATGCTGAAAGCTACTTTCCTTACTAAAGTATATGAAGGTGGCGGAGATTTTTCCATAGACGTTTTTACCAAGGAAATGGCGCCATTTTCCTATTTCGTAGGTTTGAAATCTCCTGAAGCTCGTGAATATGGATCGTATTACACTGATGAAAATACTTCGTTTGACGTGGTAACCGTAAATGCCCAAGGCCAGCCAACTGGCAATCGCGAATTGGAAGTAAAAGTATTTCAGATTGAATGGCGTTGGTGGTGGAATCGCGGACAGGATAATCTTTCCACCTATGAAAACTCAACCGTCCATCGGCCTGTCAAAGACTTCACCGTGACAACCGACGGCAGCGGAAAAGGAAAATTCAACGTCAACATTCCCGACGAGGAGGGGGGAAGATATTTGATTCGCGTAATCGATAAACAATCTGGCCACGCCACGGGACGGGTAGCTTATTTCTACAAAAACTGGTGGCAACGTCCAAGCGATGGCGATGCCGAAAGTGCGAAAATGTTGGTCTTTTCTTCGGATAAGGATAAATATATGGTGGGCGAAACTGCTTCCATCACATTTCCGTCAGGAAGTGAGGGCAGAGCTTTGGTAAGTGTTGAAAACGGTACCGAGGTTTTGGAAACGCAATGGATTGAAACCAAAAAGGGTGAAACGCAGGCTACCATTAAAATCACCAAGGAAATGGCGCCGAATATTTACGTGAACATTTCCTTGCTTCAACCGCATAACCAGACCAAAAACGATTTACCAATGCGACTTTACGGCGTGATTCCACTTTCGGTGGAAGATCCTTCAACGGTGCTTCATCCAAAAATTACGATGCCAGAAGTTTTAAAGCCCGAGGAAATTTTTACCATAAAAGTTTCCGAAGAAAACAAAAAAGCAATGACCTATACTTTGGCGGTTGTTGATGAGGGACTTTTGGATTTGACCCGCTTTAAAACTCCCGATATTCACGGTGCTTTCTACAGTCGCGAAGCCTTGGGGGTTAAGACTTTTGATATGTTTGATTACGTCATCGGCGCTTATTCCGGCAGTGTGGATAATATTTACGCAATTGGGGGTGGCGATGAAGCCTTGGGAGCAAAAAACAGAAAGGCGGACCGATTTAAACCCGTGGTGAAATATCTCGGCCCATTTGAACTCGGCGCTGGAAAAACTGCCACCCATCAAATAGTGATGCCGAATTATGTCGGTTCCGTTCGAACAATGGTCATTGCCGGTGATAACTCAAAAGGTGCGTATGGAAATGCGGAAAAAACCACGCCCGTCCGCAAACCATTGATGGTGCTGGCATCGCTTCCGCGGAAATTATCTCCTGGAGAAACCGTCACGCTTCCGGTCACTGTTTTTGCGATGGAAAATAAAGTGAAAAATGTTTCTATTTCCGTAAAAACAGGAGACGCCTTAAAACCTATAAATGGAACTTCAAAAACTATTTCATTTAATTCTCCCGGTGAGCAAATAGTTAACTTCGAATTCCAAGTTTTACCAACCCAAAAATTTCAAACCATTGAGGTTTTGGCTTCCGGAAACGGCGAAAAGGCTTCCTATAAAGTTGAAATAGACGTGGTAAATCCGAATCCAATTTCGCAGAAATCCACCGAATATACTTTGGAAGCAAATGCATCCCAAACCATAGATTTCGAAACCTTTGGCGTTCCCGGAAGCAATGCTGCTACGCTTGAATTTTCCACCTTGCCACCGATGAATTTTGGAAAAAGGATGAGCTTTTTGATCCATTATCCGTACGGCTGTTTGGAGCAGACCACTTCCGCGGCATTTCCGCAGTTATATTTAGCGGACGTTTTCGATATCCCCTTTGACAAGAAACAGCAGATGGAGAAAAACGTAAAAGCGGCAATCGAACGAATGAATAGATTCCAAACCACAAATGGCGGACTTGCCTACTGGCCAGGCGAACGTGAAGCGGACGAATGGACGACCAATTACGCCGGTCATTTTATGCTCGAAGCAAAACAAAAGGGACATGCTTTGCCGATTAATTTTATGAGCAATTGGATTTCCTATCAGCAAAATATGGCTCGACAATGGCGAAATTCCTATGCAGTTTACAATTCCAGTTTGGTGCAGGCATACAGACTTTACACTTTGGCTCTTGCAGGGAAACCAGAATTGGCCGCGATGAACCGACTTCGTGAAAGCAAGGAACTCAGCAATGACGCCAAATGGCGATTGGCAGCGGCCTATGCTTTGGCGGGTAAGAAAAACGTAGCGCAGGAAATTGCACAAACGGCAAATATCAATTTCGTTCCCCAAAAATCGGATACCTATACTTATGGTTCTCCATTTAGAAATAAGGCGATGGCTTTGGAAACTATGGTTCTTTTGGACGATCCAAAACAGCGGGATTTGGCCTTGTCTTTAGCAAAGGATTTAGGAATGGACCGTTGGTACAGCACCCAAGAAACTGCCTATGCCCTATTGGCGATGGCAAAAATGGTTGAAAAGAGCGGCGGAAAAGCAATGGAACTCACTTTTACTAAAAATGGAAAAACGGAAGAAGTAAAAAGCGACCGTGCTTTGGTGCAGAAGAATCTTTCCTTTACCATGGGAAGCAACTCAGTTACCGTCACCAATAAAAAAGGAAATGTGGTTTATGTCACCCTTTCACAAACAGGAAAATTACCGCTTGGAGATGAACTGGCCGAACAGCGGAATCTCTCCATCAAATCGCAATATTTGGATGGTGCTGGGAAAGTATTGGACGTATCTACTTTAAGACAAGGAACAGAGATCATAGCAAAAGTGAGCGTCACCAACACTTCCAACAATGCAATAAGGAATGTGGCTTTAACGAAAATCTTCCCAAGCGGATGGGAAATCGTCAACACCAGTTTCACCGAACTCGGTGGCGGTGCAAGCGGAAATGCACGCTATACCGATATTCGTGATGACAGGGTAAATTTCTTTTTCGATTTGGATAAAAATGAAACAAGAATATTTACGGTTAAACTGAATGCTTCTTATTTGGGAACTTATTATTTACCGGGCACACAGGTTGAAGGAATGTATGACAATTCGTATTATGCTAGGAATAAGGGGATGTGGGTGAAGGTTGAGTTATGAGCCTGCCCGCCGCGGTTATGAGTTCAGAGTTATGAGTCTGCCGTTCGTCGGTGGATTATGAACCTGCAAGGTGTTCCGCGCCTTTGCGAGCCACGAAGCAATCTGCGGGGCTCCTTGTAGGTCTTTCTATAAATGAAGAGGTAGATGTCCAAAATGAACCAGTATTTCTATTTTAGCCCAAAGTGTGTATGATTTTACGGTCAAGCAGCAAATTATATATATATCTTGCTACTCAACCAGAAAATTTCGATCTTATTTCAGGATAATCTCTTCAGGTTTGTCGTTCTTTTGATTGTATCAGGAAGAAGTCTCCTTGTAGGTCTTTCCTAAAACAATAAAAACATTAAAAGCCTAAATTCCTTATCTTTACTAAATATATTTTAAAAATGACTATCGCCGAGAGAAAAATAAAGCTTGTTCAAAAAATTCTCCAATCAGATGAAGAAACGGTTTCACGTTTTGAAGAAATTCTAGAAAGTGAAAACTTAGATGAATCTAAAGTGGTAGCTCATACTATCAATGGACGAGCAATATCGCTTAAGGAATATCGTGAGAAAAATGAACGTGCTGTGGCTGGTTATGCTGAAGGGAAATTTAGATCGTCAGAAGAACTAAAGAATAAATTCCGTTCAAAGTAAGAGTGTAGAATGGATGAAAGAGTAAAAAACATTCATTGGTCCGATGAAGCTAATAGCGATTTAGATGAAATTTATGAATTTTATTTGGAACACTCTCCAGACAAAGCATCCCAAAATTTAATCGATTTAATTTCCGAAGCAGAAGAGATAATCTTCACTAAACAATGGCAGGTAGATGAATTCGATTCTACTTTTAGACGAATTATCGTGAAAAGAAAATTTCGAGTGGTCTATAAAATAATTAATGAAGTAATTTTGATTACGGCTGTTTATCCCACAAAGAAAAACCCTGAAGATTTCAGGAAGTGATGCCATCAGATTTGAATATGGCAAATGAAAAAGATTATTCCCTTCCTCAAAACCCACAAAATAAAACTCAGCCTCCTGCTAGTTTTATTTATGCTCTGGCTTTTCTGCCTCCCTTCGCCATTATTCAATGTCCCCACAGCCACCGTCGCCGAAAGCAGCAACGGACAAATGCTTGGCGCAAGGATTGCCGATGATGGTCAATTGCGGTTTCCGCAACTGGATTCGGTGCCGGTGCGGTTTGAGAAATGTGTACTTTATTTTGAGGATGAACATTTTTATTGGCATCCTGGATTTAATCCTGTTTCCATTTCAAAAGCGCTTTGGAATAACCTCAACGGGAAACCCCGTCGTGGGGGAAGTACGATTACACAACAAGTCATTAGACTTTCAAGAAAAAACAAACACCGAACGTATTTTGAAAAATTAGTGGAAATCTTTCAAGCTACTCGTCTGGAAGTGGGTTATAGCAAATCATCAATTCTGAATCTCTATTCATCTTATGGTCCTTTCGGCGGAAATGTGGTGGGATTGGAAACTGCTTCTTGGCGATACTTCGGGATTCCCGCTAGTGAATTGAGCTGGGGACAATCGGCGGCTTTGGCGGTACTTCCCAATGCGCCTTCTTTGATATTTCCTGGGAAAAACGAAGCGATTTTAAAACAGAAAAGAGATGCGCTTTTATTAAAGCTTTTTCAAAAGAAGATAATCGATAAAACCACTTACCAATTGGCCTTGGAAGAAAAACTCCCTGGAAAACCGCAGGCTTTACCTGAATTCGCACCTCATCTTACGGAGAAAATCAGGAAAGAATATCCGGGAAAACGTGTTGAAACGACCATTGATTTTTCACTTCAGAATAAAGTAAACAACATTGTAAAAGAACACCATTACATTTTGGCACAAAACCAGATCCACAACCTGGCAGTTTTGGTTATGGACGTAAATACCCGGGAGATTTTGGCTTATGTGGGCAATTCTCCAACTACCGCCGACCATAATAATTTTGTGGATATCATCGAAAAACCGAGAAATACGGGAAGTATTTTAAAGCCTTTTCTCTTTGCTTCAATGTTGGATGCAGGCGAAATTCTTCCAAATACTTTAGTGGCGGATGTTCCTACTTCGGTGAATGGATATTCTCCAGAAAATTTCGACAAAAAATATAATGGTGCCGTACCCGCAAGTGTGGCGTTGTCGCGTTCGTTGAATATCCCCGCAGTTCGGATGCTTCGGGAGTTCGGGTTTCAGCGATTTTATAATATTTTAAAAAAGACCAATCAAAAAGCGATTGACAAACCTGCCGACTATTACGGTCTGGCAATGATTTTGGGAGGAGGAGAAAGCAGCTTATGGGATATCACCAAAGCGTATGCGGGGATGGCTTCCACACTTAATTTTTTCAACAATTCTTCCAGCGAATACCGGGAAAACGAATTCGTGGAACCAGTTTACATTAAAGACCATCCTGAAAATCCTTTTGGAAATATTAGAGCCACAGCTCCTGTTTGGAATGCCGGCGCCATTTATGAAACTTTTGATGCAATGCAGAGAGTGAATCGGCCCAGTGGAGAGGAAAACTGGGAGTTTTTCACCAGCAGTCAACCTATTGCCTGGAAAACGGGAACCAGTCACGGATTTAAGGATTCCTGGGCAGTTGGCGTTACTCCAAAATACGCCATCGGGGTTTGGGCTGGCAATGCATCGGGAGAAGGCAGGCCGGGATTGACAGGTATTCAAGCTGCTTCCCCAATATTGTTCGATATCTTAAATGTACTTCCTAAAAGTGGATGGTTCGGAATTCCTTACGATGAACTGGCTGAAGTTGAAATCTGTGCCAAAAGTGGTCATTTGGCTGGATTATTTTGTGAGGAAACCAAAATGGAATGGATCCCCATAAACGGAACTCGCACGGATGCCTGTCCTTTTCATCAAACAATATTTCTAAATTCCACAGAAAATTATCGGGTAAATTCTTCTTGTTACCCACTTCCGGAAATGAAGCAAAAAAACTGGTTCACCTTGCCGCCCGTTGTTGAATATTATTACGCGGCCCTTCATCCGGAATATAAGTCCCTGCCTGCTTTCGCTCCAAATTGCTTAAGAGAAGGAGAAAATTTGATGGCTTTTATCTATCCCAAGCGGAATGAAACGGTTTTGCTTCCAAAGAATTTTGATGAAAATATAAACGACGTCATTTTTAAAATTGCCCATCGTTCTTCTGAAACTACTGTCTATTGGTATTTGGATTCGGAATATATTGGTAAAACAGAAACCTTTCACGAATTGGCGATTTCGCCAAAACCCGGTAGGTATATGTTGACGGTGGTGGATAGTGATGGGAATGTTTTGAAGGAGAAGATTGAGATTCAGCAAATTTTGTAGAATTGACTTAGGATGGTAGGACGTAAGACGTAGGACTATTGGTTTGTCTAAACCTCCAACCTTACGTGATAAATCAATTAGAAGATGTTTGGACCAAAGCAAATTGTTATTTCATTTAAGGAATGCCAAATAACCCCGTGGCTTTAGCACGGGGTTGAAAATTCGCCAAGAGAAATTGGGCTTTAGCCCCATAAATCCCGATTTTCCTTTTCTGACAAGCTATTTACCCTAAAAAAGAGGCTCCCATTGAAGAAGCCTCTTATTAATAAAATCTCGAATAAATTACTTTTTTACAAAACGGACCGTAGTAGTCTGTGAATTCGAATTCAACTTCACCAAGTAAGTTCCGCTGGCCAAAGAAGAAACATCGATATGTCCCTTTGATTGGATTTCGGTGTTGAAGACCTTTTTGCCTAGCATATCGACGATTTCAACTTGATATTTTGATGAAACGTCCTCCAATTCAATTGTCAACTGCTCGCGAGCTGGGTTGGGATAAATTTGAAATGCAAGTTTCTGTTGATCTTGGATTCCGACAAGCGGATCGTTTAAGAAACGAGCGACTTCAAATTCGGAACCTCCGCCGCCATAGGAATAACCAGCCAATATAATCTTGTTATCGGCCTGTAGGTCGATGGCATAGCCGTAATTTTCACGTCCTTGATTATCAAAGCTCACCATGCCGTCGCCATCGAATGTTGAATCCAAGTTGCCATCGGTGTCAAATCGCACCATAGCCATATCAATTATGCCTTGAAATATGGTATAACCCATCAAAATAGGCTTGCCGTCTGCTTGCAATATCATGTCGTTGGCATAGTTTGCTCCATCGACCAATCGGGCTGTGGCCACTCCAGCATTTCCGTAAGAAGTATCAAAACTACCGTCGGTATTCAATCTCGCAACAAATAAATCATGTCGCTGTTGTATGTTTGATATCCATTTATGGCCACCGATCAATATTTTTCCGTCATTTTGAATGGCAATGCCTTCCCCAAAATCGTTCCAATCGCCCACGTTGAAAACCACCTTCCCTGCGGTTCCAAATGAATTGTCCACTGACCCATCTGCATTGAGTCTTGCGGCGGCAACTTGAAATCGATTTTGGCCATTCAATACAAATCCAGAAATTACAATCTTTCCATCATCTTGGATGGCAAGATCATCTCCATAACTAGCGGCGTCGTCAAAAGTAAGAACAGCCCAGCCATTCACGCCAAAAGTAGTGTCCATATTACCATCGGCGTTGATTTTTGCCACGGCTAAATTATCATCCCTATAACCGACCATTAAAATTGTGCCATCGTCCAATAGTGCCATAGCCTCAGAGGCTTCGGTTTCTGGGGTTTCAATACGAAAAACCCCATTGGTGCCGAAGGTATTGTCAAAGCTACCGTCTTCGTTCAGACGGACAACGGCAAAATCACCGGTCACGTTGTCCCAAGTGCGACCACCCAAAAGAATTTTTCCGTCGGGTTGTTGTGCCATATCCATAACAAACGATTTAACAGAGCCAACAGGAAAGCGCAAAGTTCCATCATTGCCGAAAGAGGTGTCCAAACTTCCATCTTCGTTATATCTGGCAACAGCCATTTGATAGGTTGATGGAGTACCCGCACTTCCAGCAACCAAAATTTTCCCATCGCTCTGAACAATCGTGGATTCAGCCATGTTGTAATTTGAATGAACGGCAGTGGTAACCACTCCGTTTGTTCCAAATGTGGGGTCTATTGTGCCCGCTTGGGCGAAAATTAGCATCGGAGATATTAAAAGCATTAGTAGAAAATAAGTTTGTTTCATGAAAATGTAAAATTTAAAAATTTCTTGCGATGTTATTGATTCCACTCATTTTTACGAATTCCGAATAATGCCGAAATAATATAAAAACTCTAACAACATTTTAGTAGTCATCAGATTTATAGGGATTTAATTATAAGGAAAAAGAGAATTACAAAGCTCGGATGGGGGTTCCAATTCCAATCCATTTTCTTTTAACAAAATCTTAGCACACTTTTGGTTCGTATATTATCGAACCAATCGTAAATTCGCGCTCTGAAAGTAGAAAATCATTAGTGAGTAAAAGAGAAAAATTAATCGAAAAGATGGGAGTCCATCTCGAGCACAAGGAACAATTGGCTCCCTTGGCCGCACGCATTCTTGCCAATTTAGTTCTAAAGGGCAAAAAAGGAGAGACTTTCGAAAATCTAGTTGCGGATTTAAATGCGAGCAAAAGCACAATATTTACCCACCTAACCACCTTACAGGCCTCTAACAGGATTACCTATTATACCAAACCTGGTGACCGTAAAAAATATTTCATTCTAAGTCCGAATGCCCTTATAAACTCCATGGATGAGATTATTGAGAATTGGAAGGAAGAGCGGGAAATCCATCTGGAAATTACCAGCTATAAAAAAGAAATAAATGAAACATTATCCCCCGATTCCATTGAGAAGTTTGATCTCGAATTCCATCACGAATATCTAAATTATTTGGAACAGGCAACGGCTTTGATGAAAAATCTTAGAACAAAATTAATTGAAAACCATAAAAATCACTAATTACATACTCTAATGAGAAATAAACGATTAATATTCCTGATCCCTAGCTTAGTGGGCATCTGTTTATTTGTTGCAAGTTGCGGCAATGACAATAAAAGTCAGATGCAACGTACTCCACAAGCCATGCCATTTCCAGTAATTTCCGTCCCTTCCGATACGGTTACTGCCTATACCACTTATCCAACAAGTTTACAAGGGATTGTAGATAGCGAAGTGCGTGCAAAAACGGCGGGATATGTTACAGAAGTATTAGTGGATGAAGGTCAAAAAGTAAAAAAAGGACAGGTTCTTTTTAAGCTTGAAACCCAATCTCTTAGCCAGGATGCCAACGCCGCCAAGGCAAATGTAAATGCGGCTCAAGTTGAGGTAGACAAATTAAAGCCTCTTGTGGAAAAAAACATTATAAGCAATGTTCAATTGGAAACTGCCAAAGCAAAACTTGCGCAAGCTCAGAGCAGCTATAATTCCATTGCTGCAAATATTGGTTACGCAACCATTAAAAGTCCAGTGGATGGTTTTGTAGGTTCCATAAACTTTAGAGAGGGATCATTAATAAGTCCTACTTCCTCAAAACCTCTGACCACTGTTGCAGATATTGAGAAGATATACGCCTTCTTCTCATTGAACGAAAAAGATTACCTGAATTTTATAGAAACTAACAAAGGAAAAACTCTGGAAGATAAAATAAAAAATCTGCCAAAAGTGCGACTTGTCCTTGCCAATGGAAGTCTATATGGCCACGAAGGTACCATTCAGACTATAAACTCACAAGTGGACCCATCAACGGGAACCGTTTCTTTTAGGGCAGTTTTTGACAACCCCGAGCACCTGTTATCCAGTGGATATAGTGGTAGAATTCAACTTCCAAGAGTTTTTACTGATGCTACTGTAATACCTGCCCTTTCAACCTATGAGAGACAAGGAATAACATATGTCTATAAAGTACAAGGAGATACTTTGGCAGTTTTAAATTCCATTGATGTAGTGGACCGTGTGGACAATTTAGTAATCGTTAAGGACGGCGTAAAACCAGGTGATAAAATTGTAGCCAAAGGAGTGGGCAAATTGAGAGACCAAACTCCAATTATCCCGCAACTTGTGTCATTTGACAGTATTACAAAAGGATTAGACAAAGTATTCAAATAAGAAGAAAACATGATCAGAAAGTTTATTGAACGACCCGTGCTATCGAGTGTTGTCTCCATTATTATATTGATTTTAGGGGTTTTGGGTATTATTGCCTTGCCAACTACGCAATATCCGGAAATTGCACCGCCAACAGTTCAGGTTTCTGCCAACTATCCTGGAGCAAACGCTGCCACAGTTTTGGAAAGTGTAATTGTTCCCATTGAGGAGCAAATAAATGGTGTAGAAGGTATGACCTACATAACATCTACTGCCAGTAATAACGGTAGCGCCAGCATTAATGTGTTTTTTGACCAAGATGTAGACCCGGATATTGCCGCGGTAAACGTACAAAACCGCGTTGCCCGTGCCACTGCATTGTTGCCATCGGAGGTTACGCAATCTGGAGTTATTACCCAAAAGCAACAGACCAGTGCTTTGATGTTTATTACGGTCTATTCGGAAAATCCGGATTATGATGGCACTTATATTCAGAACTATTTGAATATCAACGTGCTTCCAGAATTAAAAAGGATTAATGGCGTAGGTGGTGTAAACGTTTTTGGAGGTAAGGATTATGCTATGCGGATTTGGTTAAAACCAGAAAAACTTGCCGCCTATAAACTGGAGCCTTCCGATATTACCGCTGCAATCCGGGAACAAAGTAGAGAAGCTGCCGCAGGAAGCTTGGGGCAGAATGACGCTCAATCCTTTGAATATGTGCTTACTTATAGCGGACGATATAAGGATGCATCCCAATATGAGGATATCGTAATAAAATCCTTAGGCGATGGAAAATTTCTTACCCTAAAAGATGTGGCCGATGTTGAGCTTGATGCTCAAAACTATGGTTCAATTTCTTTTACCAACGGTTATCCCGGCGTTAGTATGGCTGTATATCAAACTGCAGGATCAAACGCACAGGAAATTATCAGGACCATTCACGAAAAAGTGGATGAGCTTCAAAAAGATTTCCCATCAGGGGTAAAATATATCGTGAACTTTGATACCAACGAATTCCTGGATGCCTCTATCCATAAGGTAATTACCACTCTTATTGAGGCATTTATACTGGTATTTATTGTGGTATTTATTTTCCTTCAGGATTTCCGTTCAACCTTAATCCCGGCTATTGCTGTGCCTGTTTCCATTATTGGAACCTTTTTCTTCCTTAATCTATTTGGATATTCCATTAACCTCTTGACCCTTTTTGCTCTTGTGTTGGCAATTGGTATTGTTGTGGATGATGCAATTGTTGTTGTGGAAGCGGTACACGCCAAATTGGAAGAAGGTGAAAAAAATGCCCTCAAGGCAACGCATTCCGCAATGGATGAAATTACTGGCGCGATAATTTCAATTACTTTGGTAATGGCGGCGGTTTTTATTCCAGTAACATTTATTACAGGCCCTACTGGGGTTTTCTATGAGCAATTTGGAGTAACACTTATAGTTGCAATTGTTATCTCGGCAGTAAACGCACTAACGCTCAGTCCGGCATTATGTGCCATTTTTCTCAAATCGCACGATAAAGAAGTTAAAAAGAAGAATTTCGCGGCCCGATTTTTTCATAAATTCAACACTGCATTTACTGTAACCACTCAAAAGTATGTGCGTTCCTTGGGTTTTTTATATAAACACAAATGGATTACTGTAGCATTTCTTGCCATTTGTGTGGTAGGAATCGTTTGGGCGTCGAACACTACTCCAACTGGATTTGTTCCCGATGAAGATAGAGGTTTGATCTTTGCCAACATCGAGCTTCCCGCGGGAGCTTCATTGGACCGAACTGTGGAGGTTACCAATGAACTTGGCGAAAAAATAAAATCTGTTCCTGGTATTAGCGACATATCCCTGGTAAACGGCTTTAGTATCATTAGTGGTTCTGGTAGCAATTATGGGATCAGTTTTATTAAACTGGACAATTGGAGTGACAGAAAGGATGACGATAAATCCGTTGAAGCTATAATTGGAAAATTGTTTGGCATTGCCGCAACTATTCCGGATGCCAATATCCTGTTCTTCCAACCGCCCAGTGTACCCGGATTTGGAATTTCCTCCGGATTTGAACTTAAGGTACTTGACAGAACTGGAGGAAGCTTTAACGACTTAAGTGCAGCTACACAAACCTATTTACAGGAGCTTATGCAGCGGCCGGAGATTATGTATGCGCAAACGTCGTTCAATACAAATTACCCACAGTACGAAATAGATGTGGACATTTCCAAAACCAAAGCAGCGGGCATTACGGTAAGTTCCATTCTTACCACCTTGCAGGGATATATAGGAAGTATTTATACCGCGGATTTCTCCAAATACGGGAAACAATATCGGGTATTTGTGCAGGCACTTCCGGAAGATAGGGCTAGCGTAGAAAGCCTGAACCAAATGTTTGTACGAAACGATCAAAATGAAATGGCCCCAATAACTGAATTTATAACATTAAAACGGGTGTATGGACCACAATCGGTAACACGATTCAATTTATTCAACTCGGCTAGTGTTAACGGCGCAGCCGCCCCCGGATATTCCTCAGGGGATGCAATTAAGGCCGTTCAAGAAGTTAGTCAATCCTTGCCTCAGGAATATTCCATAGCATTTTCCGGCCTTACCCGAGAGGAAATTTCGGCGGGTAACCAAACAACCTTTATTTTCATTCTGGTTATACTATTTGTTTACTTCATTCTTTCGGCCCAATATGAAAGTTATTTAATTCCATTCTCGGTAATATTTTCCGTGCCTATTGGTGTATTTGGCGCATATATTGTCACAAAAATAGCAGGTCTGGAAAACAACGTTTTCTTCCAAATTGCACTTATAATGCTCATAGGACTACTCGCGAAAAATGCCATTCTGATTGTCGAATTCGCTCTCCAAAGAAGACGGGCAGGATTTACCCGAATGGAAGCTGCCTTTGAAGGTGCTAAGGCCCGACTTAGGCCAATCCTTATGACTTCCCTGGCATTTATCGTAGGACTTTTACCCTTGGTGTTTTCATCAGGCATTGGTGCCCGAGGTAACAGAGCTATCGGAACCGGAGCTGTGGGCGGATTGTTAATAGGTACAATATTCGGGGTTTTCGTAATTCCTATATTGTATATCTTCTTCCAATGGTTGCAAGATAAGATGAACAAAACCCCAGATGTTTTGGTTATTAAAGAAACTGAAGATGAAATTTAAAAGAAAACAATCTATGAAATTTATAAAAGGAGCCGCATTAGCTCTAGCTTTCTTGTCGCTTCAATCCTGTTTTGTTGCAAAAGACTATGTAAGACCGGAACAAGTTGTGGAATCACAGCATTTCCGTACGGACCGTTTACCGCAGGACAGTCTGACCATGGCGTCTATTTCGTGGAAAGAAATATTTACCGATCCCATTTTACAAGGATATATCGAAGAAGGTTTAAACAACAATATCGATATTCGGATAGCTCTTAAGCAAATAGCCATTGCCGAAGCATACGTAAAACAAGGTAAAGCGGGATATTACCCCACACTTTCTGCAAATGCTACTGCCGCCCATCAAGAATTTTCTCAAAGCAGCCAGTATGCTGGAGTTACTTCCTCCGCAAATCAGTTTGAAGTATCGGGTGGTCTTTCCTGGGAAGCGGATATTTGGGGGAAAATAAGAAGTACCAAGCGTGCATCAGAAGCTTCCTATTTACAAACCGTAGCAGCACATCAAGCGGTAAAAAGCAGATTGATTGCAAATATAGCCTCGGCATATTATCAACTGTTAGCTATAGATGAACAAATTCGGGTAACGGAAGAAACTATTGAAACGCGTTCAAAAGGTTTGGAAACCACCGTCGCCTTAAAAGATGCGGGGAATGTAACCGAAGTGGGCGTTAAACAAACAGAAGCGCAACTATTTACCGCCAAGGCCATTTTGATCGATCTGAAAAACGAATCCAGACGTATGGAAAATACCTTATCGATTTTATTGGGAAGTGCTCCTCAGGATTTAAAAAGAGGTTCACTTGAGGATCAAAGCATTGACATTCCATTGGAAACGGGATACCCCTCACAATTGTTGAGCAATAGGCCAGATGTAATCGCTGCGGAGTATAATTTAATCAACGCGTTTGAACTTACCAATGTGGCCCGCAGTAGTTTTTATCCATCCCTTACGCTTAATGCTTCAGGCGGTTTTCAAAGTTTGGAATTGGACAAATTGTTCAATATAAATTCCCTTTTCGCCTCGGTTATAGGAGGATTAACCCAACCCATATTAAACGGTAGAAAAATCCGAACGCAATATGAGGTGTCTCAAGCACAGCAGGAACAAGCGTTGTTACGATTTAAGAATGCATTGCTTATTGCTGGCAAGGAAGTTTCTGACGCAATGTTTTCGATTGAGGCGGCTTCAGAAAAAATAAGTATAAAAGAACAGGAAAATGATGCCTATAATCTGGCTACCGATTACTCTGAAGAACTTCTTGATAACGGTTTGGCTAATTACTTGGAAGTATTGACCGCACAGGAACGCGCACTTAGTTCCAGTCTGGACTTAGTTGCAGCAAAAAACAACCGGCTACAGGCCATCGTTGATCTATACGAGGCGCTTGGAGGAGGTTGGAGATAAGTTTTTTCATTGGTTAGTTTTGTTGGTTAATTGACTGCCCCGGCCTAATTGTTGGGGCAGATTTTTTTGGGCAAAAAACAAATTTCTGGCTCCTCATTTTTATAAGAAAGTATCGGTGGTGTAAAATACAAGACGCTATTCTGTTCACCTATAAATGGCGAAAATACTTATGGCCTATTACAACCATCACAAAATCAAATTATATAACTTTGTTTATATTGAGACCCAAAAAAGATATAAAATGAAGGTAGAAATTTGCGCAAACAGTTTTGCCAGTGCCAAAGCGGCTCAGGATGCAGGTGCCGATAGGATTGAACTTTGTACCGAACTTTCCGTTGGTGGTTTAACCCCTTCTCTTGGGCTTATAGAGAAGGTAATCAACACATTAACCGTACCCGTCCATGTTTTGATTCGCCCCCGAAGTGGAAACTTTACCTATTCAAATGAAGAGCTTGATGTTATGGTGCGGGATATTACTTTTTGCAGTGAAATAGGCTGTGCTGGTATTATTAGTGGCGCCCTTGATCATCACCTGGAAATAGATGTCCCAAAAACCACAAAATTGATCAATGCCAGCAGAGGACTGGAGTTTACGTTTCACCGTGCTTTTGATTGGGTTCAAGACCCAATTGAACAACTGCAAAAATTAAAAGAGTTGCAAGTGGATAGATTGCTTTCTTCCGGACTAAAACTCTCCGCAATAGAAGGAATCACATTTTTAAAAGACTTAAAACGAGCGACGGAAGGAAAATTGGAAATAGTTCCCTGTGGCGGAATATCCCTTGAAAACGCTTTGCATTTTAAAGAGGCCGGCTTTACAAGCATTCATCTATCGGCCACATCCAAAAAACAAACCCTTATCAAGAAACCAGCAGTTCCGATGCATGGACCAGAATTATATGAGGAAGGCGTTGTGGCTACTTCGGATACGGAAATGATTCAGAATTTAATTGAAATTTTATCCAATTGATTCTTTAATCTGGAAAAGCAATTTGGTTATGCTGGAAAATTCAAAACTTAGGACCACGCCGTAAACGGATTTTTACTGAGATTGGAATTGTAATATTTATTTTCGCCAGTAACTTCGCTACCCACCCAATCCGGTTTCGGAAATTGCTCATCTTCGGTTTTTAACTCTATTTCGGCCACTATCAGGCCTTTGTTATCCCCTAAAAACTCGTCAACTTCCCAAAGATGATCCCCTATTTCGATCTCAAACCTTACCTTGTCTATTATTCCAGGTTCGCACAATTTCATCAATGCTTCAGCTTCGGAAAGGGCAATCTGTCGTTCCCATTCAAATCTGGAAGTGCCCGAATCATTGGATTTACCTTTAATAGTAATAAACCCGTCATTGCCGCTAATACGTACGCGAACGGTTCGCTCCGGATGTGTATTTAAAAAACCTTGAACAATGTGGGTCCGTCGAAAGGCTTCATTTTTAAAAGCTTCTGATACCACCAAAAATTTACGTTCTATCTCTTCCATTGCATAAGGTGTTTGTCATGAATTTTAGATAAGGTTAGCAACGCCACTATCGCGCCAATAAAGGCAAATAGCATATCTGATTGAGTATCCCAAATGTATCCTTGGGTCCCTAGGAAAGAATCTCCCTCATCTCCACTAAATGCTGACACTGCCCATTCCAGCAATTCATATCCCGCGCTAATAGCAAGTGCAATACAAATAACTATAAATGATAACCAACTTTTTTTATGAACAACACTTTTGGGAATCAATAGTTCGCGCGCAATCATGGCCGGAACAAATCCTTGGACAAAATGCCCCAGCTTGTCATAATTGTTCCTGCTGTGATCGAAGATTTTGCCTATCCAATCAAAAAAAGGAACTTCGGCATAGGTGTAATGTCCACCAATAATGAGCACGGCGCAGTGAATGGAAATCAAAATATAAACTAGATCAGTAAATTGGAACGATCGAAATGTGATGATTAAAACAACAATCCCCAAAATAGCAGGCAAAACTTCCAAAAACCAGGTGAAATATTCCTTTGGATTGATGGCAGACCAAAATAATAGCAGGATCAAAAGGAATAATAGTGTTAATGGTAACTTCATATTGAATTCCTTAGGCGGAAAGTTTCGCAATTTTTTTTATTTCTTCAGAAGGGATTATTTTTCCTGAAAAATTATTTTGGCTCAAAAAAACCATGGCTTGGGCAATGGTTTTGGCGGAAATCATTCTGTACTTCTTGGGGATTAAAAATCTAAAGATTTTCATCAGTGAGATAGCCACATTTTCACCCAATCGGGATTCCTTTCTATCTCCGTAAATCAAAGATGGCTGAAGAATATAAGTGTTTTCAATACCCTGCTGAGCCACATCCCGTTGCATTTCGCCCTTGGTTTTATTATAAAAAATACTGCTATTTGCATCAGCACCCAAGGCCGAGATTACCATGAAAGTTTTAATTCCATTCTTTTTGGCAAGTTTTGCTGCCGTAACAGGAATGCCGTAATCGATCATTTTATAAACTTCTTTGTCAGGAGTTTTGGCTTTTGTAGTTCCGATACAACAGAAAACAACATCAGCTTTAAAATCATCTGAATAGCTTTCCAGTTGGAACATATCGATTATATGCTCCTCAATTTTTGATGAATGTTTTTCGACGGCATGGCGTGAGAACAACTTTATTTTTTGAAAGGCTGGATTTTCAATAAGCGTATCTAATAAGATACTTCCCGTTAATCCAGTTGCCCCTAATATTATTGCTGTTTTCATTGTATAAATATAATCAGATGATTTTAAAAAACCTCAAGCTTATCAATTCCTTTGGTTTCTAAAAATGCTTTAAAGGGAGTAAATTTACAGCATGAACAACGGCGTTTCCATTCGTAAAATAATCCACATAGATATGGATGCCTTTTATGCCTCCGTAGAGCAAATGGACAATCCGGATTTAATTGGAAAACCATTGGCAGTTGGAGGCAGCGAAAAACGGGGCGTGGTAGCAGCAGCAAGCTATGAAGCGCGAAAATTTGGTGTTCGAAGTGCTATGAGCGGAATGGCGGCAAAACGAAACTGTCCCGATCTCATATTTGTTCCTCCTCGATTTGACCGATACCGAGAGATTTCAAAACAGATTCGAGAGGTATTTTTTGAGTACACGGATTTGGTGGAACCCCTCTCTCTTGATGAGGCCTATTTAGATGTCACCGAAAACAAAATGGGAAACCCAAGTGCGACATTGATCGCAATGGAAATTCGCAAAAAAATAAAGGAAAGAACGGGGCTTAACGCCTCGGCCGGGATTTCCATCAATAAATTTGTAGCAAAAATAGCAAGTGACCTCAATAAACCTAATGGTCAAAAAACAATTGAGCCAGAGGAAGTGATCCCATTTTTGGAGGCATTGGATGTGAAAAAGTTTTTTGGGGTGGGCAAGGTTACCAAAGAAAAAATGTATCGATTTGGAATATTTACAGGTAAAGATTTAAAAAATCAATCCTTGGAATTTCTGCAAGAAAATTTCGGCAAAAGCGGAACCCACTATTATAATGTTGTTAGGGGCGTTCAAAATAGCGAAGTTAGGCCGTTCAGGAAACAGAAATCCTTGGCCGCAGAGCACACTTTTTCAGAAAACATATCTTCCGAAATCTTTATGATGGAGCGATTGGAGGAAATTGCCGCAGAAGTGGAATTAAGGTTGCTTAAACGTAAACTAGCCGGGAAAACCGTAACTTTAAAAATAAGGTATAGCGACTTCAGCATACAAACCCGCAGTAAAACCTTACCGGAATTTTTGGATTCCCGAAACGTTATTCTGGAAGTAATAAAAGAATTGCTTTACCAGGAAAAAATGAAGGATTCCGTTCGATTATTGGGAATTTCCATTTCCAATTTGAACAATCTAAGGCCCAAAGAAAAAGAGGAAAAGCAGGAATCCGTTGATTTTCAATTAAAACTTGACTTTTAATATATTTTTATTTTTTCCCTCAAAAATGAGTCTGTAAATACCTATTCAAATTCTTACCTTTAAGGTGTCAAATTGCTCAATTATGAAAAGAATTTCCGTTTATATTTTAACGTTCACAACGTTTATTTTCATTATTTCCTGCAAAAATGATGTAAAATCAGGTCTCGACACAGAAGCCATCGTTACGGATACTATTCCCAAACAAGTACAGCCAAAATATATGTTTGTTACCGCCGTAAGCGGTTTAACCTTAAGGGAACATCCAAATTTGCAGAGTACAAAACTGGCAGTTATGCCCTTGGGGACCAAAGTAAAAATAACCGCCCCTGAAGCAAACACAACTATGACGGTGGGCGGAATAACGGGTGGTATGGATGAAGTAGAATATAATAATAAAACCGGGTATGCTTTTAATGGGTTTTTATCCAAATTTGCGCCACCCGGAGAGAAAGCACTTTCAAAAAATTATGCAGAGGAGTTAAAAAAGGATTTTCCCGATGTTGTGTATTCAGAAGCGACCGGTGAAATGGCCAGTAAGCCTTCCAAGATTGAAACTATTTTTCTTCCCACGGATAAATGGCATGAAGCCTTTTTTATGGCGCAGCAATTGTTTCAGATCCCGCGAACATTTGCCTTCCCCAATCCGCAAGGCTCCAATTTCGAGACCCAACAGGATAGTAATAAAGCAAAAAACGTTGAAAACAGTAAGTTGGAGATTACAAGGAGCAATAACAACCTTCAGGAGATACTCTATACCCAAAAATCCCCAAAATCAGGATATAAAGTAAGGATTGCCAAAGATGGAAATACTATGAAAATAGAAAAAGATAGCTATGTTGAATAATTATCATTTTTTCAACAATACCAATAGCTCCTAAAGGTTTTTCTGGAACATCTTTTAATTCGCAATCGTATGGGTGTTAACACTTTTATATTACATGGTATAACCGAAACTTTACTTTGAAAATAACATCTATTATATACTTTAAAAAGGTTTTATAATTAGGGCTTAATTATTTGAAGGGTTATTAGTTGTTGTCCTTAAAAGTGCCAAAAAGATTAAAATTTTTTCTTTTTAGAAGTCTCTAATTATATCTTTTTAAATAAATTATATTGCATAAGCATCCCCAAAACTTAAACAACATTAAGTTTTGGGGATATTTTTATTCACAAAACCACATTTTTTATGAATCCAAGGATGAGGATGGATAAAAAGAAATTATTTTTTAAAACGCACACCATGAAAATGCATCCTTTGCCACTTTCGCTGCTTTTGGTTTTTTCTTCATTTTTGGTTACCGCACAAAGCAAAAAAGATCTTCGATCAACAGTTTCACTACTTCAAGCGGATTCTCTGGCAAAAATTCGAAAACTTGCGGAAAATGCCAGTATTATAGCAAATTTAAATTCAGAAAACATCAATTTAAAGGCCACCAATTCCCAAATGGCAAAACAGCTGGAAGAAGTGACCAACGCCTACCTTATTTACAAAACATCCACGACAGATACTATAAATAGATTGAAGGATGCTATTGCTGGCTTCAATGAAAAGTTGGACTCTCTAAATCGTTATGCACGAATTGTCCATTTTATAAATACCTTTTATAAATCCCTAGAAACCTCTGAGGATGAGAATATGAGACAATACAAATATGGAGCTAATAAATTTGATCTTGACAATTTTAATTCCCTTATAAGTCGAGACGCCAGATATAGTGCGGGAAGAGTTAAAAACCTATCCGATGAAAAGAACCATCAAAAGTTTTATATCGAATTACAGAGTATCGAGGAAATAAAATTCGGCGTAGATAAAATCTTGGTTCGAACAAAAGTGATGTACACGGGTGACAAAATGGGACTCTTCTACAATGAGGAACAATTGACAATGGCTGAAAACAAAGGGTTGCTAAAATTAACAGATTGGGTGGATTTAGATCTTTATAATATAATGCCATCCATGGATGCTACCGTAGAAAACGTTACACGAGAGGATTTTTACAAATGGATTGACGGGAAAAAATAACTCCCCATTACTCCGGAATTAAGTCCAATAAAAAAACCTCCACATTTTACTGCGGAGGTTATTATAATTTATAATCTACAGATACTATGCTTCGGCGTTTGGAACGATGGAAACGTAGCTCTTATTATCTCTCTTTTTAGTGAATTTCACAGTCCCATCCACTTGTGCGTGCAAAGTGTGATCTTTTCCACCATATACATTTTCACCTGGGTGATGCTTGTATCCTCTTTGTCTTACAATGATATTTCCAGCAATGGCAGCTTGTCCACCAAAAATCTTAACGCCTAGACGTTTCGATTCCGATTCGCGACCGTTCTTGGAACTACCAACTCCTTTTTTGTGAGCCATTTTGTTTCAGTTTTAAATTTTTAACTTCAGTCTGATTATTTCTCGATTCCTCCGTTCAATTCATCCTGCATTGCCTTTAGCTCATCCCATTTGCCTTCGGCAGCTAGAGCCGCTTGTTTTGGCCAAGTAGTAGGATCCAAATGTGCAAGGTATGAACTGGAATCAGAAAGGATGCTTGAGATCGCTTCAGGTTTGGCTTTTGCAATTTTGGCAAAAGTATCCATTCCGGCCGCAACTAATGCATCGGAAGCCTTTGGACCTACACCTTCAATTTTCAAAAGGTCATCGGCCTTAACAGCCTTCTTAGCTGATGCCTTTTCAGTAGCAGCTTTAGTTTCTTTTTTCGGTTCGGCCTTTTTCGCCTCTTCCTTTGTTCCTCCAGAAGCAACAATGCTTTCGATTACGATTTGAGAAAGATACTGACGGTGACCGTTTTTCTTACGGAAACCTTTTCTTCTCTTTTTCTTAAATACAATAACCTTGTCACCTTTAAGGTGCTTTACGACTTTTGCTCCAATAAGAGCGCCGTCTATAGCCGGGGCGCCTAGGGTAATATTGTCTCCGTCACCAATAAGAAGTACTTTGTCAAACGACACAGATTTTCCTTCCTCAACTGGCAAACGATGGACAAAAACCTTTTGGTCTTTTGCAACTTTTATTTGCTGCCCTGCTATCTCTACAATTGCGTACATAGCGAATCGTTTATAAAATTAGTTAAACATAATCCTCTTACCGTCCGGTAAAAGCGGGTGCAAATATAATTTTTAAAACTTAAACAACAAAGGAATTCTAATTATTATTCCTGCTTAATTGCCTCAGGGACAAAGTAATTTCATAGGGAATGGAAAAAGAGAAGAAATATTTCATTTATATAACATTATGAATAGGTATGTCTATTACCTTCCTTGGAGTTCCAGGATCTTTTGAACAGTTGCATATAACTGAAGGTCAATATCAAAGAGGTTACAATACCCATAATCAAGATAGTTACCAAAAGCATAAAGGTACCTAAATCACTCTCAATATCCCATCCCTGCATAATATTATGGGAGAACTCACTATCAATTTGGTACATATAAACAGCCATAAATATGGTAAAAAGAATGGACGCAACTCCTCCGGTAAAAAGCCCAACTTGAAAGCCTTTTTCATACTGTACTTCATCAACGGACTTGCGATATTTACTAAGGGCCATATATATACCTACCGCAAAGACAATCCCGTTGAAAATACTGAGAACAGGATATTGATGAAGACCTGCCAACTTTAAAATTAAGAAATACACCGTCAACACAATTGCTATTCCTATTCCGTATGCCGAATAAACTTTATACATATTTTCTGGTTTTAAACCGAAAGTTACAAAAGTTGCTCCATACCCAAAACCCCTTAACTCAATTTTATGCACGCTTTTATAAAAATAGTAATAAATCTTTACATTATAAATGTAAGTTTTATACAGGAAATTCCCAATTTTACACCATATTTTAAACCTATATATGTTTATTTTATACTTCTTTAATCTCACGATATAAAATTTATAAGAATGCTAAAGAAATGAACCTCACTTGTATAAAAAAATAATTACCCGTTTTTTCATCGCCGATCGTGATTCCCCATTCCTAAAAACCCAATAATCTTTGTATTTTTGGACTTTAAAATTGAATTTCAATAACCTTGTAAATTTCTCAAATGAAAAAAACATTTCTTACCGCTTTTTTTGCCTTAGCCGTGTTCACTGGGGTCCAGGCACAACATGTGGATTTTGAAGAGTACAATCTGGACAACGGTCTACATGTTATTCTTCACCAGGACAGAACCTCTCCCGTAGTTATAACTTCGGTGATGTACCACGTAGGGGCCAAAAACGAGACTCCAGGCCGATCTGGATTTGCTCATTTTTTTGAACACCTTTTATTTGAGGGCACCGAAAACATTGGTCGTGGAAAATGGTTCGAAATTGTAACTTCAAATGGCGGAACAAACAATGCCAATACTACCGATGATAGAACTTATTACTACGAAGTTTTTCCATCCAACAGTCTTGAACTTGGCTTATGGATGGAAAGCGAACGGATGTTACATCCGGTAATCAACCAAATAGGAGTAGATACTCAAAATGAGGTAGTAAAAGAGGAAAAGAGATTACGAGTGGACAATCAACCTTACGGGAATTTACTAAAGGCAGTAAAACAAAACCTTTTTAAAAAACATCCATACAGATGGACAACCATTGGTGAAATGGAAGATCTTGATGCCGCTACTCTGGACGAGTTTAAGGCTTTTAATAAAAAATTCTATGTTCCCAATAATGCCGCTTTAATTGTTGCCGGCGATTTTGATAAGGACAAAGTAAAAAAAATGATACAGGATTATTTTGGCGATATCCCAAAAGGACCTGAAGTTGTACAGCCAAATATCAAAGAAGATCCTATTACTACGCAAATTGATGCCAAATATTACGATCCAAACATCCAGCTGCCTATGATAGTCCACGCATACCGAACTCCTTCTATGAAAGAACACGATGCGTATGTATTGGATATGATCTCTACCATCTTAAGCGACGGAAAAAGTTCTCGCTTGTACAAAAAGCTAGTGGACGAAAAGAAAATGGCTATGGAAGTAGCTGCAATAAACTTTAGCCAAGAGGATTATGGAAGCTATATTACTCTTGCTTTGCCTTTAAACAATACTCCGTTGGATACGTTGACAAGGGAAATTGATGAGGAAATTGTAAAGCTGCAGACGGACCTAATTTCGGAACGGGAATATGAAAAGCTTCAGAATATTTACAAAAATAATTTTGTTACGGCTAATGCCACAGTAGAAGGAATAGCAAATTCATTGGCCAACTATTATACTTTTTATGGCGATACAAATCTTATCAATAAAGAATTGGATATCTATAAAAATATCAGTCGTGAGGAAATTCGGGATGTTGCCAGAAAGTACCTGAACCCAAACCAGCGTTTGCGTTTGGAATATTTGCCAAAAACCGATCAATAATTAAAAAAGATGCATCTAAATATGAAAAAATATATATATCTATTTCTAGCGGGAATCTTGACTACCAGTATTGCCACGGCCCAAATAAACCGCAGCAAACAACCACTTCCCGGACCAGCTCCCACGGTTAATTTAACGCAGCCTTCCACTTTTACATTGGACAATGGGCTAACCGTAATGGTGGTAGAAAACCATAAATTACCTGCAGTCCGTGTTCAACTTCTTATTGATAACCCAATGCACGCCTCGCGGAATAAAGCGGGAGTAGAGGACCTGTTTGCTGCTATGATGGGAAATGGCACTGCCAGTATACCAAAAGACGCATTTAATGAAGAAGTGGATTATTTAGGAGCCACCATATCTTTCGGTTCCGAGAGTGCGTACGCGAGTTCCTTGTCCGAGTATTTTCCCAGAATACTAAGCTTGATGTCCGATGCGATAAAAAATCCATTGTTGACAGAAGAGGAATTCAATAAAGAAAAAAACAAATTGATCGAAGGACTTAAAAGCCAAGAGAAAAACGTGGCACAGGTTGCCAGAAGACTTTCCCAAGCATTGCTCTATGGCAAGGAATATCCAAAAGGTGAATTTACGACACAAGAAAAAGTAAAAGGGCTAACCTTACTGGATGTGAAGAATTATTATGACGATTATTTCAATCCAAAAAATGCTTATCTAGTTGTGGTAGGTGATGTTTCCCGCCCTGAAGTAGAAAAACTGGTAAGAGCAGATTTAGGCAATTGGAAATCCAAAGCTGTTCCTTCGGCAAAGTATGCAGATCCCAAAGATGCCCAGTACACACAAATCAATTTTATTGATATGCCCAATGCGGTTCAATCGGAAATTGCGGTTGAAAACCTAGTAAAATTGAAAATGAGCGATCCAGATTATTTTGCAGTACTTGTAGCCAACAGTATCCTTGGAGGAGGTTTTAACAGTCTGTTGAATCTCAACCTACGTGAGGCCCACGGATGGACTTATGGCGCGCGTTCAAGTACAGGTGCGGATAAGGATATTACCCGTTTCATCGCTTCTACCAGCGTTAGAAATGCGGTGACCGACAGTGCAGTAGTGGAAACTCTTAAGGAAATTCGCTTTATCCGGGACAATAAAGTAACCACGCAACAATTGGCCAACGCTAAAGCCAAGTTTACCGGCGATTTTGTTCTTGCTTTGGAACATCCTTCAACTATCGCAAATTATGCTCTGAAAATAAAAACACAGAATCTTTCTGATGATTTCTATCTAAATTATTTAAAGAAAATAAATGCCGTAACTGTGGACGATGTGCAACGAGTGGCCAAAAAATATTACAAACCGGACAATCTCCGCATCGTTATTGTTGGTAAAGGTTCGGAAGTATTGGACGGTCTTAAAAAACTGAAAGGCCCAAAAGGCAAGTCCATCCCGATCAGTTATTATGATATGTATGGCAATCCGGTAGCCGAACCTGACTACAATAAAGCCATAGATGCCGGTGTTACTGCGCAAACAGTTGTCGATAATTACATTAAGGCAATTGGAGGCCGAAAGGCTCTGGAATCGGTCCAGACGGTAAAATATATTGCCAGCGCAGAAATGCAAGGCATGCAATTGGGGGTTGAAATGAAAAATACCACGAAAAACCAATCCTCCTTAATCGTTTCTATGGGCGGGATGGAATTGAACAAGGTTATTTTTGATGGTGAAAAGGGATATATGATTGTTCAGGGACAACGTATTGAAAATGATGACAAACAGAATGCTGCTGCAAAAACTGATGCAGTTCCTTTCCCCGAATTAAACATGCAAGATGCAAAATTGAAGGGAATAGAACCGGTTGATGGAAAAGACGCCTATGTGATTGTTTACGATAATGGAAAACAAGTGTATTATGACAAAGAAAGCGGTTTGAAATTGAAGGTGGTAACCGAGCAGGAAATGATGGGACAGTCTGTTACATCAACCATGTCCTTTGAAGATTACAAAGTTGTGGATGGAATCAAATTTCCTTTCGTCATTACGCAAACAGCAGGACCTCAGGAAATACCTTTTAAGATAAGCGAGATTATCATTAATAAGGATGTTTCTGACGAAGATTTCAAATAAAAAAAAGAGATTTTCAATTATATAGAAAAGCCACTTTTGACCTTTCAAAAGTGGCTTTTCTTTTATTTTATGGAATGAACTGTGGTCAATTAGCATTACACCATTACTTCCATTTTATGGTTTCCATTAATCTCCGAATATCCTCCCTTAAATATACCACGGCCGGAAAAATAGAGTCAAAATTGGGTTTGGCCTCAAAATACAATGCGCCGTTAAGAAAATGGTTAATACTGTCCGTAACATAAAATTCGGCCTGGGTGGCGGCATTGCCATTTATCATATAAAACATTCCATATACCTTTTCCTCTGGATTTATAAAGGGCTGCTCGGGAATACTGTTTGCCTTAATAGTGTGGTCATATGCCAACTTCTGGGCATCCCTAAGTAAGGAATCGAGATTATTGTTTTTCACGTCACTATAGGTCATATATAAAGTGGCCTTCATATTGGGATAATTGATATTTATATCACACTTCTTCTTTTCCACCCACTTAGCATTTTCATTGATTTCAAAAGTAAATGGGCAATCTGTATCAAAGGCAATATATTCCGGCTTGGAATAATCCAAGCGCAATTGGGCATTGGGCTTTACGATTGTCTCTTCTTTACATGAAAAAAACATCAGCATGGCGCAAATGGAAAGGAAAAGGAAATTTTTATTCTTCAATGGTAAGTTTTATTTGCTTGATGCGTTTTCCTTCAAACGCTTCAATAGTAAATGCATAATTATGAAAGGAGATTATTTCATTCTGTTTTGGAAATCCTTTTGAAATTTCAAGTAGAAATCCAGCTATGGTTTCGGCTTCCCCTTTGGCTTCTTCAAAAAGCTCGGGCTCTTTGGGGACCACAACTTTATAGAAATCCTTTAAGGGAGTTTTTCCCTCAAAGACAAAAGTATTGTCATCGAGTTTAGAAAAAACCATATCCTCATCGTCGAATTCATCGCTGATTTCCCCTACAATCTCCTCAATGATATCTTCCATTGAAATCAAACCACTGGTTCCCCCATATTCGTCCACGACAATGGCTAAGTGCATTTTCATGGCTTTAAACTCATTCAACAAATCGTCCAATTTCTTATTCTCGGGCACATAATAGGGTTCACGCTGCAATGCCTGCCAATCCAAATTTTTTCGGTCTACATAGGGGACCAGATCCTTTACATAAAGGATTCCTGTTATATGATCTATATTATCTTTATAAATAGGAATTCTTGAATAGCCATGTTCGATTATTTGGGGCAGGATCTCCTTAAAAGATTGATTTTCGCTAAGGGCGAAAATATCCATTCGATTTTTCATAACCTGCTTGGTATCTGTATTCCCAAAAGTTACAATGCCCTGCAGGATTTTATGTTCTTCCTGAGTGGTGTCTGTGTTGGAAAGTTCCAGCGCCTGCGATAGATGATCAACACTTATATTTGATTTTTGTTTACCATAGCGGCGGTGCAAATAAACGGTTGCGGAGCGCATGGGTAAACTCAGTGGTGAGAGTAGAGTATCCAAAACTTTAATTGGATAGGCCATAAATATGGCGAAGGAGACATTGTTCCGATTTGCGTAAATCTTGGGCAATATCTCCCCAAATAAAAGGATAAGAAATGTTACTACACCCACTTCCAAAATAAACCGAAGATCAATTCCGAAGAAATTAGTGGAAACATTGGAGAAAAGAAAATCACTCAAGCTATCAAATAGCAGAACCACGGCAATATTTACAAAGTTGTTAGCCACAAGAATTGTCGCCAAAAGCTTTTTCGGGCTTTCGAGCAGTTCCTCAATAAGCGCCATTTTTTTGGCATAGGGTTTTTTTTCGCTTTCTTCAATGTCCGAGGACGTTAAAGAAAAGAAAGCTACCTCCGCACCGGAGATCAACGCTGAACATCCGAGCAGTACAAATAATAGAATAAAGCCAGTGATTTGGGAGAAATCCAAATTGTCCAAAAATTCCAAACCAGGAGGTTCCGTGTCCAAATTATGCCGATTGGTTAAACATTAAAAAGGAAGGTCCGTATTCTCATCCTGGGAATTTGGTCCTTGCCCTTGTACATAGCCTGAATCTGAGGCCTGTGATCTGGAAACAGGATTTGTTGAGCTTGTAGAGGAATTACTCTCTCCTTTGGAGCTAAGAAAATTAAAATCCAAACAATGGATTTCGGTGCTGTACCGTTCGAGACCATTCTCATCCTGCCATTTTCTGGTTTTTAATCTGCCTTCAATATAAACCAAATCTCCTTTTTTCAGATATTTTTCGCAGATTTCGGCTGCTTTGTTACGCACTATTATATTATGCCACTCGGTGTTTGTAACCCTTTCATTGGTGGTTTTATTAATATAGGTTTCATTTGTTGCCAAAGGAAAACGACCTAAGCAATTGCCACCCTCAAAATAATGCATTTTTACATCGTCGCCTGTATGGCCGATCAACATCACTTTATTCAACGTTCCGTTACTCATATTCCTCAGTCTTTATTATTATGCAAATATACTTTTTGAATCTCTAAATATACAGAAATTTAGCTTTTTATGGGAATTCATTTATTCAAGATTCTGGCACTAAACCATTCTTTCTGCTATATTACCCGCCCAATTAAATTAAAATCGAAGTAATTGAACGGAGTTGTATTACATTGAATAACTAACGAAAAATTCGGAAACAAAATTTTCAATTAATACAGGTACGGCATAATTTCCTATTTTGGAAACTGGAATAAAGCTAGGATGGTCATCCTTAACTTCCACAATCCAAAATTTGGCGTATAAGTGTTGGTGGGATAGTTTATGTATCACAGCCCGATCGTTATATAATGTCACCGATTCCATTACAAGTCCTTTTGTCAAATTCTGGAAATGTTCGGTTTTGCTCAATTCTTTTAACCCAATCTTTTTGGAACTTTCTATCAAGGGGAATTCATAAAGTTTTTCCCAGATGCCCTTTCCCAGACGTTTTTGAAGGAGCGTTTTTTCGTCTTTGGTTATTAAGACCAAATAATTGAAAAAACGTTTTTGAACAGGCTTTGCTTTCAACTTAACGGGCAGAGCGGATACCATATCATTTTTATAAGCAAAACATTCGGTTTTAAATAGGCAGGAAATACAATCGGGATTTTGGGGCGTACAGAATAAGGCGCCAAATTCCATAATAGCTTGATTGTAGGTTCCAGGGTTTTCTATGTCTATTAATTGCTGGGCCAGTTTTTTGAATTCCTTTTGCCCCATTGGGGAATTTATAGGAGTGGGAATTCCAAAAATCCGTGACAATACACGAAAAACATTTCCATCCACCACGGCCTCCGGAATTTTAAAACTTATACTGGCTATGGCACTTGCCGTATAATCCCCTACTCCTTTTAGCTCTAAAAGTTCTTTATAAGTATTGGGAAAATTCCCATTTCTGTGTTGAGCTATAAATTTGGCCGTTGCGTGCAAATTCCGTGCGCGGGAATAATAACCAAGTCCCTGCCATAATTTCAATACTTCGTCTTCAGGGGCGTCGGCCAGTTTTTTTATATTGGGATAGGTCTCTATAAACTTTAAATAATAAGGAAGACCTTGGGCAACTCGGGTTTGTTGAAGCAATATTTCGGAAAGCCAAATACAGTATGGGTCTTGGGTAGAACGCCAAGGCAGTTCCCGTTTATTCCGCAAGTACCAAGCAATGAGATTCTTGGCAAAAACGACGTTGAATTTAGTCATGCTGCGAAAGTAATCCATATCCCTTTTAATTTTAAAGGATTATGCTTGGATTTATTGATTTTAAAATCCTTATATTTGCCGTCTCTTAAAAACCCTATTTAAAAGATACTAATTAAAACTTATAAGTAATGACGAAAGCAGATATCGTAGCTAAAATATCAGAGAAGCTCGGAATGGAAAAAAATGAGGTGCAGGCTACCATTGAAACCTTTATGGATGAAGTGAAGAATTCCCTTGAAGGCGGAGACAATGTTTATCTACGTGGATTCGGCAGTTTTATCATCAAGACAAGAGCCGAAAAAACTGGAAGGAATATTTCCAAAAACACTACTATTAAGATTCCTGCACACAATATCCCAGCTTTTAAGCCTGCGAAAGTTTTCGTTGAAGGTGTTAAAACCAACGTGGACGTAAAATAATATTAACCCAGTTCTGTTCTAGAGGTAGCCAAGGTTATCCACGGAATGAAACCCTAATAACAACTTCAGTATGCCAAGTGGTAAAAAAAGAAAAAGACATAAGGTAGCGACTCACAAGCGCAAGAAACGACGTCGCGCTAACCGCCATAAGAAAAAGTAGTTTTCCAACTACTTTTTCTTTTTTAAAATTGTTCCGATCCCGAATTGCTTTCGGAATTTTGCAAAATTCGTTCTTTGACAATGTAATTGTAGTGTACAAGTTTGTCCATATACAATTGCGCCGGGTCTTTTAAAATAAGACCTGTTAAAAAATAATATTGTTTAATTAAAAATTAATGTAACGTGAACTACGAATTATTTATTAGGTCTGGTTCAGATGCAGTTGATTTTGCCCTATTAAAAGATGGAAGACTAATAGAATTGCACAAAGAAGAAGAGGACAATAATTTTACGGTTGGCGACATATTTTTGGCCAAGATCCGTAAAACGGTTCCAGGTTTGAACGCCGCCTTCGTAAACGTTGGGTATGAAAAAGATGGTTTTTTACACTATCACGATCTTGGTCCCAAAGTGCTTTCTCTATTAAAATTCATTAAAGGTGTAACCACCGGAAAAATCAAGGATTATTCCTTAAAAGATTTTCCGTTCGAAAAGGAGATTGACAAAAACGGCAACCTAAACGATGCCTTAAAAACCAATCAGTCCATTTTAGTGCAGATAGTAAAAGAACCTATTTCTACCAAAGGACCCCGCCTTAGCTCCGAGCTGTCAATAGCTGGGAGATATATTGTGTTGGTACCCTTTTCCGACCGGGTTTCGGTTTCCCAAAAAATAGAATCCAATGAAGAAAAAGATAGGCTTAAGCGCTTGATAACAAGCATTAAACCTAAAGGATTTGGTGTGATAATTCGCACCGTAGCCGAGGGCAAAAAAGTTGCAGAACTGGACAAAGACTTAGAGAATCTTATGGAACGCTGGACAGCGATGTGTAAGAAACTACAAGGGGCGCACCACCCATCAAAGGTGCTAAGCGAGCTAAACAGGGGAGCCTCTATCATCCGTGATATGTTCAACGATTCTTTCTCCGCAATTCATATTGACGATGAGACCCTTTACTTGCAAATAAAAGATTATGTGCAGGAGATTGCACCCAAAAAAGACAACATCGTAAAGTTTTACGATTCCAACGTTCCCATGTTCGAGAAATTCGGCATTGAACGGCAGATAAAAACGTCATTTGGCAAAACAGTGTCGGGCAGTAAAGGAGCCTACTTGGTAATCGAACATACCGAAGCTATGCACGTAATAGACGTGAACAGCGGCAACCGAAGCAATAAGGCAAAAACCCAAGAAGGAACGGCTCTTGAAGTAAACATGATAGCCGCCACCGAAGTGGCCCGACAGCTAAGACTGCGTGATATGGGAGGCATTATTGTAGTGGATTTTATCGATCTTGCCAGTGCTGCCCACCGAAAAGACCTCTACAATCATCTTCGTGAAGAAATGAAGGATGATAGAGCCAAGCATAAAATATTACCACCCAGTAAATTTGGATTGATCCAAATTACAAGACAACGGGTACGGCCCGAGATGAATATAAAAACCCGGGAAGAAGATCCAAATCAAGGCAATGATGGGGAAATAGAAGCTCCCATAATTGTTGTAAACCGAATTAATGAAGAGGTAAAACGGCTTTTCAAAAAAGACTATAAAAAAATTACGTTGAACACGCATCCCTTTATAGCCGCATTTTTGACCAAAGGATTCCCAAGTGTACGGACCAAATGGTTTTTGGAACACAAAAAATGGGTAAAAATCCAGCCTCGCGATGCCTATACATATCTTGAATATCACTTTCACGACAAAGACGGGGAATTGATAAAATAATAATTGCAACCCCTTTTGAAGTTTAACTTTAAAAGGGGTTTTTTTTGTCCTACCACCAACCCTCCAAAGTAAATGTGGGGCAGGCTTTCCCTGAGAGAGGGGAGTGTTTTTAAAGTACATTTAGACCTGAAAGTTCTCAAAAACCTGTGTGGTTTTTTTTACAAGAACTGAAATCCTCTATCTTCACATAAATATTTTTTCTCAGATTGAACACCTACAAAACATATACAGTAGAAGAAGCTACTAAGCGAATGGAACGCTATTGCGCATACCAAGAGCGCTGCCATAAGGAAGTTCATCAAAAACTTTTCGAAATGCGAATGATTCCGGAAGCTGTGGATCATATTATAAATCATCTTCTCCAACATAACTTTTTAAACGAGACCCGTTTTGCCCAAGCATTTGCCAGAGGAAAATTCAGAACCAAGAAATGGGGGAAACAGCGGATAGTGCAGGAATTAAAACTTCGGGAAATCTCAAAATTCAATATTCTAATTGCATTAAAGGAAATACCAGATATTGAATATTATAAAACGTTTGATGCCTTGGCTGAAAAGCGGATGCAGCAATTGTCTTCAGAAACCAATCTGCAAAAGAAGAGAAAGAAATTGGCAGACTATTTATTTTACCGAGGTTGGGAAAGTGAATTGGTTTATGGTAAAGTCAATGAGCTTCCGAAATAATAGAAATAAATATTTTGTTTTCTCCATCAAATTATAAGGATACTTTTTAACCCTATATAGCGTAATAAAAAAATTTGTAATATTCCGTGTTTTTATATATCAGTGAAAATAATTATTAAATAGTTGACTATCCGCTAATAAAAAACTAGATATATATTAATTTAGCAAAAATTTCTTAATTTAGTAAAAGGAGACAGAAAGTCTGTTTTAGTAACGAAAAAAAAGATAGGTCCTCTTTTCTGCCAAGCTTGGATAAGGGGTGGAAAGGAAATGGATGAAATTATAGTTATCTATAGAAGATAAACAGAAAATCAATGAATTTAAATCTTCTAAGGTAGCCTATAGCAATCGTGGCAATAAGACATAAATATTCAATTAAATACAGAAGGACACGCCTAAATTCACCGAAACCTGATTGTGAAGTTTCTCCGCCTTGGTAAGATCATCTGTGTTGTATTTGGAAATAGGAACATTCAATTCCGTGAAAACCCCGAAACCTTGTGAAAAGAAGTAGCGAGCTCCCAAATGTCCTCCAAAGTTTTTTAGGCTCACATAAAGACCGGGATATACGTCGAAATTGTCATCTACATTGATAACATTCCCCAGATTGGCATTGAACCTTGCCTTAAGGTCAAAACGGTCTTTAAATTCTGCGAAGGGTACTTCCTTTCCTTCAGCGTTACGCACTTTATCTATTCCCAACAAATAGGCAGAGGCAATTCCCACAGAAATATTTTCGCCTAGTCCATAATCCAAACTTCCCATTATACCGGTACCATTATTCTGGAAATTCGCGCCAATTTGGAATTTAAGGTCTCCCTGGCCATGATATGCCTGGGCGAAAGTGAATTGGAAAAGTAAAATTGAAATACAAGTGAGGAAGATTTTCATTTCAAAATAATTTTAGGGAAAGATATTGAATTATTCCGTCTTAAAAATTGCCCTATTTGTGCGAAGAATGGCTTGATCGTTTTTCCAATCAATCCACTTTTGACCTTTCCATTTTCGCATCAATTGATCAAAATAGCGCATTATGACAATATTGTAAACAGCCGATGCCAAGTTTCTAGGATTTCTGGCAATTGCTCGTAAGCTCATGGAAAATCCTGGGGTAATATATTTCATATAGTGCCAATATCCTTCGGGCATATAGAGCATATTACCGTGTTCCAGATGGGTAATATATCCCTCGGCTTTTTTTAATGCAGGCCATTTATCGTATTCGGGATTGCTAAAATCGATATCCTCACGGGTTATTAGTGAATGTGGAATCTTGTAGAGATATTTATTCTGGTTTTGGTCAAAAAGAATGACCTCTTTTTTCCCCTGAAAATGGAAATGAAAGATGTTTGCGAGATCGATATCATAGTGCATAAAAGTATAGGAATCCTCTCCCCCAAAAAACAACATAGGCAGACCTTTCATCAACCTTAATCCAACATCGGGATAGGAAAAATCATTTTGCAAGGCAGGTACTTCCTTTAAAATATTCCAAAGAAAGATTCGATATTTGGTAGGTTCCTTTTTTAAGAGCGCTACATACTCAGCCATCTTCATCTGGGCGTGTGGCTCGTTAAACCCATCCTTATGGCTAACTGGCCTGTTATCGTAAAGCGGAACCAATTTGTCTCCCGCGACCTTGGCCATATAATCTAAATTCCATTTGGAATAGGCAGGCCACTCATCGATAAAATGCTCAACCACAACCGGTTTTTGAGCTGCAAAGTAATTCTTGAGGAAATCTTCTTTCGTAATACTTTTTACCCTCTCTATTTCCTGAAGTTGCATAAATATTCGTGTTTCTACAAATTTACAAACCTTGAGAATGTTAAAGGGTTCCTTAATACAATATTAAGGGTTTTTATCCATCCACTTGGAATCATGTGGAACAGTGGCATCAAATAAATCGATATTGAGTTTTTGAGCCAGTTGTTTGCCAATAAATAGCGCCTCTTCAGGATCGCCATAGCTAAAAATATTAAAATGTCTGTTTCTATTATACCACAGATTCACTTCAAAATTATTAATTCCATTTTTAAAAACCGAAATATATTCCAGATTATAAAAATTTCTCCAGCGACCTATCTTCACTGGACCAACACAAAATAGGATTTTATACCTCTTCGCCTGAAAATCAAAGTGATAATCTCTAACTAAAGAAAATCCAATTCCACCCGAAAAAAGGATGCCTGCGAATTTTAAAAAGGAAAGAGACCTTGCTAGATCTTCCTCAGGGCCAAAAATATCAAAATCCATTAGAAAATAATATAGACATCCAACCATCCCTGTGTAGAAAAAGGCAGCAATTAAACGCATCCACCAAGGGCGCTCCCCTTCGGAAATAACAATCTCTTTATTGTCCACTAATCATTAATTGCCTTAAAAATAAAAAATGAATTTTGGTAAAGTACATTGGATTTCAAAATAAAGGATTTTTATATCTCTGAACAAGCATGAGATGAGATTTTGAGGTTTTACACCTTTTCTGTAATAAATTTTTGGAATTATCAATCAATTTTAAGAACTCCCAAATTATCGTTTATCAATATTTATATATAAATTTGTTATTGATAAACAATAATATCAGTTATGATACGTATGTTGAAATTTTTCATCGATTCTTTATTTATGCTTCTCTGTCTGGGGATTGTTGGTTTTTTCTTAATTCTGCCATTTGGTGTTTTCACTACCAAGGTTGCAAATGTCAGATTTCAGGGATTGGAAGGTTATTGGAGTTTGCCCTTTTTATATTGGATTGGAATAGGGTTTAGCATTGCCACCTACATTCTTTTTTTGATTGGGATAAATTATTTGCGCAAAACCGCCAACCGATTTATTTCCGATTCCTTTTATAGCACAAAAACTTCCAAAGATTTACGGCTTAGTGGGATTTTTTTGGTTCTATCAGCCTTCCTTTTAGCGGTGACTTATTCGATGTTTTGGCTTATGAATGTTTCAAGTGGCTCCATAAAGTTTATTCTGGGAACCGATATTATGATTCCTCTTTTTCTGTCCATTGTGGGATTTTTCTTTATACTTCAAAGCAAAGTACTGGATCAAGCGAGACTTTTTAAAGAGGACAGTAATCTAACTATTTAAGGATGGGCATAATCATAGTGCTGGATGATTTGCTTCAGGAAAGAGGAATGACCGGCAAGGAATTAGCTGAAATAATAGGTATCACGGAAGCAAACCTCTCAGTTTTAAGAAGCGGGAAAGCACGTGCTGTGCGGTTTTCAACTTTAGCGGCTATCTGCGACGCGCTGAATTGTCAGCCAGGGGATATACTAAAATTCTCCACTTAATGAAAAAAAAGAGGATCAATCTCCTAAATGAATTTAATATAATTCACTGCGAGTGTTTGAAGGCAGAATAGGAATCAAAAACAATTGTTGTGTGTGAATTATATAGAATGCTGATTTTTGTTTTTTTAAAACCAAAACTTGAACAATTATCTAGACCTTCTGAACATCCTTCCTGAATTTTTAATCCACCACTTGCTCTGGTAAATTGATAGCCCACGGTTTCCATAGAGAATTGACCATCCAGGACTTTCCGCTACGGGGAAATACAGTTTATCTCCACGTAAAACGCCGAAGATGGCTGGACAAGGCTACGGGGGAAGATGTGCAGAGAGACTGGAGCCTAGTAGCCCAGGGAATACGGATGACCGCCGAGTTCACTGCTTTTTTAAAAGAAATTGGTCGATACTAAGCATCAGATTGCCATACCCTAGGTGTATTTCTATGGAGTGAACGGCAAGAAGTTACATCGTTAGTATAAAGACTGCCTAATCAATTTTAAGAATTCAACCCTTTCGATTAATACAAATCACCTTGTAAAATCAGAAATATGGAGTGGTTATCACAAAATATGATAAAGGACATGGCGAGCACTAGGTTCACCCGTATATACTC
>Ga0208014_1000055_pt1 | contig 82043 bp, 71 predicted proteins | sample 25_taG_FD_184099 | JGI IMG/M metagenome (GOLD analysis project Ga0208014, IMG submission 184099) | Marine viral communities from Cariaco Basin, Caribbean Sea - 25_WHOI_OMZ (SPAdes) (version 2) | ecosystem: Environmental > Aquatic > Marine > Oceanic | place: Caribbean Sea: Cariaco Basin...
TCTGGGTCATCCCTTTATAAAGACGTCCGTCCTTGCCGCTTTTAAGAATATACACGTAAAACATAGGCATAAAAAAAGGTCTTAAAAAGACCTTTTTGTAGTGACCGCGGAGGGATTCAAACCCCCAACCCTCAGAGCCGAAATCTGATGCGCTATTCAGTTGCGCCACGCGGCCATTAATTTATATTCAAAATCTTATTATCAAAAAAAATCAAAATCGACCCGAAACCTGCCGCCCGGCAGGCAGGTCTGATGCGCTATTCAGTTGCGCCACGCGGCCATTAATTTATATTCAAAATCGTATTATCAAAAAAATCAAAATCGAGCCGAAACCTGCCGCCCGGCAGGCAGGTCTGATGCGCTATTCAGTTGCGCCTCGCGGCCGTTTATTTAGTGTTCAGTGGTCAGTATTTGGGAACCAGCAATCACCACTCCTCAACTTAATCCCACGGCGCAAAAATATTTCTTTTTCCCACCATACAAACCAATTCATCAAAAACTTATTAACTATTTGTCAAAAACCTACTTATGAAAGCCTTGACTTAACAGCGGTGGAAATAGTCTTGCCATCTGCGCGCCCGGCCAATTCGGCATTAACGGCGGCCATTACCTTGCCCATATCCGCCATTGAGGTGGCGCCCGTCGCCGTTATAACCCTCGCTACCACAGCATCAACTTCCTCTGGGCTCATTTGTTTAGGAAGAAACTGCTCAATCACTGCCGCCTGAGCCAATTCGGGTTCTGCAAGGTCGGTGCGACCTTGTTGCATAAAAATGGCGGCACTGTCTTTTCGCTGCTTTACCTGCTTTTGCAACAATTTTATTTCTTCTGTCTCGTCAAGACCGGTTTTGCTTCCCGTTTCCGTCTGTGCCAATAGAATTGCGGCTTTAACAGAACGCAACGCCTCTAACGCCTGACTATCCTTGGTCTTCATGGCAACTTTCATTGCCTCCATCACTTTATCCTGTAAGCTCATACTGTCATATTTTTGAAAGGGCAAATATACTTATTAAGGATGGAAAAGGAAAAGTGGCTAATAGATTTTAAACTAGTAGTATCCGGCCAAGATGTGAGACCGCTTCGCTAAATAACGTAAGTCCTTCACTCGAGCCCGCCCGAGATCGCGAACTTTATCCAAATTGAAGTGTTCATATTCGATTTTTACATTTAAAAATTGATGGATTCTTAAATAACTGATCAATGGTTTTTAGGAAAGTATTTAAATGACGGGAATTTGGCTAAAGCCGATTGCCGTTTCCGTTATTTCCCCGAGCTAAAGCTCGGGGTTATTAAAAAATAGTCGTGTATAACCACGGTGCTTAGCCCGGTGGTAACATGCCCGGGTGGCGAATATGTGGAACAAATAAAAACCCTAAATGGAAATTTCACAATAACGGAAATATCATTCCTTAATTACTCTAAATACTTTTTGCTTGCCGTCAATTGTTACCTGCAGCAAATATACAGATGATGTAAGATTGGCGCAATTTACCTTTACCTCCGAACCGACGGGTCCGTAAATAAGAACACTCTGTCCGAGAATATTAAAGATTTGCACATTTTCAATCTTCAAATTGGATTGAAAGTACAAGAAATCAATTATGGGATTGGGATAAAAAGAAAAATCGAGAAATTCGAAGTCCCCAACCGATATCGTACCGGTGGTGAAACTTATCGGTCCGGTCCAATCGCTCATTTCATCGGCATTACAGACCGAACGAACATACACTTCATAATTCACGCCGGGCAGAAGATCAGTGAGGGTAACCATATTTATCCCCGTAGAGATTGTGTTTGAACTCGTGTTTGGGTCAAACCCTTCCAGATCGAACGAAACTTCCCATTGCAGCTCATTTCCTCCAGCATCCCAAAAAACATCGGCAGTTTGCGGTGTAATATTGGAAACGGAAATATTTGTGGGAGCTTCGCAAACGTCCACAATAATATCGGTCACAAAATTAACCGGGCCTGCCCACGAACTATGCTCGCCAAATTCACAAACGGAGCGGACGTAAACGTCATAACCAGTACCCGGAAGTAAATTGGAAAGTGTTGCCGAAGTGGCCGTGGAGTTCATAACATTTCCAGCTGTGATGGGATCAAATCCTGCCAACCCGTAGGAAATTTCCCATTGGACTTCCTCCCCACCGGCAGTCCAAGAAACATCCGCAGAAGTTTCGTCAATATTCGAAACCACAAGATCACTTGGATTTATGCATTCCATGGGAATATGGCTCCACCAAACTTTAATTTTCCCACTGCAATTTGTCTTTGTATTGGTGCCATTAAAAATAATATCCAATTGGCCATCGTTATTTATATCCACTAAAATAGTTGCGGCATACCTATAACCGGGATTAAATGCCCTAGACTGGGTCATATGCCCTGTACCATCGTTCACATACATACGGGCACGCGGAACGCCATCTTCTTCACCAACAAAAAATCCGTCGATAACTCCATCATTGTTCATATCGCCAAAAATCACTTCTCCAATGGACGCTCCCGGTCCAAAATACTCAAACTGGGAAAAAGTGCCGTCCTGATTGTTGAGATAGGAACCTAAAATATTGTTCGTGGCGGCAGTCCCCATAAGAGCTAAGTCCTTAAAACCATCACCGTTAATATCAGCTACGCTAATGGACGCATTATCGAGAAGTGGAAAAGTATTTGGCAGTTCCGAAAAAGCAAAATTGCCATTGTTTTTATACATTTTGGAAGTGGATTGAGTCCCGTTATTACCAATGAGGATTACATCATTGGCGCCATCATTGTCCACATCCAAAATTGCCACAGCGGCATTCATTACCGGCTGTAAAAGAGTGGCCATCTCCGTAAATACACCATTATCATTGCGATAAACAATGGTTCTGGCATTATTGTTTGCATCCATTCCCGTTGCAATCATATCATTATCCCCATCTCCATCCAGGTCACCAAAACTTGCACCTGTAAACTGAAGCCCCGTAAGAACTTGATGAGGTCCCGCGCCAAAACCGCCATTTCCATCCCCAAGATAAATGGCGGCGAACAGCTCCCCATTATCTTTAAGTCCAGACATATAGGCATCCAGATTTCCATCTCCATTAAGGTCAAGAAGAGCTACAAAACTGGACCCTAAATTTGGAAAAGGCGTGCCGGTGGCAGTGAAGCCACCATTCCCGTCTCCTAACATAAGCTCGGTATGTGAAGTGTACACCGTAGGTGCACCAGGAACATTACTAAAGGTAAAGCCAGCAGAAAGAATGTCCTCATTACCATCATTGTTAACATCGCCATGAGCAATCGAACCGGCAAAGGTTCCTGTTAAGCCATGAAAAGTGTTTTCCACTAGTGGAATGTTCTGAGCAATAGTGGCCAAAGGCAGCAGCATTGCAAAAAATAATGATTTTTTCATTTTAATTGAAGGTTCGTTTTTGGGGAGAGGTTAAATGGGTTTCGCCTGGGAAAAACATTTACTGAGTTAAATTTGACTTCCCAAATCTATAACATTTTCACATATTCCTAAGAAAATCATAATAAACCGAACCATTTGTGTTAATAAAATACCCTTTCAGGGTATAAATGAAGAATATAAATGGAAAATTATTAGTCGTGCCCGACTAAGATGTTAGCTATCGGGACTGAAAAACCTAATATATAAGACTGGCTCCTATAAAATGATAATTAAGCTTAATAGATTAGGAATGCCTTTTTACCCATTAAATTTCGATGGTAAACTAAAGAAAAAGCTGTTAATCAATAAAAAGATTCTAAAAAGCCATTACTATTGACTCAAACAGAATTTTATAACGTTTTAGCCGGACACTGTTTAAAAATAATAAAGGATGGGCTCATTTTATTCAAAAACTTCGTTTTAATCCTAAGCTAAAACGTACAAAGATAGTTCGAGGGAACAATATTTAACCAAAAAATGGCCGCTCCAAAAGTATGGAACGGCCATTTTGCTTCAAATGATATAGTTTCAATTAATCTACATTGTCGTGTAGGAACGAATTGTTGCGTCGCAATTCAATACCATCATCCTCGGTGTTAACGGAAGTACGGGAAATATTGGTTTCGTGTTTGGTGTCGTTCAATTCAATTCCCATCCTTTTGTAGGCAGGTTGCTTTTCAATTTCATCAATTTTGGAGGGACTGTTTTTGAATTTATAGTTAAATTCCTTCATTTTTCGTTTCCTTTCCTCAGTGCGCTCCTGCAATAACTTCGAGATTGGTGAATTGATTGGGTCATCATCCACAGGTCTTGCCTCCCGTTGTGGCGCTTGGACGGTTCTTTTTTCAAAAACTACCTCTTCGTCTATAACCTGGTTTTTGGGAGCGGGCTTTGCCGAATTCATCATGTTTTCTACTTCCTTGTAATCATCAAGGCTGTACCTCTTTACACCCTCGTTGGAAACCTCGGTAATAGGAATGATTTCCACATGTTCATGCACGTCCATCTCATTGGCAGGGTGATAAGCGGTTTCCTTCCTATTTTCCATTTCAGAAGATTTTTTCACACTGTGGATTATCGGAAGATCGAACATCAGCATAGGGTTTTGCGTTTCCTTTGGTGCACTTTCCCTATTGGGTTTTATCTCCTCCTCTTGTTTTTTGGGCGCCTCAAGAATGATAAATTCGTTTACGTTCACTTTATTTATCTCCAACTGATCAAACTCCTCGATCTCTTCGGCTCTTATTTCCTCGAAACTCACATTGATATTCTTTAAAAATTGTGAAGTTTCTATATAGCCTTCAAAAGGAATTGTTCTTGGTTCATCCACAACATCAAACAAGGTATGCCGAATCACAGGGGCTTGGTGCTTTGGTTGTTCCACAGGTTTTTCTGGCAGCCGCACTGTTCCACCAGTTGATTTTGGCGTTAAGCTTTGCTCTGCTCTTTGGTCATCCTCAAGGGTGTGGATAATCTTTTTTGATTCGGTATTAACTATTTCATTTTGTTGTTCCACATCAAAACCGGTGGCAATTACGGTAATGGAGATAGACCCTTCCAGGCTCTCGTCCTCACCAACCCCCATAATAATATTGGCACTGTGACCTGCCTCATCTTGAATGTGGTCACTGATTTCACCAATTTCGTCTATGGTAATTTCATCGGAACCAGAAACTATCAGCAACAATACATTCTTTGCCCCACGAATTTTATTGTCATTCAATAATGGAGAATCCAATGCTTTCCCGATCGCTTCTTTTGCTCTGTTGGCACCCGAGGCGGTAGAACTTCCCATTATTGCCGTACCACTATCCGCAAGTACGGTCTTGGCATCCCGAAGGTCAATGTTTTGTGTATAGTGATGGGTAATGACCTCGGCTATACCACGAGCAGCAGTGGCCAAAACCTCGTCAGCCTTGGAGAATCCCGCTTTAAAGCCCAGATTTCCATAGACATCACGTAATTTATTGTTGTTGATGATTACCAAGGAATCCACATTGGCGCGCAACTTATCCACTCCAATCAAAGCTTGTTCATTCCGGGTTTTCCCTTCAAAAAGAAACGGTATGGTAACAATTCCCACAGTAAGGATATCCATATCCTTGGCCATTTTGGCGATAATAGGGGCAGCACCCGTACCCGTTCCACCACCCATTCCCGCGGTAATGAATATCATCTTTGTATTTGTGGTGAGCATATTCCGGATTTCCTCAATACTCTCCATGGCCGACTGTTCTCCTACTTTTGGGTTTGCCCCAGCTCCCATACCTTCGGTCAAGGAAACTCCCAGTTGGATTTTCTTTGGTACAGGGCTATTTTCCAGCGCCTGCGAATCTGTATTACAGATTACAAAATCCACACCTTTTATGCCCTGTTTGAACATATGGTTGATAGCGTTGCTTCCTCCTCCACCTACGCCTATCACCTTGATCACGTTTGACTGGTTCTTGGGCAGATCGAATGAAATGTTGTCAAATTCTGTTGTGCTGCTCATAACTTTGTTTTTTTATTCCTTTTAAAATGCAATCTTTTTCTTTTTCCTTTTCAATATAACGTGTTGCCACAACCCTATTCGGCATTATCAAGAAACTCCTTGAATTTTTCTGCCCACTTGTCAAAAAACCTTCTTCTTCCTTTCCCCTCCTTTTCCTGTTCTACTTCTTCCACATCCTCCTTTTTAGGCTCTGGTTCCACCATCTCTTCCTTAATTGATTCCTGTTCTTTTTCCTCCTCGGTGGGCACGTGTGGGAACCGCTTCATCAAGGACGATCTTCCCTTGCTTTCCAAACTGTTCAATACCAATCCAACGGCGGTTGCATACATCGGGCTGGTGGTTTCTTCATTACTGTCACCGGCAAGATGTTCATTAGGGTAACCAATTCGGGTATCCATACCTGTAATGTATTCCACCAGTTGTTTGATATGCATCAATTGCGCACCACCACCAGTTAAAACAATCCCGGCAATCAATTTCTTCTTTTGCTCTTCGTGCCCGTAATTTTTGATTTCCATATACGCCTGTTCGATAATCTCGATCACACGGGCATGAATTATTTTTGAAAGATTTTTTAAACTAATTTCCTTAGGCTCTCTGCCACGAAGGCCTGGGATGGAAACAATCTCGTTGTCCTTGTTCTCTCCAGGCCAAGCACTTCCGAACTTTATTTTCAGTAGTTCCGCCTGTTTTTCAATAATGGAACAGCCTTCTTTGATATCCTCGGTTATTACATTGCCTCCAAATGGAATAACGGCGGTATGCCTGATTATTCCATCCTTGAAAATAGCCAGATCGGTTGTTCCTCCTCCAATATCGATCAGGGCCACCCCAGCTTCTTTCTCTTCCTGGCTCAACACTGCTTTAGCCGAGGCCAAAGGTTCCAAGGTAATTCCTGCCAATTCCAGGCCAGCGCTTTTAATACATCTGCCCACATTTCTGATGGAAGCAATTTGCCCGACCACAAGATGAAAATTGGCTTCCAATCGCGTACCGTACATCCCAATGGGTTCCTTTATTTCGCCTTGCCCATCCACCTTGAAATCTTGGGGCAAAACATGCAAAATCTCCTCGCCGGGCAACATCACGAGTTTGTGTACCTGGTCACAAAGCCTGTCAATATCTTCTTCTTTTATTACTTCCTCGGCATCAGGACGGGTAATGTAATCCCGATGCTGAAGGCTTCTGATGTGCTGCCCGGCAATACCTACCACCACCTCCTTGATTTTTCTGCCCGAGGCCGCTTCGGCATCCTGTACCGCTTGCTGGATGGATTGTATCGTTTGGGTGATGTTATTTACCACCCCACGGTGAACACCAAGGCTCTTGGCTTTTCCAATTCCCAAAACCTCCATTTTTCCATAATCGTTCTTTCTGCCGATCATGGCCACAATTTTGGATGTTCCTATGTCCAATCCTACCGCAATGTTATCGTTTTCCATAGCCTTCCTTTTTTGTTGCTATTACCTGGTTTTCAAATTTCAGGTTAATCTTATCGTACCCAAACAAGGTACTGTCCTGTTTTGTTTTTTTATAAAATGCTTTGAAATTCTGGAATTTCCTGTCGATATGGGTGGGCGGTCCGAAAAGTATTTTGATATCACTTTTTCGCAATTCCATTTCAACTTCCCCACTGCTACTTTTGTTCAACCCCACGACCATGGATTGCATAAATTCATCCTCCCTGATTTTTAATAGGAGAGGTGCCAGCTGATCACCATCACTTTCCGTAATTCCTGTAACAATGGGCACTCGCGCAGAATAAACTTGAGACAAGGGCATCTTTTTCCCTTCAGCATCCAAATAATAATCTGGCCCTGAACGTTGTGTAGCAACCCGTCCAATTGGATCGCGCTGGACTATCTTCGCTCCCAAAACCCCATCTATGGTAACATATACCTCAGCCTCTCTTATCATAGGGTTTTCCCGCAATCTTTTTTCCATTTCCTTCAAAACTAAGCCTTCTTTCCCTATACCGGTGAGCTCCACCTCTTTTTGTATCAACAATTTATTAACTGTTTTGTGGGTAATAAATGGCTCATTTCCGTCCACAAATTCTATTTCCACTTTGGTCAATTTGCGCCTCTCGTTCCGTTTTTTCCCAAAACTGAAAAGAAACACCAAAACTCCCAAAAGCAAAACAAATTTCAATATCTCAATTCCCCTCTTCATCGCTCAATCTTTTAGTTATTTCCTTGACTTCGGCACCGATATCTCCGGCTCCAACCAACAACTTTATTCGGCATTTGGATTCCAATAAAACCCCTGGCAAGGCGGATTTGAATACCAACCTCTTTTTATCAGCAGTTATTTGATTTAGCAACCATTGAGACGTAATACCTTCAATAGGCTCCTCCCGCGCTGGGTAGATGTCCAAAAGGACCACTTCATCAAATTGCGATAGGCTTTTTGCAAACCCCATTCCAAAGTCCTGGGTCCTACTGTATAAATGCGGCTGAAAAACAATCTGTTTGTGATCATCGGGATACATTTCATCCACCGCTTGGAACAAGGCATCTATTTCTGTGGGATGATGGGCATAATCATCAATCAACACCAAATCATCTGTTCGTATTTTATACGAAAATCGCCTTTTGACTCCCGAAAAACTTTCGAGTCCTTTTTTAAGGCCTTCGATGGGAGCGCCAGCCCGTATTGCCATTCCCATTGCCATCACCGCGTTGGTCAAATTATGTCGGCCGGGCAAGTAAAAAATCAAATCCCTAATTATGGCGACAGGAGTTTTTAAGTCAAATAAATAGCCGCCGTTTTCAATTCTCACGTTTTGTGCAGCATAATTGGATCCATCTTCGATACCAACGGTCATTCCCGTTAAGGGCAACCTATTTTTTAGGAAGATATTTTCTTCGTCAGAAACCATATCGGCAAATATCCTAAACGCGTTTTCCACTTCCGATGCATCGCCATAAATATCCAAATGGTCTGCGTCCATTGAGGTAACGCAAGCAATATCGGGTCTTAACTGCAAGAAGGAGCGGTCAAATTCATCTGCCTCCACCACCGTTATCTCATTGCCTCGATAAATAAAATTGGAATTGTAGTTTTCCGCAATACCTCCCAAAAAGGCAGTCACAGGCATATTACAATAGGCCATTAAATGTCCTAATATTGCAGAAGTAGTTGTTTTTCCGTGGGTTCCGGCAACTGCAAGACAAAGGCTATTTTTAGAGATGGCGCCCAACAATTCCGCCCGCTTTACTTTTTGATAACCTTCGGCAGAGAAATAATTAAGAATCCTATTGGAGCTGGGAACGGCCGGGGTATAAACCACCAACACATTTTTATTCAAATGAAAATCTTCTGGTAATCCCTCAACGGAATCATCAAATACGATTGGAATTTCTTCGGCTATAAGCTCGCTGGTCAACTCGGTAGGTGTTCTATCATACCCATATACATTTTTTCCCTGCATCTTGAAGTAACGGGCGAGCGCACTCATTCCAATGCCGCCAATTCCGACGAAGTATAAGGTGTGTATGTTTTCCAGGTTGACCACAGGTTTATGTTTCTTGTTTTTTTCTTTAATTTATTTCGACTGGATATTATTTCAATATTTTATTAATCTCTTCCACAATATCCTTTGTGGCATTGGGCTTAGCCAACTTTAGGATGTTTGTGGAAAGTGTATTTTGCCTTTCATCGGAAGCAATTAATTGGGAGAAAAGATTTTCAAAACTGCTATCCAAATCCTTTTCCCTGATTAAAATTGCTGCATCTTTTTCTGATATCGCCTTGGCATTTTTTGTCTGATGGTCCTCCGCTACATTGGGCGATGGAATGAATATGACGGGTTTTCCTACCAAGCACAATTCAGAAACGGACAAGGCTCCAGATCTTGAAATAATGAAATCTGCCGCTGCATAAGCCAAATCCATACGGTTTAAGTACGGATGGACTTTTACATTTTTACTCGACTTGTCCGCGTAAAGATTTTCATAATACTTTCCACACTGCCATATTACCTGAAGATTTTGACCTTCAAAAAACGGTAATGATTTTTCGATGAGCTGGTTAATCTTGCCAGCGCCAAGGCTTCCTCCAAGAACAAGCAGGTTTTTTTTTGTTTCATCCAAATCAAAAAACCTATAAGCTTCCTCCTTTTTGGTTGAAATATCCAAAAGGTCCTGCCTAACAGGATTTCCCGTAAAACGGATTTTAGAGGATGGAAAGAATTTCTCCATCCCATGATAGGCCACACAAATGGACTGAACTTTATTTCCCAACCATTTGTTGGTAATTCCCGCATGGCTGTTCTGTTCCTGTATCAAACAGGGTATTTTTTTGAGGGACGCCATTCGCAACAAAGGTGCGCTGGCATAACCACCTGTACCTATGGCAGCATCTGGCTTAAATTCCTTTAATATGGAATTTGCTTTGGTCAAACTTGAAATCAATTTTAATGGAAATGCCAGATTTTGCACGGATAAACTTCTTTGTAAACCCGAAATCCACAGTCCTTTGATAGGATAACCCGCCTGTGGCACTTTTTCCATTTCCATTCTATCCTCAGCTCCCACAAACAAAAATTCAGCATCAGGATATTGAACCTTCAATTGGTCCGCAATAGCGATTGCCGGATAGATATGTCCACCCGTGCCGCCTCCTGATATGATGAATTTTTTAGGTTTCAAATTGTTTATTTATGCTTTTTCTACAACAACTACTTTTCTCAAACTTTCTGGTCTAGCCTCTAGACTAGGAGCGCAGCGATCTTGTTTCTTTATGTTACGCTGCTTCACTTAAGATATCCCAGGGTGTTTCTTCTATTTCCTCCTTTGGCTCCACTTGCCTTTTTGCACTTACACTCAGCACCATGCCGAGCGCTAAACAAGTCATCCAAATAGAAGTTCCTCCACTACTAATAAGTGGCAAATTCTGGCCGGTAACAGGAAATAATTCTACGGCAACGGCCATATTGATCATTGCCCTAAAAATAATGGGCAAACCTACCCCTATCACCAGTAACTTGCCAAAAATTGAAGTGGATTTATGGGCCACAACCACAATGCGGAACAAAAGGAACAGATACATCAGCATTAAAAATATTCCTCCGAATATTCCAAATTCTTCCACTATAATGGCATAGATAAAATCCGAGGAAGACTGTGGCAAGAAGTTTTTCTGGACACTTTTCCCCGGCCCCAATCCAATTAATCCACCCGAAGCGATAGCTATTTTAGCCTTTTCTATCTGATAATCGGCTTCCGTATCCTTACTGTCGCTAAAACTGTCTATTCTGCTCATCCACGTATCTACCCTGTTTGGGAAAACACCCGGAAAAGCCTTGGCCGTCAAAATAAAAAGGGTTAGGAAAACTAGACCTGTACCCAAAATAATTGCCAGATATTTTATGGGATATCCACCCACAAACACCAACATTACCACCATGGAAAAGAAAATGGCCGCGGTGGAAAAGTTAGCGGGCAATATCAGCGCCACCACAATAAACACGGGCAACCAAAGTGGCAGAATGGTTTGTTTAAAGGTTACTTGTTTATCCTTTATCCGGGATAAATATCGTGCCACATAGGTCATCATCACAACCCCCGCCAAGGTGGAGGTTTGGAAGGTAATCCCCACAAATGGCAACCTGATCCATCGGCTGGCATTTGCACCTTCGATGGTTGTTCCTGTGGCAATGGTCAAAACCAATAACACGATAACGACTGGCAGACCGATAATGGAAAGTCCACGAAAATAATTATAAGGAATTTTATGGATTCCAAATAAAATTCCGAATCCCAAAACCAAATGGGCAAAATGCTTCATCAAATAGGGCAAAGTGCTGCCATCACCATAGAGATAGGCAAGGTTACTGCTTGCGCTATAAACAGGCAAAAATGAGATCAATGCCAGTAGGCTTACAATCCCCCAGATTGCCCTGTCTCCCTGTATATATTGAAAAATGTTTTTCACGTTCCCTATGGTTTTAAAGATTAAAATCTAAAGATTACGAACGGCTTCCTTAAACTGCCTTCCTCGATCCTCATAGTTTTCAAAAAGATCAAAACTGGCGCACGCCGGGGACAATAATACCGAGTTGTTGCTTTCTGCCAATCGGTATGCAATTTTAACCGCTTCGGTCATGGAACCCGCTTCTACAAGGGTTTCCACTATATTCCCAAAAGCCTCAATAATTTTCCTGTTATCCAGGCCCAAGCAAATAATTGCTTTTACTTTTTCATTCACCAGTGGCAAAAGCTCACTGTAATTATTGCCTTTATCTACACCGCCCACTATCCAAATGGTAGGATTTTTCATGCTGTCCAATGCGTAAAACGTTGCGTTCACATTAGTTGCCTTGGAATCGTTTATATACTGAACATTATTGATTTTCAAGACTGATTCCAATCGGTGCTCCACGCCCGAAAATCCGGCAAGGCTTTGTCGTATTGTTTCCTTCCTTATTCTGAGCAAAGTAGCTACCGTGGTGGCGGCCATTGCGTTCTTTACATTGTGTTCACCTTGGATTGCTATTTCTGATATTGGCATACTGAATATATTGTTATCTATGTTTATTACTATTTCGTTGTTTCTTTTAAAGGCTCCTTTCTCCAATACTTTTTTAATGGAAAAAGGAAGCAATTGTGCTTTTATGGGATGGGCTGCAAGCCATTTTGTTATTTCTTCATCATCGGCATCGTAAATAAAATAATCACTGGCCGATTGGTTCATCGCAATCCGAAATTTGGCGGCGATGTAATTTTCATATTTATAATCATATCGATCCAAATGATCGGGACTCAGATTGGTAAGGACGGCAATATGTGGAGCAAAAGTTTCAATTCCGTCCAACTGAAAACTGCTCAATTCCAGAACAAAATTTTCATATTTCCCTTCCGAAACCAGTTCGGCATAACTTTTACCGATATTCCCTCCAACCGCCACATTCATCCCTCCGTTTTTAAGAATCTCATAAATGAGCGTGGTGGTAGTCGTTTTTCCATTGCTTCCCGTAACACCCACAGTAAGCGCATCGGTGTATTGCGAGGCAAATTCGATTTCAGATATTGCCACTTTTCCCTTTTCAAGCAACTTTTTGATTATTGTTGCCGAATCAGGAATGCCGGGACTTTTCACCACAACATCAGCTCCAAGGATTCTTTCTTCAAAATGCCCACCTTCTTCCCAATCGATTTCATTATCAATAAGAACTTTTTTGTACTGCTCTTTTATTTTGCCGAAATCTGAAACAAAAACTTCAAATTTCTTCTGTTTGGCTAAAATGGCAGTACCCACTCCGCTTTCTCCCCCGCCAAGAATTGCGATTTTCGATTTATGATTGACGATACACGATTGACGATTTGAACTCATTTCGCATTTAATCTTTTACCTTCTTTTAATTTCTACTCTCAAAATCCCAAATCTAAAACCGTCCTTCGCAAATAGTAAATCTCCCCTTATCTAATTTTCAATGTAACAATGGTTAGGATGGCCAGAAATATTCCAACAATCCAAAAACGCGTTACTATTTTACTTTCATGAAAACCCTTTACCTGATAATGATGATGTAAAGGCGACATACGGAAAATCCGTCTTCCCTCTCCGAATTTCTTCTTGGTATATTTAAACCAACTTACCTGCATAACCACAGAGAGGTTTTCCATTAAAAAAATGCCGCACAGTATGGGAATCAACAATTCTTTACGAACAGCAATGGCTATTACAGCTATAATTCCACCAATGGTAAGACTTCCGGTATCTCCCATAAACACTTGGGCCGGATAGGCGTTGTACCACAGAAAACCAATGAGCGACCCAACAAAGGCGGTAATGAAAATGGTCATCTCCCCAGTGTTGGGGATATACATAATATTCAAATAATCAGAAAAAATCACGTTACCCGAAACCCAAGCAAATAATGCCAATGTGGAAGCTATAATGGCTGTGGATCCCGCGGCGAGACCATCGATACCATCAGTTAAATTGGCGCCATTGGAGACAGCCGTAATGATGAATATTACTATGGGAATAAATATTATCCATACATAGCTTTTATAATTACCACCTATCCAACTTATTAAATCCGAATAATTGAATTCATTTTCCTTGACAAATGGAATAGTGGTGAGCATCGCTTTGTCCTTTACATAAAAGGTATTTTCATTCTTTTGCGAAATCACTTGGGTCTTGGCATCGGGATTTTCGATGTTCCGTTGCACCACGATATCCGGATGTAAATACATAGTAGCGCCCACAAAAAGTCCTAATCCAATTTGACCGATTACCTTAAATTTTCCGGGCAATCCTTGTTTGTCGTTTTTGAATTTTTTGATGTAATCGTCAATAAATCCAATGATACCCATCCAAATGGTAGTTACAATCAAAAGAATTACATATATATTTTCAAGCTTGGCAAAAAGCAAAACCGGGATCAGTGTAGCAAGGATAATAATTATTCCTCCCATGGTAGGGGTTCCTACTTTTTCGTTTTGACCTTCAAGGCCCAAATCCCTAACCGATTCCCCAATTTGCTGTTTTCTTAGGAATAAAATGATTTTTTTACCGTAAACAATAGCTATAAACAACGAAAGAATCACAGCCAAAGCCGCTCGAAAGGTGATAAACTCGAACAGTCCAGTCCCCGGTATATCGAAGTTCTTATCCAAATAGTCGAATAGATAATAAAGCATTTGCTATTTGTTTAGGAGTGTTAATATTTCGGTTACAATTTTAAAATCGTCAAAATCAAATCGTTCTCCTTTGATTTCCTGATAGGTTTCGTGTCCCTTTCCTGCGATTAGGATAATGTCGCCGCCGTGCGCCATTTGGCAAGCGGTTTTAATGGCCTCCCTTCTATTGGTGATGGAGAGTGTTCGTTTGTAATATTCAGCAGGCACGCCTTTTTCCATCTGGGCTATAATTTTTTCTGGATCTTCGGAGCGTGGATTGTCACTGGTAAAAATTGCCTTGGTACTCATGGCAGCGGCGATTTTTGCCATTTCCGGACGCTTTTGGGAATCACGGTCACCACCGCAACCCACCAAGGTGATCAATTCTTCATTTCCCGTACGGATATTGTTTATGGTTTGCAAAACATTTTGAAGCGCATCCGGTGTATGGGCGTAGTCCACTATTACGGTAATTCGATCTTTTGAGATGGCATATTGAAATCTCCCCGCTACACTTTCCAGGACACTCAGTATTGGGAGGATTTCCATTTTTTCCATGCCCAAAAGCTCGGCAGCACCGTAGATTGCCAAAAGATTGTAGGCGTTGAAATTCCCAATGGGCCTTACCCAAAGTTCCTGTCCATTGATCCGAAGTAGTTGACCAGTAAACTGACTTTCCAAAACCTGCGCTTTAAAATCGGCATAGGTTTTCAGTGAATACGTATATTTTGTTGCTTTTGTATTCTGGAGCATTACCAGCCCATTTTTATCATCCACATTTACCAGTGCAAAAGCATTTTTTGGAAGATGATCAAAAAACGATTTTTTCACATCCCTGTATTCGGCAAAATCCTTGTGATAGTCCAAATGATCGTGGGACAGATTGGTAAATATTCCACCTACAAAACTCAGTGCCTCAGTCCGTTTTTGATGAATGCCGTGGGAACTCACTTCCATAAAGCAAAATTCCACTCCTGCATCTACCATTTCCCTCAAATATCTATTAATAGTCAAGGAGTCGGGAGTGGTATGTGTAGCCTTGTATTCGGTGTTGTCCACCATGATCCTTACGGTGGAGAGCAAGCCAACCCCGTGACCGGCCTTTTTAAAAAGTTGATACAACAATGAAGCTATTGTAGTTTTGCCGTTTGTACCAGTTACTCCCACAAGCTTTAATTCCTGTGAAGGATTGCCATAAAAATTGGCCGCGATAATGGCCAATGCTTTTTGTGCATCAGGAACCTGGACATAGGTAATTCCATTGATAATATTATCCGGCAAGGTCTCACATACTATGGCTAGCGCGCCTTGGTCTTCGGCACTATTGATAAATTCGTGACCATCTGTGAGAGTTCCCTTTACAGCCACAAATACATCATTTAAAGAAACCTTTCTGGAATCAAATTCAATATTATTTATTGCCACAGAAGTATTTCCCAAGACTTTCTCCAAGGTAACTTTATATAGTATGTCCTTTAAAAGTATCACGATAGATCCAAGGTTATTAAAGTTCCCTTTTTCAAGGTTTCACCAGATTTTATTGACTGTTTTTTTACACTTCCATTACCAACAACTTGGACTTTAAGACCAAGATTTTCCAGCAATGACACCGCATCCATTCCTGCCATTCCCGTTACATTGGGAACTAAATTATTTGACTGCTGCAGTTTGGCATAATAATTTTCGAAATCCTGACGAATTGCAGGATCGGTGGAATCTATTCCATCCACCCATTCCACATGCTGGGAGTCGGTATAAATTTTTTGTGCAATTCTTTTAAATACCGGACCCGATACGTCTCCTCCATAAAATCCTTTCTTAATGCTGGGTTTATGGATAATGACAATACAAGAATACTTGGGATTTTCCGCAGGAAAGAAACCTGCAAATGATGAAATATACCTACGATTGCTTTTCCAGTCGGGCATCCAATACTCGGTTTGGGCCGTTCCTGTTTTTCCAGCCATGGAAAAATCCGAGGAATATAAAGGTCTTCCCGTTCCACGTTTTACGGCATTCTTCAAGATTTCCACCACCTGCGCAAGCGTTTCATCCGAACAGATTTTGGGATTGATGATCTCTGGGGAGTAGGTGGTCACCTTTTCGTTCCACACGCGAACTTCCTTGACAAATCGAGGCTTTACCATTACGCCCTTGTTAGCGATGGCATTGTAGAAAGTGAGAGTTTGTAGTGGGGTAAGCCGTAAATTATAACCGTAAGCCATGGAAGGCAAAGCATTTTTACTCCACTTCTTATCGCCGGGCTCGGGGATCATAGGAGTGCCTTCGCCCTTAATTGCCACACCGGTTTTTTCGTTAAGGTGCCAGCTTTTTAAACGATTGATGAATTTGCTTGGATTTTTCGAATAGTTTTCATCTATAATAGTGGCAAGACCGATATTGGAAGAAACCTCTAGAGCTCTAGCGACCGAAATCTTACCGAATCCGCCGCGATGTGAATCGTATATATATCTGCCATAAAATCTTTTGACCCCATTACCCGTATCAATAATGGTGGTAGTATCAATCACCTTATCCTCAAGAGCGACCATAAGAGCCATGGTTTTAAAAGTTGACCCAGGTTCATGGGATTCCCCAATAGCATAGTTCAGTTTTTCATAATATCCTCCCGAAGCGTTACGGCCAAGGTTTGATATTGCTTTTATTTCCCCGGTGGCAACTTCCATTACGATTACCGAACCATGCTCGGCCTCATAATATTCCATTTGCTTTAATAGCGCGTGGTGGGCAATATCCTGAATGTTCACATTTATGGTAGTTACTATGTCGCTGCCGTCCTGAGGTTCTATTTCGTTTTCGTCATAAACGGGCTTCCATTGGCCAGCGGCAATTTTTTGTTTAAGCCTATGGCCGTCCTTTCCCATTAGCATATCGTTGAAGGCACCTTCAAAACCAACGGAATAGTGCCCCGGCTTTAAGGTAGATTCATCACCAACCGTACGTTGGGCAATTTGCCCAATGGGATGTTCCCGTACCGTCCGCTGCTCCACAATTATTCCACCTTTATAAGGACCTTTTCGAAAAAGCGGGAGGTTTTTTACTTTGATGTATTCAGAATATCCGAGATTTTTTACAATCAATAAATACCGATTCTTGTTTGCCCGTGCCTTCCGAAGCATGGTTTGGTAGTGTGAAACGGGTTTACCGAACATTTTACTAAGCCCTTCACACAAGGCATCTAGATTTTCATTAAAATCTTCCTGGGAAACAGTCACGGCGTCAAACCGGATATCATATTTAGGAACCGATGTTGCCAAGAGACTGCCATCATCGGCATAAACATTACCCCTGCTTGCAGGAATCACAAAGTTTTTTACATTGTTCTTCTTGGCGAGTTCGCGGTACTTTTCACCATCAACAAATTGGATATTCATCAATTTTACGCTAATGGCAAGCGCAAAAATGAACATACATCCTGCAATGATGTATAGTCTGTTCATTATGTTTTTTTCCTCAAATGCCATTGGTGATGATCGCTCTATTGATTAGTTTTCGGTGTTTACAGCTACGCGTGTTTCTTCTTTTTCCCCTTCTTCTTTGGTCATTATTTTAATGCGTTGGGGCGGATTGGACGAAGGCTGTAATCCTCTGCCCTCCATGGCTGCAATGATTCTGCTTTCCATCCTGGATTGCATTAAGCGCATCCGGATATCTATATATTCACTTTTTAGCTCCTTTACCTCGGCATTTAGTTTGGATATACGGTGCACTTTTTTATCGGCCGAATGCGAGCTTCCTATCATAATTAAAGACAATACCGAAAGGAATACAATGAATCTCCAGTTCTTAAGAGAGCCATCGCTTACCAGAAATTCGCCTTTGATGATATTGTAAAAACCCTTTCTCACTTCGCACTTAAATATTTTATCAAATTATATCCGATACCGTGTTTTATATTTTCTCGGCAATTCGCAATTTGGCGCTCCTCGCCCTGTTGTTTTCCCTTATCTCCTCATCCGATGGAATAATAAATTTCCCCACCGCTTTAAAGGGGACTTCAACTCTCCCAAACACATCCTTTTCCGCCTCGCCCTCAAAAACCCCATCGCGGATATACCGCTTCACCAACCTATCTTCCAAGGAATGGTAACTAATCAGACTTACCCTTCCCCCAGGTTCAAGCACTTCGGCAGTTTGCAATAAAAACTCTTTTAGCGCTTCCAGCTCTTGATTAACCTCAATACGTATGGCCTGATATATCTGGGCCAAAACTTTATTCTCTTTATGACCTGGCAAAAAGCGTTTTAATATTTTTTTTAGCTGTTCGCTGGTCTTTATCTTCTCTTCTTCCCTGGCTGCCACTATTACTTTTGCCATAGCCGAAGCATTTCGCAGCTCCCCATAGTTGGCCAGGACATTCTTCAAATCCTGTTCTTCATATTTATTGATGACCGTGAATGCCGAAAAATTGTTTTCCCTGTTCATTCGCATATCCAGATCGGCCTCAAAGCGTGTTGAGAAACCTCTTTCCGCCACATCAAATTGATGGGAGGAAACACCAAAATCGGCTAATATCCCATCCACGGTTTTAAATCCATGGAAGCGCAAAAAGCGCTTCATCAACCTGAAATTTTGATGCAACAGCAAAAACCTGGAATCTTGGATGGCATTTGCCAGAGCATCGGTATCCTGATCAAATGCAATAAGTTTTCCATCGGGCCCCAGACGCTTTAGGATTTCACGCGAATGTCCTCCCCCGCCAAAAGTCACATCCACATAAACACCATCCGGCTTTATGTCGAGACCATCAACAGATTCCTTGAGCAGAACGGGATTATGATATTCCATTGAAATCATTGTTTTTATTCCCCATAACTTCTTCCGCGAGATTTGCAAAATCATCTTGGGCATTATCAACGGCCTGTTCGTACCTATCTTTATCCCATATTTCAATAATATTGATCGCCGATGAGAGCACCAGATCCTTACTGATACCCGCGAATGCCAATAAATCCTTTGGAATCAATAAACGACCCGTCGCATCCAGTTCCACAATCTTAACTCCTGCGCTAAACCGCCGCACAAAATCATTGGTTTTCCTGTCAAACGGGTTGAGCTGTCTCATTTTCATCATAAGGGCATCCCACTCTTTCATTGGGTACATTTCAAGACAAGGCTGAAAAACAGCCCGCTTTACCACAAAACCGTCGCCCATCATGGGAGACAACTGCTTCTTCAGCGGAGCAGGCACCATAACACGTCCTTTTGTGTCGGCTTTGCATTCGTATGTGCCTATGAGATTGAGCATTGTGAAATTCCCTCGGTTGGATTTTATAACTTCAAATATAAATAACTTTTACCACTTTTTACCACAATCTCCCACTTTGTTGATAAGTTTTACCACCATTTTCCCATTATCAAATGGCTTTGCCATTAACAAAGCCACATATAAAATCGAACTGATGAAATAAATTTGTTTACTTTTGTTTTTCTTAATTGCACCAACCAAGCATGTCGGAGATCATAAAGAAAGAGGGAAAATTTTCGTATTTAGAAATAGGTGAAGGCACCCCAATCATTGTCCTGCACGGTCTTATGGGCGGGTTGAGTAATTTTGATGGCGTGGCCAATTTCTTTCCGCAAAAAGGGTATAAAGTTCTTATCCCTGAACTTCCGATTTACAAAATGTCGATTTTAAAAACCAATGTGAAGAACTTTGCGAAGTACGTTTCACAGTTCATCGATCACTTGGGATATGAGGAGGTAATTCTGTTGGGAAATTCCTTAGGCGGGCATATCGCCCTACTTTGCACCAAACTTTATCCTACCAAGATAAAAGCCATGGTTATTACCGGCAGCTCCGGCCTATATGAAAGTGCCATGGGCGAAAGCTATCCAAAAAGAGGAAATTACGAGTATATAAAACAAAAAGCGGAAAACGTTTTTTATGATCCCGCCGTGGCAACCAAGGAAATCGTAGATGAGGTTTACCAAAGTGTAAACGATAGATATAAACTGATCAGAACGTTGGCAATTGCCAAGAGTGCCATACGCCACAATATGGCAAAGGACCTGCCAAAAATGTTGACTCCTACTTGTATTATCTGGGGTCGCAATGACCATGTAACCCCACCGGATGTTGCACTTGAATTCGACAATCTGTTACCGGATTCGGAATTGTTCTGGATTGACAAATGTGGCCACGCTGCCATGATGGAACATCCAGACGAGTTCAACGAAATTTTGTATGCTTGGTTGACCAAGAGGGGATTTTAAAGGTTTTGGGTTTCTGGTTTCTGGTTTTTCATAACTCATAACCCTGAACTCATAACTCTATACTCATACCTCATAACTAGAAAAAAAATGCAGATAAAATCGGCAGAATTTGTGATGAGCAACAGCAAGGTGGAACATTGTCCCAAGGACCGTTTGCCTGAATATGCCTTCATAGGCCGAAGCAATGTTGGGAAATCCTCCCTCATCAATATGCTGATGGAGCGAAAAAACCTGGCCAAAACCTCGGGCAGACCGGGAAAAACCCAACTGATAAACCATTTTTTGATCAATAAAAACTGGTATTTGGTGGATTTACCGGGCTATGGATATGCCCGCGTTTCCAAAAGCGTTAAAAAAACATTCCAAAAATTTATTACCGATTATTTCAAGGAGAGGGAACAAATGGTGCTGGCCTTTGTTTTGGTGGATTGCCGACTGGAACCACAACCTATTGACCTGGAATTTATGGAATGGATGGGGGAGAATGGAATTCCCTTCAATATCATTTTTACCAAAGCCGATAAACTAAAGCCCATGGCTTTGGAACGAAACGTCCAAGCATATTCTCAAAAACTGCTTGAAACTTGGGAACACCTGCCACAATATTTTGTTACTTCCTCAACAAATTCCATAGGTCGGGATAGTGTGTTGGAATATATTGATAAACTCAACTCCGAAATTGGCAGTTCCCACTACCACTAAATAAAAAGCTAAATAAAACCGATTTTGAAGAACTTTTCAAAACCGGCCTTTATAAGACTATCCTCTTTTCAACTCAAGTTTCTCCGCAAAATAATCGCAGAAATCGCGCATTGTATCGCTCATTTTATCATCATTGGTAGCGCGTTGGAAAGTATCCGCCATGGCACTAAGGGTTTGGTGAAAAAATATTTTCATCTCATCCAAAGGCATATCCTTTGTCCAAAGGTCGATACGCAAAGATTCCTTACGTGCGTGATCCCACACCGAAAGCATTACCGCCTTGGTAGGTTCATCGGTTACTCCGCCATCCTCGGCAGTCCATTGTATAGCGTCGGGAATATTATTCGCATCGAGCGCAACTTTCAGTCTAATTTCTGAAGTATGTGATTTTGACATTATTTTTTGGGTTTGTATTTTGAATTTTTAAAAATTTCATCAGCATCTGTGACCATTAAGGTCTGAACATCTACCTTATTGTTCTTCATATAGGATTTCACAATTTTCCAGCCCAGGTAACGCCCCAACATTCCCGGAGAATCATTGTCTATTTCAAGATAGAATTTAGAAAACGGCGCAGGATTGATAAACCGCGCACCAAGTTTACTATTTGTGCTGTACAATAATTCCTTTTCTATAAAAAATTGCCACATATAGAGCTCATTCTCTTCTGCCCAGTTATATTCCTCTGGAGTATATCCTATTTTTTCAGCATCGGAAGCATTGGGCAACCAGATATCCTCCAAGTAAAGTTGTTTGCCAAAATAGATAATCTGGCTAAGGAAGGTTGCGTTTGTTGGCGGTTTAATATATTGATACGAAAATGCCTCGGCCACATCCGGTCCAATCTGTGAAATCTTCATTTCCTTGGATATGTATTTATCAATCCCCAAATAAAACGGATGCTCACTGCCCAAATAGTTATCCAAGGCAATCAATAGAATTCCATCTGTGAGAATAACTTTATTTCGGTAATCCACATCGGAAGTGGTAGTGATTACTTGTGGTGCTTCAAATTTTGGGAAATAATATTTTATATGCCGAAAAAGTGGAACAAGAATTTTCTCCAATTCCCTATTATCCGGAAATAACTTAAAAACTTCTGTTTCCAATTGGTTTTGGAGGGTGTCCGACAACTTTTCAACCCAAATACTATCATTGTACTCAGCGGGGAAAAAATCGGGATATTCCGCCTTTAATCTTGGAAGATCGGCAGCGGTTGCCTCAGCAAATTCTTTGTCGAAGCGAATAATTTGTACCGACATCGGAATCTTTTCAATCTCTTTTTCCGTCCCGGATTTATTATTGCACGACAGGAGGATAATCCCGATAAAAAGAAGTGTGCAATACTTAATCAATGCCTGTGTCTTAATCATTTTTAGCAAGCGCTTGTTATAAAATAAAACAATTTATTAATCGGTTTTAAAAAAAGAGCAGTATCTCGAAACCTTATAATTTATGCCCTTTCCTAATTTAATTTTATCTTTAGCCCTTATCGGGTGCAAAGGTACTTTTTCCTTTCGATTAACCGAAATGGACAAGGGATATAAAATGGGATTCCCACGATATCATCCAGCAAAACAAATTAAATATCAACCCAAAAATGCAAACTCAAAAAGTAATAGATTATATCGTTGATTGGTTGCAAACCTATGCCACTAACGCACAAATAAAAGGATTTGTTGTGGGAATTAGTGGCGGGATCGATTCGGCTGTGGTTTCAGCACTTTGCGCCCGGACCGGATTGTCAACCCTATGCGTGGAAATGCCCATTCATCAGGCGCCAACCCAAGTTACGCGCGGGAAGGAACATATAGATTGGCTGATGCAGCAATATGACAATGTCCAAACCACCATATTCGATCTAACTCCCGTTTTTGACCAATTTGAAACCCAATTGCCCCAAATAGGAGAACCCGCCATCTTAAACCTTGCATTGGCCAATTCGCGGGCGCGACTTAGGATGACCGCACTCTATTATCTAGCTGGCATCAATAATTTTTTGGTAGTGGGTACCGGCAATAAAATAGAGGATTTTGGCGTTGGATTTTTTACAAAATATGGCGATGGCGGCGTAGATTTGAGTCCTATTGCCGATTTAATGAAAAGCGAGGTTTATGAGTTGGGAAAAGAGCTGGACATCACCAAAAATATTTTGAGTGCCGCTCCTACCGATGGGCTTTTTGGCGATAGCCGATCCGACGAGGACCAATTGGGAGCCAGTTACGACGAACTGGAATGGGCAATGGATATGGCTGAAAAAAATCGCACCGCAGCTGATTTTTCTGGCCGGCAACAAGAGGTTTTTAAAATTTACACCAGACTTAACCGAGCCAACCAACATAAAATAAAACCAATTCCTATATGCGAAATTCCTAAGCAATGGAAATAAAAGTTTTTTATTGTCCCATTAAATAATAGACCGCTTCGTTTTCAAAATTAAGAGCTAAGACAAAATTATTTTATGTTTTCAAAAAACTACGGTCTTATGTCCTTCGTCTTACCGTCTTACGTCCTGCGTCTTTCGACTTCGTCTTTTTTCAAAGCACCCGATTCAATCTATCGGAAAGCAATTTCTTTAAACTGATGTAAGCCAATACTTCTTGAATGGCAGCTTCTTTATCCTCTTCATCTATTTGGCTGAGACCATGAGACAGCTCATCTATTTTTTTGGTTACAAGAAATCGCCTAAGGCTTAATATGGTTTCACTTACCATCTGGGCGATGGTTTTATCCTTGTCCTTTACATAGATTTCCATCCGATCCCACCTATGCAAAACGTAGCGCTCCTCTTCCATCAAAATGTTGGTAACCCCCATAGCAATTTCCGGCGCCAACTGATTTACAAATGCTTCGGAGGAAACATCCGGATTTTCCACAAATCGGTTTATGATTTCCGAATACAGCATTTTGAAATCGGCATTGGTAAACTCGATTTCATCTTCCTGCAGATCCAAATAAATTTTTTCAAAAACCTTGGATTCAAAAACCTCAGGTTTTAGATCCAAATTACCATCTTCATCCTGTTCAAAACTTATCTCGTGGAATTCCTCGTTTTTACTGCCATAAAGAACCAAGAGTTCTATAAGTTTCTGTTCCAACTGAAATTGCACATCCACCTTGGTGGTGACTTCCTTTTCCGAAGAAACAATTGCAAACGGTTCCGGCGATTCCTTTTCTTTGGAAGCAATTTCCCTTTTCTCCTTCCGAAGCAACTGTGCGATGGTGTTAAAAAGCACTTGTTCCGAAATATCCATAATTCGGGAACACTCCCTTAAATAGACTTCCCTTTTGATGACATCTGGAATCTTGGCAATGCTGGCGACCATATCATGGATGGTCTCGGCTTTTTTAATCGGATCGTTCTTGGCTTCTTTTGCCAGCAGTGAAGCTTTAAAAGTGATAAAGTCGGTTGCGTTTTCCTCAAGATATAGGGTAAGTTCCTCCAAGGAGTTTTTTCGGGAAAAACTATCTGGATCTTCTCCTTCCGGAAATGTGCAGATCTTAACGTTCATTCCCTGCTCCAGGATTAAATCTATTCCACGGATGGACGCACGTAATCCGGCAGCATCCCCATCAAAAAGAACGGTAATGTTTTTTGTGAGCCTATTGATGAGCCTAATTTGATCGGGAGTAAGAGCGGTACCGGAAGAGGAAACTACGTTGTGAATCCCCGTTTGATGAAATTGGATAACGTCCGTATACCCTTCTACCAAAAAACAATTGTCTTCCTTGGCAATGCTTTGTTTGGCATGAAAAATGCCGTAAAGAACTTTGCTCTTGTGGTAAATATCACTTTCGGGCGAATTGAGATATTTCGCCGCTTTTTTATCGGAAGTCAAAATACGACCGCCAAAACCCAATGTTCTTCCGCTCATGCTACGGATTGGGAACATAACCCTGCCCTTAAAACGATCAAATTGTTTAGGCGCCGTACCGGACTCGGATTCTTTTACGATGGTAAGCCCAACCCGTTCCAAAAATTCCAATTTATAGCCTTTTTTGATGGCGTGGGCGGTAAAGGCATCCCAGGAATCAGGGGAATATCCCAATTCGAACTTTTTTACGGTAGCTTCGGTAAAACCGCGTTCCTTAAAATAGGAAAGTCCAATTGCCTTTCCCTCTTCGGTTTTTAATAGGACGTTATGGAAATAATCCTTGGCAAACTCGCTAACCAGATAAAGACTTTCCCGCTCATTCGCCTGCTCCTTTTCCTCATTGGTCTGCTCAATCTCATCAATTTCTATCCCGTATTTTTTCGCCAAAAAACGTATGGCCTCAGGATAGGTAAAATGTTCGTGTTCCATTAAAAAAGAAACTACGTTTCCCCCTTTCCCACTACTAAAATCCTTCCATATCTGCTTTACGGGCGACACCATAAAACTTGGGGAACGCTCATCGGTAAAGGGACTAAGACCTTTATAGTTGCTACCGGATTTTTTTAATTGGACAAAATCCCCAATAACTTCCTCCACACGGGCAGCTTCAAAAACTTGGTCTATTGTGGTCCTGCTGATCAATGGAACTGGGATTTTTTGATGATAGAATTAAGCGCTGTAAAAATAGGCATATAAAGAAGAAACCTACAAGATTTTTGAAGTCTTGTAGGCTGAAAACATCGGGGTAATGAATCCCACTGGCTAATCAAAATCAAACCGTAGTCCCAGAGAAATGTTTCTTTGGTCCACAGGGTTATTTTTAAAAATTGTATTCAGGTCATATTTAACATAGAGAGAGGTAGATCCAAAACCTATGTAACCATTTAGGCCATAAATAAAGTTGTTCGTATTGTACTCCGCAATAAGTTTCTCTTTTTTGCTCCCCGTTTCGTCGCTATATTTCAACTTTTGCCTGGAGCTCATTTTAAAACCTCCGTAGGCACCCACGCCTACTTTAAATTGTCTTTTGGTGGTGTACCGAAAATAATTTTCGTGTTCTATCTTTTTAGAAGGGCCAAACTCGAACATTACCGGTACCACAAAGTTATCGATCCGGAATTTTGATTTTTTCAGGTCATGTGGGAATGTTTGCAACTCAGATTGCTCACCTGTATCAACATAAAATCTGTTGTCCGTAGGTTTCAACCCATTAAACTGAAAAGAAAATCCATATTTCACACGAAGCCAATTGGAGTTTTTGAAAACTCTTGTGTTCCAGGTCCAACCCAATTCGGTAAAACGACTGCCGGCAATTTTAAAATCGGAATCCTCCAAGGATTCTCCTTTTGTAATCGCATTGTTCAATCCAAAAGCAACTACTAATCCCGAAGTAGTGCGCCGATCATAACGGCGGGATTTTTCATCCGATGATTCAATTTTCACCCCATTGGTGTAATCGTTCTCATCATCATTTCCCATCCCGAAAACAATCCTGAATTTTTTTCGCTTGGTGGTATCCTCTTGGTTTCGTTGGTTAAACTCTACTTGATTGTCAGCTATGGCAATTCGATTTTCAATGTTGAGGGCGTGCTTTTCGGCAGCAGCTTTTTTTAAATCTTCAGCTTCCTGGACACTGATGGCACCATTATCCAAGCGTGTATTGATTTTTTCAACCTCCATTTTTAATGCTTCTTTTTCTTCCTGTATTATTTTTTTACGGAGCGTATCGAGCTGCTCCGGAACTTCGGTTTTATTGGTTTCCTGTGCGTGGACATAATCACTGGTAACGATGGAAATAGTAAGGAAGATGACTAATGTGACTAAAAATTTCATAGGTTTTGATTTTAAAATGATTGTTAGACTTTTATTGATTTATATAAATGACTTTAGTGGTCGAATTGCTTTCGACGGTTTTACTATAAAATTATTTTTTGGAAACTGCCTATTAATCGTTTCTTCCCGAAAAGGCTGTACGTATTTTATTAAAGCCTTCTCCCAAGGTGGTAAAGACTTTGTCCCGGAAACTTTTTTCCAGGTCCCACTCCACATCGTTTAGGAGAGCGGTGGCATCCACTTTAGGTTTATGCAAAATTCTCCTTACCTGAATATCCCTTTGGGCGGTGTTGAGCAAGTTTTCTACCTCATCCATAGTCACCTCGCCGTTTGTATCCTGCAGCAACCGCACCGAAGCAACGACCTCAAATGCCTTTTCATCCAGAAAGCTATTTTCTGATTTTTTTTCTACCAAAATGGACGTCTGCTTACTTTGCGGTTTTACCGTCTCCGAACTTTCTGCCAACATTTCCTGTTTGCGAAATTTCTTATCCACCGCCGATTCCTTTAAGAGCGATGCAGGTTTGATCTCTGTCTTACTATTATTGGGACCTTCTTTTGACGAGGATTTTTTACTAGCTGAACTATCGGAAGCATGAGATACAATTTCCAATTGTTTTTCAACATTTTCTTGTTTTGTAAAATTTTCCTTTACCAAACTGTTTTCAGTCTCATTCTTATTTTGGATAAAAACCGATGACAAAATCAGTAGTACCAAAATTCCCGCGGCAAGATAATAATACCATCCTATCCCTCTTGTTGGTTTACTTTCACCCAATTGCAATTCGAGTTTTCTCCAGGCATCTTTCGAAGGGGCGATCTCCCGATTCTCTAGTTTCTCACGAATATTTTTTTCTAGATTATACAGTCCCATAATTGATATTGTTTTGGTTCCTGACTTTGTTCTGTAATATTTTTCGAGCCTTTAATAATTGGCTCTTGGAAGTATTCTCGCTTATCTGAAGCATTTCGGCAATTTCAGTGTGTTTGTATCCTTCCACTACGTAGAGCAAAAAAACTGTCCTATATCCATCGGGAAGGGAGTCAATTAATTTTTGGATTTCCACTTCCTCCAATTCGGTTGCGATATATGTTGAGTGCTCCACTGTATTCTCTATCACGGTTTCCGAAACAAAATCCAATTTCTTGTTTTTGCGAATTTGGGATATGCTTTCGTTTACCATGATGCGCCGGATCCATCCTTCAAAACTGCCTTCATATTTAAAATCCTCAAGATGCGTGAACATTTTTAAAAATCCCCCGAGCATAACCTCTTGGGCAGTATCGTTATCCTTAAAATACTTTCTGCACACTCCCAGCATTTTAGGTGCAAACATATCGAACAGTTGATGCTGCGCACGGCGATCCTCCTTGGCAGCCTTCTCAATGAGTTTGGTGTAGTTTTTATGTAAGGATATAATTTTCAAAATACGCTTCGCTGTTGGTCTCTATTTAATAGACGTGGTATTTGGGGAAATAGTTGCCTGGAGGTGGGAAAGTTTTCAGTGTTCAGTGTTCAGTGTTCAGTGTTGAGTGATCAGCATTCTGAAATCGGTAATCAGTGGGGTTCCTGTTTTTCTGGTTTCTTGTTCAGGAAATAAAAACTTTGTGAACTCTGTGAAACCTCGCTGTATCTCTGTGGAATAATTAAGAAAAAATATTCAGTAATGCAGAAATGCGGGTTTACCGCCAACTGTTACTGTTGCTTGCAAACTGCCACTATCGACTTCTTCTGCCTATTACCAATTTTTTCAGAAATTGCCCACTGCTACTGCTACTGCCAACTATTTCTTTCTCGCGATAACGTAATTTACCATTAATACCAAGGATTCCTTATAGGGTGAATCAGGATAGGTTTCCAAGAGTTGAAGTGCCTCTTCCTGATATTTCTTCATTTGGACCACTGCGTAATCAAGACCTCCTTTTTTCTTAACAAAGTCGATAACCTCCTTGACCCGCTTTTTGTCCTTATTGTGATTCTTTACAGAGTTGATAAGCCATTTCCGTTCTTGGTCGGAAGCGTTGTTGAGCACATAAATTAGAGGCAGAGTCATTTTTTGTTCCTTGATATCAATGCCCGTAGGTTTCCCGATATGTTCGTTGCCGTAATCAAAGAGGTCGTCTTTTATTTGGAAAGCAGTACCAATGAGTTCCCCAAATTTTCTCATCCTTTCCACCTCTTCGTCGGGACTCATTACGGATTGTGCGCCCATTGCGCAACAGGCGGCAATAAGAGTGGCGGTTTTTTGACGGATTATTTCAAAATAAACCTCCTCGGTAATATCCAGACGTCTGGCTTTTTCAATCTGGAGCAATTCGCCTTCACTCATTTCCCTTACGGCTACCGAAATAATTCGCAATAGATCAAAATCACCGTTATCGATTGAAAGGAGCAGACCTTTGGACAACAAATAATCGCCTACCAGAACGGCAATCTTATTTTTCCATAAGGCATTTATGGAGAAAAATCCCCGTCGTTTATCACTATCATCCACCACATCATCGTGGACCAAGGTGGCGGTATGGATGAGTTCGATTATGGCAGCACCACGATAAGTACGTTCATTAACCTGCCCATTTCCAGTTAATTTGGCAATCAAGAAAACAAACATGGGTCGCATTTGTTTCCCCTTCCTGTTTACCACATAATGGGTAATCCTATTGAGAAGCGAAACTTTGGAAGCCATGGAAGCGGAGAACTTTTTCTCGAAAAGTTCCATCTCTTGTTCAATGGGAAGTTTGATGCGTGAGACTATCTTCATAAAGAAAGTCAAAGATAGGGAAAATGAAGGATGCATTTCAGCAGGTAAATACCTATAATAAAAAAGAAGTTACTCTCTAACCATTCTAAAATGTTCTTTTCTTCTTAAATCCTAAATTCTATGGACCTATTGCAAATGGATTTTTTCCGCGAATAATTTTGCATATTCCTACAACTGCAACAAGGACCGTCCCATGGATTAAAAAGGGAATTGATGATTAAACCAAATTTGAGGTGGAAAGCAAAGTTTTTAAACAGGGTATGGATCCATTATTTCCTTGTCCGTAAAAAAAAGAAAGGAATATTATCATTATAATTAATTTATGCAAATAAACCCCATAATTATAAATTGATTCCGAAAATATATACGAATGCAATAAATACGTTAAATGTGTGGTAAACCAAGATATAATCCAGAGTAAATCTTATGTTCGGGCAATAATTTTAACTCTAATATTTAACAACAGGAAGAAAATTACTTTATTTGCTGCAATATTTGCTGCAATATTTGCTGCCTTTACGATGTCTGCACAAACCAATTATTTTTTTGATGATTTCCAAGATGGTGACATTTCAGACTGGACTTTATTGGATGAAGACGGCGACGGCTATTTTTTTATGGCTTTTGATCCAACTGTTATTAAAAATGGAGAAGAAATCTATTTGTCATCACAGTCGTATGATGGCGTCCCCTTAACACCAAACAATTATGCAATTTCCCCTGGAATCGATGTAACAGGAGTAAGTTCACTATCACTAGGATATTTGGCTGGCACGCAGGATACCTCATATTATAATGAAACTTACACCGTATATGTTTCTACGGGAAACACGGTGGCAGATTTTATGAACCCTGACCCTACCGTTACGGTAAGTTTTTCAGAGAATATTGGTGACGATCCATTTGCAAGAGGAGCATTTATGCCAAGAAGCCTTGATGTGTCATCTCTATCTGGAGCTACAACTCTTTATATTGCTTTTAGACATCACGATTCTACCGACCAATTCATCATCAATTTCGATGATGTTAGTTTATCTGGTGTACTGGGAGTAAATGAAAATGTGGCACAAGGTTTCAATTATTTCGTTTCAAACAACGAGTTGAATCTTGTTGCCAGCTTTTCCCTTGAAAAAGTTGCTATATACAATATGTTAGGCCAGCAAGTTGTTTTACAAAACTTATCAAGCAACAATGAAATCATTAGCCTTTCTGGATTGCAATCCGGAGTTTATATTGCAACAGTCTCAATGGATGGAGCCAGCAAATCTTTTAAGATTGTAAAAAACTAATCTACATTATATGGTAAATTGAAACAGCGGCTTGGACCGCTTTTCTTTTGCCTATACACTTACAAACTGAAGACAGCAAATACGGTTTAAATGAAGGTAAAATGAATCACGTCTAAAAAAAGCGATGCTTTTAATCAAAAATTTGTGAACAATGTTTCGGACCCGCTTTATTACATGCGCAATCAACCGGTTTAAAACATATAAAGTTGATTTAAAAGAGGGTTAAAAATAACAAGAATCCATAATCTTTTTCACCGTTTCAGGAGATAAAGATAAATGAGTTAAACATTGGAGTAACATTTTTTAAAAAAAGGATAAGGTTTATTTTTGAAAAAATGTTTTTAACTCTCTAATAATTATTAAAATGAAAAAAATTACATTATTGGCAGCTTTAGTTGCTGCATTTACCATGAATGCCCAATTGTTTAGTGACGATTTTGAAGATCAGGATATTTCTGATTGGACCCTATTGGATGAAGACGGTGACGGCTATAACTTTCTTGCGTATGATCCAAGTATTGCACAAAATGGAGAAAAAAATTACATGTCATCCATGTCTTGGGATGGCGTTCCTTTAACACCCGATAATTATGCTATTTCCCCAGAAATCGATGTAACTGGCAATGGATCCCTCTTATTGGAATACATGGTTGGCGGACAGGATCCTAGTTATTACCAGGAAACTTATACCATTTACGTTTCAACAGGAAACACAATCGCTGATTTTATGAATACGGATCCTACCGTTACCGTAAGTTATACCGAAAACATTGGAACTGATCCTGATGCCGCTGGAGAATTGGTAGCTCGAAGTCTTGACGCTTCTTCCTTGGATGGCGCAACTTCGGTTTATATCGCTATTAGACATCATGATTCATCAGATGAATTTATCATCAATTTCGACGATATCGTTTTAACTGGTGTATTGGGAGTTGATGACAACGCTCTTGTTGGCTTCAAACATTTTGTATCAAACAATATATTGAACCTAACCTCTAAAACTTCAATGGAGAATGTTTCTCTATACAATATGCTAGGACAAGAAGTTCTTTCTCAAAAACTAAGCAGCAATACTGAGAATATTAATCTTTCTGGATTACAATCTGGTGTTTACATTGCTACAGTTTCTATTGAAGGAGCTACAAAAAGCTTTAAAATTGTAAAAAACTAATTCAGGTTTTATACCATAGTAAAAGGAGCGGCTAATGGCCGCTCCTTATTTTATTGCTTATTCGCCAACTGCCCACAGGCCGCATCTATATCCTTTCCGCGGCTGCGACGAACGGTAACCGGTATTTGGTTACGCTCTAGATTGCTGATATATTTTTCGATAACAACAGAATCAGATTGCTGGAAATTTCCGTCATCAATGGGATTGTACTCGATCAAATTTACTTTGCAGGGTACGTATTTACAAAAAGTTACCAAGGCATCGATATCTTCCTGTTTGTCATTGATGTCCTTCCACACGATATATTCATATCTAATTTTTCGCTTGGTTTTTGCATACCAATGTTCCAGGGCTTCCCGTAAATCAACTAGGGTAAAATTATGGGCAAACGGCATTATCTTTTCTCTTTTTTCCTGGATTGCCGAATGCAAGGAAACGGCAAGATGAAACTTGACATCATCATCCGCCAATTTTCTTATCATTTTTGGAACTCCGGATGTCGAAACCGTTATCCGCTTTGGGGACATGCCCAAACCTTCATCGGAAGTAATTTTTTCAATTGCCTCCAATACGTTTTTATAATTCATTAAAGGTTCACCCATCCCCATAAAAACAATGTTGGAAAGCGGTCGGTCGTGATACAATCTACTTTCCCGATCTATGGCAACCACCTGATCATAAATTTCATCGGCATTTAAGTTGCGCATTCTTTTTAAACGGGCAGTGGCACAAAAAGAACAATCCAAACTGCAGCCTACCTGTGAAGATACACAAGCTGTCGTCCTTTTGTTAGTAGGGATGAGAACAGATTCTACAATCAAATCATCATGTAGTCGTACCGCATTCTTAATTGTTCCGTCCGAACTTTTCTGAAGAAAGTCCACCTTGATATGGTTTATAACAAAATGCTCGTCCAAACGTGCCCGGGTTTCTTTGGAAATGTTGGTCATCTCCTCGAAACTGTGAGCGCCCTTATTCCAAAGCCAATCATATACTTGACTGCCACGAAAAGCTTTGTCCCCAATTCCCTCAAAAAAATCCTGAAGTTGTTTTTTGGAAAGTGCGCGTATGTCTTTTTTTACTGAAACCATGCTGCAAAATTACAGCATTTTAATTAAAGAAATTAGTGGTGTCCGACTAAGATGTAAGACTAAAACTTTATACTTAACTGACAATTAGTAAAAAAATGTATAAATACTTTCAATTCTTGAAATTTATAAGCCCATCGATTACAAAGGTGCCACTCGATAATAAATGTATCTAATGCCTTCTATCATTGTTTCTGGTGGCGTTAGGGAAAGATTTAATGGAAATAATGTTAAGAATAAAGAAAAGTAATTTGTCCGGGAAATTCGGTGACAAATTGGTTATTATCGTTTAACCACAATCTTTTTGTTGACGGAATCATTGCTATCCCCGTCCACTAAATGCAGCAAATAAATACCTTCTGCCAAACCTTCCACCGAAATGGTATTCATGGTATTGGAAACCGAACCGGAGCTTATTTCCTTTCCCATCATATCCATTAATTGATACCCGAGATGCGGATAGCGGCTGTTCTGAATGGTGAGTAAAGTATTCGCAGGATTAGGATATATTTTTAAATCGCCCAAAGTCTCAAAACTTGGAACGTTCAATATATTCTGCAGTGTTTCCATAGTGCTTTGCCCCGAACCTATAGGATCCAGCCATTCTTTTAATCGACTTTCTGTGGAATTGCCCGTATCCCAGGATATTCCAAATCTTCCATAAATGTCATAGTCATGGTTTGTACTGGTGCCAAGGCAGGAAGATTGTCCGGCATAAAGTTGGCCGATTATTTTTCCTTGTTCGTTAAATAGAGGTGAGCCCGAGGATCCACTTTCGGTTGTCCCAATTTCCCAGCCATTACCGGAGCCGTGCTCCCCACCGCCAATTAGCCAGACCTTAGTCCCATTGGCATCGGTTTTTTGCGCTCCGGAATTATCACGGCATACTTTCATGATATCACCATTGGGATGATGGATTCCCACCTCAAAAAGCGGATCCACATCGGAATTGTCCCATCCAGCAAAAGAAACATCCCAAGATTCAGGGATTTTTTCAAACAATTTTACCAGTGCAAAATCACTCAAAGTATTGTTGGCCACCAAGGCGGCACCACTTAAGGTAAAATTATTCTGCACATCACCGCTGTCCTCTCCCGTGCCACAGATGGGCCTTGGACTTACCCAATTAAACCTAACGGACCAAAACGCGGGATTGCTATTGGTAAGGCAATGGTTTGCTGTAAGCAAATACGGAGTTTTGTCAGCGGCGGTATTGTTCACCAATACTGCGGTACACAAATATCCATTGCCAAGGTTGACAAAGGCGACAGATTTTTTAAGGATTTCCTTTTGTGAATCAAAGTCGGCCCCAATTGGGCAATTAACGTCATAATTGCACGGGCCAGATCCATTTAATTTATTCCCCTCCATATTGGAACCGTCCAAAGCATCCATTCGGTATCCATGAACAATACTTTGGATTTGTATATCGGGGCTTTGGGTCACAGAGGCCGGCGCATAATATTCTATATAAACAGTATCCCCTGAAATTAAATCGGAGCCCAATAAATTGGAGCTTCGGGAATCAGCTCCTAAAAATGTCGCCGAAACAGTGGTTCGCTCGTTATTGTACAATTGCAAAATTGTTCCTCGGGGAAGATTAAAAGCACTGAAATTTATGCTCATGCTTAGGGCTCCCACAGATTTTATCGCCAAGCGGCAAATAGAACCCCCATTAGGCTGTTGAGTCCACAGGCCGTCCTTCTTTAAATTCAAATTCAAATCGCGCTTAATGCCGAAGCGCCAGGCAGTATTCTTATTGTGATCATTTATACTGTCCTCCTTTCTTATCGATTCCATTTCCAATGGGGAAAGTTGAACAATTTCAGGCGTATCCGTTAGATTCAATTCCCAACTTTTCGGCAACGGCTTGCGGCCCTCCTGTGGGAAGACGGCCGAAACAAAAAACAGAAAAAATAGGATAAAAATAATTTTGTTCATTATAGGCTGGCAAAATGTTGAACTAAGATAAAATTTTAATTCCACATTTGAAAACCAGCATCTTAAAATAAAAAATCCCGATGCAAATCGGGATTTTTAAAAACTGAACAGCAAGAAATCCTTAGATTATAAGCATTGCGTCGCCATAGGTATAGAATTTATATTTCTCCTTTACGGCTTCGGCGTAGGCCTCTTTCATGAAATCATGCCCGGCAAACGCGGATACCATCATCATCAAGGTTGACTTTGGTGTATGGAAATTGGTCACCATGGCATTGGCTATGCTGAAATCATACGGAGGGAAAATAAACTTATTGGTCCATCCAGAATAAGGGTTTAGTCGGTGGTTTGAAGAAACCGAACTTTCCAGGGCCCTCATAGCTGTAGTTCCTACCGCACATACTCTTTTTCCTGCCTCAATTCCCTTGTTCACAATATCTGCAGCAGCTTGGTCGATCATCATTTCCTCAGAATCCATCTTATGTTTGGAGAGATCTTCCACTTCTACACTGCTAAAAGTTCCCAAACCAACGTGCAAGGTAACTTCAGCAAAGTTTACACCTTTAATCTCCATTCTTTTTAAAAGATGTTTGGAGAAATGCAATCCCGCTGTGGGCGCTGCTACCGCTCCTTCATTTTTTGCGAATATGGTTTGATAGCGTTCTGCATCTTCTGGCTCCACACTTCTCTTGATGTATTTTGGAAGTGGTGTCTCTCCCAGTTCCGTCAATTTATTTCGGAATTCCTGATAGGATCCGTCAAACAAAAATCGCAGGGTACGTCCTCTGGAGGTAGTATTATCGATTACTTCCGCCACTAGAGATTCGTCGTCACCAAAATAAAGTTTGTTTCCTATTCTAATTTTACGGGCAGGATCCACTAGAACATCCCACAGTCGGGTTTCCGAATTTAATTCTCTTAAAAGAAAGACTTCAATACGCGCACCTGTTTTTTCCTTATTTCCATAAAGACGGGCAGGGAAAACTTTGGTATTGTTGGTGATAAGTACATCACCTTCATCAAAATAGTCTATCAAATCCTTGAAAATTTTGTGCTCAATGGTTTGGTCCTTTCTATTTAGGACCATCAGGCGGGATTCATCCCTGTTTTCTGCCGGATATTCGGCCAACAACTCTTCTGGAAGATTAAAATTAAAATTAGATAGTTTCATTCCCATATATGGCTTTAGATTTTATAAAGGTTGCAAAGATACGACGCCGAGATAGGCGTTGTCAAGTAAATGCCTGTTTATTATTGGAAAGCGTATTTTAAGCCTCAACAATCAGCAAAAAAATTGCACCTAAAGAGATGTTTTTTCCAGCACACAGTGCAATCCCACATTTTTTAAATCCTGCCAAAAATGGGGATATGATTTCGATACTACTTCGGCATCCGCAATGGTGAGATCGGTTTTAATGCCAAGTGGAGCAAAAGCCATCGCCATTCGATGATCGTGATAGGTATCTATGGTTTGGCCTGCAGTTATTTGTGTTGATTTTTGAAGATGAAGTGAATTGGAATCTACCGTGACACGGGCACCCAATTTTTCCAACTCGGTTTTCAATGCTAAAAGCCGGTCGGTTTCCTTGATTTTTAAAGTTGCCAAACCTGTCAGTTTACAAACTATTCCCAATCCAAAACACGTTACTGCGATAGTTTGTGCCAAATCCGGAGTATCCGTAAGGTCCAAAACCAGAAATCCGGCAAGTTTTGTTTTTTGTTTTGAAAGTGTGATGGACTTTTCCTTTTGATTGAATTCGGTTTTAACTCCGAAACATTCATAAATCTTCTTTAAAGCCGAATCGCCCTGAAGACTGTTTTCCTTGAAATTTTTAAGGGTGATCTCCCCATTTTCCGAAAGTGCTGCCAAACTGTAAAAGTATGATGCCGAGCTCCAATCGGATTCAACCGTAAATATTGACGATGCTACCTCATTAGCAGAAGAAATGGCAATTTCATTTTTGAGAAAATTTACTTGTATGCCGAGCTGTTTTAAGAGAGAAAAGGTCATTTCAACATAGGGTTTTGAAATGGCCTTTCCCTCTAATAAAATATGCAGACCGTTGGGAAGCATCGGGGCTATAAGCATCAAAGCGGAAACAAATTGACTGCTGATGTCCGATTTTATCCTGACCTCATTTTGATAGAGAAGCTTCCCCTTTATTTTTAAGGGAGGAAATCCATCCATACCCATATATTCAATATCCGCTCCCAAATGTCGTAAGGCATCTACCAAAACCCCAATAGGTCTTTCCTGCATTCGGTGGCTTCCGGTAAGGATTATTTGGGCGCCCTCCCTTGCCGCAAAATAGGCGGTTAAAAACCGCATGGCAGTACCGGCGTGATGTACATCCACAGTTCCCTTCTGGATTTTTAAACCCTTCTGGAGAACTTCTGTATCATCACTTTCAGAAAGATTTACAATTGAAATATTTGGGAATTGCGCTTTTAGGATCAACAACCGATTGGATTCGCTTTTGGAGCCGCCAATCTGTAAAGAGATATTTTTCTTCGGAAAGTTTCCACGTCCCAGAATGGCTTTCATCTTCTGGATTCTTTTTCTTTGATCTTTGATCGGAATTTTCCGAAGGTGACAAAAAAGCCATATACAAATCCTGCAGCAAATAATGACAGGAAGAATATAAAGGGATTTCTTTCGGCAAAATAAGCCAAAGCAAAACCTTCAATGGCCCATTTGATCAACGCAAAAAGGATGGCAAATGCAAATGCCAAGGAAAATACCGATTTCCAAAACCCTTTTGTACTAATGACTTTTTTAAACATCTTATTTTAATTTTTCATTGTTGTGGTGCCGATCGTGGTCCCTTTTTGTCTTTAGATTTAGTTTCTCCTGAAAAGATTTTTCAAGATCCACTCCAGTTTGATTGGCAAGACAAAGCACCACAAAAATAACGTCTGCAAGCTCTTCGCCCAAATCTTTATTTTTATCGCTTTCCTTTTCGCTTTGCTCGCCATATCTGCGGGCTATAATCCGAGCTACTTCGCCTACTTCCTCTGTAAGTTGGGCCATGTTGGTAAGCTCATTGAAATACCGAACTCCGTGGTCCTTGATCCAAGTATCCACGGCCAATTGTGCGTTTTTTATATCCATTATGCTTTTGAAAGTATAACTTTTTCGTTCTCCTTCGCGATTAAAAGTTCATAGAATTTTTTCAGGCTGTCGTAATCCCTTGCATCAATAAACGATTTATTGATGGCAAATTCCACAGAAAGTTGCAATTTATTTCCATTTTGGGAAATAAGGTAACGATAACTACCTGTATTATCAGGCATTTGAAAAACCGCATTTTCCGGCAGCGATTCCACATTATAGCCTTGAGGCAAATCGATATTGATGATATAGCGATCCTTTACCGGAAATCCATAATCGATAGGATAGTTTCGGGTTTCGGGCTTAAACGGAGTTTCCTGTGTTGCCAGATATATCATGGGTGAAAAGTATAGTTTGCCAGCCACATTTTCTACCATATCCATGGACTCAAAATCATATTCCAAAGAAACCGGTTCTCCAGGCGTGTTTAAATTATCAAAACTCAAATTTGACAATTCCGTTTGACGGCTCAAGGCTTCCATTTTTTTGCGTTGGGTATCATTATTTAAACCCTTGAATTCGGATCTATATTGAAATGCATAATTTCCTGTAAATCGATTTTTCGACTTCCCGGTGATAGTCAGTTCAGGAGATATTTCAACATTTACCATCGCAGTTTTAACCGCAGGGACCGATGAACTCAATGAAACCCAACCGGAATTTCCTTCCTTGGATATCACCCGGCCTTGCCAATTTAGAATATTGGTTTTCAATACTCCCATTTCGGCATCCTTATTCGTGGCATCCAACAACAAAGTTCCTGCTGGCAAATCCACGGCGGCAATCACATAATTAAACCCGTTACGAGTGGGAAACAACGGCATTCCGTTCTTCTTGGTACTTACTAAAACCGGGTTGGCTTCCACTTTTGCATAGCGTAGCATGGCAACCAGCATCAGGTTAATATCGGCCACATTACCAGTGCCATTTTTATAGGCAGTTTTTACTCCTTCATTGGTGTATATTCCGTTATAACCATTCCAACTCATTTTATTCACCACATATGAAAAGATTTTACTGATTTTTTCTTCGGGTTTTGAAATTCCGCTTATAAGTTTATCGATATGGGATTCAAAATAATTGGAACGTTCCAATTCGGCACCAAAAACATCGCTTCTATAAATGCTTTTGGACACGTCTTCCCAAGTGGTAGCATACGATTTTATAGTAGATCCGGGAATATCGATATAACTCATTTCAAATTGAAGTGCAGTAGTGTAATTTTTTATATTTCCCACATAGGACTCCTCCTTAAGCGCAGGAACATTTTCCAATTCTACCGTATAAGTGTCTTCTTTAAACTTCACTTCCCTAGAACTTGTCACTGGAATTCCACCGTTTTCACGAAGTGCACCCAGGTTTGAGGTAGTCTGTCTAAAAAACATGGCACGCTCCCTTGTTTCGGAATTTACCTTATATGGAACCCAGCCTCTTTGATGGGTTTTATAAACGAAGTATTCCGGTGTTTTAAACCGAACAACAACCTTTTCAACCGGAATGGTTTCCTGAAATCTAAATTCATTTATATTGAAAATAAAGGGCGTATTTATAGTGTACCTATATTCGATCACACAGCCTTTCCCTACATCTGGCATGGTAATTTTTGTTTGTGTGAGATATTTATGGGTTTCTTCTTTAAAAATTCCTTCATTCTTGAGCTTGGCCTCTTTTATTTTTCCATCCTCGCCTATATTATATGTGGTTCCTTTGAGGCCGATGAGTTTGTCCTCTCCTTCACCTTTATACAGATCAATGGTTGCGTTTGCCCAATCAAACCCTTCTTTATTATAGATTTTTATCCGTTCAAAATAATCCGTTACCATAAACCACCCTGCATCCTGGGTGTATTGAAATTCAGTTTGTATTTCACGATAAAGTATTGCAGCGTTTGCAGATGGATCAGTAGGATGTACTTTTTCCAGCAATTCCTCTTTTGACACTTTTCCGAATTTATATTTTTGGGCTACTGCGCTATTCAGAAAACATAAAATTGCAATGGCCGTAAGTATTTTTGTATGCATTAGAGGTTGTTTAGTTAAGTATTTGTTTTAAAAGAATCATTGATTTGTCCAGTCTTGCAATAGTGCGCAGAAAGTCCCTGTAATTTTCGTATTCCTGAGGCGGATATTCGCCTTTTTCTATTTGAAAAGTACGCGTATATGTAAATTTATTGTCCGAGGTCTTTACAATCTCGGTTTTATATTTCCCAAACTGCGTTTCCAATAATGTAGGTTCGGGCAAATCATCTACCTTAAAATTTTCAGGGACTTCCACATTCACAATATCGATATCCAAAAATCCCTGGCCGATATAAAGGTTTTGGTTTCGATCCGTAATTCGGGGTGGAATATAGGTGTGTTGGTTAAAAATATTGGGGCAAAAAAGAAAGTCGTTCCCTACAGCATTTGCATAATTGGGTATGGAAAGGGATACCGTTTCGGTAAAGGCAATATTTGTTTTATCATTTTTAAAATTCCATTCCAAACCTGATAATCCATTTATATATTTCCAACGGTTTTTATAATATCGGTCTATATCCTCTACTTTTTTCTTCGGAAGCAGGTACTTATCCTCATACTGGATCCCTTTTGAAATTCCGGTTAAATTTGCTACAACCGCTCCTTTGGAATTTACTTTTACCGTAGCCGTGTTTTCCTGTGTGCTTTCGGCAGTAGTATATACTTTTGTATGCGCTATTTTACCGCCCTCATCAGTAATAATGAGAACATCCCTATCATCCGTAAAACTTCCAATATAACCATAGGGCGCATCTTGGCTGGTACATTCCAGCCAAGTGATATCATCTCCATCCGGGATTCCCAAAATCATGTGATTGCCGTGCACAGAGGCAAAATCGTCCATAATGTTCCACTTACTTTTATCGCCATAAAGAATGGTGTAGTAAGAAGGAACACCCACGGCATCAAGAAGGGTTTTAGTGTAGTTGGTCAAGGCTTTGCAATCGCCATAACTTAGCTTGTCAACCTCTGATGCAGGCATAGGTTTCCATCCTCCAATGCCTATCTGGATACTCACATAGCGAACTTTGTCCTGAACAAATTGATACACTTTCCGGGCCTTTCCTTCATTGGTGGTTTCATTGGCTACCAGATTTTTTACTCTTGCCACAGTGCCTGATGGAATATCCCGAACATCCGAAAGTAAATCCTTTTCCATCCATTGACCAAACTCTTTCCAATCCTTGGCCCTGCCCAAAGTTCCTTTTAAATAAAAAGAATCCAGCGCCAGCATAACGGTGGGAAATATCCTGCTCATAAGCGGGCTGTGCTCCTCATAGCGAAGTGCTTTTAAATTGGAGGCGGTAAAAACCATTTGATCTGGCGACTCCTCGATGGAAATATCGAAGCCTTCAAGATTGCGCGCTCGGTAACGGGGTTTATTAGCGGGATCAAATTTTATTCTATAAACACTTTTTTGTGTGCTTTCGGCATATCCGCCCAAGGGAACCCACGCGTCAATAAAGGCAGTATCCCCTGATTCGGTTTCGCTTTCAAAAACCATGATATAGGGATAAACAGTAGGCGTGTATTTTAAATAAATCAATCGGGAATCCACATACATATTATTACCGGTCCGGCTAACATCCATAAAATCCCGCTTTTTAAACCGGTTGATTTCCTTACCTGTTGCATCAAATACTTTGGCTTCTATTTTCTTTACTTTTGAATTTTGGCTATAATATTCATATGGCTTGATGTCGTTATCGCCCTGTTTATTGAGGACCATCACGACCCGCCGTTTTTTGGTTTTCATTTTGGCGATGTTGGTAACATCAATTTCCACCAATTCATCCAAAAGGATACTATTGGCATTGGCCATCATTTCTTTTGAAACCGACAAAAGCGAATAATTCTCCTGTCCAAAAAACGAAATGGTACAGTGAAGAAGCACAAAACAAAAAAAGGTTTTCATGGTAGGTATGCTACATATATGAGTTTCAATCCCTTTTAATTTATTTCACTTAAAAAGGATTCAGATTAGGATTTCGAATGAATAATGACATTTTAAATTTGGCTATTCCTTCCTGATCCCAGACACTTTTAATTGGGCGCAAGATAAGAAAAGCAAAAAAGTTAAAAAAAGGTTAAAGGAATTATTCTTTGTTTTTTGAATCAATCCAAATGGTAACGGGCCCATCATTGACTAGGGCAACCTCCATCATGGCTCCAAAACTTCCTGTGGCAACTTTTTTGGCGGTTTCCTTCTCAAGTTGCAAAATGAAATTTTCATAAAGTGAAACAGCCGTTTCTGGGCGCGCTGCTTTAATAAAAGAAGGACGATTTCCTTTTTTGGTATTTGCGTGAAGTGTAAATTGACTTACCACCAAACAATGGCCATCAACATCCTGAACCGAAAGATTCATAGCGTCGTTTTCATCCGAAAAAATACGAAGACGGGCAATTTTTCCTGCCAACCAATCAATGTCTTCCTGTGAATCCGATTCCTCAATTCCCAAAAATATGAGCAGTCCATTATCTATTGTGGAAAATGTAGTATCCTCAATGGTTACGGAGGCGTTTGTTACTCTTTGGATCAGGGCGCGCAATTAGCTGGGTTTTAAAGATTAGGTGTTAGGGATTTGGAATTTGAAGTTCGAAATTTAACCATTTACTTTTCGGTATAAATATCTTTTCTGAAGTGGTCTTCCTCGCCCTCGAGGATCTGCAAATAGCTTCTATAGCGCGACCAAGCGATTTCCTCATTTTCCAAGGCCTCTTTTATGGCACATTGCGGTTCTTCAAGGTGCAAACAATTGTTGAACTTGCATTGGTCCTTGCGTTTAAAGAACTCGGGGAAATAATCGCCCAATTCCTCTTTTTCAATTTCAACAACGCCAAATCCTTTAATTCCCGGGGTATCTATAATTTTTCCACCAAAGGATAAGTCGAACATTTCGGCAAAAGTTGTGGTATGTTGGCCCTGCAGATGCTGATTGGAAATTTGTGCGGTTTTTAGGTCAAGTCCTGGCTCCAGTGCATTCACAAGGGTTGATTTGCCCGTGCCACTGTGACCCGAAAACATACTTACCTTATCCTGCATCAAATGCTTTACCTTATCCACGTTTTTACCGGTAAGTGCGGAAATTCCAATGCACTCATACCCCACTTGCCTATACAGTGCAGCGAGCAGCTTGATTTCCAATAATTCGTCTTCGTTATATGTGTCAATCTTGTTAAAGAGAATAACCGTTTTTATATGATAGGCTTCGGCAGTAACCAGAAACCTATCGATAAAAGTGGTAAAAGTGGGCGGATTGTTTAGTGTCACCAATAAAAAAGCAACATCAATATTGGCGGCAATAATGTGGGTTTGCTTGGAAAGGTTAACCGATTTCCGGATAATGTAGTTCTCTCTGGCATCGATATGGGTAATTACTCCTTCTCCAGCGGCGCCCTTTTTATCGAGTTCAAAAGTAACATGGTCACCCACGGCAACTGGGTTGGTACTCTTAATTCCACCAATTCGGAATCTTCCTTTGAGCCGGCAATTATAAAAGGCACCATTTTCCGCTTTCACGGAGTACCAGCTTCCTGTGGATTTATAAACAAGACCTTTCATAGGAGAATTAAGGATAAAAAATTATTAAGCAGGAATATATTAGAAATCCCTTCACTGAAATTTTCAAAGGTACAAACGGAATCTCAAAAGAAGTCATAATCTTGTTAGTTGATAAACAGAAATAAAAAAATTAACGTTGCACCAATGATATGATTATTTACACACATAAAATTAATTTAAAATGGCAATAGTACGTAAAACTGTAACTCTTACCGAACAGCAGGATAAATGGATAAAATCCCAAATTGAAGCCGGTGAATTTACAAACGATAGTGAATATCTCCGGAATTTGGTGCGTGAAGATCAAGAAAAAAAAGCAAAATTATTGGCTCTTAAGCAACTCTTGAAAGACGGATTGGAAAGTGGAATCAGCCACAGAACCCTTCCTGAAATAATGGAAGCCGTAGAAAACAAAATGGAAGCTGATGGGCGCTTATAAACTATCGGGTAAATCCGATGAGGATTTGGAAGCAATGTAGGAATATGGCATTTTTAGATTCGGTTTATTACAAACGAAAAACTATTTCCCTGAAATGCATAAAGTTTTCCAGCTTCTGGCCAACAATCCCGAATTAGGGTGGGATGCATCTGAATTATTACCCCAACTAAAACGATTTTCTTATCGGATACATTATTTTTTATTTGGAAACCGATTGGGGCATCAATATTATTCGCGTTTTTAACCAAAGAATGGATTATGAAAGCAGGTTTTAACCCTCCATCACCCGTTTTTGATGTTCTATAGATTCCTGGTGCACCGCTTTATAAACCCTCAAAATAAACTCTTCACTTAATCCATTTTCATTTCCGGCTGCGGTCATTCGTTCCAACACTTGGTTCCACCGTTTTACTTGCAGAATAGCCACATTGTTTTCTTTTTTGATCACACCAATATCGTCTACAATGCGCATTCTTTTCCCCATCAAATCCACGATTTGATCATCGATGGTGTCGATCCGGGCGCGAAAGGTTTGGAGTTTTTTGTTGAAATCCGCTGCTTCTCCTTCGATGTTTCGAACGATGAGATTGGAAATTATTTTTTTTAGAACCTCCGGGGTAACCTGTTGTTCCGCATCGCTCCAAGCTGTATCGGGATTGGGATGGGTTTCTACCATCATCCCATCATAGTTTAAATCCAAGGCCGTTTGACAAAGATCCTGAATAATATCCCGCCTTCCGGCAATATGGGAAGGATCCAAAAAGAGTGGTAAGTCAGGAAATCTATTTTGAAGGTCAATCGGTATCTGCCATTCGGGATTATTGCGGTATCGGTTTTTCTCGTATGTTGAAAATCCACGATGGATTACGCCCAACTTTGAAATCCCTACTTCATAAAATCTTTCTACGGCGCCCAGCCATAAAGCCAAATCGGGATTTACCGGATTTTTGATCAGGATAATTTTGTCTGTTCCTTTTACCGCATCGGCAATTTCCTGAACTATAAAAGGTGATACGGTTGTACGCGCACCAATCCACAGGATATCTATATCATGTTGCAATGCCAAAGCTACGTGATGGGCATTGGCTACTTCTGTAGCAGTTAACAGCCCGGTTTCCTGCTTTGCCTTCTGCAACCATTTTAATCCGATGGCACCCACTCCCTCAAAATTCCCAGGTCGGGTTCTCGGCTTCCAAATTCCCGCACGAAGCACGGAAACATCCGAATCCTTTAATTGATGTGCCACGGAAAGTACTTGTTCCTCAGTTTCGGCACTACAGGGACCGGCAATCAAAAATGGATGGTCCAATTTAAAAGCATCTAGCCAAGAGTGGAGGGATTTGTTATTTTGCATGACAGAAATTTGAGGATAATGTTGAAATTGAAAAAATGCCCAGACCTTTTTTATTAGTGGTGTACAAAGTTAAAGAATGAGAGGAAATCAATTTCAAATCTATATAAAAGATAATTACCTCAATGATGGACTAGACCCCAATTGCATCTTAAATAAATTTCAGTTTCGGAAATAAATGCTGAAAAAATGAATTTCAGCGCAAAGGTATGTTTTGAAAAAAACGATTAGCTTTGTGACCCTATTATGTCCATAGAAGTCAAAAATATCAGTAAATTTTACGGAGAGCAGAAAGCGCTCGATGCTATTTCCTTTTCTGCAGAGAAAGGACAGGTTGTGGGATTTTTAGGCCCCAATGGTGCGGGAAAATCGACGATGATGAAAATACTGACTTCCTATCTTCCACCATCCGAAGGAACAGCATACGTTAATGGATTTGAAGTGCAACAGCAACCCATTCCCTTAAAAAAAAGTATTGGATACCTTCCAGAGCACAATCCCCTTTATCTGGACATGTATGTTCGGGAATATCTTCGTTTTAATGCCGACATCTATAAAACTCCCAAAGAGCGGATTGAAACCGTTATCGAACAAACCGGCCTTACACCCGAAGCAGACAAAAAATTAGGACAACTTTCAAAAGGGTACCGACAGCGGGTTGGACTTGCGGCTGCATTACTTCACGATCCCGAAGTGTTGATTTTGGATGAACCTACCACCGGATTGGACCCAAATCAATTGATTGAAATCCGTCAACTTATCAAAAACGTTGGTAAGGAAAAAACGGTATTGCTCTCCACACATATCATGCAGGAAGTGGAGGCTATTTGCGATCGCGTGATCATCATCAACAAGGGAAAAATAGTATTGGATGAAATGCTGGCCGATTTAAAGAAAAACCAGCAACAGATAATAGAAGTGGAATTTGATTATCGGGTTGAGGAAATTGCCTTGCAAAAACTACCAAAGATCGAGAACATTGAAAATCCCGCTGGCTTTGTTTATTATCTATATTTTGACACCACCCAGGATATGCGCAGCACCGTTTTTGATTTTGCCCACGATAACGGTCTCAAAATCCTGCAACTCCACCAGAAAAGCAGGACGTTGGAGAAACTCTTTACAGAGTTAACGGGGAAGCGGGAAAATCTAAATTGATACTGAAATACTTCTCTTAAGGTCTTAGGATCGTTTGACAACCTGTTAAACCTAGTTTATCAATGTCTCAATCTTTTGCACATTGAAAATTCATTCACAATTTTACTCCCAGTACCTCCATCCCAAAACCCGCTTTTCCATCACAGCTATATTCCGCATCGTGCCATACCTCTATAAACTTCATGTCTCCCACTATTATTAAAGGCATCCCAGGTTTAAAATCTACAGAAGTTTTTGTGGCCATTGATAAATTAAAAGACGGATCCGTCTTGGCAAATCTGTGAAAATTACTTTCGTAAGTAGTAAACAGAGCTTTTTCAACATCATAAACCAATAGTAGAAAATGCAACTCACAATGGGTGGCCAATGGAGGAAACTTTAAAAAAGAAGGATCCAAGGAATTCCAGGAGACAGTGAATTGTTCAAAATTTAAAACGGGATTGCCTAACTGTGTACAAAGACGCGCATAGCGGTTAAAAACAAAATTACGAAATAATACCTTGCCCTTATCTGTTTTCAATCCGTTGATAACAGTGGCAAACCCAGGACGTGAAAAGGTATCCAATTTCTTGATTTGCATAAACAACTTCATCAAGCGCCCGTGAACAGATCCATCATTTAATATGGTTAATTGCGATCGAACCCCTATTTTAAATTCTTTTAAAAAAAGCATGCAATTGGAAAATTCATCACTATTATTGCGTATATTGGCATTATTTTTGTTAAGTTCTTTATTAAAAGCCGCCATTGGTTATCAATTTGATTCGAATATATATCAAATAATAACAGCTCCCAAAAGTCGAATAAGGAATTTCCCGCTTCCATATTGACAATATGCCCAACCCAAGCCCACTTCATGCCCACTTCATGCCGTCTCCGTGCCTTGTCGTGCCTTGTCATGCCCTGTCATGCCATCTTTGTCCCCTCTTTAGCCCCAGGATGCTCCCTAAATAACCCCATGCTTAGACCATATCCATTGTAAAGATGAGTCCTGAAGTTTAGCCATTCGGGCAACAAAGGGTAAATAACAAGTTAATCTAATGGGACCTGCGGACCAGCCAAATACGATGGCTGGATTAAAGTCGGACAAAAAATAGGTCTTGAATTTCTAAAGCCCAGATATACTCTTATCCTTTGGCATTTTAACCGAATAGGAAATTCTTACTTTTTTGGTTTCGCCAGATTTGAGATTAAGATTCCAAGTAAGCTCACCTTTGTCATCGTTTACCTGAGCACCAGAAGTTTCCAATAGTTTTATTTCGATATCCTTTTCCCTGGACAATGGAAATTGCTCTTTTACATCAATGGTTACAGCTTCCTTACGGGAATTCCTTACCGAGATTTCATACGTGTAAATTCGCTTTTGTGATTTTCCGAAGAATGAAGTACTGCCTTCCTCGTCAATTCGCTCTCTTTTGGTTGTGATGCGCTCATCTCTGCCCAAACTCAATGTTAACGTATCCTCTGTGGAATTCGGATTAATGTAGGAACTGCCCGCAAAGTTTTTGTCGATAATCAAATTAGCCTCGCCCGGTAAAAGGTTGTACTTCTGCCAATCTACAATTTTGGCAATCAAAAATGCCGATGGATCCAATCGCGGTGCGGTGAAATAGGAATATGTGGCAGGCAATTCATATTGTTTTAACTGCACGGCCTGTGGCTTTTGGTTGGAGTAGATATCGTAAGGCAGGTTGACTACAAAAGATGTGGTCAGCTGATTTTCCTGTACCACTGCCATGTCATATCCGCCGTCATTGGCGGTAACTGCCATGGATTCCATTTGAACCCCGGCCACTTTGCCCTGTGCTCTGTAACCGATATTTTCGGCATCCAGAAAACCGACCCACCAAGGATTAAGAACAGGCGCATTGTTGTTTTTTATTGGGTTGCCACTTGAGAAAGATAATTTTATCTGTTTCCAATCAATTCCCGTGGTCTGTGAAACATTTGCCTTATATACCAACTGCACAGGTTTATCCAAATTATCCACACGCACCTCGTAAAAAGGAGTCCAAGAAACATAGGGAGTATAATAATGGATATCCAACTTGGTGTTCAATGCCTGATCGGAATTTAAACGAACGACCAACTGACCGGCATTCTGGCCATTCCCACCTGCCTCGTTCATCTGCTTTTTCAGTTTATCCACTATCTGCCGCTGGTCTTTCTCCTTTTCTTTTAAAACAATAATGTTAGACGAAAGCTTTTTGTATTCCTCCCGATAATATTTAATCATCGCCGTCATAGTCGCGGGGGTTACCCCACTCTGTCCACCAAAATTTTTATTGGCTTCCAAAAGGGCCAAAGCACTTTCTTCGGCTTTTCTGGCATTGGTCATTTCATCCAAAAGATTTTTTGCCTCTTCATGTTTTTTCTTCAGTTCCGTAAATTGCGAACTTTTATTCTCGCCATCCACCATGTAATCACGCTCAAAAGAAACCGACAAAATAGTAATCTCTCTATTACTGGAAGTTACCCGAATACTCTGAGGATCTACCTGTTGTGCTATTTCATTGATCACGATCTCGGAGTTGCCCCTAGAGACGGAAATCTGTTCCGTCGTATGATGAAGACTCGCACCCCTTCCATAAATTGTTGCTTCCCGAAGAGCAGCATTGGTCTCTGAAACGGACTGGCCAAAAGTGAAAAAAGGAAGACATATACTCAGAAAAATAGTGAAATAAAGTGTAAACGGATGGTTAGGACTTTTCATAATTATTTGGATTTATTGGTATTTGCCAATTTCTATGCCAACTTAAGAAAAGGAAAACTATTCAAATATAAGTCGGCCGCTATATAGTTCTTCAACATCTACTTCGGGAGGACGATTTTTGGAAATTACATTGCCCAAACTCATTATTTTGCCCTTTATAGATTCCTGTGGATTGACAACCATGGGACCTGAACTCCGGTGAAAAATTTCCAAGTTCTGCACCACAAGATTTTCTGAATAAATCCTTCCATCGCTCGCATAAAGACCGAAATTGGCTTGGGTCGCTTTTCCGCTTAAATAGAATTTAGAAAGCCCATTGGCAACTACTTTTAGATTTTCTACATCCAATTCCAATCGAAAATCCCCATCCGAATGATATTCACCGGGAGCATTGAAATCTTCCGAAACGAGACTTAACTCCGGAAAACGCAATATTCCCCTACTTTCGATTTCGTAGCCAGAGCTGCTTCTTATTTCTTCAATATTGGGGGAAGTCACATATATTTTGGTGATTCCATAATCCCGAAACAGATTACAAGTGTTTGCGTCCCGGATCTCTAATCTTCCTTCGAAAACAGAAATTGACACGTCATTGATCAAATTTGATCCGGATTCAACCACTACTTTTTGTTCCGTTCCCTGTTCAATAACCAGCCTTGTGCGATCCCAGACGATTATTTTTGTGAACAAAGGCACGTCCACTTCCTGTTGCATTATTTTTCCGGCTGTTTTAGTGCAGTCCCATCCATCTTCGGTATTGCATCCCAATAATAGAAGTAGGATAAATATTCCGAATAAATTGTTCATATATTTCATAATCTTACACCCACACCAAATTCTACCGCTTCCGCCTTTGCCCAATGGGAATGGACGGAGACAGTGCCAAAAAACCTGTCATCAAAAAAATATCGTTTTAAACCCAAACGAGCGTAAATCCTTGTTTCAAATTCATAGGGCCAATAAACATAATACCCCAATTGGGTTACTGCCGCAACCCGATTAAATCGCAATTCGTGTCCTATAAACACTCCAATCCTCATATAATCCTCATTTCCCGAAAGACCATCTTCAGGATAGGCAATGGATCTAAATTTGATAAATTCCTTTAGAAAATTAGATAGAAACACCTCTACCCCAGCCTGAAAGGTGCTTTTGTAATTGATTCGCTTATCCGCAAAAAAAGAGAAGTTGTAAAAAGGGTATTGCCCCATTCCTATTACATCACTGGAATTCACGCCACCATTAAAGGCGAAATTATACCCTATTTTTTGGGCATAAGTACTGCTTAATGAATCTTTTTGATTATTGAATTCGGGCATATTCCGGGCATCCAATTGATAATTGATACCCACATTAAAACCAAGGGAATTGGTACTGGTATTGGGCGCTTTATAATTTCCATTGCTATAATGCACAACCATAAATCCGGCATAGAAACCAAATCCCTTATAAACATTTTCCCGAACATAATTTCCCTTGACAAACGTAGAACTTACCAAGGAACTCCCATAGGCGGTATTGTTGTAATTGGTATCGGGATGGTAAGGATTGAAAGCGTAGGCAATACCTTCCCCAATTTGTAACCGCAGATTTCTATTGAGAAAATAAAAATTGAAATGCCCATATACCCCTAGAAGATCTCCCAGATATTCATTGTGCATATTTTGATAAATGGCAGAAAAACCCCAGTCGGGAAAATTATACCGACGTTCCCATTCATTGAAACCATACGTTTTTCGATTATAGGAAAGAACCAATCCAGTGGGATGGCCAGTGATCAAATGCTGAATGCTGGGATTGTGTTCCAGGATGTTTCCGTAGAACAGATCGGCCTCCAACATTACCGGCTTCTTTTCCTCTTCTTGGGAAAAAACAGAAAAGCCGGCGGCAAGAATCCATAAAAGAGCAAGTAAATGCTTCATATTCGTTTTCAAAGCCGGTAAAGATATGCTAAACTATAAAAAAAGAAGTAGGATAGGCATATTACATTCCTAGGAGCAGAAAGATCTATTAAATTAAAAAGGCAGGTTCTTTAAATCCACATTGCCGCCGGAAAGTATTATCCCCACTTTTTTTTCGGAAAACTGCTTCTTCTCCCGAAGTAAAGCAGCCAATGCTACTGCACTGCTGGGCTCAACAATTATTTTCATCCGTTCCCAAATAGTACGCATAGCAGTGACAATTTCATTTTCCTCAACTCTGATTATTTCCGAAACCAATTCTTTAATGATGGGAAAATTTAGGTCTCCCAAAAATGTTTTCAGCCCATCTGCTATGGTTGAGGTTGAGGCATTGTTTTCAATTTTTCCAGATTGGAGACTTCTAAAAGCATCATCCACTTCAAAAGGTTCGGCTCCAACGGCTCTACAGTTTTGTCCGAAATAACGGACTGAAAGAGCTGTCCCTGCGAGCAACCCGCCACCTCCCACAGGAGCTATAATACAGTCAAGATCGGGGTGCGATCGCAGCAATTCATAGGCGGAAGTGGAATTTCCCAGAATCACATTATTATCATTGGAAGGGTGGATGAACGTTGCACCAGTTTCCGTTTGAATCCTTTCCGCCTCATTTTCCCTTGAAATTGCGGTGGCTTCCGATTCCGTTACGATACCACCGTATCCTTTAACGGCTTCCTTTTTTACATTAGGAGCATTTTCGGGCATAACGATATAGGCTTTCACTCCCAAGTTTCGGGCGGCCAAGGACAGGGCTTGTGCAAAATTCCCAGAAGAATGCGTAACCACTCCTGCCTTTTTTTGCTCCTCAGTTAATTGAAGGATGGCATTTATAGCGCCTCGCATTTTAAAGGCTCCCATTTTTTGGAAATTCTCACACTTAAAATAAACCTTGGCACCCATCAAAAAATCAATATGGGAAGAAGTCAATACGGGTGTTTGATGCACGAAGGGCCTAACCCGTTCATAAGCTTCCAAAACTTCATTTTTAGTGGGAATCATTTAATCTATTTTTTAAAGGTCGAAATTATGAGTAGCTACCATTTCTTTCCATTTACTACTACACCGTAGGTTATGTCTACCGAAGCTTCCAAAGTAATAGAAACAGAACAATATTTTTCAAAACTGAGCTGTGCCGCCCTAAGTGCCTTTGTTGGGTCTATTTCCCCTTCCAAATATAGGGTAACGTGGATGGATTTAAATGGTTTGGCCTTGCGAACATCTATGCGATCGCCTTCTACTACCATTTTATAGGAAGTAATTTCCTGGCGCTGCTTTTTCAAGATCATAATAACGTCTATGGCACTGCAACCGCCCACGCCCATTAACAGTAATTCCATTGGGCTGGCACCTTTTACCTCCTCGCCGGTTTTATTATCGATAAAAACGGGAACTCCAGAAGCACCTTTGGCTTCGAAAAGATAATCGTCATTTTTTCTTTCTAGGGTTACTTTCATATTTGTATATTTTTAATCTGATTATCGATAATGACATAGAATAGTAAAATGTAAGACCAAACCTTGCAGTTTTGGTCTTAAATCATAAGTCCCAGAGCGTAACGGTCTTAGGGCGTCTCCTAATCTTTATCACTTATTCTCAGGATATCTCCAAAAACACCCCTTGCGGTAACCGCTGCACCCGCCCCTGCACCCTGAATCACTATAGGATTTTCACCATAACTTTCGGTATAAATCTCAAATATTGAATCACTGCCCCGCAAAGCGCCCAACATAGTATTTTTGGGAACCGAAATGAGGTTTACATGTAACAGCCCTCCAATTTCCTGGGAAAGATCGCCATGGAGATCTGCAACATATCGGAATACAAAGTCCTTTGCCTGGTTTTTCTTCTTAATCTGAAAAGGGACATCCAATTCTTTTATGCGTTTAAGAAACTCCTCTTTCGAAACATTGCGCAGATCCTTCGGAATCAAATTTTGAATGGCAATATCCGAAAGCTCATTGTGCAGATCCAATTCCCGCGCCAAGATAAGCAATTTCCTGCCAACGTCGTTACCGCACAGGTCCTCTCGAGGATCAGGTTCGGTAAAACCCTTATCAATGGCAGACCGCAATACCGAACTGAAAGCCCTGTCCTCTTCCGAAAAAGTATTGAATATATAACTCAAGGATCCAGAAAAAACTCCCCGAATACGAGTTATGTTTTCACCCGAAAGATGCAAGAGCTTGATGGTATCAATCAAAGGTAAGCCGGCTCCTACATTGGTTTCATATAAATACTGTTTTTTATTTTTACCCAGTTTAACCCGTAACTTCCGGTAAAAATCCAAGTCCAGAGTATTTGCAATTTTGTTTGAGGAAACCAGATGAAAGCCGTTTTCCACAAATTTTGGATAATGAAGAACAAAACCTGAATCCGCTGTATTATCGACCAAGATCAAATTGCTTAGTTTTTTCTCCTTTGCATAGGCAATAACATCGGTTACAGAATAGGATTGACCGTTCTCAAGTTTATTTTGTAACCAATTCTCCTGAAGACCTCGGTGATCCAATAAAATAGTACTGGAATTGGCGACGGCAAAAATTGTCAAGTCCAAATCCCGTCGTCGGGAAATTTCCTCCTTTGATCGGATAATCTGATCGATCAAATGGTTTCCCACATTGCCATGGCCAAAAATTGCAATATTGATTTTTTTCTTTTTAATACTGTTTAAATCTATTCGGTCCAAAACTGGACTATCCAATATTTGAGTGCTCATAATTGTTCTTTTTTGGGAGTAATTCTGAAGAGAATATCGGTTTCAGAATGTGCTCCAATTGTTTATATTCTATCAAAAATGCGTCGTGGCCATGAATGGATTTGATTTCGGCATAAAACACATTTTCTTTCCTATTTTTTACTATTAAATAGGTTTCCACTATTTCCTGGTTCAAGTAAAATCCATCGCTATCTATTCCAATTAAAAAAATATTTCCCCGAATTTGTGAAGCTTTTTCCAAAAACTCCTCCTGAGTGGGTGATAGACCTGAAATCAATAAATTATTCATCAGTTTATACGCCTGCAGTTGGAACCTTTGCTTCAATTTCTCTCCGTGATGCAAAAGCCAACTCTCAACATTATATAATGATTCATTAGGGTTGAACGTGCTGCCGAATTTCTGCTTTAACGATTCGGCCGTTCTATAAAAGGTCATTGCGTGGATTCGGGCATCGCAAACGGGATTAATGGAATTTTCCAAAATTTGTTGTTGTACCCTACATTGGGCAATTACCCAATCGGTCGCTTTCCAATCAGTTGCAATTGGAATTAAGTTTTGGACTAAGGATGGCGACAATAAAGCCATTTGCCAAAGTATCTTGCCTCCCAAAGAACCTCCAATGGCCGCATAAATAGAATTAATTTCAAGTTTCCGTAAACCCAAAAGAAACCATTGGGCCACATCTTTACTGCTGATATCCTGATAATTCTTAATCAAAAAACCATTATAGCCATTACCCGGAATATCAAAAGCAAGCACGGTAACCAGATTAAGATCGATACATCTGTCAAAACCTATCAATGGTGACCACCAACCGGATTCGCCACAAACGCTGCTGTTTCCAGTAAGGGCATGCGTTACCAAAACAATAGGCGCACTTCCTAAATCTTTTCCAAACAACTGGTAGCTCAGGGGAATGTTTTTTAAACTTTTACCGCTTTCGGTTTGATATTCCGAAATTGTCAATTTCCGTAACATAGGGCAATAAAATCTAAATTATAATTGAAAGGATTTTATAATAAAGCTTCTTGAAATATTTTATCAAAAGCCTGTTCAAGATCGGCAGTAAGATCATTTATGTCCTCTATTCCCACCGAAAGCCGTATCAAATCCTGACCCACTCCGGCCAGCTCCTGATCGGCAATACTCAATTGTTGATGTGTTGTACTGGCAGGATGAATAATCAAGGATTTGGTATCGCCAAAATTCGCCAGAAGAGAAAATATTTTTACCTCATCCACCACTTTTTTAGCCGCTTCATATCCTCCTTTTACGCCAAACGTTACCAGTCCGCTTTGGCCCAAAGGAAGATATTTTTTGGCCAGCTCATAATAGGTGCTTTCCTTTAGTCCCGGATAATTTACCCACGCTACTTCTTCCCTGTCTTGAAGCCATTTAGCTAATTCCAAAGCATTTTCGCTGTGTTTTTTTATACGAATTTCCAAGGTCTCCAATCCTTGCAGAATTTGAAAAGCATTAAACGGACTAAGTGCGGCACCAAAATCCCGAAGACCTTCTATTCTTGCCTTGGCAATAAAAGCCGCTTCTTTTAGCACTTCGGAATAAATAAGTCCGTGATATCCATGTGATGGCTCGGTAAATTCGGGGAATTTGCCATTGGTCCAATCAAAGTTTCCTGCATCTATTATCGCCCCGCCAAGGGATGTTCCATTGCCGGAAATATATTTGGTGAGGGAATGGATTACAATATTGGCACCGTGTTCAATGGGACGCAACAAAGCAGGGGAAGGGACTGTATTATCAACAATAAAAGGAATTTTACTGGCTTGGGCAACCTTTGCAATAGCCTGAAGATCTAGCACATCCAACTTGGGATTGCCAAGGGACTCCACAAATATTGCTCTGGTATTCTCCTGGACCGCCGAATGAAAGTTTGCAGCCTGTGATGGATCAACAAAAGCAGTTTCAATTCCCAACCGTCTAAGCGTGACATTAAGCAAATTGAAGGTTCCGCCATATAGGCTATTGGAAGCCACAATGTGGTCCCCGGATTTCAACAAAGTCAGTAAAGCTGTTGTGGTTGCGGCAGTGCCGGAAGCCGTGGTTACCGCTCCAATTCCTCCTTCCAGAGCTGCCAAACGTTGCTCCAGCACATCGCAGGTAGGATTGTTGAGCCGCGAATAGATATATCCCGGCTCTGAAAGATTGAAAACATTTGCTGCATGCTCGCTGTTGTTAAAAACGTAACTGGTGGTTTGGTAAATAGGGACTGCCCTTGTGCCAGAAGTTTTTGTTACATCGTGTCCTGCGTGCAACGATTTTGTTGCGAAATGGTGTGTACTCATTTTTCTAATTTTTTTGAGTTAATGAAAAGATTAAAACAAAAGATCAATCCCGATAAAACCGGGACAATAGAAAAACGTTAAAAAGAAAAAATGAAAAGCAATTCCAAGGAATAGGAAATTGTCTTGTCGTTATCTATCGCCAATCCCGAATACTATCCGAACTGTTGTAGAATGTAGCACCTTCCCCGAGAAATCGGGAGGTTGCTAAGGCGTCATAGGGTCTATTCCCTCGGCCTTTCTTGATAACATTTCAATAAAGGTCTGAACTTTGTGGCGACAAAGATAAGGGCAGAAAAAATTAAGAACCAAATTTTTATCCAAAAAAGTTTAAATAAAACCTCGGTTCGTTTTATTTATTTACTTTTGCCCTTACAATTTTGGAGGAAAGATTTGACTGATTGCAACCTCAATAAAAAATGCTAAAGGCAGTGCAAACTTCCCTTGGTCACAACCGTCAAATCTTTTTTTTAAATGACTTAAGACTTTAAGCCTTAAGGTTTGAGATTATATTCAATTCATAAAAGAAATTGTTTTAGTCTTACGTCCTATGTCTTTTTGTCCTACGTCACAATTCCTTTTTTTTAAAAATTTAATCGTACTATGGCATATTTATTTACTTCAGAAAGTGTTTCTGAAGGACATCCGGATAAAGTTGCGGATCAGATCAGCGATGCGCTTTTAGATAATTTTTTGGCTTTTGATCCCCAATCAAAAGTGGCTTGTGAGACTTTGGTCACAACTGGGCAGGTGGTTCTGGCAGGAGAAGTAAAAAGCAATACTTACCTTGACGTGCAGACTATAGCCCGCGATGTTATAAACAAAATAGGATACACAAAAGGTGCTTACAAATTCAGTGGCGATTCTTGTGGTGTAATTTCCCTGATCCACGAACAATCCCAGGACATAAACCAAGGTGTGGATCGAGAAAATAAAGAAGAGCAAGGCGCCGGCGACCAAGGAATGATGTTCGGTTATGCTACAAACGAAACGGAGAATTATATGCCCTTGGCACTGGATATCTCCCATAAATTGATGTTGGAACTCGCTGCATTAAGAAGAGAGGACAATGAAATTAAATATCTGCGTCCCGATTCAAAAAGTCAGGTAACCATTGAATATAGTGACGATAACGTTCCTCAACGTATTGTTGCCATAGTGGTTTCCACCCAGCACGACGATTTTGATGAGGACGAAAAAATGCTCGGTAAAATCCAAAAGGATATTAAAGAAATCTTGATTCCCAGGGTTATTAAACAACTTCCTCAATACGTTCAGAAATTGTTTAATGACAATATAAAATATCATATCAACCCGACGGGAAAATTCGTGATTGGCGGCCCACACGGGGACACGGGTTTAACTGGAAGAAAGATAATAGTGGACACCTATGGCGGAAAAGGCGCCCACGGTGGCGGGGCTTTTAGCGGAAAAGATCCGAGCAAAGTGGATAGGAGCGCTGCCTACGCTGTTCGTCATATAGCAAAAAACCTTGTTGCTGCTGGAGTGGCAGATGAAGTGCTGGTACAGGTTTCCTATGCAATTGGCGTTGTGGAACCGACTTCTATTTTGGTAAATACCTATAACTCTTCCAAGATTAAACTTTCTGATGGGGAAATCGCTAAAAAGGTGTCCCAGATTTTCGATATGCGACCAGCTGCAATAGAACGCCGGTTGAAATTAAGAAATCCAATTTATTCAGAAACGGCTGCCTATGGACATATGGGAAGAGTTCCTGAAACCATAACTAAAACCTTTGAAAGTCCTTATAATGGGAAAATTAAGAAAGAGGTAGAATTATTTACTTGGGAAAAGTTGGATATGGTGGATGAGGTGAAGAAGGCTTTTGGCTTATAATATTGTCAGCTTGAGCGCAGACGAAATCTTTTAAACTTATAGCTTTTAAATCGGGAGAAAACACAAAAAATCCCAAATTCCAAAGCTTAGCTTTTGAAATTTGGGATTTGTAATTTGGTACTTTTAAAACTTACATTCCTCCTTTTCTTTCTGGCACTCTCGGCGATGGCCATTTTTGCTGCTCTCCTGTTTTTGGATCCATAGGTAAATTGATCTGCTCCCAAGAAGCCCGCTCAGGATCTTCGGAAGCCATATACGCCAGAATAGCCGTTAAGATTACATTGCTCTGCACATCGTCAAAAACTATTTTGTCATAAGTATCTCGGTTGGTGTGCCAGGTATAATTCCAATAACTCCAGCTCAACGAACTCAAACTGAATCCAGGAGCGCCGGCGGCCACAAAACTGGCATTGTCTGAACCTCCACGGGCTGGCGAACCTGGAAAAGTAGTTTCAATCTGTTTACGGATGATATCCGGAACGTCACTTAACCAACGCGATATATAATCATAGGATTGCAAGAACCCAGCTCCATTAATGCTCACAACTCTTCCGGTTCCATTGTCCTGATTAAACGAAACCTGCATATTTTTGATAATTTCGGGATGGTCTGCTACAAAGGAGGAAGACCCGTTCAATCCTTGCTCCTCACTGCCCCAATGGCCAACAAGTATTGTACGCTTTGGATTGGGATATACCTTTTTTAATATCCGCATGGCTTCCATCATTACCAAAGTCCCCGTACCATTATCTGTAGCGCCGGTTCCTCCATCCCAAGAATCAAAATGTGCGGAAAGGATTACGTATTCTTCGGGTTTTTCAGTGCCCTTTATTTGTGCTATGGTATTAAACGCAGGAGCAATACCCAAATCTTTTGATTCTGCAACAACGTGAATCTTTGGTTTATCTCCATGTTCCACCATTCTATATAGCATTGTATAATCTTCCAATTGGATATCCACCGTTGGGATTTTCTTGGTGCGTGCTCCAAAAATCTTATCTACCCCAAAACCGTTAGACCAATAATTATCTACTATTCCTGCGGCACCCGCCTTTTCAAGAACTGGTATAATAGAACGGGCGTCATAACCACTTCGGGCAATATTCGCGCGGTACGCACGAGTCATTTCATCGCGGTTCTTTTTCATCTTTTCGAATGATTCCGGAGTGGCCCATTCTTCCCAATTATAATCTGGTCTGCCTGTAGGTTGTTTCATGGCAATCATAACAAACTTACCCTTTACCGTAGGAAGCCATTTTTGAAAGGAAAGAGAATCCTTAATTTCTGGAAGGATTATACATTCGGCTGTGATCCCTTTTGAAGAAGTTCCGGGATTCCATGCCAGTTGAGTGCCTTCCAAGGTTTGTACCCTTGGATGAACCATATCGATATGGGTTATGCCTCTTTCCCACGCTTTCCATTCGCCCCATTGTTGGTTTTCTGCCGGGATGCCCCAAGTTCTATACTTTGATACTGCCCAATCGTGGGCTTTTTGCATCTGGGGCGTACCTACCAAACGTGGTCCAATATCGTCGAGCAATTCGTGGCCCAGGATCTCGAGTTGCGAATTGTTGTAAGCCTCATTTATAATTCCCTCAACCACGGGATTTTTTTCCTGTGAAAAGAGGGATGCAGTGGATAAAAATAGCAGTGAAAGACTTAGAGTAAGGATTTTTCTCATAATGAAAGTTTAGTATTTTGGGATTTTCAGAAGTGAAAAGTAAAATTACAATATATTTTAGATTGAGGAACCATAATGTTTCCCTGCCGTAAAATAAGGATTGCAGTACCTTAATTTAAAGAGAAAATTTACTTCTGAAATTATTTCAAATTTGGATATTTTGGACTTTTCTCGAGATTTGGATTGAGAGAATAATTTTTATACACAGAAATTCCAGTTTTCTAGAACGATAAAGCGCATCTAAAAATGAATATGCGGAAATTTGTTTGTAAGAAACGATATTTTATTCTGAAGTGAATTTAGAAACCGAAGATGTTCCGCGCTTTCGGGTTTGAAAGGTTTATGGAGCAAGGCATTTTGAATGCTTGCGATTTCTTTTTGAAGTAATTTTGTTTCAGGAGAAACCCAAGCATCATTGAATTTCTCCCATATTATATCGATGCCGGTTTTATTGGGATGTAGCATATCCTCGGCATAAAACCGATAATCCCGAAGCTCATCCATCATTATTTCAAAAGAGGGGAAATAGTACATCCGGGCATTTGTATAAACCCTAATAACCTGATGTATCGCAGAAAGCAAATGTGCCTTGCTCAGCGAATTTTCTGTATAGCCATCTTTGATGTGGCGCACTGGGGAAACCGTATTTATGATGGTAACCAAAGGATTTACTTCTGAAATTTTATCAAAAGTAAATCCAAGGGATTCTGAAATAGTTTCAATGGAAAGTAATTCCTTTTTAAAATTATCTTGGGACAATTTATGGCAATTAGCTACCACTTCAAGATTATCTACATTTTTATAAACCCAAGAGGTACCATAGGTAAATATGATATGGGTAGCGCCAAAGATTGCCTGTCGAAGATTATCCAGCGCTTCATTTAGATTTTCCAGAAATTGTTCCGGTTCCAAGGCATTCAATCCGGAATGAACTTCAAAGCATTTCCAGATTCCCTGATGTTGAAATATATCGGCATCAGAATAATAATCAGCCGAGATTGCCCTATTTATCAGCTTAGCAATTGAGACTGGATTAAAAATGACCCCAAAGGGATTTTGGACATTTTGAAATTTGTAATAATCCAATTTCCCGCCAATATTCTCGGAAAAACAACTGCCGAGAAGAAGAATTTCTGAAGTATAATCTATTTGATTTTCTTCAGGCTTAAGGGGTATTACTGTTTGAAGTTTCATTTTTTTCTCCTTCCCGGCCATTGTGCCCTATTCCACGTACTGCTTTGCCTGTGAAAGCGCCTCCTCTATACCCGCCGGATTCTTACCTCCCGCAGTGGCGAAAAAAGCCTGTCCACCGCCGCCACCTTGGATGTATTTTCCAAGCTCGCGTACTATTTTTCCTGCGTCCAGATTTTTCGCGGTTGCCAATTCCTTTGAAATATAGCAGGCAAGTAATGCTTTTCCTTCGTGTTCGGCAGCAAATACCAAAAACAGGTTTTCAATTTCTCCGCCCATTTCAAAAGCCAGATCTTTCATCCCAGCGGCGTCAAGATCGATTTTTTTTGCAAGGAAATTCACGCCGTTTAAATTTTCAATTTCAGATTTTAAATCTTGTTTAAGGTTTTTACTCTTGTCCTTTAGCAATTCCTTGATCTGCTTTTGCAGGTTATGGTTTTCTTCCTGCAGGTTTTCCACCGCTTTTATAGGATCTTGTGGATTGTTCAACACCTTTTGCAAAGTATCCAAGGATTCACTTCGTTCAATAAAAAACCGTTTGGCAAAATCACCGGTAATAGCCTCAATTCTTCTTATGCCAGAAGCAACAGCACTCTCCGAGGTTATAATAAAATGCCAGATATCATTGGTGTTTTTGACGTGGATACCACCACACAGTTCCATGGAATTCCCAAATTTTATAGCTCGCACGGAATCCCCATACTTTTCGCCGAAAAGCGCGATGGCCCCTTCGTCAATAGCTTGTTGATATGGGATGTTTCTCTTTTCCTCAAGGGCAATTCCATCCCTGATTCTCGCGTTCACAAAATCTTCAACTTCCTTTAACTGTTCATCGGTTACTTTGGCGTAATGGGAAAAGTCAAAACGCAAATTTCTCCCTTGCACCATACTTCCTTTTTGTGCCACGTGGGTCCCGAGTACATTTCGCAACGCTTGGTGCAACAAGTGGGTTGCAGAGTGGTTGGCAGCTGTATGCCGACGGTGCATTCCATCAACCACGGCGTTAAAAGTTTCTTCCAGATTTTTAGGAAGTGTTTTCGTGAAATGGATGATGAGATTGTTTTCCTTTTTGGTATCCAAAATATAGGTGAGCTCTCCAGATGGAGACTTCAGATACCCCCTATCCCCTACTTGTCCACCGCCTTCTGGATAAAACGGGGTCAAATTGAAAACGAGTTGGAACATTTCCCCATCCTTTTTGCTATCTACTTTTCTATATTTGGTAACATGCACCTGAGTATCCGTAGTATCATAGCCCACAAATTCCTCCACATCATCTTTTTCTAAAACAATCCAATCTCCTGTTTCCACTTTAGTTGCTGCGCGGGAACGTTCCTTTTGCTGTTGTAGTTCGGCATCAAATTCCTTTTCATTTAAGGAATATCCGCGTTCACGCAATATTAAGGCGGTTAAATCTATAGGAAAACCAAAGGTATCGTAAAGTTCAAAAGCTTTTCTACCTGAAATTTCCTTGGAATCGGCAGTCTCGATAACATTCTCAAGCAGGACCAGGCCTTGATCCAGAGTACGCAAAAAAGATTGTTCTTCTTCCCGGACTACATTGGTAATAATGTTTTTTTCAGAGATCAGTTCGGGAAAAGCCTCTCCCATTTGGGCACTAAGGGGTTCAATCAATTTAAATATAAAAGGTTCTTTTTTATCCAAAAATGTAAACCCATAGCGAATGGCTCTTCGCAAAATTCTTCGTATCACATATCCGGCACCTGTATTACTGGGCAATTGGCCATCGGCTATGGAAAAGGAAACTGCACGAACGTGGTCTGCAATTACCCGCATAGCTATGTCTTTCTTTTCGTCTAATCCGTATTTTGTGTTGGTTACCTCCTCAATTTCTTTTATAAGTGGGGTAAAAACATCAGTATCATAATTGCTTTGTTTGTTTTGGAGCACCATACACAAGCGTTCAAATCCCATCCCTGTATCCACGTGATGGGCGGGCAGTTTTTCCAAACTGCCATTGGCTTTGCGATTAAACTGCATAAACACCAGGTTCCAAATCTCCACCACTTGTGGGTGATCCTGGTTTACTAGATCTCTTCCCGGAATTTTTGTCTTTTCTTCTGCGGAACGTATATCCACATGGATCTCACTACAAGGGCCACAAGGACCTTGATCGCCCATTTCCCAGAAATTATCCTTTTTGTTCCCGTTCAAAATGCGCTCTTCCGGAACAAATTGTTTCCACAGCTCATAAGCTTCCTGATCGCGCTCCAATCCTTCACTGACATCTCCTTCAAAAACGGTGACATACAAAATATCTTTATCTATTTTATAAACTTCTGTAAGCAGTTCCCACGCCCATTCGATTGCTTCTTTCTTGAAATACCCAGCTCCTGGATTGGCAGGATCACCAAAGCTCCAATTTCCGAGCATCTCGAACATTGTATGGTGATAAGTATCCATACCCACTTCTTCCAGGTCGTTGTGTTTACCACTTACGCGAAGACATTTCTGGGTATCGGCAATTCGATTGTTCTTGGGTTTTCCGTTGCCAAGAAAATATTCCTTAAAGGGTGCCATTCCACTGTTTACGAACATTAAAGTGGGATCATTCTTTACCACCATTGGTGCAGATGGAACTATGGCGTGTTGTTTGCATTTAAAAAATTCTAAAAACTGGGATCGAATTTCTTTGGATTTCATCTATCAGGAAATTTTATTATTGAGCTGTTTATTCTATTTTTATTATAACCGTGGGTTAATGCACGCCTCTTTTGCAACACAAAGTGAGCACTCCGTTAGTTATAAAGTTTTGCTAAAAACGCCGATTATGGAGAAGTGCCAACAATTTCTATATTTGTAAATCGTTACCTTTAATTCGCGCAAAACAGCGTGTGCAAAAATAGCAATTTTTAACGCATGTCTAAGGTTAAATATTACTACGATAGCGAAACGCTTTCGTACCGAAAAATAGAACGAAAAAAAGGGAGAAGACTACGGATTTTCATCTTGAGTTTCGTGGGCATGTTCCTGAGTGGATTTTTGCTGCTCCTGGTTTACATTAACCTTCCTTCCGTCCAAACCCCCAAAGAACTGGCGCTGCGACGGGAATTGAACAATCTGCAGCTCCAGTTTGAACTGCTCAATAAAAAAATCAATCAGGCGCAGGCAGTACTTTCGGAAGTGGAGGAGCGGGACAATAACCTATATCGGGTTTATTTTGAGGCCAATCCCATTCCCGAAGATCAGCGTAAAGCGGGTTTTGGTGGAGTAAACCGATATAAAGACCTAGAAGGTTTTGACAATTCCAAGCTGATCATTAATACCTCACGGAATTTGGATATTTTGACCAAACAGATCGTGATACAATCCAAATCCTTGGATGAAATTGCCAAACTTGCCGAAAACAAGGAAAAACTATTGGCAGCTATTCCCGCCATACAACCTGTAAGAAATGAAGATCTTACACGTATTGCATCGGGATATGGATACAGGACGGATCCCTTTACCAAAGCGCGAAAGTTTCATTATGGAATGGACTTCAGTTCGCCCAGGGGAACACCAATTTATGCAACGGGGGATGGAGTAGTTACGCGGGCTGACAATAAGGCTACGGGTTATGGAAACCATATTGTAATAGATCACGGATATGGATATGAAAGTCTATACGGCCATTTATATAAATACAATGTGAAAGCAGGACAGAAAGTGCAGCGAGGCGACATTATTGGTTTTGTGGGAAGTACGGGCCGTAGTGAAGGTCCCCATTTACATTATGAAGTTTTCAAGGATGGCGAAAGAATAAACCCGATGAATTTTTACTACGGAAGTTTGACCGCCGAAGAATATGCGGAAATGCTCCGAAAATCACAACAGGAGAACCAATCGCTGGATTAGTATTATAGTCGGTAGACGGTGGACGGTAGTAAGTGGCGGTAGACAGTGGACAGTAAGACGGTAGACGGTAGACAGTAGCTGATAATATTAATATTCATTATTCATTATTCATTATTCATTATTCATTATTCATTATTCATTATTCATTATTCATTATTCATTATTCATTATTCATTATTCATTATAAAAAATGCAAGTTGATTTGCCCGAAAAATTGTATTATAGCATTGGCGAAGTAGCGCAGGCTTTTGATGTCAACACTTCGCTGATTCGTTTTTGGGAAATGGAATTTGATGTATTAAAGCCTAAGAAAAATGCCAAAGGAAACCGTAGATTTACACCGCAGGATATAAAGAACCTGGAACTGATCTATCATTTGGTTAAAGAACGTGGATTTACCCTTGATGGGGCAAAAATCCACTTAAAGCAGCACAAACAAAAAAACCTGAATCAATTTGAACTGGTTCAAAAATTAAAAACAATAAAAGCCGAACTTTTAAAAATTAAAGAAGCACTTTAAAACTCACTCATTATGAAAAAATGGTTACCGTTAATAATTATTCTTGGAATTATATTGGTTATTGGAGGCTGGATAGCGTCTATCAACAATAAGTTGGTGCATCTTGATGAAAATGTAATGGCCCAATGGGGAAATGTGGAAAGTTCCTATCAACGTAGAGCTGATCTTATTCCCAATATTGTAAACACCGCAAAGGGATATGCCGAATTTGAGCAGGAAACCCTGATTGCCGTAACTGAAGCCCGAAGTAAGGCTACGGCTATGACCGTGGATCCTTCAAAGGCAACTCCGGAACAAATGGCCCAATTCCAGGAGGCACAAGCGGGACTTAGCTCTGCCCTATCCAGAATGTTGCTGACATTTGAAAGATATCCTGATCTTAAGGCCAATGAAAACTTTAAAGAGTTGATCAATGAACTTGAGCGAACAGAAAACCGGATAAACGTGGAACGTAACCGATATAACGAATCCTTACGTGTCTATAATCCGGAAACCCGTAAATTCCCTACAAAACTTGTTGCAGGAATGCTAGGCTTTGAGCCAAAACCTTATTTCGAATCTGAGGCGGGAGCCGAAACCGCTCCTAAAGTGGATTTCGATTTCGGAAAAGGAAAGAAATAAAAAATGGCGAACAAAGGAAGTTAACCTCTAAGGCTATTCTTGTTCGCCTATTATAATTTTTCTATCACAAAAAAAAATTACCAATGTCATCAGTTAAAGATTTTCTTACCCCAGAAGAGGAAGAAGCGGTAATAGGAGCCATCCGAACCGCAGAAAAAAATACTTCGGGCGAAATACGTATCCATTTGGAGCCTCGGGTAAATCCAAAGGACTCGCCCGCCGATGAGCGCAAGGATGCCTTGGACCGTGCCGAAGATGTATTTGAAATGCTTCACATGAAGAATACCAAAGAAAGCAATGGTGTACTAATTTATGTGGCTGTGGAAGATCGCACATTGGTGATTATGGGCGATAAAGGAATCAATGACAAAGTTGGCCACGACTTTTGGGAAACCACAAAAGATATCATGATTGACCATTTCAAAAAAGGTGAAATGGGACTTGGGTTGGTAAATGGAATTTTAAAGGCGGGCGAACAATTGAAGAAATATTTTCCTTATAAAAAGAATGATATCAATGAGCTGCCAGACGATATCTCGGTAGGGTAAGGAGGCCGTTGTTAGTGGCCCGTGGTCGGTAGTAGAAAGCATTACAGAGTTTGGTAGGTTAATTGAAAGTCATTAGAAATAAAATTTGATGTTAAGAACATTTCAGCAATATTCCCTGGTCCTATTAGTGACATTCTTATTTATATCTGCAAATGTTTGGTCGCAATATGAGATCCCGCCAAAGCCGGCGCAACAAACATCGGTATATGATTATGTCAATCTGCTGACCCCATCGCAAAAATCTTCCCTGGAAAGCAAACTTATCCGTTATGCGGATTCCACTTCCACTCAAATTGTATGCATTATAATAGGGTCAACAAATGGCGAGGATATATCTATTCTTGGGGCAGAATGGGGTCAAAAATGGGGAATTGGGCAAAAGGGCGAAGACAATGGAATTGTAATCACCCTTGCCAAAGATGACCGAAAAATTGATATCAACACCGGTTATGGTATAGAATATCGTATAACGGATTTAATGTCGGAAAGAATAATCAACCGGATAATGATACCGGAATTTAAAGCCGGTAACTTTTATGCGGGACTCGACAAGGGAAGCGACGCCATTTTTGCGGCGTTAAAGGGTGAGTTTAAGGAAGAACGCAAGTTTGGCGACAAGGACAGCGGCCACATCCCCATTTTTATGATTATTATATTCATCCTAATCATCATTGCACTTTTCCGAAAGGGCGGCGGCAAAGGGGGTGGCGGTCTGCTGGATATACTTATCCTTTCAAGTTTAGGTAGAACCGGAGGAGGATTTGGCGGCGGCGGTAGTTTCGGCGGCGGCGGCGGCGGCGGTTTTGGTGGAGGTTTCGGCGGTGGAGGATTTGGCGGCGGCGGTGCCAGCGGTGGTTGGTAATTTGCGTAAAACTGACATTCCAATCCTCAAGAATTAATTCAAAAACGTCAATCTTTCACTCAAACTATACTCATACGTGATTGCTACTTGCATTGGTCTGTCTTCGTGGATCATTTATGGAGTACATTCCAGCCATTCACAACACGCTTAATTCGTTTCTACTTAAACCATTTCTGGTATAACAACAATTACAATTTAAAAAAACCGGGCATGGTCTTAAATATTTGTCAATCTTTCTCCCTTGCTATGTAGGAAGATTTATAGCAGTTACTTTTGCTATCCCAATGAAGAACAGATAAACAGTAATGACCAGTAGGTTGTGTTCTTTTTAAACAAAATGTGATGTATTTCTAAAACTAGGATTACATATTATTACCTTACTGCTATGCAAGAATTTTTTACTAATATGGGATTCAGCACCGATTTGTTTCGATACCTAATCCTTCCGCTGCTTATTTTCTGCGCCCGTGTTTGCGATGTGACTCTTTCCACCATCCGCATCATTTTCGTGATGAACGGCAAACGAAACATTGCCCCCATTCTCGGGTTTTTCGAAGCTTTTATCTGGTTGTTGGCGGTGGGCCAAATTATTTCACAGGTGGACAACATTTTTGCCTATCTGGCTTATGCTGGAGGTTTCGCCACTGGAACCCTATTCGGGATGTATATGGAAGAGCGCTTGGCCGTGGGAATGGCTGTTTTAAGACTTATCACAAAAGACATAAACGAAGGAATGTTGCAGTTTCTTCACGAAAACCAATTCAGCTATTCCTTGGTAGAAGGAATGGGGAAAAGCGGAAAAGTAAATGTTATTTTCTTTGTGGTAAAAAGAGAAAATTTGGAACGACTTATCGAAGGGATAAATGAACATCATCCCAATGCGTTTTATACTATTGAGAACATAAGACAAGTAAATGAAAGCCATCAGTTCAATTCCCCTATTACAAGTCAGGAAAATGCGCGACGGTGGCAATTAAAGAGGAGGTAAGTTTCTGGTTTTCTGGTTTCGGGTTTCTGGTTTTTTTAAAGAGTCCTAAAATCTCTGTCTCTGTTTTCTGTTCTTTTTTCTGAATATTTTCAATATCAAATTCATCTGACTTCCTCAAAAAACTCATACGCCCGCACGACGGAATACGGATTTCCCGAAATTTTTAAAGGAAATGCGCAATGTCCTCCGTGCAGGGGTGTTTCCAAAAAAAGATATTTATGTGCTTTCGCCATTTCAATGGGATGATCATCCTTTCCCAAAATAGGATCGTCATAGGCATTGATTACCAAAGTAGGGACGGTAATGCCTTCCACTACATTTCCCGGGGAGGCCTTTAGGTAATAATCGTCCAGATTTGAATATCCGCCGTGGACAGGAATTATAAATCGGTTGACGACATCGTCAAAATTGCGAATAAATTTAGCGGCATCTCCTGGTACACTGTTTGGAAATTGAAGTACTTTGAAAGCGATTTTCCCTTTAATTTTCCTAATAAAGCGTGTGAGATATATTTTGCTCCAACCTTCCTGAAGTCTTTGGGCACTGGAGCGCAATTGGAAAGGAGCCGATATGGCAACGGCGGCTTTTATTTCAGCAGGGAGGTCGCGTCTGCCCAGATAATTCAAAACTTGGTCGCCACCTAATGAAAAACCTACTAAGAATACTTCCTTAAAGCCATTTTCAATTATATGGCGGATCACAAATTCCAGCTCCTCAATGGAGGCATGATGGTACAACTGTGGCAATAAATTCATTTCACCTCCGCAACTTCTATTGTTCCATGCAAAAACTGAATAACCCTTTTCAATAAAAAAATTGGCGCAGGCATTATTATAGTTTTTCCGGGAATGACCTTCCAAACCATGGCAAATCAAAATGGCACGTTTCGCATCCTGCACCATTTTATCAAGCAAAATAAAGTCGCCATCGGGCAGTTCCAGCCTTTCCCGTTGGTAATTTGGCGCACCCAACTTTCGGATTATTCCTGAGTAAATCGTGGATATATGCCCATTCTGGAAAATAAAATCCGTTTCGTAATGTGAATTGTTTATGTAAGGCATTGAGAATAAACGTTTCAGATTATCAGAATTAAAGGTCGGCAATTATAACCAAATCCTCCAGGCTATGTCGAGTTTTTATGAATCTATAGAAAAAACGGGAGAAAGTCCCATATCAATGGAAAATGATTTCGCCCCCTCTGGTTTCCCCCTTACTTCCCAACGTATTGAATTTATAGCTGAAGCCGAGCATAAGATATCGTCGCAACACAGTGCTTTCACTATCTTGAACAAAATTCTCGGATGAAGTTCTTTGGGCATTGGAGTTTTGATTTAAAAGATCATATATTTTCAGACTAAGCATCCCCTTCTCTCTTAAAAAGGAATAGGAAACGGTGGTATTCCAAAACCAAGAACTCCTTTGGAATCCAGCTTGTATATCAGGATTATTGGTGTATTTGATATCGTTGCGCCACTCAAAATTCTTGGGAACATAGAGACTTGTCCCCAAGCTAAGGATTTGGCTGGAAAAAGCGCGATCCTCAAAAATATTGTTATCATAACTGTTTCTTCTATATCCAACGGAGTAGGAAACCCTGATATTTAACACCTTTAACCAATTCAGGGTCAACCCAAAATTTGGTGTTATGGACGAATTGAAACTTTTATACTCCACGCCATTATTGAAATTGACATCCTCAAAATATCTTGCATAAAATCCGATTCTTGGTGAAAGCTTCAGCAGGGAATCCAGTTTATATTCGCGATATAACGAAAGACTGCCCGAGAGAGAATAATTGCCATTTACATTTACATAAGTAGTTCGCCGAAGGTTATTTTGATCCACAATGCTTTTTGTAACCACGGCATTTTCATTGATATTTCCATTGAAATAAGCATAGTATCCTGAGTTTTTTTGATAATCGTAATTATTGAAATTAAAATAAAAGGAGTGTTGATCGATGGGTTTTAAATCCGGATTGCCCGTAACCGTATTCAATGGGTTGGTAATATCCTCATTGGGCAGAAGCTGTCCAATTTCGGGAGCTTGATTTTGCAATGAGTAACCAACATATAAGCGTTTGGAGGCAGAGAATTTAAAACTTGCGCGGGCATGCAGTTCAAGGGCATCATAATTGGAATCAACCTTCACCTGGGGCCGAAGACCGTCGCTCCCATTTAAATTCCGGAACACATACCCGGCCCCAGCATCCAAAGTGATATCTTTCAATTTATAGACTAAGGACGCCGAGGGTGTGTTTTGGCTATCCCTAAAGTCATATTCGGTACTTAAATCGGCATTAAATCCGTTATAGGATTGCGTGTTGGCATTATAGTCGAAAACGGATTTGGAATTCAATATCTTATTATATTGTCGGGAATATTGAAGGTCCAGAAACAATTTTTCAGCCAGTATGGGCGCTCTATATGTTAACCATCCAATAAAATCAGTTCTATTTCTGTCAAGCAAATTCTGTTGATTCCTTATTTCCTGCGAAGGGTTTTCCCCAAAAACTTTTGTTTCACTATAAAGAAAACTATGGCCATTGGTATCGCCAAAATCGTTGGACAAACGTACCCGCACAAATCCTCCCTTACTTCCATATTTTTTGGTTATATCCAAATCATTTTTAAAATTCCGGCTTTGGGTATCATCAAAGCCTTCAAAATCAGAGTTATTGGTAGGAATTCTAACTTCATCCAATGAAATGGAACTGGAATTCCTGATTCCCTTTAGTTGGCTATAGGCCAAGGAAGGTTTTATATTGATAAGAAATGTTGAATCCACTTTTATATCAAAACCAAGATTAACGGTATGGCTATCGGTTTCATTTTCACTGTTGCTTTTACTTTCCGTATAATAACGCCGGTCCGGCAAGATGTTTTCCCTTTGTATTTTAGAATCGCTATTCGCAGTACTTCCTGAATAAAAATAATCTGCCGTAACATCCACGTTCTTTCCCAATACATCGGCATAATTGGCACCTGCAATCCTACTGTTTACAATGCCTTCGCCATATCCAAAACTTCGCCCATCCATAGAAAAAGAGCCAGAACCGCTCATAGACATATTACGTGGACTCCCAAACATTTTTTGAATCTCCCCAAAACTGAAACCAGGGGAATTGATATTGTTCCCACCGACCAGAACACTTATTCTTCTGTCGTTGTCAAAATAATTGAACAGCCCAGCGTATTCAAATCGATTATCCGTACCTCCTCCTGCGGCCACACGGCCAAAAATTCCTTTGTTATTTTCCTCTTTTATGGTAAGATTAATGGTCTTGCTCTCTTTATCACCTTCCTCTCCCGTAAAGGCTTCCGCCTTGGTCTTGGTGTCCACTACTTGTACTTTTTCTATCAATTCCTTTGTAAGATTTCGGGTTGCGATAGTAGGGTCGTTTCCGAAAAATGGTTTCCCGTTTACCAACACATTGCTAACGTCCTTGCCATTTACTTTAATTTTTCCATCTGGGTCCACCTCTACTCCGGGGAGTTCTTTGAGCAAATCCTCAATGGTGGCATCTTTTTTTGTTTTAAAGGAAGCCACATTAAATTCAAGAGTGTCTTTTTTGATTGTGATGGGGGCGCGGGATTTTACAATTACTTCGGATAAGCTGGCGACAGAAACCTCCATAGGTATATTTCCTAAATCCTGTATAGACTGGCTAAGGTCTATATTTTTTTGAATGGTTTCATATCCTACAAAACTGATATTTACCCGAACTTTTTTAGTTCCTGTTTTGCCTTCCAGAACAAACTTTCCATTTCTATCAGTAATTGTATAGGTGATCAAGGTACTGTCGGAAAAGGTTTCCATAAAAACTGTTGCAGCTTCAAGCGGTTTTTTGTCATCAGCATCCACAAGGGTACCGCTAACTTTAAAATTTTGGGAATAGGAAAGGACGGATATGGAAAAGAAAAGACAGGATAGAATAAATTTCATTATATAATTTGGTTAAATGTAAATAAACCAAAAAATGGCTTAAAAATCAAAAATAAATAAGTCCTATAAAATGAACCGATACATCTTTGGTAACTTCGGCATATTTCTCGAAGTTTGCCACCTTATTCCCTATTGTGCACGTGACCAAACCTAGCATAAATACTTGGCGCAATGCCCTTGTCAAATACTCATTTTTCTTTTGCGGGCTACTATTTTTTGGCCTTGGTGCGGCAGTTACCGTAAAGGTTAAATATCTGGGTCTGCATCCGTGGGACGTATTGAATGTTGCCTTGTTCGACCATTTTGGTCTTAGTATTGGCACTTGGAGTATAATAGTTGGTTTATTATTGATTGGCATATCTTTAGTGGTCAGTAGGAAATATGTCAAAATAGGAACCCTATTGAACGCACTTCTTATAGGTCCCATTATGGATTTCTTTTTGTGGCTGGACATTTTGCCCACAGCCACTAATACTTGGACAGATTATTTGGTGATGTTGTGCGGTATTGTTTTAATCGGGATGGGTGGTGGTATGTATGTTTCGGGAGGCGTTGGTGCCGGTCCGCGGGACGGGTTTATGCTGTCTATGTCGGAAAAAACGGGATGGTCTGTAAGTAAAGCCCGTATAATTGTGGAAACATCCGTGCTGGTCATCGGTTTTCTTTTGGGAGGACCGGTATTCTGGGTAACTTTTGTGTTCACCTTTATTCTAAGCCCGATTTTCCAGTTTTCATTGAAATTTTTTACTCGAGTGCTGACCAAAATCAATGCACGCATAAAATATTCAGAAGATGGTTTAAAATCTTAAATTTAAATTCCCCATTTTTAGAACTTATTCTTCCCTCAAAACCGCGAAAAAAATTCAGTTGAAGAAAAATAAAATCTTAAAAATTTTGTAATTTTTGCAAGTATAAAATTTTAAATATGGGATTTTTTAAATACAAATGGCAGGTAATTTTAGCAATAGCAATGGTATTTAGTTGGATGCTTCTATTAAATGCACTTGCCTTTAAATTTTTAGATACACTGACTATTGCTCTCGCTTATTTATTTGGTTTCGTTTTTTCGGTGGTAATTTATTTTATCAGAAAAAAGGAAGCGTGGTTGAAAAAGCTATCATAAGTAAGGTAATAAGCAATTGGATTCCATAGTAAATCAATTGCTCTTTTTCACACTACTTCTTTCTAAAATAAACGGTTACCGGAACACCGGAGAAGTCAAAATTTTCCCTGAGTTTATTTTCAATAAAGCGTTTATAGGGATCCTTTACATATTGCGGCAAGTTGCAGAAAAACGCAAAGCTTGGGTATGGCGTAGGCAATTGCATGCAAAACTTTATTTTCACATATTTTGCCTTGTATGCCGGTGGTGGATTGGACTCAATAATAGGCAGCATAACTTCGTTAAGCTCGCTGGTTTTGATCTTTTTGCTTCTGTTTTTATAGACCTCAACAGCAGTTTCAATCGCTTTATAGATACGTTGCTTAGTGAGCGTAGAAATAAACACGATAGGAACATCCACAAAAGGAGCGCACTGCTGGCGAATATATTTTTCATAATCCTTTACCGTACTGGTTTCCTTATCTTCCACTAAGTCCCATTTATTGGCAAGAATTACAATACCTTTATTGTTACGCTGAGCAAGCCAGAAAATATTTTCAACTTGTCCATCAAATCCGCGAGTGGCATCAAAAATAAGGATGATCACATCACAGTGCTCAATGGCGCGTACGCTACGCATTACGGAATAAAATTCCAGGTCTTCCTTTACCTTGCTCTTTTTCCGAATACCAGCCGTGTCCACCAAATTAAATTCGAAACCAAAACGGTTGTATTTAGTATCGATACTATCGCGGGTTGTTCCGGCAATATCTGTTACAATATATCTATCTTCCCCGATCAACGCATTGATAAAAGATGATTTTCCCGCATTCGGTCTTCCTACCACTGCAAATCTTGGAAGTTCACTATCGTCTTCGGGTTCTTTGTCTGGAAGCGCTTTTACCAGATCATCCAACAAATCGCCCGTTCCACTGCCACTTATACTTGAAATAGTGTATTGATTATCGAAACCTAAGGAATAGAATTCCAAAGCATCATTAACCCTAGAAGCGGTATCCACTTTGTTTATTGCCAAGAAAATAGGTTTTTTGGAACGACGGAGCAATTTGGCAACCTCTTGATCCATACCGGTTACACCGCTTTCCACATCCACCATAAAAATGATTGCATCCGCCTCATCAATAGCGAGTTCAACTTGTTTATCGATCTCCGCCTCAAAAATATCATCACTACCGGTTACGTAGCCACCGGTATCAATTAAAGAAAAATTACGTCCATTCCAATCGCTTTTTCCATAGTGGCGATCACGGGTAACACCGCTCACTGCATCCACAATGGCCTCCCGTCTTTGAATCATTCTATTAAAAAAAGTGGACTTTCCTACATTAGGTCTTCCCACTACGGCAACAATGCTCATAATCTTGAATTTAGAACCTATCCATTTAAGATAGACAGCTGCAAAAATAGGTTTTAGTTGTCATAAAAAATAGTATTTTCACGGCTTTAAAAACCGGAAATCGTGCAATTATCCAATGAAGTAATCCTTAGACCTCGGTTCCAAATCGAATTGGATATGTCTCGCAATCAATTAATTGCGCGATTTACTGAAGCCAAAAAAAATCAGAAAACATTCGGAATATCTCAATTGGACGATCACATTTTTTTAAAACTTCCTGCTGAACAACAACTTTTTTGGTCTCCACAATTGCATTTGGAAATCTACGACCTTTCAGAAGATACTTGCAAGGTTCATGGATTTTTTGGGCCAAACCCCACGGTATGGACTATGTTTATCTTCTTTCACGTAGTAGTGGGAACTTTATTTTTGGGTGATATGATTTGGCTTTACTCCAATTACAACCTCGGCAATGAAATCATCATTCAACTCCTTATTGCACTCGCACTTATATTGACTTGGATTTTTTTATACATCGCCGGCAGTATCGGCAAGAAAAAAGGCAAGCCCGGGATGCGCGAGCTTTATAGGTTTATGCTGGAAACTATTGGTTGAGGGCAGGGGAAAAAGAATAGAGAACAAAGTCTAGAGTCTAGACTAACAAATAAACAAAAATCGTTCTGTTCGCTAAAATGTGAATTGAGAATTTTGGTCTTAACTATTATTATAACCGAATCTGCGCAATTGTTTATCGTTGCTTCTCCAGTCCTTATTTACTTTTACATAAAGTTCCAAGTGAATCTGCTTTCCAAAGAATTTTTCAAGGTCTTTTCGCGATTCCATTCCTACCCGCTTTAAGGCTGCGCCCTTATGGCCAATGATGATGCCTTTTTGGGTTTCCCGCTCCACCATAATAATACTGCGGATTCGGATAATATTCTCATCCTCAAAAAACTCCTCCGTATCGATTTCTACTGAATAGGGAATTTCCTTTTTATAATGCATCAATATTTTTTCACGGATTGTTTCATTTACAAAAAAACGTTCCGGTTTATCCGTCAATTGATCTTTTGGGTAAAATGGTGGCGATTCCGGAAGCAATTCAATAATGCGATTGAATACTTCGGTCACCCCAAAATTTTGAAGTGCGGAGATGGCAAAAACCTCGGCATTGGGCACTTTTGATTTCCAAAGATCTACTGCTTCGCTTAACAGTTCCTCATTTCCTTTGTCAATCTTATTGATAAGCAAGAGAACGGGAATTTTGGCGTGGGTAATTTTCTTAAAGAAAGTTTCATCTTTAAGCTCCTTTTCCCCCAGTTCCACCAAATAAAGCAGAATATCGGCATCATCAAAAGCGGATTGCACAAAATCCATCATATTTTCCTGAAGTCGATACGCAGGTTTTATAATGCCCGGAGTATCACTGAACAGAACCTGAAAATCGTCTCCATTTACGATACCCAATATCCTGTGTCGGGTGGTCTGTGCTTTAGAGGTAATAATTGAAAGGCGCTCGCCCACAAATGCATTCATCAATGTGCTCTTGCCCACATTCGGGTTTCCTATTATATTAACGTATCCGGCTTTATGTGTCATGCAATGTTTTTTACAAATTTAGAATATTTTTATCCTAACCTCTTATAATACCAAAGAATCATTCAGTTTTTGATGATGGGATATTTTCGGCATTGAACGGCTAAATCCCTATTTTTGCGAAATGTTATTTCCCAAGAAAAAAATAGAAATAGAAAAAGATGATTATTACCTCACCCCCGAAGGTTACAAATGTTTTACGGAAAAGTATCATTTAAAACGCGGCTATTGCTGTAAAAGTGGCTGCCGGCATTGTCCATATGGCTTTGACAGGAACAGGGAATAGGCAGCAGGCATTAGGACATTCGGACTAGGGATTAGAAAAATAAATCATTACAATTGGAATAGTATTAAATCTGAGGCTTTTAGCGATAAATAGCAACCCAAGAATCGCTGATTGTATAAAGAAATATAGTGACTACAAATGAATGAATCGTAATCTGTATTCTTTGTGTCTGTGTAGTAAATTTTACATCACCAAGACACATACAATGCGGAGATAAAAAGCATATACATGAATTTCAAAGAACAAATAGAACAAGGAATTCCTTCCATCCTTCCAGAAAAAAAAGAATTTGACAGCTCCGTAAATCACGCCCCAAAGCGAAAGGATATTCTTAACATAGAAGAAAAAGAACTTGCATTGCGAAATGCGTTGAGATATTTTGAGCCCAGGCACCATGCCACCCTTCTACCTGAATTTAAGGAGGAATTGGAAAAATACGGCCGAATTTATATGTATCGCTTCCGGCCCGATTATAAAATGTATGCCCGTCCCATTGAAGAATACCCCGGAAAAACAGACCAGGCAAAGGCTATAATGTTGATGATCCAGAACAACCTGGATTATGCCGTGGCACAACATCCGCATGAACTTATCACCTACGGAGGCAATGGAGCTGTTTTCCAAAATTGGGCCCAATATTTATTGACCATGCAGTACCTCTCCCAAATGACCGACGAGCAAACATTGACCATGTATTCGGGACATCCCATGGGACTTTTTCCTTCGCATAAGGATGCGCCGAGAGTGGTAGTAACCAATGGGATGATGATCCCAAATTATTCCAGCCAGGATGATTGGGAAAAATTCAACGCCCTTGGGGTAACGCAATACGGACAAATGACAGCTGGAAGCTATATGTACATTGGTCCACAGGGAATTGTTCATGGAACTACGATTACGGTTTTAAACGCCTTCAGGAAAATTAAAAAAGACACTCGGGGCGGACTTTTCCTTACCGCAGGATTGGGAGGCATGAGTGGCGCACAACCAAAGGCAGGAAATATCGCAGGGTGCGTGACAGTCTGTGCCGAAGTAAACAAAAAAGCAACAGAAACCCGTCATTCCCAAGGCTGGGTAGATGAAGTGATTTCGGATTTGGACAAGCTATGTACCCGGGTTCGAGAAGCGGTATCAAGTAAGGAAACCGTTTCCATTGCTTACGATGGAAACATTGTGGATGTCTGGGAAAAGTTTGCCCAGGAGAATATCCATGTAGATCTGGGAAGTGATCAAACATCCCTACACAATCCTTGGGCTGGAGGTTATTATCCCGTTGGTCTTTCCTATGAGGAGGCCAATGAGATGATGGCTAATGACCCAGAGCAATTTAAGAAACAAGTTCAAAACAGCTTGCGACGACAAGTGGAAGCCATCAATAAACACACGGCTAAGGGCACTTACTTCTTCGACTATGGAAATGCCTTTTTACTGGAAGCCTCCCGAGCGGGTGCGGATGTAATGTCCGATGATAAAAATAAGGAATTCCGATATCCCTCATACGTTCAGGATATAATGGGACCCATGTGCTTTGATTATGGTTTTGGTCCTTTTAGATGGGTTTGCACTTCTGGCAAAATTGAAGATTTGCAAGCTACTGATACTTTGGCTACGCAGGTTCTCGAAGAATTGATGAAGGAAGCCCCTCAGGAAATCCGTCAACAAATGCAGGACAATGTCACCTGGATAAAAGGAGCACAGGAAAATAAATTGGTTGTGGGATCGCAGGCAAGGATCCTTTATGCCGATGCCGAGGGAAGAATGAAAATCGCTTCAGCCTTTAACAAGGCAATCTCTGAAGGAAAAATAGGACCCGTGGTTCTAGGTCGGGACCATCACGACGTTTCCGGCACGGATTCTCCATATCGTGAGACATCAAATATTTATGACGGCAGCCGTTTTACCGCGGATATGGCCATTCAAAACGTTATTGGCGACAGCTTTAGAGGCGCCACTTGGGTGAGCATCCACAATGGCGGAGGCGTAGGCTGGGGCGAGGTAATAAACGGCGGTTTCGGAATGGTTCTTGATGGTAGTATGGATGCGCAACGACGATTGGAAAGTATGTTGTTCTGGGATGTGAATAATGGAATTTCCCGTAGAAGTTGGGCGCGAAACGAAGGAGCTGTATTCGCTATTAAAAGAGCAATGGAAAATAATCCAGAATTGAAAGTTACGCTTCCCAATTTCGTAGATAATAGCTTGTTCGAATAAAAGTTAAGAGGAAGCAAATTAAGCACCCAAACAAAAAATCATCACGGATAATTCGTAAATTCAACAATAAAACCCTATCACGATGAAATCATTAAAATTTATACCCGTTTTATTTCTGCTTGTTTTTACTTCCTGCTCCACCGTTCGTGTTGCAACAGATTATGACAAAGAAGCAAATTTCAATTCCTATCAAACCTTCGCCTTTTACAAACCGGGGATTGACAAATCCCAGATAAGCGATTTGGATAAAAAAAGGATTCTCCGCGCAATCGAGGAAAATCTAACGGCAAAGGGAATGACAAAGTCGGAAACGCCAGACCTACTTATCAGCATTTTTACCAAAGAGCGCCAACGTGTGGATGTTTACAACAATAATTTTGGCTATGGTTGGGGCTGGAACCCTTGGTACTACGGCAGTTATTACGGAGGCAGCACCGTTGCGCAAACCGCGGAAGGAACTTTGTTTATTGACCTTATTGATGCCAAAACCAATAATCTTATTTGGCAAGGAATGGGAAATGCCGATTTGATAACGGGAAATATGGAAAAGAAAGAAGCGAGAATCAAGGAGATAGTCACCAAGATTTTAGCAGAATATCCACCGACAAGCAAGAATAAATAATTCAAAAAACATTTTAAAAATCCAGTTGGAAAAAATATTCTTTTTCTACTGGATTTCCTTTTTCCAAATTTATAAAAATGAAAACAATATATCTCCTCATTCTCATTTCTATAATGGGAATTGGAACTATCCGAGCTCAGGAATTAGTTAGCGGAAAAGCAATATTAACAAAAGAAAGTTCTGGCATTTATTCTATAAAAGTAGCGGGCCAAACTAAGCAAATAGACATCCGGCCAAACAAGCAGGAGCATGTAAAGGGAATTCTGTCTGTTCTATTCAAGGACTGCGAAAATTTGAGGCAGTCGGTTTTCGATCTGCCCACCATTGATGAGGGAACCTTGGTTTCCTCCGTAGAAGCATATAATAAATGTACCTATTCCCCCTACTCGCCTACGGAGAAAGAAATAGAGAAAGCCGACAGGTTTTTAAGCGATCAACTCAAAATTTTTGTCAATCTTGGAACTTCCATAAACCAAATGCGTTTTGTTGACGGGGGATCCTTGGAAACACAAGTACAAGGAAACGCAGGAATTGGACTGGCTGCAAGTCCAGGATTTTTAGGTTCGCTCCAGAATAACTTATATTTTACTTTGGACGCAGGGATGGCTTTTTCTGGTGAAAAAGATTTTAGCAATGCCACCTACCCTACGGAATTGCGAAGGAATTCATTCCAATCGAGTTTGGGAACCGAGTACCACTTCAATAAAAATGGCAGTTTTCAGCCTTTAATAGGCTTTGGCCTTGGATTGCGACAGGATTATTATAAAGGCAGGTTTAACTCCTACAACATAAACGATCACGCCGGCAGCGCTTATATAATCCCAAAGACGGGAATTCTGTTTAATATGAATAACAATACCTCCTTAGGATTATTGGTTGATTTTATTCCACGTTTTACAAACGACTTATATTTCAAGAATGATCAGGGTAAAGTAGAATCATTTAGTATCAGCACGTATCAAATAAATGCCGGTCTCTACCTCTATTTTTAGTGGGACTTGAATGGTTAAACAATTGAAAAGTTCACATCTGTGAACTTTTTTTATTTAATTTTAATGAACCACAAATTATAAAATCATGAAAATCCTAATTATCTGTTGCCTTACGGTGCTGTTTTTTAGCTGCAAAAACAATCCATCAAATACTGAAGAAACCGTAATGGATCAACCTATTACCACTACCCATGACGGTATCACAAGGTCCGAATCGAAGTATGCAGATAAAATTATTCCCGGAAAAAGGTTTGGCAACATTGTCTTAAATGAAAATTCTTCCAAAGTAATGGACAGTTTAGGAAAACCGGATTCTGGAGACGCCGCTATGGGCAAAGCAATATCCACTTGGCACGAAAATTCACAACAATTATTGAGTATTTATACTACTACCAAAATGGGCGTAGAGGATTTTCCTAGGATTAAAGCGATACGCAGCCTCTCCCCGGACTTTCATACCGAGGGAGATTTGGGAGTATATAGTACTTTGGATGAAATTCAACAGAAGTTCCACGTTAATGAAATAGGCACCTTTGTACATGATAATAAAACCTATACACTCTATGGGGGAGATAAAGGAATAGGATTTGAAATTGGAGAAGATCATAAATGTAACGGAATAGTTATAACTGAAGAAGGTAATGAGGCTGACCAACTTTATCTCTCCTTTTATCCCGATCTTAAGAAAAAGAAAATTCAGTAGTAATAAATAAAGAGGCTGTCTAAAAAGGGCAGCCTTTTTTCATGGTAAATCGGCATAGATTTCGTATCTTCATGCTATGAAAGCAAGCCCTGTTTGGAAGACCAACAGCCAGAACCAATTGAGTCTTCTTCCTCCCAGTTATGATGATCTTGTTCCAGAGCATCATCCGGTTCGTATAGTGAACACCATTATAGACCAGATAGATATCCGGTCCATAGAAAGGACCTACAAAGGTGGTGGCACATCAAGTTACCACCCGAGAGATCTATTGAAGGTCCTGGTCTATGCATACCTCCGCAACCTTTACTCCT
>Ga0208014_1000056_pt1 | contig 81942 bp, 69 predicted proteins | sample 25_taG_FD_184099 | JGI IMG/M metagenome (GOLD analysis project Ga0208014, IMG submission 184099) | Marine viral communities from Cariaco Basin, Caribbean Sea - 25_WHOI_OMZ (SPAdes) (version 2) | ecosystem: Environmental > Aquatic > Marine > Oceanic | place: Caribbean Sea: Cariaco Basin...
TATTGTTGGAGTGCAGGTCGATGGCGCAGAATAGGGTCATGTCAGCCTCCTGTAGTGGCAGTGAGTTTGCCAACTACCAGCCTACTCCGGATGACGGACTATGGGAGGCTGGCTACATGATTTTCAGGTTAGTGGGGCAAAATTGGGACAAAATCGTGTCCCTTTCTATCCTTGAAGGTCCGACGGGAAAGCTTCATCTAACTGATATTACTGTATATTCCGCTTCCGGCCATCTCGCTGATAGGGTTCGAATCCCTCCCTCTCCGCCAATACAAAACCCCAGCATCGCTGGGGTTTTTTATTGGCCGATTGGCAGGGTAAGAAGAACCCTCGCGGGTTCGACCGAAGCCTGCAAAGCAGGCTGAGGAACGTCGGAGCAACGCGACGACGGCCCCGAAGGGGTGAGGGCCGCAGGCCCGAATAATCCCTCCCTCTCCGCCAATACAAGACCCCAGCAGAAATGCTGGGGTTTTTTATTGGCTGATTGGCAGGGTAGAAAGAATCCTCGCAGGTTCGACCGAAGCCTGCTGGAGACCCTCGGGCGGAGTCCGGCGGCGGCCTTATCGCTCTTGGATCTGGTCACGCAGTTCAATGCGCTCTGCAGCGGATTTTGAGACGTCGGGTGCCTTCGTGGTGGAGTCCGGGGCAATCGCTACCAGAACAATTGTCATTATTGCAAAAACCACGGGGACGACAAGTCCGGCGATTTCAACGCCATCAAAGGCAATGTCGCCGGATTCAGCAGCGCTGATGTCATTGGTTTGTTCCATTGTCCAGGGCCTCGTGATCTTTGGGGTAAAGCTACGTTTTGCTGAGTATCATCAATTGCTGCTCGGGCGGGATTTTATGGGCAGAGAAGAGACCAGACAATGGATTTGGATGCGAAACCGACGTGTATAATGGTATTCGCTTACTTGCTATATTTTATATTGTAAGAGTCTGTTACGGAGTGTATCTGATGCGCTTAAACGTGTAGATCACGGCCGCGATATGTTTCCGTGATCGCCCACGTTGCCTTTTGATATAGGTGAAAACGGTTTACTCGCTTGTGCGATTGCGATGGTTTATATCATTCGCTGGCACGAAAGTATGGATACGGCGGCTTTTTGTTTCAGTTTAGGGTTAAAGCATTCCATATTTTGGCCGATTACTGATACTTCAACCTCGCATCTTCTGAATTGGTGGAGTGGCCCGCTGCATGCTACAGAATTTCAAGATTGGAACCCGTTTAAGCATCGGGTTCACCTTGGTATTACTTATCGTTCTTCTAACAGTAATTCCCTTCGTTATTTTCCAGATTTCGGCGGTCGTGGAGCGGGCTGAAGAGAGCGCACTTAACGATTTGTATCAAAGCGCGATAGGGGAAATCGAGTCGGAAGGCCGCCTGGCCCAAGCAATGAGCTTTCTTTTGGCGTCCACCCCTGAAATACAAACCTTGTTCAGTGAAGGCCGACGGGATGACTTGGCGGCTCGGACCGTTCCGCTGTTCAAACAGCTTGAAAAGCTTTATGCGGTACGCCAGCTCCAGTTCCACAATGCGCCAGCACGTTCATTTTTGCGGGCCCACAAACCTGAAAAATTCGGTGATGACCTTTCGTCATTCCGAAAGACAATATTGGCCACAAACAGCGAGCTCCAACCCGTCCAGGGTTTAGAGAAGGGTGTCGCTGGTCTGGGAATCCGCGGTTTGGTACCTGTTTTTGATAATGGGAAACATATCGGGTCGGTGGAGCTCGGGATGTCCTTCGGGCAGGCTTTTTTCGACAACTTCAAAGAGAAGTACGGTGTGGATATTGCGCTTCATGTTGAGCGTGATGGTCAATTCAAACTTTTCGGGTCGACCCTGGGTGACTCTACCCTGATCGCCCCCGAGCAGTTGGAAAAGGCTATGTCCGGAGATGCCTACGTCGGGCAGGTGACGAGAGGCGACACCTCCTTTGCCACCTATGCGCGGATGGTTAAGGACTTCTCCGGCAAACCCATTGGGGTAATGGAGATCGCCATGGACCGCAGCGACTTCGCTGCCGCGATCGCGAACACGCGTAATCTTACGCTGCTGATCGGCGCAGTCGCTCTGTTGATCGGCCTATTCATCGCCTGGTACATCGGTCGTAGTATCACTAAACCGATTGCCAATGCAGTGCAGGCCATGGATGACATCGCACAGGGTGAGGGAGACCTTACCAAACGGTTGGCGACAAACGGTAAAGATGAGATAGCGCAATTGGGCGGAGCATTTAACCAGTTTGCGGAAAAAGTGCGTCAGATGGTTATCCAGGTAGCCGGGTCAACCTCTCAGTTGGCGTCTGCCGCAGAGCAACTGGCGACTGTGACACACGAGACCAATGATGGCATTCAGCGACAGCAATCTGAAACCGAGCAGGTTGCCACTGCAATGAATGAAATGACGTCGACCGTGCAAGAAGTGGCGCGCTATGCCTCAGAAGCTTCGGGTGCTGCCCAGAACGCCGACACCGAAGCGCAAGCGGGCAAGTCCGTGGTCGAACAGACCATCGCAAGCATCAATACCTTATCCTCTGAAGTTGAAAACTCCACCGCACTTATCAACGCAGTAGAGAGTGATTGTGGAAAGATCGGAAGCGTTCTGGATGTCATCCGTGGCGTTGCCGAGCAAACGAATCTGTTGGCTCTGAATGCGGCCATAGAGGCAGCGCGGGCCGGAGAGCAGGGCCGTGGATTTGCGGTTGTTGCAGATGAAGTGCGTACACTTGCGAGTCGTACCCAGGATTCAACTCTGGAAATTGAGCAGGTTATTCAGAGCCTACAGAAAGGTGCGCACGACGCAGTAAGTGCAATGGAGATGAGCCGACAAAGCAGTCTGCAGAGCGTTGAAAAAGCCGCGCATGCTGGTGACTCTCTGGAGTCGATTGCCCGCGCAGTGACAACGATCAGCGACATGAACATTCAGATCGCCAACGCCGCGGAGGAGCAGAGCAGCGTCGCCGAAGAGATTAACAAGAATGTTCTCAACATTACTCACTTGGTAGAGCGCACCGCCGAAGGGGCCAAGCAAACGTCCATGTCGGGTAGAGAGTTGGCGAGGCTGTCGAGCGAGCTGCAGGAACTGGTTAACCAATTCCGGACGTAACAGCTGTAAAACTCAGGCACTCCAAAACCAGAGATGCAGAATGCATGCTAACGAGGAGTCGCGGCGCTTACACAAATGTAAGCGTCGAGGCTGGCACGCAGATCCGGGGGTGCGTAGGGGGGCGTAGGTCGTGCCGACGCACAAAACGTCTCACAGGTTCGGCCTCAGCCTGGCCTTCGTTTCCAAACCAACAACCGGTTATTAGCCGGCATCTCAAAATCCTCTTCAAGCCCCAGCCCGGTTTCCTCACCGAGTGCCTTCAGATCCTCAATATCCCGTATCCCCATATGCGGAGCCTGGGCCCTGAGGGACCGGTCGAAATGTACGTTACTCTCACTCGTGTGCCGGCCGCCATAACTGAAAGGCCCATACAGGCCGAAGATTGCGTCCACTGGCAACGCCCGAGCTGTACCGCGAAACATCGCCCTGACTTCCTCCCAGGCCATAATATGAGCGGTATTGGCGGAAAACGCGCCGTTGATGGCTGGCAAGCCGGACCAATCTCCGTTCAACACGTTCAGGGCCATAGGCGGGTTGATGTTGGCGAGTCCGGAATCGTCAATCCACGCACGAGAGAGCTGAACGTTCTGGGGGTGGTCGGTGGGCTGCCACACCAGGTGCGGTAAGTGGCTTGCAAAGTGCACAGCATGCTGGCCGGTGCCCGTGCCGATTTCCAGAATGGTGCCCGGCTGTTTGAAAAGCTCCGTCAGTTTTTCCAGGATCGGCGCTTTATTGTTTTCGCAGGCTTGGGAAAACGGCTTGTCTTTGTGCATGCTCCGACCTTTCGACAGGGGGTAGTTCAGGGCGTATTGATTAGCGCACGCTGAAATTGCTGAATTCTCCGGTAGGCGATTCCGGGACAATATCGACAGAGTCCACCCTCGCCTCCGGTGGGCCGTCCGCGCACCAGGTTTTCAGCTGATTCAACCGGTCTTCCGGACCTTCGGCCACAACCTCGACCCGGCCATCGGGCAGGTTGCGGGCAAAGCCGGTCAGTCCCAGGGAAGAAGCCTTCTGTTCGGTAGAGGCGCGATAGTAAACGCCCTGTACCCGACCGGATATGAGGAGTTGCCAGCGTTTGGTATCCATGGTTTGCTCCGCTTGTTCTGTCGTGTCAGGCTTTCTCCCAATCTACCGGTTCGGGCACGACAACTTCAAGGAGCGCGCAAACCGATGACTGATACCCACCTCAAACACAACGCCACGGGCTATGCCGATGCCCTGATTTGCGAGGCGGAGGGGCTGGAGTGTCTCTCCAGCGCGCTTGCCGAGGCCGGAGTGACCGGCATTGGTGTCCCGAGCGTCTATCGGGTGGATGAAACCGAACTGGAAATCACCGCCATTCACGCTGTCGGCGGCTCGGATCAGGCGCGGGAAGTGTTGGGTGAGGGCCTGGCCCGATTGCACCGTTTGCATCAGGAGGCCTACGGCTGGGGGCGGGATAATTACATTGGACTGTCACCGCAGCCCAATCGCTGGTGCAACAACTGGGGTGAGTTCTTTGTTCGAGACCGTCTTGGCTATCAGGTTTCCCGTATTCGCGACACCAGCCAGAGAACCCGTTTCCAGCGGGTGCTGGACGAACATGGCGACAGGCTCACGGAGTGGCTGAATGCCCACTGTGAGCACCCCAGTCTGCTCCATGGCGATCTCTGGAGCGGCAATGTTCTGTTCGCTGCCCGCGGCCCCTGGTTAATTGACCCGGCAGTTTACTGTGGCGATCGTGAGGCGGATGTTGCCATGACGGAAATGTTCGGAGGGTTCGGCCAAGCGTTTTACCAGGCCTACGACAGGCACTGTCCGCGCACACCGGTGTACGAACAGAAGCGCGAGGTTTATAACCTTTACCATTACCTGAACCACTACAACCTGTTCGGTGGGGGCTATCTTGGCGGTTGCCAGGCCGGCATTGCGGCCATTGAGTCCATCTAGATTACACCGGCACCGCGCAACACGAAGACCCCGAGAGTGACGGTAATACTGGCCATCAGCGTGGTCAGGGCAATGATATTGGCTGCCAGCCGGTCGTTTCCGCCGAGGGCCTTGACCATCACGAAGCTGGCGGCGGCGGTTGGGCTGGCAAAGAACAGGAACATCAAGCCGAGTTCCGGGCCCCGAAATCCAACCAGCCAGGCACCGGTCGTACACAGCGCCGGCAGCACCACCATCTTCATCAGACTTGAGCTGAATGCGGTCTCGCTGTCATTCCGGATGGCGCTGAGGGAGACCGTGGCGCCAATGCACAGCAATGCCAGTGGCAGAGTCAGGGAGGCAAAATAATCGCCGCTGGTCATCACCCAGCCGGGTAGCTCGATTTCCAATGCGGCAAACGGAATGGCAATAAAAACGGCCAGAATAAGTGGATTACGGACTATATCGTGAAAAATCCTGTGCCAGTCTGTGGTCTGGCCGGGCTGGTAGGCCACCAGAACGATGACTGAAAGCATGTTGTAGGAAATGATGACCAGCCCCAACAGGATGCCGCCGGCGGAGAGGCCAAAGTCGCCATACAGATTGGCGGCGAGGGCAAGGCCGACGATACCGCAATTGCCGCGGAAAGCGCCCTGAACATAAACACCACGGTCTTCACGGACAACCCGCCAGCGGGCCCAGAGCCAGGTGATGGCGAAACTCGCCAGTGTTGCGCCCAGATAAAACACCAGAAGCCCTGGGTTGAAGGCAGTATCCAGATCTGCACGGATGATGCTCAGGAAAACCAGGGTAGGCAGCGTTGCCTTGAAGACCAGTGCCGAGGCGGTGTTTACGAATGCGCTATCAATCCAGCCGATACGTCGCAACCCGAGCCCAATGAAAACCATGGCAAATACCGGCAGCGTTGTTTCCATGGTTTGCAGGAACAGATCAATCAGGGTCATCGAGCGCGGCCGCCAGCTGGTCAGGTGAAGTTGGTTGGTGCGGCCATTATAAGCGGGGAGATAGCTAGCCTGCTACCGGAATGCCACCAAGGTCGCGTGCAGGTAGGGCAGGAGAAACCGGGAAACCAGGGCCCCGGGCGGGGCCCTGGAGTGGATCATCCCTTCAACTGATTCCCGACAGGCAAGCTTCTGATGCGCTTTCCGGTCGCCGCGTAAATCGCATTGCACAGCGCCGGTGCCACCGGTGGAAGGCCGGGCTCACCGACACCGCCCATCGCGTCGGTCGGGTTATCGATCAGATGAACCCTGATAACCTTCGGAGCATCCGGCATCCGAGGTATCAGGTAGTTGTGGAAGTTGTCCTGTTGGGCTACGCCATCCTTGAAGGTCACCTCCGATTTCAGTGCTACCCCGATGCCCATTACGCAGGCGCCCTCAAGCTGGGAGCGAATGCGCTCCGGATTGGCCTGGGGGCCGCAGTCGAAGGCGATGTCTGCCCGGTGAATGGTCAGCTCCCCCTTGTCATCCACCTCGACATCGAAAACGATGGCGGTGTAGGAGACAAAACTGTGGTGGAAGGCCAGGCCGAGGCCGCGGCCTTTTCCGGTTTTCTGCCCCCAGCCGGCTTCCTCGGTTGCGCGCTCGATCACCCGGCGCATCCTGGCTACGTCGATGGGGTACATGTCCGGGTTTTCGCCGTAATTCCAACCGTCGCCCACGGTCAGGTTCTGAATTTCCCGGCCCGGCCCCAGCAGGTCCAATACATAATCGCGATGGTCCTTGCCGGCCGCCTCTGCCATTTCATGGGCGAAGCTCTGGATGGCCCAGGCATGGGGCAGGTTGTAGACGGAACGGAACCAGCCGATCCGGACATAGGCCGGCGCTGGCGGGTTCTCCAGACGGATGGCGGGAATATCGAACGGCATGGTGTTAAACCCCATGCCTTGTTCGAACTCCTGTATGTGCTTCGGATCCTGAGCAAACAGCGAAGCTATGCTCGGAGACAGGGTCCGGTGACGCCAGCTGGTGGCCTTGCCATCGGCGTCCAGGCCGGCATCCAGGTGGTCGACTGAGACAGTATGGAAGTAGGCGTGGTGAATATCGTCTTCCCGTGACCATTGCAGCCGGACCGGGCGCCCCTTGAACGCGCTGGCGATGACTGCCGCCTCGGTCACGAAATCCGGCTTGGATTTACGGCCAAAACCGCCGCCCAGGAGCGTGACATGCACCGTCACCTGCTTCTTGTCCATGCCGAGCCGCCCGGCGACGCCTTCCCGGGTGGCCCGGGGGTTCTGGACCGGCGCCCAGACTTCGGCCTGGCCATCCTTGATTCGAACCGTGGCTACGGGTGGCTCCATGGGCGCCTGCGCCATGTGGGGCATGTAGTAGGTGGCCGATACCCGCTGGTCAGCCGCTTTCAGCGCCGCCTCCACGTCACCGCCGTTCTCCCGGATAACCTTTCCGGGGGATTGTGCGGCCTTTTCCAGCGATTTTCGGTAGGCTTCGGTGGTATAGCTGGCGTTGTCGCCGGCCGGGCCGTTATCCCATTCAATCTTCAGGGCCTTACGCCCCTCCATCGCCGCCCAGGTGTTGGAGGCTACCACGGCGACGCCGCCGAGGGGGCTGAACCCTGCTGGTTGACCGGCACCCTCAATGCGCATTACTTTCTGCACGCCGGTTACTTTCAGCGCGGCACTGTCGTCGACGCTTTTCACTTTCGCGCCGTACACTGGTGGGCGGGCGATCACCGCGTAGAGCGTGTCTTCGAATTCTACATCGGCACCATAAACGGCCTTGCCGGTAACCATGTCTTCGCCATCAATGGCCTTGGGGTAAGCGGATTTCAGTTTACCGTTGATCAGGCCCGATTCCTTGCCGATAAAACGCAGGTCAGTGTCTGCCTTGAGTACCAGATCATGACGGCCGGGAACCTCAAGCTCTCTCGCTGCTTTGGCCAGCTCACCAAAGCCCAGCGTCCGGCCGGAGGGCTCGTGAACCACCTTGTGAACCTGCGTCTTCACCTCATGCAGCGGAACACCCCACTGGTTGGCCGCGGCCTGTTCAAGCATCAGCCGGGCAGCAGCCCCGGCGCGGCGCATGGGATCATACCAGTGCCGCATACTGCGGGAGCCATCGGTATTCTGGTTTCCGTATTTTTCCTGGTTGGCATCGGCCTGCTGAACCTTTACACGGTCCCAGTCGGCCCCCAGTTCATCGGCACCGACCATTACCAGACTGGTACGGATACCCTGGCCCATCTCGGACCGGTTATTGACGATAGTGACCATGCCATCCGGCGCTATGTGGAAAAACACATTGGGGTTATCAACCCAACCGCCAGGCATGGCCCCAGCGCCAAACTGGGCTTTCTCAACGGCATCAGCCATGTCCCAACGGGCGGCCAGCACCAGGGCGGAGGCGCCGGCCAGGCCTTTCAGAAGGCCACGCCGGCTAACGTTGGCGAGTAACAGAGTGTCTTCTGACCGGCTCATGAGCTCACCTCCTTGTCTGATGCGCGCTCAATGGCTGCCAGGATGCGATTGTAGGTTCCGCAGCGGCACAGATTGCCGGCCATGGCGTTGACGATGTCTCCGGTTTCGGGTTTCGGCGTTTTCTTCAGCAGTGCTGTGGCGTTCATGATCTGACCGCCCTGGCAATAGCCGCACTGGGCAACCCCAAGATCGAGCCAGGCCTGCTGGACCTTGCTGCCAACCGGATCCTCGGCCATGGCTTCGATGGTTTTTATCTCACCGGTTGCCGCAGAAACAGGTGTCACGCAGGAGCGGATGGCCTTGCCATCAAGGTGGACCGTGCAGGCCCCGCACTGGGACACGCCACAGCCGAATTTGGTGCCTTTCATGCCAAGCACATCGCGGATAACCCAAAGCAGGGGCATGTTGTCGGGAACGTCGAGCTCGTGCTGCTCGCCATTGATTGTGAGGGTAGCCATATCGTCCTCTTTTGCTGGTTTAATCGCTTCTATCAATGTAGCCCTACGAAAAAAGAACGCAAAAAGTGCAGTTTGAATAAAAGGTAATGAAAACCCTTGCGTTCATGCGTCGGGGCTGGGCTATAGTAGTCGTCGCAACCAAGTGAGAAAGAGGATGAGGATGGACTCCGTTAATCCCACGCCAGAACAATTGCAGAAGGTACTGGCAGATACCCCCAAGGACCAGCCGGTGGTCATGTTGAACCTGTTGCGCTTCCGCGAGCGGGCGAGCTACAAGGAAGAGGCGCCGGAGCGGACTGGGCGGGAGGCCTACAAGCTGTACATGGAGGAAGCAGCCGCTTGTGTGAAATCGGTGGGTGCCGAGGTTATCTGGTCGGGCCGGAGTGTCGGATCACTGATCGCGCCTCCGGATGAATCCTGGGATCAGGTTCTTCTGGTTCGTTATCCTTCCATCGATGCCTTCATGGCCATGATCGAGAGCCCGGAGTACAAGGGTGTGGTGAAGCACCGCACCGCGGCGCTCGAGGATTCCCGCTTGGTGGCCAATCTTGAGTGACCATCGGATCCAGCCAGGCTCGATCTAGAGCCCGGTTTGCTGGATAGCCATGTAGCTTAGAGTGCCGGCGGCAATTGACAGAAGCGCATTCCGGCGCCACAAGTGGACGGCCACGACCAGGATGCCAGGCAGCAGGGCGTCAAAACCCGCCCAGGTTCCCGACCAGTCTGCCGAGCGTTGCAAAAACACAGTGGCCAGCAGGGCCATGACGGCTGCTGGCAGGTATCGGCCGAGATGGCGGACCAGCGGGTGTTCCGTGTGTCGCTCAAAAAACAGAAACGGGATCACCCGTGTGGCGAAGGTGGCAATCGCGGCCACCGCAATGAACGCCGCCAGATAACCTGTCTCACCCATGGTTTTGTTTCTCCTGCAGATCCTGCCTGTGTGTTCTCCGGTATTCGATGAGCAGAACCCCTGTCACCAGTGCAATTGCTCCGATCAATTGATGGGCCGGAGGCAGTAGCAGCATGGCAATTCCCGCTGCCGCCGCGCCAAGCCAGACCGGAAAGCCCTCACCGAGGGCTCTGAGCTGCTCCAGAGTCAGCACAATGAACAGCGCAACCAGCGCAAACTCAATGCCGGTGCTGTCGAAGGTGACATTATCTCCAAGCAATGCCCCGAGGGCGCACCCGGCTACCCAGTAGCACTGGTTAAAGCCGGTAATCCTGAAATCGATCTCCTGCTCATGGGCACGGTCCGGGCCCCGGGGGCGGCTGGTAAGCAGGGAGTAGGTTTCATCGGTGAGCCCGAAAATGAGATAGAGCTTGCGCCATCCCGCACCACGGAACTGGCCGAGCAAGGACAGGCCATAGAACAGATGGCGGGCATTGAGTACGAACATCGCCACGAAAACCTCCAGCAGTCCTGCATTTACGGCAAGCAGGCTGACTGCCAGGATCTGGCCGGCCCCGGCATAGATCAGAACGCCCATCAGCGGCGCCGCCCACCAAGCGTAATCGAGCTGCGTTGTGAACAGCACACCAAACGCCATGCCCAGAGGGAGGTAGCCGAACAGGATCGGGAGAGTGAGTCGGAAAACGGACTGGTTCATTAGCATCCAGATTTTCGGAAAGCGGCGATCATAGTGAATTCGCTGGTTTTTTTGAAGCGATTGGTGCTCGTATCTATAGAGAGTGATGTTCGACTGACGCCGGAGTTGCAACAAAAGTGTCATAACATCGGCATACCATCCGCGGGATAGCCCGCTGTTGGAGTTGTCATGTTCGGCACAGTTAGAACCCGGATTCTGTTTTTCGCTTTTCTCTCGGTCTTCGCCCTGGCCGGTCTTGCCGCGCTCTCCTGGAGCATCATTCTGAAAGCCGAGGACGCATCGGAGACCCTGATTCGGAACAACCTCAACGAGGCCTGGCTGCTGGCTGATCTGGAAAAGGATCATCGCCATCTTCAGGATCTCGCGTACAAGATCAAGGCCCAGCTTTTGCTGTGGGAAGAGATTGAGACCGAGTTCAGTCGCCTGGAAGCCGCTTTGCCGGCGCATTGGCAGAAGCTGGAAATGCACCGGGGCCTGAGCAATTGGGCGCAAGAGCACCGTGAGGACTTCGAGCGGATTCTGGCCCTTATGGCCCGGATGAAAGAAGGTATAGCCGAGAAAAGCTATTACCGTGTCGGGCAGGTGGTGGATTTTGATTTGTTCCCGGCCATGGAGCCGATGCTCGGCGCGATTGCCGAACGCCAATTCCAGAGCCGTCAAACCGTGTCCGAAGGGGCGGACGAGTTGCTGTCGTTTCTCGCAAGCCAGCAGAACTTTCTTGTTGCCGGCTCTGTGTCCTTCCTGCTCATTGTTATCGCCATGACCTGGTGGCTGAGACAGTCCGTGATTCTGCGTTTGCAGGGCATGGAAAGCGATCTGGTAGCCATGGAGAAGAACGCCGATCTCAGCCGGGTGCCAGTCCTGAAAGGGCGGGACGAAGTGGCCGGTGTGGCAAAAGCGCTGGGCGGTTTGGTGTCTCGCTTTGAGCACTTTATTGCAGACATTCGCTCGGCCGCCGGTGGCCTGGATGAACGTTCAGGCGCCCTGGATAATGGTGCCGAATCGCTGCAGGCAGCGTCCGAGCAAACCCGGAAGCAGATTCATGATGTCAGCCAGTCTATGGCTGCCATTGCCGATCAGGCTTCCGCGATCGAGCGCACCACGGCCGAGTCTGCCGGTACCGTAAAATCGGCGGTGGCGGCCAATGAAGAGGTCCAGAACCGGCTTACCACCAGCGAACAGGCTGCTGAACACACAGTGGATGTCATTTCCCGAGTTTCTGGCTCCATTCACGCTCTGAGCGAGTCCACGGGCAAGATCGAGCAGGTTATCGGTGTGATTGCCGATATCGCCGAGCAGACCAACTTGCTGGCCCTGAACGCCGCTATCGAAGCGGCCCGGGCGGGAGAACACGGTCGCGGTTTTGCGGTGGTTGCCGATGAGGTACGGACCCTGTCCCGCCGTACCTCCGATTCAACCCGGAATATATCGCAGTGGGTGCAGGATCTGGTGTCCGGCGTAAGCAGTGTCGATGCTTTACTGGCGGAAATGCGCGATGCGGGCAGCAGCAACCGGGAACACCTGGCGGCACTCAAGGGGCACCTGGAATCACTGCAGGGTCAGTTCGTGGATCTGGAGAATCACAGTGCGGAGATCAGCTCGGCGGTTGTGCTGCAACGAGATGAGATTGGTCGGGTAGGTCGCCGTTCGGCGGCACTGGACCAAAGCGCCGATTTCCTGATCCAGAGCGTGGAGCAAACCCGGACTATCAGCGAGGCGCTCAGGCAGGAGTCTGTTTCCATGCGACAACTCATTGCACGTTTCCGAACTGCTGCTGGCGAGTCCGCCTGATCATTGGTTTCCAGCCCGGATGGGTTTCCGGGCTTCTACCTCGCCCGCATTACCCGTACCATGGTGGGCCCACAGGAGGTAGTATGACTGACAGCGCCGAAAACCAGCCCGAACAAGACCCCAGAGAGGAAAAGTTCATTGTTGACGCGGAGTTGTTGACGGGAGATCAACTGCTGGGCCTGGTGGAAGAATACTGCACCCGATACCACGGGCTGAACGACACCGAAAACCCCATGGATGAGCGGAGCAGGGTGTTGTCGGCGGTTCGTCGGGGCGAACTGGTGGTCTGGTTTGATCCGATAGAAAACACTGCAGGCCTGGGTGTGCCGGGTTAGGCGTCAGGTATGTCACGGTATTTGGCTTTGTACCTACCCGGGACAGGAACTAAACGTTACAATCGCGCTGTTTTCTGAAAGCCGTGTGCGAGGTGAATTTTGATCAGGGTACTGGTTGTAGATGACCATGAGCTGGTGAGGTCCGGTATTACCCGGATGCTGGCTGACAACCCGGACATTGAAGTCATCGGGCAGGCGTCATCCGGAGAGGATGCCATTGATTTCGTCCGCCAGCAGCGGCCGGACATTGTTCTGATGGACATCCGCATGCCGGGCATCGGGGGGCTCGAGGCAACCCGTCGTATACTCCGCATTGATGATTCCATTCGAGTGATCGTTGTAACCGCCTGCGCGGACGATCCCTACCCAACCCGCGTTATGCAAAGCGGCGCCACCGCCTACATCACCAAAGGCGCAGATATCAAAGAGATGGTTCGTGCCATCCGGATGGCCCACACGGGGCAGCGTTATATCAGCCCGGAAATCGCCCAGAAAATGGCTCTCAAACAGCTTGGCGGCGGCGACCGGGAAGAAGACGGCGAAATGTCACTGTTCGAACGGCTTTCTGAGCGAGAAATGCAGATTGCCATGATGGTCGTGGATTGCCAGAAAGTGCAGGATATTTCCGACAAGCTGTGCCTGAGCCCGAAAACGGTCAACAGCTATCGCTACCGGATATTCGAGAAGCTGGAGATTTCCAGTGATGTAGAGCTGGCCCTGATGGCGGTGCGGATCGGGTTGCTTGATGCCGACAAGGTCTGACCCTGAGAGCAACCACCTCGGGGAGTTTGACAGCAAAAACTTCCTGAAACAGTTGACCGAGCGGCCCGGCGTCTACCGAATGTACGACGAGGGTGGTTCGGTGCTGTACGTAGGTAAGGCCCGAAACCTGAAGAACCGGGTCGGGAGCTACTTCCGCAAGTCTGGCCTGGCGCCGAAAACCGAAGCTCTGGTCTCCAGGATCGCCTCGATCGAGGTGACAATTACCGGCAGTGAAACCGAGGCCCTGCTGCTTGAACAGAACCTGATCAAGTCGTTGCGCCCGCCCTACAACATCCTGCTTCGGGATGATAAATCCTACCCCTATATCTACCTCTCCTCCCATAGCGATTACCCGTCGCTCACGTTTCGCCGGGGGCGCACGAAAAAGGGCGGAGGTACCTGGTTCGGGCCATTTCCCAGTTCCGGGGCGGTCAAGGAAAGTCTTAATATTCTGCAGAAGGTTTTCCGCATAAGGAACTGTAGCGAAAGCTTTTTCAGGAACCGAACGAGGCCTTGCCTGCAATACCAGATCAACCGGTGCACCGCCCCTTGTGTGGGCTATATTACGCCAGAGGAATATCACCAGGATGTCCGCCACGCCAGTATGTTTCTGGAGGGCAAGAACCCGGCGATCATTCATGACCTGATGAACGCCATGGAAGCGGCCTCGAAGAACCTGGAGTTTGAAAAGGCCGCCGCCTACCGTGACCAGATCAACCACTTGCGCCACGTTCAGGAGCAACAATCGGTGGATAGTGAAGGCGGCGACGCAGACGTGATTGCCATTGCCCAGGACGCCGGAGTCGTGTGTATCGTGGTCATCATCGTGCGTGGCGGGCGGGTGTTGGGCACCAAGGATTACTTCCCCCGGTATTCCATTGAACAGACGGAAGGTGAACTGCTCAGTGCCTTCCTGGGGCAGTATTATTTCGGGGGTAACACCCGCCGGGAAATTCCGCGGGATGTTCTGGTGCCGGTCGAGGTGGAAGGCCAGGAGCTGCTGGCCCAGGCCCTGACGGAATCCGCAAACCGGGAAACCCGCATCCGGGGTAATGTTCGGGGCGAGCGGCGTCGCTGGCTGGAGCTGGCCATGACCAATGCTCGCCAGACCCTGCTTACCCACCTGGCCAGCAAGGAAACCGTCTACCGGCGTCTGCTGGCCCTGAGGGACCTGCTTGAACTGGCAGAAACCCCCTCGCGGATGGAGTGTTTCGATATCAGCCACAGCCACGGGGAAAATACCGTCGCATCCTGTGTGGTTTTCGATGAGAATGGCCCCCTGAAGAGCGATTACCGCCTGTACAATATCGAAGGGGTAACCGCTGGCGATGATTATGCGGCCATGCGTCAGGTGCTTTCCCGCCGTTACAAGCGGATGGTGGCCGGTGAGGGCAAGCGCCCGGATCTGGTGTTCATCGACGGTGGTAAGGGGCAGTTGAACATTGCCCGCGAAGTATTTGATGAGCTTGAGATTTCCGATATCCCGCTGATTGGTGTCGCCAAGGGCGTGACCCGTCGCGCGGGGATGGAACAGCTCATCGACGCGATGACCGGTGATGTGTTCCGGGTGCCGGCAGACTCCCCGGCACTGCACCTGATCCAGCACATTCGGGATGAATCCCACCGTTTTGCGATAACGGGGCACCGGGCCCGCCGGGACAAAAAGCGCCGGCAGTCTACACTGGAAGGCATTGAGGGCGTGGGGCCGAAGAAGCGCCGCGACCTGATCCGGTATTTTGGCGGGATACAGGAACTCCGTAAGGCCGGGGTTGATGAAATGGCCAAGGTGCAGGGCATCAGTAAATCACTGGCCGAAACCATATACGCAGCATTGCACGACGAGTAAGGACAGCATGAATTTACCAAATATCCTCACCCTCTCCCGCATCATCATGATTCCGGTGTTTGTGGTGATCTTCTATCTACCGGTGGAGTGGAGTTATCTCGTGAGTGCGGCGATTTTCGGGCTTGCAGCGGCCACCGACTGGCTGGATGGCTACCTGGCGCGGAAACTGGATCAGAGCACCCCGTTCGGTGCCTTCCTGGATCCGGTTGCTGACAAATTGATGGTGGCTGTGGCGCTGGCGGTGTTGATTGAGGAGCATTCGGCGATACTGCTGACGATTCCGGCCACCGTTATTATTGGCCGTGAGATTGTCATTTCCGCCTTGCGGGAGTGGATGGCGGAAATTGGCAGCCGCAACAGTGTGGCGGTTTCCTACATCGGCAAGATCAAGACCACAGCGCAGATGTGCGCGATTGTTGGTCTTCTGGCGTTTCCGCCAGGGGTTATCTGGTCCAATATTTCGCTGGTGCTGCTCTATGTCGCCGCCATTCTCACACTGTGGTCCATGGGGCTGTACCTCAGGGCTGCGTGGTCTGATCTTTTTCCCGCGGAGACGGAAGGCCGCACCCCGTAACCCACTCAATCACCTCATCTGAAAGCCGGTTGCCTGCGGCTCCGAATGCTTCGACAGCCTGTTCGATGCCGGGGCCCGAAGCCGGTTCCACAATTCTGAAACTCCGCCTGCACAGGCTGCTCCTGGACCCGTTTTCCAGAAGCTGCGCATGCAGATCGATGACGGCTCGGGGAGCGGCGCTTTCGGTGTTTTCAATATGAAACGCCGAGAGTTCGCTGATCAGGGTCAGTTCCGCCGGGGCAGGGCTGGTATCGGTGATTACGCCGGCAAAAGCGCCACTGCTTCTTAGCGCGCCAACAAGCGTGTCACGGACCAGGATCGGCATCAGGTCCCGCCAGCGGACAGACGGGTAGGCCCGGAACTCCCAGCGGTTTGGCTTGGCGAGTATTCGGGAAGTGTTAAAAGGGTCCGAGGCGTAAGGGGTATCGATGCGCACGGTTTCCCCGAAGTGCTGGTCTGCCTGGCGCGACGGCTCAGACACCGCAATCTCCATAACCCGGGGCGGTTCGTGGCTCGGAAAGACTGTACAGCCAGTGACAAGGGCAAGGGCCAGGACGACTGCAACATGTGCGATTGCCATTATCTTCACTGGGACAGCTCCTTCATATTGTCGGTACCAAACAGTATCGCCGAGGGATCGTCCTCAATGCGCCGGCTAAACTGATTAAGGTTTCTGAGTGTCGCCCTGAGTTCCCGCAATGCCGGTGCCAGTTCACCCATGCCCTGAAGCCCCGCATCCATAGCGCCCTGATTGGCGCGGGTCAGGCGATCGATCCGGGCCATGGTGGTGTAGACCACGTCCAGGGTTTTATCCATGGACTCCAGAACCTGGCGTCCTTCCGTTTGCAGTAAATCGTTAGCGTTATCGGACACACTGGAGACCTTGATGGCGGCCTCTTCGGCCCTGCGCCCGGCTGAGTCAAACCGGTCAAGCAGCTCTGCAAACTGGTCACGGCGGGCGAGCAGGGCGTCGGTGGCTTCACGGGTGTTCTGCAGAACGATGGTCAGGTTCTCGATATTATCGCCGGACATAAGCAGGTTAGCACTGGTGAGCAGTTGATCGGCTTTGGCAAGGAGCTGCTCGCTGTTGGCCAGAAGGCTGTTAAATGCCGAGGGCTCGGCCTGAATGACGGGGGGATTGTCCCGATCCCCCTCGAGCGCTGGCTGATCCGGGCTGCCGCCGCTGAACTGGACGTTCATGCTGCCAGTAATATTGGCCAGAACCAGCCCGGCCTTGGTGTTTTCCCGAATGGGTATTTTCTGATCAACGCGCACGAGCACCCGCACCTTGCCGGGATTATCGGGATCCAGCTTCATTTCCAGCACGTCGCCAATCTGCACGCCGCTGTAAAGTACCGGATTGCCCTCCGCCAGACCGCTGACAGCCTGGTCGAAGACGATTTCATAATAGGCCCAGTCCCGATCCGCCGAGGATTTCGCCAGCCACAGGGAAAAGATCAGGGCGGCTGCGAATGCGACAATGGTAAACAGACCGATGATCAGGTGATGGGCCCTTGGCTCCATGGTAACTACTCCAGATTCGGTGTTTGCGGTTGATTCCTGAATGCGTAGCTCGCTGCCCGGCCACGGGGGCCATTAAAGTAGTCCTGGACCCACTCATCGTCCGTGGCAGCCACCACCTCCAGCGTATCAGCAACAAGAACATGGCGTTGTGACAGGACCGCAACCCTGTCACAGGTTGAGTACAGGGTATCCAGATCATGGGTTACCAGAAACACGGTTAGCCCGAGGGCGTCCCGCAGCGTGACGATGAGGCGGTCGAAGGCGGCCGCGCCTATGGGGTCGAGCCCCGCGGTGGGCTCATCCAGAAACAGGATTTCAGGATCAAGGGCCAGTGCCCGCGCCAGGCTCGCGCGCTTGACCATACCACCGGAAAGCTCGGCCGGGTATTTGGCCGCCGAGTCCGGTGGCAGGCCGGTGAGCGCCAGTTTCATCCGGGCCAGCTGTTCGGCTTCCGGTCTTTTCAGGCCCGCATGCTCGATCAGCGGCACGGCGATATTCTCCTGCAGGTTCAGTGAGGTAAACAGGGCGCCACCCTGAAACAGCACCCCGAAACGCTGTTCGATCTTTGAGCGGGCCCTGGCCGGAAGCTGGGTGAGATCCTCGCCGAATACCCGTATGTGTCCGGAAGAGGGTGTGTTGAGCCCGACAATGCTTCTCAGAAGGACCGTTTTACCGGTTCCGGACCCCCCAACCACGCCCAGAATCTCACCCCTGAGCAGGTCCAGATCCAGCGACTCGTGAACAATGTGTTCACCAAACCGGTTGGCCAGTTCGCGTACTTCAATGACAGGATCTGTTGATGCCCGGGTCTCGCTCATGGCCGCCATAACTACCAGCCCATTTCCATGAAGAATAGCGCAGCAATCGAATCCAGCAGAATAACCATAAAGATCGACTGCACCACGCTGGATGTTGTGTGTTCGCCGACAGATTGGGCGCTGCCGCCCACTTTGAAGCCCTCCAGGCAGCCGATCACTGCGATCAGAAAGGCAAAAATCGGCGCTTTCACCAGGCCCACCCAGAAATGCTGCAATGGGATGTCGCGCTCAACAATAGCCATGAACTGGGTTGGCGCGATATCCAGAACCATGGCGCAGACCATGGCCCCGCCAACCATCCCGGAAAGCATGCCCACAAAGGTAAGAATTGGCAGGCTTACCATCATGGCCATTACCCGGGGCAGCACAAGCAATTCGATGGGGTTAAGCCCGAGGGTGCGAATGGCATCAATTTCCTCATTCACCTTCATTGCGCCAATGTGGGCCGTGAAGGCGCTGGCGGTCCGGCCGGCCAGCAGGATCGCTGCAAGCAGAACCCCGAATTCCCGGAGGAACGCGAAGGCCACCAGGTTAACCGTGTATATGGTTGCACCGAAATTATCCAGCACGGTGGCCCCGAGAAAGGCAACCACAGCACCAACCAGAAAGGTCAGTAGCGCAACGATGGGCAGGGCATTCAGGCCGGTGTCGTGGATGGCCGCGACGAAGGGGGTCATGCGCCAGCGCCAGGGCCTGGGGAGATTCCAGGCCAGCGTCGCGAGGGTCTGGCCGATAAAGCCGGTGAGGATCCAGAGCAGGCGGCAAATGCTCGTCACTTTTTCGCCTGTACCCCGCACGAAGCTTTCGATCAGTGACGGTCTGGCCCGGCCTGAAGCGGGCTGCTCTTTCATCGCGTTGCAGACCGCTGAGATCAGAGCCGTCTTTTCCTCCGGCAGAGTATCGGGGCGTGAGGCGGCCTGCAGCAGGCGCTCCGGGCCCAAAAGTGAACAAAGCAGTGAGGCTCCAGCGGTATCGATCCGGTTCAGACCGGATAAATCGATTTTCAGTGCAGCAAGGTCTGTCGCTGCCAACTCTGTGGTTGTGGTTTTCAGCAGTCGGTAGTGGCTCAGCAGCCAGTCTCCGTTGACCTTCAGGGCATCACCTTCGGGGGACACGGATCCCGGAAAAGCGGAAGAGGCATGTGAATCTGTCTGTTGATCGGCAATGGAGCTGGGCACGTTGTGTTGAATCCATGAATGATTTAACTGGCCAGTCATCAGCTTAGAGACTCGAATGCCTCTCTGCCAGTCCCCGATGGAGTGGTTTGTCCGGAGATTGAGAGATTGGCCAAACTTTGCCCACAAAGTCCTTTAAAACAGAAACTTGATAAAAAACTATTGACGCCCGAACCGTAATCCGTAGAATACGCAGCCGTTGACGAGGCAATGCCCCGGAAACAAAGAGCGGGAATAGCTCAGTTGGTAGAGCACAACCTTGCCAAGGTTGGGGTCGCGAGTTCGAATCTCGTTTCCCGCTCCAATTTCAAGTCTCTCAATGCCCACCTGAGAGCACAAAGATCCGATCTCTTCGATCTTTTCCGGCGCGGTGGCAGAGTGGTTATGCAGCGGACTGCAACTCCGTGTACGCCGGTTCGATTCCGACCCGCGCCTCCAATTTTACCCTTTAAAATCAATAAATTACCTCACCCCAATTTAATTGATTTTCTCACCCAAAAAATATCCAAATTAAACCCAAAATATTATCCGCGTTAGCGAGCTGCCTTTAGGCAGTGATTGATTAACTGAGCATATGCTTTGGCCCCGTTTGCACCATGGTTTGCCCGTCTATGAGCCAACTGATCGCTCGGCCGGAACGCCCGACGTATGTCGCCATAATGTGGCCGGTTTTGCCAGACTAGGGTTTCAAAAAATGTGATTAGCAGCTGGTAATAAAAAGCCTCGCCGTGGTCGGTCGAGGCTTCAGGGTAGGTTAATGGCCTTCAAAAGTATGAATTAAGCTCAGTCACAGTCTTGCCCCAGCTTTCTTCAACGCTTTTTTGCGTAACAGGAGAAGATATTCGTATGCATCCCAGGAATGCATATAAGGGATGCAACGCTCAGATACCAAGTATGCGAATTTTGCGAGATCATCATCCGTTGCATAAATCAAAAACTCAGGGTCTCCATTGATAGGCTCGTCCGGGATGACTTGACTTGGCTCGCTCGGATTATCGAATTCGAGTTCCACGCTCTTTACTGTATCGCGAATTACTTCCCTCAGGTCAGTTCCTGTAAGTTTGGTGTCACCGAGAAGGTCTCGGGTCTACTTTTTGATAACCTCCAATTCTACGGTCTGCAAATAACGCCCGATATTCAAAATCATCTTCTCACCGTCATCATCAGAGCCGGTGGGAGGGGAAGAATCGTCGTCTTTAATCGCAAATGGCTCCGAGATTTTTCCAGGATAACCCCCATTCAATTGGAGAGATACCGCGATAGTTGACCCCTTCGAGGCCAAGTAGAATGGCGTTTCGTACTCAAGAAAAGTCTTTAAACCAGGTTTTACAATCATAAATTTTTAGTCCTTAGGTCGAATATTTGATTGCTTTTGAGCCTTCTGGTTGATCGGAAGAGCCGGAAAATAAAATTATGTAGGCGTGCTTCCGATATTTCAGAGGCTCCCTATCACTATGCGTGTTTGATTCCCTTGTATAAGCCTCCGTTATTTTCTTAATGGCATTAATGGGGACCGGTGTGTGCCTGGGGTTATTTGGTCTTTTGCACCCGCTCGAATCTAATAGTCGTCCTTGCTCGCTTCGGTGGCTTTATCAACCGGTAATGATTCCGCATTGCTTGCGTTTCATGCCCGCCTTTGTCGTTTTCTCCTTGGCTCAGGAATTCTTCGGTTAGTCCCTTCTTGCGGAGGTCTCTGAGGTGGTACATGCCGCCATAGCCCGCTTTCTTGCAGGCATCTCGCCACGCGGCCTGCATCGTTCTGTGTTTTACTTGTTGGGCTCTTGAGCGTTTGTCGAAGTAGCGCGGATAGACTAGGAGGTACTCGCTTATGACTGCCTCCTTCCGCTTGAACTCGACAAACCACTTCCACAGATCTGCGAGATCCTCGTTCATCTCGAGTTCGATGCCGATTTTGGTTTTGTGGCGTGCAAACCGGATCACGCCGTAGGCGAAATAGTCCCCACGATCGATTGGCTTGTCATAGAGCTCACCTTGGCTTTCCTTCAAATTGAAAACGTCAATTGGCTGCTGACTCATCATGTAGATGAGATCGCAGATCTTCGCACGCCACGTGCCGTCCATATCTCGCTTGTTATGACGATGGACGCACAGGTGTTCAGTGATCTTCCGGTAGGCCTCGTCAGGGATGAGAACTTGGCGTTTTTCTTCGGCGGCTTTACGGATATCAATCATCGGATTTCGGTCAATGAGACCTTCCTGAACCGCGTGGAGAAACACCCGGTTCAATGTGTTCTTGAGGCCGTTGTAATGGGTCGGCATCGGTAGCCATGGGGAAAGCAGTTTGCGAATCTTGCGAAGGATTTGCGGATCAGAAAGCGGGAATTTTGCGTCGTCGCTCTGCTCCAATTGCCGGGCATCACTCGCGTAATCAACTCGGGTTGGTTTGGCGATAGGGGCGCCTTTATTTGGTCCCCGTAGGGATAGGACTCGGCACTCCGACCAAACTATGCTCTTGCCCTTTATTTGATGACCGAGGACCTCCGTTCTCCATTTCTTGAGGTAGTCTTGGAGAAGGATGTGATCCCCCTTGCTTGCTGGTATCGAGAGGCTATCCAACTTTTCAGCCAGGGCGTTGGTTTTCCGTTCTTGGACTTCGGCCTCCCATCTGTGGTTAAGCATTGACCACAGTCGGATCGCTTGATTCCTGTCCTTGGTGTCCAGGGTGCCACGTTTTTTGGTAATCGGATGGATAACGAAGTAGACACCGTCCTCGCTCTGATAGAGGCCAGGGTACCTGTGCAGCGATGAGTGTTTTTCAGAGCGGTATCTTGGTGCCATTTTAGGAAGCTAGTTTATTTGCCAATTCATGGATAAAGGCGTCTTCTGCAGCGTCGGATCCGGACACCCGACGCTCCATCTCCCGAAAATACCCGTCGAGGTCGATTTTCCAGGCTTTCCCCAATTTAAAGGCACCCGGGATAACTGCCAGTCCGAACTCGTCTTTCGCAGCACAAAGCCGACGAATCGTTGATGGGGCAGGTGGCGTGCTGTCGTATTCAAAAACGACCTTAATAAAATCCTCAATCGATACCGGACGCATGGCAATCTCCCGAACTTGCTGGTTTGAACGCATCTAATCCTTTAAAGCGTGCTGTTTCAGAAGCACTTCTGATCAGACATTGAGATCACTTTACGTTTTTTTCGGGAGGAGCAAGTGCAAAACGACCGCATGAAAATACCGTCGTTTTGCGCAGATAGCAGGGACTGCTATCAATCAGGTACTGGAAGCGTTTGGTTAAGGTGCTGTAAAGTTCTGCGTGATAAGAACTCAGAGAGCCCCATACAGTCAGGCAAGGATCCGCCAATGTCTAACACCGCTGTTCGCTATCTCACCATGCTCAGAATGGTGCCTCGTTTCCCTAAGGTCATAACCACCAGCGAACTGGCGGAGCGTCTTGAGGACCATGGATTTAAGGTGACGATGCGCTCAATACAGCGGGACCTGGAAAAGCTCAGCGCGGACTTTCCTTTGATGGTGGATGAGGATTCTCGCCCTTACAGATGGTCTTTTGACCGAAACGCCACCATGGACATCATCCCGGCGCTTGACCTGCCCGCCGCGTTAACTTTTGAACTAGCAAGGGCTTACCTTTCTCCCATGTTACCGCCACGGGCGCTGTCTCACCTGAAGCCCCATTTCGATGAAGCCCATCGCACCTTGCTCCGGGAAAGGAACCCTCTTGGCCAATGGCCAAACCGGGTGCGTGTCATAAGCCGTGGACTGGGTGGTGAGCGGCCGGCCATTGATGCGGATGTTCTGGAAACTGTTACTGAAGCCTTGTTGCGCGAGTATAAGTGCAAGCTAACCTACCAGGCTCGTAAATGGGCCGAGCCGGAGGAGATCGTAGTACATCCCTTCGGACTGATCTTCCGGGAACCTAACGTCTATCTGATTGGCACCATCGAGGGCAGGGAAGGCACACGTCAATTGGTTCTCCACAGGGCGACCACGGGTGAACTCGTGGAAGTAGCTTCAGACCGCCCAGAAGATTTCGATCTGGATTTGTACATCCGTTCTGGCGCCATGGGCATTCTCAAGTCCAATGAACCGGTGTACCTGAAGTTGCGATGTGATAAACCTGCCTTGAATCATCTCATCGAATCGCCACTGGGTTTTGATCAGATCACCAACGAGATTGATGACTCAACGTTCGAGATCGCCGTCACGGTGGGCGACACCCAGGATTTGCGGTGGTGGCTGACTGCACAGTCCATTCATTGCGATATTCTGGAGCCTGAATGGCTGAGGAGGGAGATAGCATCCACGCTTAAACGTGGCCTTGCCCGCATGATTTCGTAACCCATTGAATCCAGTGTGGAATTCTAAACGCGTTGGGCACCCGATATTATTGGCGACACAGTTTGTCGCCTTCGGCCTTCAGAATAGACGTAGATCTTTTGGAGGCCCATCATGCTGTTATGGAAAGAACTGATCAATGAAGCCCGCGAGCCCGATTATCTGTCATCCCCTTCTAAAGACGACCTGAAGCTGCTGCAGATCTACCTCTGCCGGCTATTTCTGATTACAGGATACAAGAAAGAAACTTGGATCTTCCGAAAAGAGGAACCGGAAACCTTCCTGGGCTTGAAGTTGAAGGCCTCCAATGACACCGAGGCAAATACTTCGATGTTTCTGGATGCTGTCCGCAAGCGTGAGAAACAGCTTACTCGAAGCCTGAAGGGGGTGCCGGAACTGTCCTTTGAGCCCTTGCTGGCCAACCTGATTAAGTTGCTGAAACCCAATATGGTTGAGGTCAAATTGTTGATCTTTGCCATCCTTCTGCTCAAACATCCCAACGCCAAAGACGTGATGCGGGAACTGGAGATCAACGAATACGGAAATTCCGTGAGCGCCCTGGCCAGGGCGATGCGAGAGTCTACCAGAACCATTGCGACGGCAATGGATCAGGATGCCATGTTATGCCAGATCCGCCTGCTGGAGGAGCCAAACCAGAACAGCGACATCTGGGATCTGGTAGAGGCCGGACCGCTTCTGAGTCAGCTTGTAGTAGCCACCTCCGAGCAATTGGAGGCAGGCGCGACAGAAGACATCGAACAGAGGTTGTTCAAACACATCTGCCCGCCGGGGCCTGAGGCGCTGCATTCCATTGCGGACTTTCAGGGTGTTCCCGATCTTCAGTTGATGCTGGATTACCTCCAGGATGCTCTAAATAAGAAGTCCCGTGGCAAAAACATTCTGCTCTACGGAAAGCCCGGAACCGGCAAAACTCAATTGGCCAGGGCTATGGCGGCAAAACTGGGAGCGCCGTTATACGAAGTACCCACCAAAGACAGTCACTCGGGTGCCATGACTGGCCGTGTTCGTTTGGATGCCGCCAAAATGGCGCAGATGTTCCTGGAAGACCGTCTCGGTGCCGTTCTATTGTTCGATGAAATGGAAGATGCCTTCCGCAAATCGGACCAGCTCGCCAAAGGTTGGTTTAACCAGATGTTGGAGGAGAATCAAGCCCCAGTGATCTGGATCAGCAACAACATCAGCGCCGTTGATCCGGCTTTTCTGAGGAGGTTCGACTTCATCGTTGAGATCGAGGGCACCGGCAGTGATCGTCAAGCTGAAAAGCTTAAGCAGACACTCTCCGAACTACCGGTAACTCCTGCCTGGGTATTGGAGGCAGCACGTAAGCCGTGGATGACTCCAGCTCTGGCGACCAATCTGGCCCAGGTGGGTCGGTATTTGCCAACATGCCAGATCGTCCGCAACCAACAGAGACTTGAGGCCATGGTAAGTCAGCGGCTGGAAGTGATGGGAGAGAGAAAGCCGGGTCGCGTGCTGCCCAAACCAAAAAGAAAAGGCTTCCCGGAGTTCCGAACTGAGTGGATAAACACCAAACCGACACTCTGGAATCTGGAACGCTTCATCCTTGAGGAGGGGGGCGCAAGAATCTGCCTTTATGGCCCTCCCGGCGCCGGTAAAACCGCTTATGCGAAGACACTAGCTAAGCGCCTGGAGAAGCCCTTCATGCTGCAATCCGGCAGTGATTTGCTGGGCATGTACGTGGGACAGACAGAAAAGAACATTGCTGAGATCTTCGATAAAGCGGAACGCACCGGTGCAGTTCTATTGCTGGACGAAGCGGATACTTTCCTCTATAGCCGAAATACCGCTCAACGTAGCTGGGAGATCAGCGCCGTTAATGAGTTTATGGTTCGCCTAGAGAGATTTGACGGAGTCTTTTTGGCGACATCTAATCGATTCAACAGCTTCGATAAAGCGATACTACGTCGGCTTCAGATGAAAGTGGAGTTTGGCTATCTCAATGTCGAACAGGTTAGGGACATTTTGGTGGAATGCGTGGTCGACAAAGACTTCGCTCGCACAGTCAAAAGAAGCCAACTTGATCACCTGGACTATTTAACACCCGGCATTATTCGGGCTGCGGTCGAGAGCTTGGAGTTAAGAGGATTCAGACCTCGAACCGAGAAATTGTTGTTAACGCTTGCACAAGAGCAGGAAGAGCAAACTGAAAGTGGGGCGGGGCGATCCATGGGGTTTATCCAGTAATTGAGACGAGAGAGTTTTATGGCAAAGCGCATTATGTCCTGGAAGATTGGCTGTGTTTATCCGATTCCGGAGGCTCAATTAGATGAAGAAGGGCAGCTTGTCCTTAGTCGTCAGTCGATCCGTGAACTTTCACCGGAGCTCATGACAATGATGTCTGACGACATTATGGCAACCGCGTTGCCGGAGTGTCCGGCCGCTGCTATCTATGGGCATGATCGTGGAGAAAGAGTGCGAGAGCAGCTTGAAGCGCTGCCAAATAAGGAGCCTGAGGGCCGATGGATACAGCGGAAAATGCTGGGCAATCTGCATCCTTTAGGGAAGTCAGATGAATTAAAGCTTTCCCAGCCAGTAACGGCTCGTCTCTTACCAAAAGGAGATCGGCTTGAGCTCTGTATGGTCGTGTTCGACTCTACCAGCGCAGAGATATGGTCGTATGACCAGATTGTCGGAATTATTGGCAAGCCTGAGCCGGAGGAGAGTGCTCTTATCAAGTTCTTCCGCGGAGATGGAACGGACCATGCGGGCAGAACAATCGAAGACATTCTTTCGCTCGATGATTTTTGGTTGGAGCACACGCATGATTACCTGCAGTGGCTTTTCCCAATCCCCGAGCCCAGCCGGTACAACGCACAGGTACCTGTGCTTACCGGAGAAGATAAAGCGTGCTTTCGAACCGACAAGCATTTGCGAAATCAACAGATAAGAGCACTGGATCGAATGTTGACATTCTATGGACTTCACCGAAGAGGGGACGAAATTCTGCCCTTGCCAGATTTGAACATGAAAACTCACATCTGGCTGAAACCCGCGGGACATAACCATTTACGAATCACCAGAATTATTCGCAGCCTGCAGCACTGCTCCCAGCCTTCGTTAGCACTGGGACTTCAGTCGGCCGTTATAGAGTTGGGCAAAAGCGTGGGCAAGGTCAGTGATAAGAGTATGGAGTTCTGGCGCAGTGCAAGAAGATGAACCAAGTTTAGAAAGCCAGAGGAAACTTTTGCTCGGCACGGCTTCAGTCTACGACAGCGGCAAACAACGAGAAGCCATGGAGGAAGACGGTATTTTTCTTATTCATTGAGTCGCTGTGTCGCCGATATGTTTCAACGGGAGCCTGAAATTTAGAGTTCCACTCGAAGCAGGCGGGCACGGGCTGATTGCATTCCAAGGTTTGAACAATGCCCTTCGCGGTCTTGCACAATGGTTTAACTGTGTTCTGTACGCGTTTGCCATCGTAGTAGATACAAACCAATAATGGGAGTTTAACAACCGGCCGCTGATGATACTGGGCAATTTCGTCGCCGGCTATCGAACGAAGCTGTTCTACGGCCTCCTGCCACGCCTTTTCTACTTTTGAACGAGATCCGCTTTCTGTTTCTTTTGAATGGATCGATGCTCGGACGACCTTAACTTCCATCAGGAACATCGTTTTTCGGAACGTCACTAGTAGGTCGACGCGCCCAGTAGAACGATCAGATTCTGACTTGCCCATTATTCGGTTCACTTGGATTTCAGTGGCAATATGACCGATATCGTCATCTCCGCCCAATCGAGTGAGAGCTTTGACCAGGAGCCCATAGATTTCCCGTTCATTGGGAATCCGGGCTAAATTAATAAACGCCTGTGTGCTTGGAGAGTGGAGTTCAGCGCTGATTCCTTGGAAAAACTGATCAACGAGATCCAGGGTGATCTTGGATTTTGACCCGTTCCGCCTGAAGTACAGGAGAACGTCAGTTTCTATGTCTGAATTTGATGGTGGATTTGCGCTCATAAACCCTCTTTTTTGCGATCGCCACTGAGTTTAGGGCCTATATCATACGGCGGAAAGCCTGATCTTCAACTAATCGAAGAGCTGGAAGCTTCCCTGGTGGCAGGGAGCACCGATGGGTTCTAGCCCTTTTCCACGGACGGTTTTAAAACAGTGGACAGCTTCTGATCTTGAGCGGCAACTCTGCGTCGCATTCTGGAATTATGGTACCGCTCAATGTAATCGAAGATATCAACTCGCGCTTCGTTTTGAGTAAGGTAGTGTCACTGGCCCGAACCGGCACAATATTGTTGTGCACCCTTTGGGCCTTATATCCCGCGAACCGAATGTCTACCTGATCGGAAAAGCTCAGGATGGGGAGGGTGTTCGACAATTGGTTCTGCACCGGGCTTCCGACGGCAAGCTGGTGGAGAAGCCCCTTGAATGACCAGATGACTTCCACCTCGATCTTTACATTTCCTCCGGCGCCATGGGCATTCTTCACTCTCGAGCCCCGATATGTCTGCACTTCCGTTGCGAGAAGAAATCTCCTGCACCCTGGAGACGGGATTATCTCGCACACACAGAATAGGATGAGTTTGCTCTTAACTTGGAATCTTTTTTGAGTCTGCGACCTTAGCTGTCGCTCTCTTTGTTCAGTATTAGTAAGGGAAAATGGGCGGGTTGTTCGCTCGCCTTGCATTGTTCTATAAAAAAAGGATGTCGAAATGAAATTGACTAGAATTGCCCTAATGGTCTCCTTTGCCGTAATGGCTAATACACCAGTTTATGCTGCCGAGGCACGGCCCGGTTATTATGGTATTTCCGCAGGCCAGGCCACTGTAGATGACTTCTGTGAAGGATCATCATCGTGTGACGACAGCGCGCTGGCCGTTCGGTTTTACGGTGGTACTGAACTGAATGGCTTTGCGAACCTCGAGTTCGGCTATCGCTACATCGACGATGTTGAAGCCTCCGGTGTTATCAACGGTGTTGGAGTGGCAGCTGCGGTAAATGGGCATTTCGTTGATACAACGCTTCAACTGGGCATGCCTGAAACAGGTCCATTCAAGGTATTCACCAAAGCAGGCCTTATGCTGTGGCACTTGAATTACGAGGCTGCAGCGAGCAACGGATTTCAGACTATTTCCGTAAGCGACGATGATACCGGCGTGGCATTCAGGACCGGTCTTGGCATGAGCTATGAAGTTGCCGAGGGAATCCGCCTGCGGGCCGACTGGGACCTGTTGTTGAACGTTGGTGACGAAGACGAACTGGGCGAGACTGATATTAATGTGTTCTCTGTTGGGCCGGAGTTCAGATTCTAACCCGACGCCCCGTTTGCCAGAAGATTTTGGTAGTTATTCAATTTCTAGAACGCTTGATGGGGCGCCTACCACGCCCCTCCATAACGTGTCAGCCTGACAAAAAAAACAATTTGAGGGAGCAGCATTTGAGAAATTCGCAAGAGTCAGCGGTCCGGGCCACAGTCGGCAGCGCCTTCCGCATCGAATTAGATAAAGTAGGAAGCGGGCAGGGATTCCGAATAGCGCGTCAAGAAATAATGTCCTGTTCGCCTTCGCTGGCGACGTTGTTCTCTGGCCCGATAATGATTACCGCATCAGCGGACTGGCGTGCTCTCTCACTTTATTCAGTACGCTGGTGGGATCAACTGCTTCCAAAAATTTGGCGTTTACCGAAGGAAAACCTGCAAGCTCGGCGCTTTATGAGCCTATTCCTAGGTTACGCTTACCTTATTGATGCTGACCAAGATTTTCATCTTCCTCAAACCAACTCAGTTTACGCCGACTTGAACAATAGTGTCGGAGTCATTGTTGCATTTGGTGAGGATTATGCGGAGATATGGTCAGAGTCACAGTTGGACGCCGTGTCTCTTGGTATTAAGCTCGAAAATGTTTAGATTTGAGCCTGAATATCTGAATTAGTTCACTTCCTCAAATACATAAAAAAATCAGAAACTAAGCTGCCAAAAGTTACAAACTAACCCTTTCCCTTCGCACCAATCTGACGCATCATCCTACGCACTACTAGACCATTATTTTTCATAAGCGACATTGGATGTCGGCCCATTTGGTTAGCATCCCTTTTCCGATTAAACGTCGCTTCAGGTTCAGGGATTCGGCATGCAAGCACTATACGCTCCAGGGGCGCGCGTAGTTATCCGGGATTGCGAATGGATCGTCCGCCGGGCAGACCCGAGCGACGATGGCGGTTATGTACTCACCGTAGACGGCCTTTCGGAACTGGTGAATGGAAAAAGCGCTCGCTTCCTTACCCGGCTCGAAGAAGCCGAAGACGCGATCCGTGTTTTGAACCCTGCAGAAACCAGCTTTGAGCAAGACCTGACCCCAGGTTTTGAAAAAAGCCGTCTGTTTATCGAAACCCAGTTACGCCAGATTACCCCTGCGGACCAGCGTATCCACCTTGGCCACAAGGCTGCCATGGATCCGGTTCCTTACCAGTTAGATCCAGCTCTCCAGGCGCTCAAGCAGAATCGTCAGCGAATCCTGATTGCGGACGCGGTGGGCCTCGGTAAAACCCTTGAAGCTGGCATCCTGATGACCGAGCTTATGCGCCGGGGCAGGGGAAAGCGCATTCTTGTGCTGACCCTCAAAAGCATGATGACCCAGTTCCAGAAGGAGATGTGGAACCGCTTTACCATCCCACTCACGCGGCTGGACTCTGCCGGCCTCCAGCGTGTGCGCAACAACATCCCTGGCAACCACAACCCGTTTTACTACTACGACAAGTCGATCATCTCCATCGACACGCTCAAGCAGGACAACGAATACCGCCGTCATCTGGAGCAGGCCTACTGGGATATCATCGTTATCGATGAAGCCCATAACGTGGCCGAACGCGGTAGCAGTTCTCAGCGTGCAAAACTGGCACAACTGCTGGCGGGGCGTTCGGATACTTTGATCATGCTCTCCGCAACGCCCCACGACGGCAAGGCACGAAGCTTCGCCAGCTTGATGAACATGCTCGACCCCACAGCCATTTCCGATCCGGACGACTACGCCAAAGAAGACTTCCGCGACAAAGGCCTGGTCATACGCCGGTTCAAGAAAGACATCCGTGATCAGGTGCAGCAGGAATTCAAAGAGCGGGTCGTGAACGACATCTACCTTGATGCCTCACCGGAAGAGGAGGCCGCTTACCAGGCTTTGCTGGATGTCCCCTTTACTTATCGGGGCGAACACAACGCCGAGCGCAATGGTCAACTGGTTCGCATAGGTCTGCAGAAGTCCATCTTCAGCTCGCCGGCAGCCGCCCAGGTATCCGTCGAGCAGCGTATTAAAAAGCTGGAAAATAAAGAGGAAACCAGCGAGGACGAACAACAGGAAATCGAGTCCCTGCAAAGCCTATGTCTGGCTCTCCGCAATGTTGATGCGGCTCACTTCAACAAATACCAGGAATTGCTGAAGCTGCTGAACAGCAAAGACTTTGGCTGGAAGAAAGCCGATACCGACGACCGCCTGGTCATCTTCAGCGAGCGCATTGAAACCCTGAACTGGCTGCAGAGCCAGATGATGGGCGATCTGAAGCTGAAAGACGACGCCCTGCAGATCCTGCACGGCGGCATGAGCGATATCGAGCAGCAGGAAATCGTCGAAGCCTTCGGTAAACAGGAAAGCAAACTGCGGGTACTGCTTTGCTCTGATGTCGCAAGCGAAGGTATCAACCTGCATTACCTGTCGCACCGACTGGTGCACTTTGATTTACCTTGGTCGCTTATGGTGTTCCAGCAGCGCAACGGACGGGTTGATCGTTACGGCCAGACAGAGACGCCCATCATCACCTACCTGATCAACCGCAGCGACAATCCCACGGTGAAGGGCGATCAACGGATTCTGGAAATCCTGAAAGAGAAGGATGAACAGGCCTACAAGAACATTGGTGATCCCGCTACATTCATGAAAGTCCATGATCCGGAAGCTGAAGAAGGTCTAACGGCAGATGCCATGGCTAGCGGTACCGAAGCAGAAGCATTTGATGAACAATATCAGCCGGACGACAGCAACGAAGGCGATGACCTTCTGGCCCTATTCCTCAACCCTGAGGCGGCACAACCCAAGACAGAAGAAGAGGCCGAGCAGCACACCGCGGAACGCTACAGCCTGTTCCCTAGTGATTACGAATTTGCCCGCCAGGCGTTGGAAGCAATCAACCGCGACCGGAAGCAGGTGAACTTCACGGCCAATAACGAGAAGCAAACCCTAACGCTGACACCGCCGGATGATCTGAACTATCGCTTCCGCTACCTGCCATCGGAAATCAGCCCGGAAAACGGCAGCCTGGTGCTAACGGCAGATAAAAGTCGATTTGAAGAGGAAATCCGCCGTAGCCGGCAGGATGAGAACGCCTGGCCCAAACTGCATTATCTATGGCCCCAGCATCCGGCCATTCAATGGCTGGAAGACAAATTGCTGGCACAGGTGGCTCGCCACAGCGCGCCGGTACTGGCATTGCCAGACTCACCCCAGGTAAATGGCACCCTTCAACCAGATGAGGCTGTTTTTCTTGTTAGCGGGCTTATTCCTAACCGAAAGGCGCATCCGGTTATCTGGCAATGGTTCGCCATCCGTTGCAGGAGCGGTTCAGTGGTTGAGGTGCAGAAGGGCGAGGAGTGGCTGCAGCAACTTCAGCTGAACACCAAGCTGCCCAACCGCGCTCGGCCTATTGATCTATCAGAGCTGGAGGCTCTGCGTACCCCGGTGATAGCGGCTGCGAAGGCTGAAATGCAGGAACACCAGCAGGAATACACGGCGGCGAAACAGTCTGAACTGGCGCAGCAGCTCCAGGAATTGGAAGCCCTGAAAGGACGGCAGGTCCAGCAGTTAAATCTTCAGCTCGATAGCTCCGGCCAGGCTGAGCATTTCAAGGCCGCCAAAAAAGAAGAGCGCCTGAGCCGAATCGAAAGGGTTTTTAACGAATACGAAACCTGGGTGCACGACACCCTCACCATCGAGCCGGTACCGTTCATACAGATTATCGCCGTGTTTACCCGGGAAGACCACTAAACGCCCGGGTAGGGCAAAGGAGCATTACCAGATGGCCGTTCAGGATACCGCCGCCACGTTCATTGGACTGACCAACGAAAACGAATTCTTCAGCGCCCATTACCTGGCAGAAGTCTTCCAGGGCGACTTTGCCGACACCATCAAAGATTGGGAGGCTCGTGAAGAATCGGCAAAAGAAGAGGGGCGCGATTACACCACGCCTCACCGTGCCCTGAGGAATCTCAACCAGAGCTACTTCGCCCTGCGCCACAAACTCAAAACCGAGCGCAGTGCAGCAGAACGAATTCGCCTGCAGCGCGATTTCTTCAAAGATCTTACCTCGGTACTGGGTATTCCCTATCAGCCAGACAATCGTGAGGTGGCACCCAACACGGAACTGCCGGTTCTCTCAGCTCTAGGCGACCAGCTCTGGGTACTGGGTGCGCTGGATTCAAACAACGAGGGCGAAGACCCGCTCTCTCTAAAACTGCACAGCAACCAGTTCTTCGGCCCGGGCCCGCACCACGACAAATTGAAAAACACCGACTGGTACAGCATCCTTAACGAAGCAATTTTCCGGCAGGACAACCCGCCGCGATGGGTGCTATTACTATCCGACCGACAGGGCATTCTGATCGACCGGTATAAGTGGTCGCAGAACCGCATGCTCCGCTTTGACTGGGAAGAGATTCTCGGCCGCCGCGACGATAAAACCCTCAAGGCCACTGCCGTTCTTTTACATCGGGAAAGCTTGGCTCCCGAAGTAGGCCAATGCCGCCTCGACAGCCTGGATGAGAACAGCCACAAGCATGCCTTTGCGGTATCGGATGATCTTAAATATGCCCTGCGGAAAGCCATCGAATTACTGGGCAACGAAGCAGCCGAACAACTGGTAGTACAGGCCCGCGATCGCAAGGAAGGCATCTACAGCGGGCAGAATGCTCTGGATGCGGACCAGCTTTCTAAAGAGTGTCTGCGCTACATGTACCGCATACTCTTCCTGTTCTACATAGAAGCGCGCCCTGAACTCGGCTATCTGCCGGCTGAAGACGAAACCTGGCGCATGGGTTATAGCCTGGACAGCCTACGTGACCTGGAAAGCGTACGCCTGACCACTGAAGAAAGTCGCCGAGGCGAGTATTTCCATCAAAGCCTGCAACGTATGTTCAGCCTGATCTACAAAGGCAAGCAGGTCAGCCGGCAGAAAGACGATCTTCACGAAAGCAACGCCAATGCCTTCACCCTGCAAGGCCTGGACAGCCACCTGTTCGACCCGTCCAAAACCCCGCTGCTCAACCGCGTGGCCTTCAGCAATGAAACCCTGCAGCAGGTGATCCAGAGCATGTCGCTTACTCGCCCCACAAGCGGCAGAAAGCGCCGGGGCCGCGTGAGCTATACCCAGCTTGGCATCAACCAGCTGGGCGCAGTATACGAAGCCCTGCTCAGCTACCGCGGCTTCTTCGCCACCGAAGACCTGTACGAAGTGGCCCCCAAAGGCCAGAACATCAACCCGGACGAACTGGACACCGGCTACTTCGTCACCCAAAGCCAATTGAACGAATTCGACGACAAAGAGCGCGTTTACGACAAAATCGACAGCAAACTCAGCCTGCGCGTGCACCCCAAAGGCAAGTTCATCTACCGCATGGCGGGGCGGGACCGGGAAAAATCCGCCAGTTACTACACCCCGGAAGTGCTCACCAAAAGCCTGGTGAAATACACCCTCAAAGAACGCCTGACGGACGACGTAACCGCCGACGATATCCTCAAACTGACCGTGTGCGAACCCGCGATGGGCAGCGCGGCCTTCCTCAACGAAGCCGTCAACCAGCTGGCGGAAGCCTACCTCACCCGCAAACAACAGGAACTGGGCCAGCGCATCCCCCACGAGGATTACCAGCGCGAACTCCAGCGGGTAAAAATGCACATCGCTGACCACAATGTTTACGGGGTAGACCTCAACCCCATTGCTGTGGAACTGGCGGAAGTCTCCCTGTGGTTGAACGCCCTGAGCGGCGGCCACAACGTACCCTGGTTCGGCTACCAGTTGTTCACCGGCAACAGCTTGATCGGCGCCCGCCGCGAGGTGTACCCCAAGATCGCCCTGAAGAAACAGGCCAAAGAAGGCTACTGGTACAACAACGCGCCGCGCAGACTGAACCCGGAAATCCTACTGAACCCGGCAGGCGAGGGTGGTCGCAGCGACAACGAGATCTATCACTTCTTGTTACCCGACCCAGGTATGGCCGGCTACAACGACAAAGTCGCCAAACAGTTGCGGCCGGATGCCTTCAAAAAGATCAAAGACTGGAAAAAAGACTTCTGCGCCCCGCTGGACGAGCAGGAAATCAAAACCCTGCAAAGCCTGAGCGAGGCCGTAGACCGCCTGTCGCGCGAACACACCCAGATGCTGGAACAACACCGCCAGCGCACCGAAGACACCTACCCCCTGTGGGGCCAGGAACAGGTGGAAGAACACCACACCACCACCCGGGAAAAAGACAACCTGCGGGCCCACGGCATCTTCAACACCAACGCCCGCATCGCCTCTCCCTACCGCCGCCTGAAACTGGCCATGGACTACTGGTGCGCCCTCTGGTTCTGGCCCCTGGACAAAGTGGATGAACTGCCAGACCGCCAGAAATGGTTGTTCGACCTGAACACCATCCTGAATAGCGCTGGGACCTTTGATTTTGCTCCAGAGCAGGAAAGCCTGTTGGAGGCAAGTACCTATGAATCCAGCGCAGAACCTGACCAAGCCGAGAACAGCAATCCGTTTGCGAAACCACAGGCGGACATGTTCGGGGGTGATGACGAACAGCTTAGTTTGCGTGAAGAGACCGTTGCGCTCCGGGAAGTCAGCAACCAACGCGGCGAGCTCAACCTGGAAAAACTGTTCAAAAATCCGTTTTTCAACACCCTGGCCATCGCCAACCAACTGGGTGAGCAGTACCGCTTCTTCCACTGGGAACTGGCCTTCGCCGACATCTTTGCCAAGCGCGGCGGCTTTGACATTACTTTGGGTAACCCGCCCTGGCGCAAAGTGGAATGGCAGGAAGGCGGCATCCTCGGCGACCACAACCCGGCCTTTGTGCTGCACAAACTCAGCGCCAAGCAACTGACTGACGAGCGCGAAGCCGCCTTCGAACGGAGCCCCCAACTGCAGCAGGCCTGGTTTGCCGAGCTGGCGGAAGCGGAAGGCTCGCAGGCATTCTTGAATGCCACCCAGAACTACCCGCAGCTGAAGGGCGTGCAGACCAACCTGTACAAGTGCTTCCTGCCTCGGGCCTGGGTCAATGTGAACGGGCAGGGCGTGAGTGGCTTTTTGCATCCGGAAGGGATTTATGATGATCCGAAGGGTGGGGGATTTCGGCGGGAGGTGTATCCGCGTTTGCGCCAGCACTTCCAGTTCCACAATGAAGTGGGGCTGTTCGCCGAAGTGCATCACGCCACAATCTACAGTATTAACGTGTATGGCCCGCAGCGGTCTGAACCAGAATTCAGGCACATCGCCAACCTGTTTATTCCGCAAACTGTGGATATCTGTTTTGCCCATGAAGGACAGGGGCGTGTGCCGGGCATCAAGGAAGAAGTGGAGTCAGCCAGCGGGGCCATCAAAACCGTCTGGAACACCAACGGCCACCGCGACCGAATTATCGAAATCGGCCAACACGAACTGGCCCTGTTCGCCCAGCTCTACGACGAAGCCGGCACCGATGCCCTGGAAGCCCGCCTGCCAGCCCTGCATGCCCGGCAGCTCACCAACGTGCTGGAAAAATTTGCCGCCCAGCCCCGGCGGCTGGGCGATCTAAAAGAGCAGTATCTGTCACTGGAAATGTGGCACGAAACAAACGCCCAGAAAGACGGCACCATTAAGCGGGAAACCCGTTTCCCCGAAAACCCGGACCAATGGATACTTTCTGGCCCACATTTCTTCGTCGGCAGCCCTTTCTATAAAACCCCACGGGCAGAATGCACCCAGAACAGCCACTACGACATCCTTGATCTGCAGACTCTGCCGGACAACTATCTGCCGCGCACCAACTACGTCCCCGCCTGTGACCCTGACACTTACCGGGACCGTACCCCGCGCGTGCCTTGGGTGGAAGAGGGCAAGCATCGGGCGCGGTTGGTGACGGAGTATTATCGGTTGGCTTATCGTGGAATGCTGTCTCAGTCCGGCGAGCGCACGATGATTCCCATGATCGTAATGCCGGGGGCTGCACATATCCATGGTGTCCAATCGACCACTTTCAAATCTCAGCAGTTGTTGCTTCGCCAGGCCGCAATGACAATCTCGATCCTTGGTGATTTCTATATTAAATCCACAGGACGTAGCAATTTGATGGCGACGTGGGCAGCACTGCCTTTAGTGGAGTTGTTGCCTTCGATTGCCTGTCGGGTGTTAGCGCTTCATTCTGTGACCAGCCACTACGCCGACCTCTGGCAATCCAACTGGCAAGACAGCTTCCGCCAACAACACTGGGCCACCCGCAAACCCATCGCCGCGCTGCCCCAGGACTTCTTCGCCAACCTCACTCCCGAGTGGCAACGCAACAACGCCCTGCGCACCGACGGCGCCCGCCGCCAGGCCCTGGTGGAAATAGATGTCCTCGTCGCCCAGGCCCTCGGCCTCACGCTGGAAGAACTGCTCACCATCTACCGCGTACAGTTCCCCGTCATGCGCCAGTACGAAGCCGAAACCTTCTACGACCAAACCGGCCGCATCGTCTTCACCCCCAGCAAAGGCCTGGTAGGCGTAGGCCTGCCAAGAAAAGCCAACAAGAAGGAACTCAACGAAGGCACCTTCTACGGCATAGACACACCCGAAAGAAAAGAAGATGGCATTGCCCTCGGCTGGGAAGATATCCAGCACCTGCAGGAAGGCAGCGTCTACAAAACCTACATGGACGACACTCTACCCGGCGGACCAACGGAGCGGACGGTGGAGTACAAGGCGCCATTTTTCCGGTCGGACCGGGAGGAGGATTATCGGGTGGCTTGGGAGATTTTAGAGGGGCAAGCTCTGTGAGTTTCCTCTTGGACCTTTTTTCAGCCCTTCTGGGTGAAGAGAACAAAGCACGCTCGCCGGTGAAGAAATCTCATCAAAGGTCGAGTTCCTCCTCTAGAAGCGCTTCATATAGCCCTGGCGACGTTTTATCAGGCAACATCCAAATTGTTCGGGAAAAGTTTGCCAAAGTTGCATCAGGTGATCTGACGGCCGTTGTTTTTCCTGGAGAAATGTCAGACGTTTTCGTTTCTGATCCAGCGAATGTTTTAAGCGAGGGCCAAACTGCGGAATTTGTATTGCTCAACAAGGATGACCGGGGTTGGAAAGCCAGCATAAGGGCAGTCGGGGAAGCCAAAGCTAGGAAAGCCCTGGCGAAATTGGAAGAAGGCGATCTGATTACGGGACGCGTGGTTCAACTTGAGGACCGCGGGGTACTTGTCGACGTTATGGACTTCCAAGCATGGATTCCAATCTCCGAACTTGCTTGGCATTGGGTCGATCATCCTTCTGAGGAAATCTCTATAGGGGAAGAGATCGAGGCCGAAATAACTCGGATTGAGATGCCCGACGGTTGGCTAACGGATAAGCGGAAAAGACGGGCAAGAGGAATCGCAAGCATTCGTGCGTGCATTCCAGAGCCTGAATCACCCTCTGTACCGGTCGCATTCAGCGGTATGCCATTCAAGGTTTGGGCCGTGGCCAAAACACCTCGTAGTTGTGATGCAGTATCAAGATTCGTTTTGGAAGAACTCGTCGCTGGAAAGGACAGAAAGGCTATTGCGACAACTACGGGGTTGGACGTAACTACGCTAAACAATATCCACGATCTCCTTGCTGCTAATTCCCTGGCTGAGAACTGGGCGGCGACCAAGAAAGGAAGGGACATCGTGGAGGCCATCGAGCTCTCTCGTGAGCTGAATGAAGACCCGATCCGTGGACTGTTCGTCAGTGCCGCGCACCCGGCTAGGAGGCTTATTTCGGTCGATGAGCATAAAAAGCAAGAGCGATATCCCCGGGATTGGCCGTCACCTGTGTTTCATAAGCCTGATGAAGAAACCTTCGCGAAGGCAACAGATGAAGCCATTCCTGAATCATTGCTGAAGAAGTTGGTACCTGAAGAAAAACGAGAAGGGCTTGCCCAACTGCAGGAAGACAGTCGACTTCGCGTGTTTTTACGCCGAGATGGGACAAGAATCAGGAAAGACGCGGTAATTGAAACCCCAGAGTATTGGCTTCTCGCTGGGCTTTGGAGGGCATTCCGACCATTTTCTGATCGACCCTATAGGCCTGCTAAGGGAAGTGAATGGTGCCAGAACTTTCTTATGGTGCGTTGCCTGCTTGTAAAAGAAAGTCGAAAGGATTCGTCTCAGGAAGCGGTTTTTTTCGAACCTTTTACCGAGACGCTCTGGTGTTTAACGCCGGAGAGTAAGGTGCGTGTAAGAGATCGGCGGGGGGATCGTTTTCCGGCGTTGCCCAATGTAGGAACGGCCACAGATTCTGATGCTGACAGATCTATTCTGGAGCTCACACCTGATTCATGGTGTGTTGTGAGGGTGTTTTAGAGATGACGACTCGTGTTCCGAAACAAGCGCTTACACTGTTGGCAAACACTGCGGTTTTGGCTAGCAAGTATGGTTTTAAGAAGGGCATGGGCAAAGCTGCGGCGAAGGCCAATCCTGCGCTCATGCTGCTGGAGGCAGCGGTTTCAGTCGCTGACGCTGTGAATTCCTATTTGAAATTGAGAGAAGCCAAGGCTCATCGTGATGGTCTTATTCAATTCATTCCCCAGGAGGAAAGGAGACTTGAGTTAGAGCGCGAGCAGCTTTCCGAGCAGATAGATCTGGCAAGAAAAGAATTGGCTCAGCGTTCTCAATTGCAGGAAAGACTCGGGAAGCTGGTTCTAACGTGCCATTCGGCCTATCGAACCGCCTGGTATGAGCTTCATGAAATACGTAGCTCTGACCTTCCGGATATTGAAGCTTTTGATGAACAACTGATTGAGCTTGAGGATGTCTGGGCAGAACTAAAACATGCGCTCCAAAACTACAATGAAACCAATGCATAGAGGTTAACGCCATGCCGGACCAGAAACTAAAATTATCTGAAGAATTGCTGTCGCGTGTTTCTAAGAGTAGCGCCTCGGCAAGTTCAGAGGCTAAACAGATTGAGAAATTAAAAACCGAGAGAGCGGGTATTGAGGCAGGAGCCAAAACGGAGGTTGCCCGGCTTCAGGTTGCGAAAGAAGCAATTGAAGCCGTAAAGGGTGTTTTCGAGGTCATAAAATCCCACAACCAGCTTAAAGCAACACTCGTAGAGTGGCAGGGGCGTGTTACTCAAGCGGAAATCGAGGTCAATCGGGCTGAAGTGAATCTTCAAGCAGCCAGAGAGAGTAATCAGATTAGAGTTGAGGAGCTGGCTCAGTCACGAGCTTTGATGGATCCGATTCTGAAGCTCTTTGACGCTACTATGGAGGAGTTAAGGAACTCGAATTGCTCAAAGGAAGAAAAGGCGCAGTTGCGACAAGAGCTTCAAATTATTTCGGATAACCTCGTGAAACTTAAGCAGTAACGGCCAATATTCGTGATTCACCTCTTCGTAATAGCGGGTATAAGCCTCACTGCGACGGGCGTCAGTTGGTGGAATGGCCAGCGAACTGAAGCCGTTCAGGCGCAAATCAAGGCCTTGGAGGAGCAGCTCGAGGCACTTTATGAAGCTGATGCAAAAGAACGCCATGAATTGCTTGTCAGCTACGTGAAGGACTTGGAAGCTCTGGTAGTTCAAGAGCTAGAAACACGGAATTGCGTTGCTACTGAATTAATTGCAAGCCATGCGAAGGCTCGGGCGGTAATGGCTAAGCGTTTGGGGAGCCGAGAGAGCGATGCTTTTAACCAGGTTGTCCTTGAGCTAGAGCTTGCGCTTAGCCGAGTTGATGCAGAAAGGGCTCACCTTGGCTTGGTGAAGGGAATCCTGGCAGATGTCGTGAATGGTAGATGTGGTGCGATTCCTACTCCTGCTGAACTTCAATTGCCTAATGATTTTCCTCGTGAGGGCGGGCTGGTTCATTTTGAAGGGGAGGTTCCCGACGCGCTTCATGGCTATCGTCTGGTGGTGGAAGACTGGTCGGAAGAGCTTAACGGACGCGCAATGCTGTTCGGCGTTGACCATAAGAAGCGTTCTGCGAAAGTGTCAGTAATCGGTGCAGCACTTTTAGAGGCTAATCTTACGGACGGCGGTGCCCCTATGACCGCCAGAGTTGTTAGCCGAGAGCGGGAAGGGATTTATCTGGATTATCTAGGAGCTCGTTTAATTCTGGAGGCGAGGGCTCAGGACCACAGTCGGCTGACGCCCGAATGCTCCGTTGATGTGTACCCAAGCGTATGGATGCTTGAACATATTACTCGACTGGACCGGCAAACCCCTTTACCCGTCAGATTAACGGCGAGAATTGGAGGAAGCCGCGAGTTCTGGTCACCAATTCTGCTGTCGGTTCCGGAAAGCAAATTACCCGATTTAGTTTCAGCCTATCAAAAAATTGATGAGTCCTCACAGAACTCTCCCTGGAGGGTACACCTTATCGGTTCAAGTCAGGTTGGCTTTTCTATCGACAATGTGACGTTAGTTACTACGGCCAACTCGTCGGAGCAAGCATTTGTTTTGGACCATGTTCTACACGGCGCTGCTGGTCCGCCTGTTTCCGTTCGTTTTCATGCTGGACTGTGTGCTTTTGCTTTTGGCTCCGAGGACGAAGCCAATATTGATCGGTCAATGTTTTATCCATTTGTAGAGGCCCTACACGCTGAATTAAGCAGTCAGAAGCAAATGCTGCTTCAGCGCCAATCCGCTTTGAGGCTCCGCAAGCTCTCGCTGATCTATCAGGACCAGCAAGAGCATATTCAATTGGAAGGATCTTGTGGATTTTTGCCTGGGGAGTCGCAAAAAAGAGGTCATGTTGTGGTTGGCATGATTACAGCGATGAGTCGCCCAAGCTGGCTGGATGAGGCAATCTCAAATGAAGGTAAAACACGGATTCGCGCTGTCGGACACTCTGAGGTTCGAAATATAAAGCATGCGAGCTGGGTCGATCGGGAGAATGGCATTTGTAGGTTGGAGCTTGAGGCCCATTATCAGGAAGGTTTTCGGGAGATTAACCCCTTCGGCCTAACCCGGATTGAACGAGTCGGAGAGGGCTCTCAGCAACAGACACTGAGCAAAGCGCTTGAAAATGCCATTCTGGGTAAATTTGTCTCGCCAAAAGTGCACACAACTTTACTTGGTCTTTCTGGAGATCCGGTTCCGAATAGCAACCTAGACCGCTCGAGTGTCGAGAATTTGCTGGATTCAGACGAGCCTGTTGTCTGTGTTTGGGGGCCCCCAGGTACCGGTAAAACCACGCTATTGGTCAAGTGGTTGGCTTCGCTTTTTTCGGCGGATAATAGTCAAGGTTGGCCTAGCATCCTAATCACTGCCCCGACCCACGTTGCGGTGACCAAACTCGTCTCTGACCTTTTGGAACAGATTCCTAAGCTACGAGACGAGGTTGTTCGATATGGTAACAATGAGAAAGTCCAGGGAACTGATCTGGAGCCAGTTTGGCATGAGCGTTTGTTGTCGGTATTGGACCCTGAGCGGGGCAACCAGAGTCAAGCCGATGTTTCTTTGCAAAGATGGGAAAAACTATTAACAACTCGTGAAGGCCGAGAGTCTGCTGCTAAATGGCTTTTGGGATCCAAGCATCTTCACGCTGCGACCTGCACGGGCATGGCGCGAGCGGACTATGGTTTATGGCGTCGCACCTTTGACATTGCAATCATCGATGAAGCTGGCAAAGCGTTTGGTGCTGAGCTTTTGATTCCTGCTTCGGTTGCTAAAAAAGTTGTGTTGGTTGGCGACCATAATCAGCTTCCGCCAACTGTCACGACAGATGTTCTGGATTTAGATATCGGTTATCGCTTGTCAATGACTGAGGTCGAGGAACTGCTGCGCCGAAATATGTTCCATGAGATTTTTGAACAGCTTCCCGCCGATGGAAAAGGGATGCTAACGACACAGTTTCGGATGCACAAAGACATTGGTGATGTTGTCAGTGAAATGTTCTATGACGGCCACCTTGATTCTGCCAGGAGCGATGAAGGATGGGACCTCACTCGTCGCCGAATGACTTTTGTCGATTTCAGCAAAGTTTCGAATTATCGGCACCGCAAAAGTAATGTCTCTCAGTCGATCGAGAATCGGACTGAGCGAGCTGCCGTTCATACGCTACTCGCCAGAATGTCAAAAACAGGCAAGTTCAAGAGTCTTAGTATCCTTGTCGTTTGTCCTTATGAAGCACAGCGGAAAGCTGTTAAGGATGAGATTGATCGCAGCGGTTATGAACTGGATCTTGAAGTAACGACGGTTGATGCCGTTCAGGGTGGCGAGGCAAATATCGTCATACTGATGATGACCAGGAGCTCTGGGAGGGTGCAATTCTTACTCGATAAGCACCGATTAAATGTCGCTCTCTCACGGGCCAGAGACGCGGTAATTGTTTTGGGTCACGTTGATTGTCTAACCAAGAGCGCAGACAGCCCTGTTTCGAGCCTGTTACAAATTGGCGAACGGAATAAAAGCCTGGATCTTGTCCGGTTGGGTGCAAGAGCCGATTTCAAGCGAGATGTTGCATCGATAATTACGTGATCGTGACGCATAAGTAGTGCGATAGGTGTTTTAACTAAAAGCGAACGATCAATCACTTTCAAAGTAACTTTAAGTAAGGAAAGGCATGAAGATCTCCACGCTCCTGGATCAGATTGAAATTGGCCAAATAGCATTGCCAGAGTTCCAGCGCGGCTACGTTTGGAATCGGGATCAGGTGCGTGGCTTGGTTCGCTCTTTATATAAGCGCTACCCGGTGGGCAGCCTGCTTGCGTGGATTACGGATTCCTCCCAGGCACAGGGGAGGGGAACAAGTGCGCTCGCATCCGGCCAGCAGGTAAAAATGTTGTTGGATGGTCAGCAGAGGATGACTTCGCTATACGGCATCATTAAAGGACAACCTCCCGCTTTTTTTGATGGAGATGCTAACGCGTTCAGGGGGTTGTACTTTCATGTAGAAACCGAAGAGTTCTCGTTTTATATGGCCTCCAAAATGCAGGGCAACCCCCTTTGGGTAGATGTCACTCGGCTTATGAAGGAGGGCGTGGATAACATTCTTGAGGAAATTCAGGAGTGCACTCAGGATTTCAAGCGCACGACTCACTGCGGCAATCGATTAAACCGGTTGCGTGATGTTCGTGAGATAGATGTCCACATTGAAGATGTGTCTGGACCAGAAATGACGTTAGATGTGGTGGTGGATATCTTCAACCGAGTGAATAGTGGTGGCCGGAAGCTCTCAAAGGGTGACTTGGCGCTGGCCCGCATTTGCTCGGTAGAGCCAGACGCCCGTTCTCGCATGCGCAAAGCGCTGGATCACTGGAATGATTCAGGCTTCGGTTTCACGCTGGATTGGTTGCTGCGAAGTGTAACAACAATTGCTACTGGCGATGCGCGCTTTTCGGCTCTTCACGAGCTGGATGCCTCTACATTCAACAGTGCGCTGCAGCGCTCCATCAATCATATCAATACCATCCTGGATCTGATTGGTGCTCGACTGGGGCTGGACCACCAGCAGGTCCTGACCGGACATTTTGCCATACCCATTCTGGCCCGATTTCTGGACGAGGCCGGTGGTGCCGCCCAAGACCACGAAACCCAGAACAAGATCTTGTTCTGGTATGTGCAAACGGCGATCTGGGGCCGTTATTCCGGCTCCACCGAGAGTGTGCTTTCCCGAGATCTCAATATTCTGCTGGATGTGGGACCAGAGGCAGGGCTTGATGCACTTATTCGTGAGTTGCAGCTTTGGCGGGGTAACCTGCGGATCAGACCGGAGCACTTCACGGGCTGGAGCCGCGGTAACCGGTTCTACTCCATTCTCTACATGTTGACTCGTGTTGGCGAAGCTCAGGACTGGGGTTCCGGCCTACCGCTCAAGAAGGGACTTCTTGGTAAGAACACATCTTTGGAGGTGCATCATATCTTCCCGCGGGATTTCCTAAAGAAGAGTGGCCACGACAACAAGAAAGCCATTAACGCTTTGGGTAACTTTTGTTTCCTGACCAAAAACAGCAACCTGCAGATCAGTAACCGCCCGCCCCATGAGTATTTTTCCGAGGTCGAGAGCCAGCATCCCGGGGCTCTTGCCAGTCAGTGGATTCCACAGGACCCTGAATTGTGGAAGCCAGAAAACTACCCGGAGTTTCTTCGTCAGCGTCAGGCTTTGCTGGCTGCGGCGGCAAATGCATTCCTCGACACCTTGTATAACCTGCCTTCGGATGACAGTTCAGTCGCCTATGAGGCGATAGAGCAAGGCGAGTCTGCACCGGGTGGCATCGCCGATGCGGAGGAGGAAAAACAGCTGGATGACGTTAATGAATGGGTCAGCGAGCGGGGCTTGCCGGCGGGCGAAAAAGAATTCGAGCTAAGAGATTCAGACACTGGAGAACTGAAAGCTTTCCTCGACTTGGCTTGGCCAGAGGGTTTGCAGGAAGGTCTGTCAGATCCAGTTGCTCTGATTCTCAATGAGGAAATGGGTTTGTTCAAGTTGGCCACGAATGCTGGCTTCCAGGTATTCGATGACGCCGAAAGCTTCCGTGTCTACGCAGCCCGCAAGGTCCTTGGTGATCTTCATTACGGTCTTCCTGAATGGGCGCAGCAGGTGGAGGACACTGCCATCCCTGTGGTTAATCACATTATTAAGAGTGATCTGCCCGTGCCGGAGTGTGGAGCTGAAATTCAGATGGACAGCGGAGAGGTAGCCGGGGAGTTTGAGTTTGTCTGGGATGATCAGCGGGTTGCTGTTTGGGTCTCTTCGGAACGCGCGCCACAGCGGGCGATGTTGGCTGCTAAGGGTTGGCGACTGTTTTCTCTTGAGGAAGTAGTTGAGTTGCCGAAGTTGCTGGAAGTCGCACTGGATAGCACGCTGCCTAACTCAAAAAATTGAAATTTTGGGAAATGGACTTACCATTATGGTAAATGATAAAGTTGTCAGCCGTTTCACTGGGACGCCAACCAGGGAAAACGGTGGGATCATCGGGAAGGAACCCCTTTATCCTCCCGACGAAGTTCTCGATTTACTGGACAGGCGCAGCATTGGAGCGATAACTCTGTGGACCAATGACTGTCAGAAAGATGTCCAGAATCTTGAGCTCGACCATGACGGTGTAATTAAGCTGATTAGGAATGCGCTCCGTAGCGGGAGGTTTTTGAATTCACAGTGGTGTCAGCAAAAACCAGGCGGCCCATGGGCTGCGTGTGATGCGTACACAGTCACTCAGGCAGAGTGGATTGAGGCTGCCTTCAAATCGCTTGATATTCAGTACTATGTAAAGTTTGCTTTGAACAAGAGCGGGAAGCTCTTGTTGGTAGTTTCTTGCCATACCAGCAGCTGAGGATGTTTATATGGAAAACAAGGTTTGCCCGATCTGTGAAGAGGGCGTACTGACCATCAGGGAAGGGCGTAATGAAACTGAGTACAAAGGGGTTAACGGTTCTGTCCGTTTCTTTTACGAGGAATGTAATGTCTGCGGCAGCGAGCAAGCTGATGCCGCTTTATCTCTGAAAAACAAGCGGCTAATGATTGCCTTCCGAAAGCAGGTTGATGGCCTTTTAACCGGAGCGGAAGTGCGGGCATTGCGGGAACGCCTGCAGTTGAAACAGTCTGAGGCAGCCCTGGTATTTGGCGGCGGCCCGACGGCGTTTTCAAAGTATGAATCTGATGACATTACTCAGTCTGCAGCTATGGATAAGTTGCTAAGGGTGGTGGACGCTCTTCCTGAAGCGTTTCGTCATCTTTGCAAGTTGTCAGGCCAAGAGGTACCAAAAGGGGTTCCTTCATTGTCCGTGGTGAGGGGGACAGAGAACATCGAATGGCAGACAATCGAGATCCCGGAAGCATCGGATGGCGCCAACGATGAATATCATGCTGCCACGTCACACCTTATTTCTGGTGAAGAGAGGTATGGCTGATGACAGATGAAAAATTGCAGCGGGCCATAAATCACCTTGCCATCTCGGATGTTTATCTTGTTGCTTCTGAGGCTCGCCACGGTGAGGAGTTCAATCCTAAAGCTGCCCATGCCCTTGAAGGTTTGAAAGTTCAGACAATGCATCTAGCCCGGCGCTCGGAGATTCTAGAAACGGACAAACCCGACCGGTATCTCCTGCGTATCGTGCTGGGTTTCGGTGTTCGCTGGATTAGTGAATCGGAAGTTGGAAAGGATGCACCCCAGATCAGGGCTTTCGTTGAAGCAGATTATGTAGCCGAATACTTAATGGATGAACGCCTGGAGCAGGATGCGATTGACGCCTTTGCACTTCAGAATGCGAGCTACCATGTTTGGCCTTATTGGCGTGAATACCTAATGAGCCAATGCGAGAGGCTGCGGATGCCCCGCTTGATTCTACCCACCAAACAATTTCCTGATAACCAAAAACAATGACATAAGGAAAGCCCATGATCCCCGGCTTGTTGGCCAGCGAAGTATCGGCCGCCCTGCGCGAGTTCATTGTCACCGGCTATGAAACGGAAACCGACCCGTTTAAAGGGGAATTCCGTCGTCTGGTAGAAGAACAGCAGGACGGGGAAGCATTCCTCAAAGGGCCCTACGTTTCAGTGGGCTTGCCCTTTATGCGCGGCAAAGCTGGCCGGGATTTCTTCAAGGGGTTTGAAACCGAGCATCCGCCTTTTGCCCATCAAGAGCAGTCCTGGCAACGATTAGCGTCTGATCGGCGGGCTGCGAATACTTTGGTGGCCACGGGCACCGGTTCGGGTAAAACCGAGTGTTTCATGTACCCGGTTCTGGATCACTGCCACCGAGAGGCAGGCGCCGGTATCAAGGCCATTGTGATTTATCCCATGAATGCGCTGGCCACAGACCAGGCGAAGCGTTTCGCCAAAGAAATTTATCGCCAGCCTGCGCTGAAAGGGCTTCGGGTGGGGTTGTTCGTTGGCGGAGATGGCCAGGGCACCAAGGCCATGGGCCCGGATCAGGTCATTACTGACAAGGAAACCCTGCGCAACAACCCACCGGATGTGTTGCTCACCAACTATAAAATGCTCGATTACCTGCTCATGCGCCCGCAGGACCAGAAGCTGTGGGCCTACAACGGGCCGGATACCCTTCGGTATCTGGTGGTGGACGAGCTGCATACCTTTGATGGCGCCCAGGGTACGGATCTGTCGCTGCTGATTCGACGGTTGCGGGCCCGGTTTGAGATGACGCCGGAGCAGTTGGTGTGCGTGGGAACTTCTGCCACCCTCGGTGGCGATGACAGTATTACGGGTTTGCTGAGCTATGCGTCCGACATCTTTTCCAGCCCGTTTCGCCGGGACTCGGTCATTGCCGAGCAGCGGCAAAATGATTCAGAGTTTCTCGATAACCTGGCGTTTCTCGGGCTGAACAAAGAAGTGGGGCCTGAGCATCTCTCGCTTGCCCTGAATGAGGGGCTGCAGGCCTATCTTCTGAAGGCCTACGACCTGTATTTCAGTAAAGAACCTGAAATACCGCTGGATGCCAAAGAAGGACGGATTCAGCTGGGCAAGGATCTCAAGCAGCATGGTCAGCTGGCAAACCTGCTGCGTCAGCTCAAACTGGGGCAGGGTACGCCGCGCTTTCGGGAACTGGTGGATAAGCTGGCGTTCCAGATACCACCGAAGTTTCAGCGCCAGCCAGAGCAGGCATTGATTGCGTTGTTAGCGCTGCTTTCCCATGCCCGAGACGAATTAGGGCGGCCGTTTGTGCAGTTGCGTTTGCAGCTTTGGTCCCGGGAGCTACGGCGGATTGTAGGCACCTTGCGGGAGCCGCAACCGCAAAACCTTGTGACGGACGAAGCGCCTGAAAACGGTCGCGCAGACGTTCTGCCCCCGCTGTTGGCTTTTGGGGACGACAAACCACCGAAGGACCAACGGCAGGTGCGTTTGCCGCTGGTGCAGTGCCGGGAGTGCCATGGCACCGCCTGGTTAACTCGCATGGAAATGAGCCACGTTTCTGACCAGGTGGTGGAAACCGAACTTCAGAGTATCTACAGCGCGTTTTTTGGTAACCACGAGGAAACCGCACTCTTATTGCCTTGGCAGCAGGGCGAGGGTGTTTCGCCAGCGGGGATGCACCTGGATAATTTCCGGCTGTGTCGTGAATGTGGCCGCACGGCCGCCGCGGATTATACAGGCCCCTGTAAGGGCTGCCAGGCGGGCAATGAAGCGTTGGTGCGGGTGAGCAAACCTCATCAGTTGAAGGAGGTCAAACGGGACAATACCAATAAGAATATCCATGAGCACGATTGTCCCTACTGTGCCGCCAAATCCGCTTTGGTGGTGTTCGGTGCCCGCGCAGCCAGCTTGAGTGCCGTGGCCATTCACCAGTTGTTCAGCAGCCGCGACAATGATGACCGCAAGCTGCTGACCTTCAGTGATTCGGTTCAGGATGCTACCCATCGCGCGGGTTTCTTTGCCGCCCGTACCTGGCAGAATAATGTGCGTATGGCGCTCACCCAGTTACTGGAAAATCAGTCCGAGCCGTTACCGTTGTTGCAGTTACCTGATCTGTTTGAGCGGTATTGGCTGAATCAGGGAGATGGATCGGGTCGTCTTGGGTTGCCCCGTTACCTGCGTGAATTCATGCCGCCGGACAAGCGCTTCACTGCGGATTTCGAGTATTTCGAAACGACTGGCGAGGTTCGCGATGCGGCCAGGATGCTCAAGCTGATTCGCGGGCGGATGTTGTGGCAGACACTGGAAGACCTGGGCTGGCGAGCTCAGGTTGGGCGTTCACTGAATCGTCTGGGCATTGCGGCGTTGGACTGGCCGGCAGAGTCGGTTGCCCGTGCAGCGCTGGCCTGGCGGGAAACGGTAGACAACACGCTGGGCTATCGCATTGATAGCGAGGCGGCTGCGGGCCTGATGACCGGGCTGGTTCAGCATCTGGTGAATCTGGGCGCGTTCGGACTGAAGGACCTGGCGTATTACCGCGACAAATCCGGCAAGAGCTACCTGCTCAAATTTCTGGATTACGCCCCGCCATTGGGCCCGTCTTCCCCGCGGCCTCGGTACCCTGCTGCGGCCAAGGCTGAAGGCTATGAGCCGCTGAGTCATAATAATGCCTCGAAGTCCTGGTACGAAAACTGGCTCATCTGCCTGAACCCGGACACCCTCGTGGACCGCAAGCAAATGGAGCAGGTTCTCGCTGCCGCTCTTGATGCGCTGGCGGATGTGGGCATGGTGCAGGCCGAAACCAATGAACGTGGCGTTAAACTCTGGGCGCTGAACCCAGAGCTGTTGACCATTGTCACCGACGTTCGGGCCGTGGAGTGCGAAGGCTACCGTCCTGTGCACGTGTCCGCCGACAAGGCCCGCAACTGGCTGGGGTTGCCGATGATCAGTGCCGCTGGTCCCGAGCTGCTGTATGAGAATGTCGTTCCTGTGCGTAACACCCTGTATGGCAACCTGTACCGCCATGGTGAAATACATCGGGTAATCGCCCATGAACATACGGGTTTGCTGGCGGCCAGCGAGCGGGTTCGCGTAGAGAACAGCTTTATCAAGGGTGAGAAGCCCTGGGAATACAATCTACTGTCGGCAACGCCTACGCTGGAAATGGGTATCGATATTGGTGATCTTTCCAGCGTTTTGCTGTGTTCCGTACCGCCGGCCCAGGCGAATTACCTGCAGCGCGTGGGCCGGGGGGGGCGCCGGGATGGCAATTCCTTCGTCTTGACGGTGGCCAATGGTCGCCCACACGATCTGGTGTTTTACGCCGATCCAGGCCGGATGCTGGATACGCCGGTTGAGCCGCCGGCGGTGTTCCTGAAGGCCCGCCATGTGCTGCGACGCCAGTTGCTGGCTTACTCCATGGACTGCTGGACCCGTTGGGCAAAGGGGGACAATCAGGTGCCCCATACCATGCAGCCGGTATTGGATGCAGTAGAAAAGGCCCAGGAAGATCGATTCCCCTACACCATGCTGAATTTCCTGAAACAGAATATGCAGCAAATATGGGACGGATTCAGTAGCCATGTGGCCACTGAACTAAGTGGGGAAGATCTGGAGCTGCTGCGGCAATATTTGTTTGGTGGGCCGCAATACGATGAGGACCGGTTGGAGCTGTATCTCATCGGCCGGCTCAAGCTGGTGGCCGATGAACGCAACCGCATGGCCATCACCATCAAAGACCTGGACAAGCAGCTGGATAAACTGCGCAAGCAACCTCAGGACGAACACACCCAGGCTGAAATTCTGGAGTTGGAGCGCGAAGCCGCGGGCTACCGTGGGATGCGCGTTCGCCTGAATAAGCGTGAAACCCTGAATTTCTTTACCGACGAAGGGCTGCTGCCTAACTACGCCTTCCCGGAAGAAGGAGCGACCCTGCATTCGGTAATCTTCCGCTCTGAGAAAGGTGCGGGAGGCGATGGCGCAGAGCATGAATTCGTAAAGCGGGAATACGAATACCAGCGCCCCGCTCAGGCTGCGCTGACGGAGTTGGCACCGGAGTCGGTGTTCTACGCAGGCAACCGCAAAGTGAAGATAACCCGGGTGGAAACCTCGAAGGGCCGCAACATTCAGGACTGGCGATTTTGCCCCCGGTGCCATTATTCCGCGCCCGCCGATGACCCCACTTCGGGCTTCAGCGATAAAACCTGCCCTCGCTGCCATACGAACCAATGGGGCGATGAAAGCGCCCGTACCAAAATGCTGAAGATGACGCAGGTCTACGCGTTCACCAACGCCAGGGATGCGATTCTGGACGACCGCTCCGATGACCGGGAGCCTGTATTCTTCAACAAGCAGATGCTGATTGACTTCAAACCTTCCGATGTACCGATTACCTGGGTGCTGGACGATAACGAAAAGCCCTTCGGCTTCGAGTTCATCCGCTCCGCCAAGTTTCTGGAAGTGAACTTTGGCCGCCGCGAAGGGGAGGAGATGTACTTCGATGTGGCCGGAGAGCACATCCAGCGAGCTGGTTTCCCTATCTGCCGGGAGTGTGGCTCGGTGCAATCCAAAGCTGCAGCCAATGGCAAGAAAGAGGCTGCTCACCTCAAATCATGCAGTTACGCCCGTGGCCCAAAGAAACTGTCGAACGGCAAAGAAGACACGGGCCTGGAGAATTGCCTGTACCTGTACCGCCAGTTTTCGTCTGAAGCTCTGCGGATTCTGCTGCCGAGGCTGTCTACGGGCGGTACTGAAGAGCAGGTGAATTCGTTTGTAGCGGCCTTGCAGCTGGGCTTGAAAAGACGGTTTGGCGGCAAGGTAGACCACTTGCGGGTAGCCTATCAGAGCGAGCCAGTGGGCGAGACCGATGAGCGTAGGCACTTTATTGTGGTGTACGACTCCGTGCCTGGTGGTACCGGCTACCTGCATGAGCTGCTGAGCCGGGCGGAGAACATGCAGTCGGTGTTCCGCATGGCCTACGACGTAATGGATGCCTGTGACTGTTACGACAACACTATGGACGGTTGTTATCGCTGCCTGTTGGAGTATCGCAATGCCTATGGCATGGAAAGCACCAGTAAGGAGCTGGCGCTGGAAATGCTTAAAGATATTGTCGACGGTAACCATCAGTGGGTGCAAGACAAACAAGGTTTGAGCGCGCTGGGTGGTAACCCCTGGATAGACAGTGAGCTTGAAGCGCGCTTCCCGGAGGCGCTGGCACGGTTCTCTGGTGAAGACTGTGTGGGCAACCACAAGGTGCGAGTCGGCAAGGACATTATCCGGGGTAAAAGCGGTTACCGGCTGACCATTGGCGATCTCGCCTATGAGATCGAACCGCAGGTGAATCTGGGTATGGCGGAAGGCGTGCAGTTTGCCAGCAAACCGGATTTTGTGCTTTGGCCGGCACGTAAAGGTTTGCTGCCTGTGGCGGTTTTCCTCGATGGCTATAAGTTTCATGGCGAGAAAGCCAGCGAAGACTTGCTCAAGCGCCAGGCTCTGATGCGTGCCGGCTTTGTGGTTTGGGCGCTGAATTGGTACGACGTCAACAAGGTTATGGGCGACAAGGCCATGGATGTGCCCTTACCGCTCGGCATGACCTCTGCGGAACAGAATCATCAGGCCATTGCGGGTCTCTCCAAGGTGGCTGGATTGAATAACACCGCTCAGCACCTCAATAAAACCACCTTTGACTTGCTGATGCACTTCTTGACCGAGCAGGATAATGCGTTGCTGCAGCAGCAGGCGCTGTTTTTCATGCTGCAATGTCTGCCGGCCCGGTCTTTGGCAGACGCCGACGTTAAAACTACCGTGTTAGATAGCTTGAACGGCCTGCCAGCAAGCTTCACTGACCTGGCGCCTCATCCTACTGCATTGGCAGGATCGGTTGAGCTAACCGATGACAACGCCGCAGCGAAGATTACCCTGAGCCTGCTGGCCGGACCGGAATTACTCAAAACCTTTGATCTGGGCAAGGCTCTGATCTCTGCTAGCTACACCCTGCAAAAAGGCAGTGAAGACCAGGCCCGTTACCAATGGCAACGGTTCTGGACAGCTGTGAACTTCCTGCAGTTCCTGCCCGCGTTCTACGCGTGGACCCCAGACTCGAAAAACAGCGGTATTGCGGCGGGTCTGCTCTGGACGAAAAACACGGGCCAATATGGGAAGCCCGACGTTAAGCCAGACCAGGTTCCGCCCTGGTTTGACCAGCTCGAGGATGAGTTGCGGGAAAGGTTTGAAGAGCAAGATGTGGCCTGGCCGGCGGAGGTGTTGGTTGCAGAGCCCGTAACTGCGGGTGAACTGGACGAAGTGGTAGGCGAAGCCGAACTGTTGTTTGCCAGCGCAAAAGTGGCTTTGTTGATGGATGATATGGACGACCAGGTGGCTGCCAGGCCTTATCTTGAAGCGGATGGGTGGCGTATCTGCTCCTCGGTGGACGAGTTGGTTGATGCCTTGAATGAATTGGAATCAGGAGCCTGAGATGGCGAGTGTTGCGTTTTCTGACAAGTATTTTGAAAGCCTCCTCAAGTTGACACCGAAGGAGCAAAGTCAGGCCAATAAAGCGGTCATGTTATTTCAGCAGGATCGCAACCATACCAGCCTCAACTACGAGAAGCTGCCCGCTTTCAAGGACAATAAGGTCCGCTCTATCCGGGCAAATCAGGATGTACGGATTATTCTGGCGGCGGCGGAGAAGGAAGATCTGTATCTAATGCTCTATGTGGACCACCACGAACCAGCTTATAAATGGGCAGAGAAGCGTAAGATCGAGATCAACCCAAACACTGGCAGCGTTCAGGTATTTACGGTTGAAGAGAGTGTTCTTGAGCCGGCAGGGGAAGAACCGCGAGGGACATCACGGCCCGGCTTGTTTGATGCCATCAGGGATCGGCAACTGTTGCAGCTGGGCGTTCCAGAAGAGGCGTTGCCCCTGGTTCGTACTATGAAAATTGAGGCGGACCTGGAAACCGCGCTGACTGAAGAGAAGATTCCGAAAGACGTTCACGACGGCCTGTTCATGATAATGGCCGGTGCCAGTTATGAGGAAGCCTATAACGAAGTGGTTCCGGCGGCCCCGGAGACGGTGGATACTGAAAACTTCACAGCAGCGCTGACACGCCCCGAATCGCAGGCTGTCTTTACGGTGGCCGAAAACGAGCAAGCTCTGCAGGAGGTGCTGAACCAGTCGATTGAGAAGTGGCGGGTGTTCCTGCACCCGGCCCAGCGCCGACTGGCAGAGGGCAAGAAAAACGGCCCGGTTCGCGTGCTTGGCGGTGCGGGTACCGGTAAAACCGTAGTGGCTATGCATCGGGCTAAATGGCTTGCCAACCATTTGGAAGAAAGCGATGGGAAGATACTGTTCACGACCTTCACCAAGAACCTGGCGGCTGACATCCAGCAGAACCTGAACAAGATCTGTAGCCAGGAGGCGCTGGCTCGTATCGAGGTGCAGAATCTTGATGCCTGGGTGATGAACTTCCTGAAAAAGCAGGGCTACGACTACGGTTTGTTATTGGATAGCCGGGAAGAGAAGAAACTATGGGAAGAGGCTTACTCAGAGAAGCCCGCCAGTATTGATCTGGGTATGGCATTTTTCCAGGAAGAATGGGCGAGGTTGGTCCAGCCCCAATCAGTGCGCAGCGTAGATGAATATAAGAAGGCTTCGCGGATTGGTCGTGGTACACGGTTGAATCGCCAGCAACGGGTGGAAATCTGGCCGGTATTCGAGCGCTATCGTCATCTTTTGGCCAGTAACTACCTGAAAGAGACGGATGATGCCTACCGCGATGCCCGTATGCTGATTAATGGCAAACCGGAGCTGCGCCCTGATCTGGCGGCAGTCATTGTGGATGAGGCTCAGGATATGGGCACCCAGGCCTTCATGCTGATTCGAGCTCTTGTACCACCAGGCCCTAATGACCTGTTCATTGTTGGTGACGGCCATCAGAGAATTTATGGCAAGAACAAAGTCGTGTTGGGCCAGTGCGGCATTGATATTCGTGGTCGTAGCGCCCGTCTGAAGGTTAACTACCGGACCACAGATGAAACCAGGAAGCTGGCGGTCAGCATTCTGGAAGGCGTGACCGTGGATGATCTCGACGGCGGCGAAGACACGCAGTCTTTCTACCACTCCCTGATGCACGGCCCGTCACCAGACATTCGGTGCTTTGATTCAATGCCGGCGCAGGCCGACACTATATTGGCAGCCATTCGAGACAACGATCTTGCCCCCGAAGCCTGCTGCGTGATTGCCCGCACCCGAAAGGAAGTGAATGAACTGAGAAGCGCGTTGGAAAGCCGGCAACAGATTTGTCAGGTATTGGATGGCCGCTATGTTGCTACGCCGGAAGGCACTCTGAATCTTGCAACCATGCACCGCGTGAAAGGTCTCGAGTTTGATGCTGTGTTCCTGGCTTCAGCGAATAAGGGGCTTGTGCCATTGGATTATGTTCTCAACTCAGCTGCGGACGCGGTAACGCAGCGGCAGCGGGAGAACGAGGAAAGGGCTTTGGTCTATGTGAGTGTTACCAGGGCTCGCAAGTTGGCTTTCATTTTTGGCTACGGACCGATGAGTGAATGGTTCTCAGGCGAAAGCGACGACAAGTGATGGCGACATTGAGTCGACAACCCAAAGAATAGCAATAAGCGAAATCTTCTAAATCGGTGTGTATATCAGGTATTTACTATGGAAGCTGTAACTATCACCAGCGTTTTCAGTGCCATCCTTGGGGCGTTGACTGGAAATGTCGGTGCGGCCTTGCTGGGTGCGGCAATTGGTGCTGGACTATCTGCTGCGCTGATTGTAATTCATGAGACCAATCGTGAGAGGAAAAACAGGGCATTGGATCTGATTCAGGAGTACACGTCACCTGACTTTATTCAAATCCGTAACGATGCCGGGCGAGCTCTGAGAAAAGCCTTGGCTGAGGTCGAAGTGCCCTCATGGAGCAATCTTCATAAAAGTTTGCCGACGGAGGAGTGGCAAAAAATCTCCAAAATAGAGCACTTTTATAAAAAGTTGGATTTCATGGTGAGTATCAAGGAAGTGGATTCGAAATACGTTTCGAAATATTTTGAAAAGGAGTTTCCTCACTGGCAGTCCCGCTACTTTGGCAAAATCAACGTGGCGTCTAATGAGCCAGAACATGGCTTCAAAAATCTTTTTTGAGGAATTGGAATCCGCATTTTCAAAATCCTAAATGTTCGCAGAGGTTCGGTTTGCCGAGCTGCGAGTGGATACCCATGCCATTAGAATATTGAAATAGCCCCGAGTGAAAAATTGAGAAATTTAGGGCGCTCGGTATGCTGATACGCACTGAGGGGAAGATCTGAGATGGGATTGAGGGGTGATGCCGCGTGACAGTCAATATCGGCGGCATTCAGCCCTCTTCTCTGGTTAGCTATTCACATTAGAGGCGATCGAGCGGCTTGTCGAAAACCATCACCCAGTTCTCAACCCGGTTGTCATAGACCTGGACCCGGTGATGAACCAAAAGCCCAGCCTGAGAAAGTTCCTCAAAAGCCTCCTTCTGCACTTTGGGCGTAAGGCCAAGGTTTTTCCGAACGCTTCGGGGAGTGATGAAGTTTTCAAAGTCCCACTTGCGGAGCGCAGTCCAGATTACTAGCGCCATGAAGGAAACTCCCGGGTTTTCCTTGATTTCCTGCTCGGTCGGCGGGTGCTTTTTTTGGATTTCATCGATTGAATCGGTCATTGCTTGATCCTTTCTCGGATTACTAAGGAAAGTAACACTTTATGGTTGAAGGGCCCTGAGCCCTACATAACTAAGATATCCGATAAAAAATCCGCTTGTTCGCAACAAAACGACAGTTTTTGCGCCTCGTTTTGCAACCCGGCAGAGTGTTCGAATGTGGTCACGCTGCCACTCTTCATCAACATTGGCGCGTTGTGGAAAAAATTCCGCGAAATTACGAAAAAAACGTAATTCGCTCCTGATAGAGTTGCTAATACTGAAACGAGCAACGGAAAGGAGCACAAAATGACATCGCAAGTTCGATATACGGCCACTGAGACCGAACAGCTACTGCGGCATGCACTGGATTCGACAACCCGCCTGACAAAGGGGCGTCTGGCAACTGAATTGGGAGTTGCACCAGCTAGGATTTCTGAAGGCCTCAGCGGAGAATGGAAACTCGGTGGTGACAAGCGGGAGAAGCTGATCGAAAGATATGGCCAGCCAAGAGGTAAACGAGGCCGATATGTGGAGGCCGAAACCTCTGAGTCCATCTCCGATTTTCTCCAGTGTGAGCAGGAAATCTCCCGAAAACGACACCTGGAAACCATTTTGGTTGCACTCACGGCCCCAGGCTTCCTCCAAGAATTAGCTGGTCATATCATTAAGCCTGATCGGGAAGACTTCTCAGGAATACCGCCCGTTCTGACCCCACGGCAAGCAAGCCAGACGCTCGAAAAGGTTGAGCAGTTTCTCTTGAGCCCAGAGTTCACGGAATGGCTGGAGGCGATTCGCATTGGACATCAACGGCTCTGTAGGGAGAAGGCTTCTGCTAAACACCTTCAAGACTATTTCAGAGCATCAACATTTTACGATATCGATCAGGTTGCTGAACTTGCCTTTCCGATCGGGCGGCCGGAACCCCCCAGTGATCATGGATTAAAAGATCACGCAGACAAATATGGTCTAGCATTCCAAGACATTAACGGGCTGGATCTTGCTGCCCTTGGTGCCGCTTTTCTCTCCTTGCAGGACGAAAAGCACTATCGGGCCGCTGGCCTCAAGGAACCAATTTCATTGGCGAAGCCTCCCAGACGTAAAGCTTTCGTTGAAAATAAGGAATTTGTTATTACCGGAGATAGTGTATGGCAAGAGCAAGGTCGATTTAACTCCCCCAAGATTGGTCAGCCATTCACGGAAGCCGGTGTTTTCCGGATCCCGCTTAAACATCCTCACCAGGTTTTATCCCCAACCTTTGAGCGGCAAAGAAATCTGGAGGTTCCCAGCAGTGTAAAGGGGGTTAATTGGAACCTTGATTACTGGACGACCTATCGGGTGGAGTTGTTTCTGAATCAGGACTGTAACTACGCCCTAGTCATAGAGCTAGGCACCGATCACGGACCATTTATTGCCAATGACTTGCATCTCGCTGAACGAACAATACTAATACCGAAAATCTCGGGTAGGCACGTTATCGAACACTTGAACGATCTCAGAGATTGGTTGGGCATGGAGGAGCTTCCTGAAACGTCCATTAAAGAGAATATAGCCCTCGCAGGTGGCTATATCCCAGGCGCCGAAATTCTCTGAGAGGGGGTAAGTCATGCTGAAAATTAAATTCATCGGGGCAATCCGAGGTGTTACCGGTTCCTGTAGTTGGCTCTGGCATACAGGATCAGATACTCAATTTTTAGTTGATTGCGGCATATACCAGGGAGGGCCTCACCATGTTGAGTGGTCTAATCGTAAGCCATTCCCATTTGATCCATCTGAGATTCAATATGTGCTCCTGACTCATGCCCATCTCGACCACTGTGGCTTGATACCCAAATTGGTCGCCGAAGGCTTTAAGGGATGGGTTTATTGCACTCAGGCGACGCGGGATGTCGCCAAGGAACTGTTGGCTGATGCAGCAAAAATATCGGGGTTATATTCCCAGGATGATGTGGACAGTATCCATTGGCATACGATTGATGACGGTCAGTTCAGTTGGGGCCGGAAGTTAACCCTCGGCGACGACCTTATTGCGACGTTTAATCGAGGCTCCCATGTGCTCGGAGGGTGTTCGATCTCGGTATCGTGGGCCAAATCGACAGGCGATAAACCTGAGGACTTTGCCAGTATTCATTTCTCTGGCGATCTAGGATGTCAAACCGACGAGAACCCATATTTACCGCTTCTCAAGCCGGATCACTCGCCATACCCGAATGCCGAATACATTGTTACTGAAGCGACCTACGGGGATAGATTGCGGGGATCTAAATGCTGGAAGACCCGCACATCGCTGCTCTCGGATACGATACTTCGTACAGTGACAGAGAAAGGGGGAAAAGTACTGATTCCAACCTTTGCTTTTCACCGAATGCAGGAGCTGATTGCCGACATCCGAACCGTGGTCGGTAACGATGATAATAACTTGAGACGAAGGCTCGCAGGTGGCAAACAGCTGAGAATTTTATGTCATAGCCCTCTCAGCAACAGATTGAATGGAGTATATGGAGAGCAGCTGGTAAAGGTTTTGGGCAACGGCAAGTATCAGTATCTGAATAAGGAGCTGGCGGGCAGGGCTCGGTGGTCTGCCTCAGAAATTGCAGCGTTATACACCTCACTTAACCATGGTCGCACAGTATCGTATGGCCCGATTACGATCTCGTCGGTCGGCCCAAAAAAAGGGAAGGCAGCGGAATCGTTCGGGCAACATCTTGAGAAATATGATGTGATCTTGGCGAGTTCCGGAATGTGTGATCAAGGCCCGTCGTCCGAGTACCTGCAAATACTCCGGGATGATCCGAGAAATACAATTATATTGACGGGCTTTCAGGCCAGGAGTTCTGCCGGGCGGGCCCTCTTGGAAGGCTCTGAGCAAGGTGCGGAAGTTGTCGATTTATCGTCTCATTATTCGGGCCATGGTGATCAGCAAAAACTTTTAGACAACATTTTCGAACTTGGTGGCTATAAGGGCAGGCAGGAGGGGACAATCGTTTTCATCAATCACGGAGAGCCTGGTGGCAAAGAGACGTTCAGAGCAAAGATCATGGAGCGAAACAGGGAAGAAAGACCCGGGCAGAGGAAAGTTGCCAAGGCTCTGATTGCTAATGATGATTGGTTTGATCTTGATGCAGGCGATTATGCGAAAGACACCGAGTCTCTGACCAAGCAGGAACTACAAGAGGAAATTGAGCGATTGCAAAAACTGCTTCAAACGGCGTAGCGGAAAATAGCATTTGCATGATGCCGAAATACCTCCCCCTGGTGCCGATTGTAGTCCCTGTCTGACGAAGCCTTGAGCGATATTAAGTAAAGGTCCTATTTCGTGTGAACCGCTCGTGAACCTGTGGGTACATTCCCGATTCATAACCATGAAGCTGATTTTTAGACGGTGTACCGCTGGTGTACCTGTGGGTTCACTGGTTCAAAAAGCAGGTCACTCGGATGTATTGATGAGTGTACCGTGAGTGAACCTGTAGGTTCACAGCATTAATCATGATCAGCGCAGTTGATGAGCAGGATACCGCCAGTGAACCCACAGGTTCACTGGCGTACTTAGCCTGGCCTTATTTGGTTTAGACCGAAAAGAACAGCGGCACCCCGCCATTTTCAGGACTTGCGAAGTTGCTCCGATTATCTGAGAATCAATAAACACGTCTGTCCGCGACGCATAGCGGAATAGAGCTAGCTGGGCCTTGATCAGCCGCGGCCATGCCTTCGAACTAGATGGTAAGCCGCCTGCCAATCGGCAGTACCGCAAAGACTCACACCAATGGGTCATCTTCAGACCGCTGTACCGGACCTCCCGGTTTCAGCCTCTCAGTAGGGAGTTGATAACCCCTTCGGAGAATTACCGTTCGGTTTTTTTGCCGCATGCATGCGTTTTGTCGCAATGCTGTTGCAAACCAACCTCGACGTTTATTTTTAGACTCGACTTGCCCGTACGTGGAATAGTTCTGGCTGATTTATAAGGCCGCCACTGAGGCATTGTCACTAGCTCTACTGTTTTTTTAAAAAATCATTTCACACAGAGACAGTTTAGAGCGATGTAATGCTAGGCCGCGCTACGCGCGGGGTTAGCCGCCAACTACGGTGGACGAAACTGGACGAAAACGTGGCTTCAGGCCAAATTTTCTCAGTTTTAACCACCCTCTCCATTGCTCGAGCCGCGCCACCTGGAGCGCGGGGCTAAATGCCTACGCCGGGGCTGTACCACCCAATGTCCTATCACGACTGGGTCGGTACCGCGCGCGACTTACCTCGCCACAGCACTCGATTCCGCAATGGAGAGCACCGCTTACCAGAATTCAGGCGTGACGCACCGGCCTTGAAAGCGTCTTCTCTCAGAGGGTTTGCGTGCACCTGAAGCACTGCGCATCACTTAACAGCCAGGGAAACAGTTATGAGAGGAAACAATTTTGGTTTGAAAACTCGAGACATGGCCAAAGCCGGGCGCTTTGCCATGAATCGGGAGGTGGCCGACGGCAATGCCAGTTTTTCGACGGCAGCCACCATTGCGGATCGATTTAACCGTTTCTCTCAGTTCGCTAAAGACAAGGGGCTGAGAAGACTTGAGGAAATTACAGTTGGTCTTGTCACTGACTATGGCCAGACGTTAGCTCGCCAGGTTGAGGCAGGTCACTTGTCTGCAGCCTATGCCCAGAACCTTGTATCTGCCGTGAATACCGTTATGCAAGCGGCCACAAGAGGTAGTTGGAGGTCTGTGAGCCCGACCAACAACTGCAAAATACCTCAGCGCTGCCACGTGCGTGAAAACACCCCTGCATCGACAGACCGTGGTCTGGTCGACAGGGCAATGGCGGCCATGAGTGAACGAGGACGCGCGATCACGAGTCTGGCCCGAGACCTTGGTTTGCGATCGAAAGAAAGCAGCCTGATCGACGCAAAAGCCGCTTTTATGGAAGCGAAGAAAAGTAAAAAAGTCACGATCGTTCACGGCACCAAGGGTGGTCGAAAACGGGAAGTGCCGATCAATAACGAACAACAGTTGGCGTCACTGGGGCTTGCCTCTCTCATTCAAGGTGAGGCTCGCTCTTTAGTGCCAGAGGATCAAACTTGGGCCCAGTTCTATGAGGGAGACTTGAGAGATATTCGGGAGATTCTCCAGACCCATGGGATGACCGGGTTACACGACCTTCGAGCTGGATACGCATGCGATCGCTACGAGAATCTTACCGGTGAACTTCCGCCGCTTAATGGCGGCAAGGCATCGAAAGCGGACGACATGGCGGCGCGAAAAGTGATTGCAGTCGAACTGGGACACGGCAGGACTGACGTTGTGAGTTCTTATATTGGAGGCAGGCCATGAATCAAGAACTCTTTTATAAGCTGCATCAGCATGCCCGTCGAGGAGGGAAAGTTGCAAGGAAACGCCAGCTCCAACGTGTAGAACGGTTTGTTAAGTGGTGCGGCAGGGCGCCAGAACAAATTGGCCGAAGGCAGATTCATGAGTTTTATAGAGCTCACGATTTCGCGCCGACGACGGCCAGAGATTATGACAGCGCTATCCGACTTTTATGGGAAATTATGGGCAGAGCCGGCGAACCTCCCCGACCACCCAATACACATGAGTAGTTCTTTGTCAGTTTGAAAGTTACCGGGTTGCAGATCGCAATTCATGAGGAAAATAGAAGCTGATCCCTCAATTGCGACACAGGTGCAAAATGGTAAATTTCAAACTGACTATTCCTCTCTCAGCGACACTCTCTCTGGTCATTTTTATGACCGCCTGCACTACTACCTACGAGCCTCCCGTGGTCGCCGACAAGCTTATCTGGACATCTGACGGAGAGAGCGCTCGCCCAGCGTGGACACTGATGCCGGCCGCAAGACAGGATTCAGCAGACCAGGCTGTCCGTGTGGTCGGGATGAGTAATCGGCACAGCACGCAAAAAGGCGCACGAGATGCTGCCATGGATGATGCACGCCGCCAGATCGCTAACTATTTTTCGAGCCAGGTCGAGGACAAGGTCCAGCGAATTGAAAGCGGAGCTAATACGCAGAGTGGGGTACAAGACCCGGTGCAGGAGCTGAACCGGATTACGCACCAACTTTCTCTTCACGCCGTGAACTCAATGACAGTAGAGAATTCTCGATTTGAGCAATGGTTGGATAGCCGAACCGGCAAAACCTTTTTCAACGCATTCGTCCAGGCCGCCATGCCCATGAATTCGCTTCATGTTGGAAGTGCCGGTGAATTGGAAGATATGCGTCGGTTCGAGGAGGACGAATGATGAACAGAGGTGTTCTTCTCATCACGATCAGTCTTCTCTTTATGGCCTCTGGTTTGGCCAGCGCAAACGATACACCGGTCCTGAAGTCCGCTGAGCTTCCATCGTGGACCTCACAAACTCAATTTCGGGAGCCTGGTGGCAAGCGGATGGTGTTTGTGGGAATCGGGCAGGGAGACTCGGTCGCGCAAGCAAAGACCCGGGCACGAAGTGATGCCCAGGCACAGTTTCTATTGGCTGTGGGCGGCGTGGTGATTACTAGTCAGAAGCTTGTGGAATCCACACAGACAGATGAAGACGGCATCGCCCAATATTCAGTGTCGGGGGAACGCTATACCGACAGTGCCTCGCAGGGTTTCTTTCAGGGCGGTGATTCAGAGTTTGTTGCTCACCCCTCCGGCAATGCTGTGAACGGGTATTTTCGTTTGAGCCTTCCGATCGAGTCTGTTGAGGCTGCGCGTGATGAAGTGGCTCGCGCGCACAGGGCAGAGGTTCTTCGGAAGATTGAGGCTTACCGGTTGGCAGGGCTGTCTAGACGCAATGGAGTCAACGGTTACCGTTACGCGGTTGTTCAGGAGCAAGCGTCCGCCCTGCGCGGATCAAACGAACTGGGAATTTCTGCGGAATACAAAGCGCGACGCAAGGCTCGGCATACGGGAAGAGTTTCTCTCGTTAATCGTTTGAAAGGCGCGTCCATAAGGGCCGTTGCGGTGCAGTCCGGTCAACAAGTCAACATGAGTCACTCCAGCGCTACAGGATTCGTGCGGTCGGAAGTTGTTGCTGAACGAGTTTGGTGGGAAGGCGACGAGGCAGTTGCTGAGAGCTTCCTCCTCGGCTGGGTAAAAGGGGGCTGATTCATGAATGTGATGCTGAGATTTCTGATCAGCGTGGCAGCTGCTCTCATCCTGCCGGTTTTCGCCGTTGCGAACACCGTTGTCACCGTGGGTGCTACAGGGTCGGATCGGGACTCCGCTATTGATGCGGCCTTGAGTAAGGCCTTGGTCGAGACGTTAGGTAGTCAGGTTTTTTCCGTGACGACAATGAATGACGACCAGTTTCATTCAATGGCCACAGCTGTTACCAGTGGCCGGGTCCACAGCTACGACCTTTTAGAAGAACGTGAAATCTTTGATGGGGTGCACGTGCGTCTGCAGGTGACTCTGGCTGAAAAGGATATTGCCGGAATCGTACCGGAGGAGATAAAAACGTGGGATCAGCGAATTGAGGATGTGCGGAGTTGGGATCAGGCTCAGCAGTTTGTCGGCGAGTATCGTCGCCTCTTGGATGAGTTTCTGATCGGTCCGCGTCATCAACTGAACGCGGGGTATGCCATCGTACTCCGATCCTATGATGTTTCGGCTGTCGACGTTCACCAGATCAAAGGCAGTATTTATGTGGATATCATCGTGAATCAGTCCTGGTGGGACACATATTATCGGCTGGTCCACACGCTTGCTCCTCAGGGCAACCAGGTAATACCGGAAGGACCTCTGAAAGTTTTCAATGGTACTGCTGCCGTTGATTTTTCTTCCAGTCGCCGAGTGGATAAAAGCCTGCGATACGATCTCGCTCACCCTCTACCGGTGCGCCTATCAGTTGGCAGGAACGTCTCGAACTTCATTCTCTATAAAAACGCCCTGTTGGTATCCGCTCAACCAATGACCGAGGATTCCGCGCAGACGGGCTACCAGCAATCACAGGCAACCAGAGGAGAGATATCGCTGACGAAGGGTAATGTCGTCGGCGGTGACGCCGAACTTGATAAACGAAAATCCGACCTGCAATGCGGCTCTGTCGAGCAAGGCGCATCGGCAGTTTACTGTGGGCAACGTTTCACAGTGAAAATTCCGTTTGAGGCAGCAAACGAAGCTGAGGTGATAGAGATCATGCGGCGTGGTGTAAAAGCTGAGCTCAGCCTGTATGGAAATCACGTCTGCGAACATGATTGCTATTTGCTAGACGACGATCCAGCAGATGATTCGGATGCAAATGAGATGTTAAAGCAGTTCCTGTCGAGGTACCTCAAATAGACCTCGGCGAGATAGCGAAATGGGATTTTCAGAGTGGCAATAAGAGGGTATTGGTATGACAAAGAGTGTTTTGGGCTTCATGGGTGCAATGCTGTTGGCGATATCTTTCCCAGCGTCGGGATGGGACTTTGACAAGACTCGAGCACGGGACATCATGGACCGTGCTGCAAATGACGGAAACGCTACGGCCAGACTGCTTGTTGCAATGGCGCTGGATGAGCGGGTCGATACGATTTTCGATGATTATGAATTCCGGTTGCCACCATCAAAAGATCCGGAGCAGCTGTATATTCAGTGGCTTGATCATGACCACATCTACTCCAATTTAATGTATGTTTCGAGAAAGCACGCATCGAAGGTCACTCTGATGGTTTATGCGCTACAGGGTACGTTCTCCCTATGGAATCGCAGGTACTGGAGGGCGGCGCTTTACTACCAAGCTGCGGAACAAATCGGCGAGCAATTGATTCAAAAAAATGGGTTTGGACCAGACCTGGCTGTCCTCACTTACGATGCCAGAGCTGGGAAAGTGGCCGCAATGCGCTGCAGTGGCAATGTTCCACCACAGGATACGACCTACAAAATAGATAAAATGCTCGCTGGCCTGGAGCGAACCTCTCAGGTCGCGAAAGACTACCGCGCATACATACAGTATCACTCAGTCGGAAAGCCAAATATGCTGGGATTGGAGCACTCTGGATGCTGGAGTGGTTCCCACGCTGGGGCAGCCGTTGTATATCCGCTGGCGCCGTTCAACTATGAGCAGAACACATCTAAATACGTTGGGTTGGTTCCATGAGAAGAAGTTTCTCTGTGGGGCTTACTTGGTGTTTTGATTTTCCCGATATCTTGAGTAGAGACACCAGCCGGTGAGGATGGCTGCGCCGACGATGCCGATGGTCATGGCGGTCAAAACTCCGGTTTCTATGGTCATTTGGTCTGCACCTCCGCCTGATTTTGCAACGACGTGAATTCCGTAAAGATCATTCTGACATTTTTGGCGAGACTGTACACAACCTGGTTGCCCGTTAGTGATTAACTTATTTGTTCAGAATTTCTTAGTGTAGAGTTTCTTAGTAAGGGGACTTGTTTTCGGGTGTCAGCTTACCCGTTATCTGCCAACCCGTAACCGGGAAATTAGCCCCTGGTTAAAGCCGGATTTGCAGGGGGTAGGTAGTGATCTGCTTAAAAGATCCCTATGTAGCACTCCGGCTCAGCCAGAGTTTCCCCTGTTTCATCATTTTATTTCCGCGCAGGTCACAGGACCCATCCATTCAAAATCTACACTTCTTGGGGCGTCGAATCGGGCCACATGCGTTTCCGAGGTTGCTGCTTCTCAACCGTATCTGACTTTTGGGGTCCCAGCTCACGGGGAGATGCTCTTCAAGGTCAGAAGCACATCGGGGTGAAGTGTGATATCTAGCTTTTAAACAAAAGCGAACATTCGCGACTCTTTAACCTTTTCGTTTCCCGCTTGAAATAAGACAAACATATTTTCTTCATCGCCTGGGAGCACGATTTGGGATCAGGTCGCGGGCTTTTCTCCCCCAATTGGGACCGACTTCGACACGAACGTCCCGAGCAGTTATTTCTTCACCGCATTCGGAGCAAGCAGTCACCGGAGCCATGCGGTGCCCGCAGGATTTATGGATGTGTACGAGGGGAACTCCACGCTCATCGGTCATGTAAGTGTTGCCCCAATGCACCAGTGCCATGATTACCGGGTGCAGGGCTAGCCCTTTTTCGGTCAGGCGGTATTCCTCTCGAAGTGGTTTTTCCTGATACGGAACTTTGGTCAGTACATCGTTCTCCACGAGCTTTTTCAGCCGGTCTGTTAATACATGACGGGTAATACCAAGCCGACTTTCGAACTGATCGAATCGACGTACTCCCAGAAAACAGTCCCGCAGTATAATGAGTGTCCAGCGATCACCGACAACAGCCAAGGCTCTGGCCACTGAGCATGGCTCTTGATCCAGCTCTTCCCAACGCATGTCTTAACTCCTCGTGGATTCCGCCGTCATTTTAACTTGACAGGTTCCAAAAAGGAACTGAACATTAGTTAGTTCCAAAAAAGAACCGAAACGTAGCAAGAGGCAAAGAGTTATGACAAATAACGAACAACAAGTGGCTGTCGTGATCGGTGCCGGCGATGCGACTGGAGGGGCGATTGCGCAGCGATTTGCCAGAGAAAGTTATGTGGTTGTTGCAACACGGCGTCATCAGGATGCGTTAGCCCCGCTCGTTCAGGAGATTGAAGAAAATGGCGGTACGGCCATCGGTCTGGGGTGCGATGCTCGTGACGAAGAGGCTATGTGCGGTCTGTTCTCAAAAATTGAGTCAAAAATCGGTGAAGTCGGTGTTGTGGTGTTCAACATCGGTGCCAATGTTCAGTTTCCGATTACCGAGACAACCGGACGTGTTTACCGAAAGGTGTGGGAAATGGCCGCATTCGCGGGATTCCTTGCTGGCAGGGAGGCGGCCAAAGTTATGCTGCCGCGGAGCCGGGGAACCATCATCTTTACGGGTGCTACGGCGTCCATGCGAGGCGGCGCCGGTTTTTCCGCGTTTTCCAGTGCAAAGTTCGCCTTGAGAGCCCTGGCTCAAAGTATGGCCAGGGAACTGGGGCCCAAGGGTATTCACGTGGCGCAGTCAATCATCGACGGTGCGATTGACACCGCCTTTATCCGCGATAACTTTCCAGATCGCTACGCGCTTAAAGCGCAGGGCGGTATCCTCGATCCCGACCATATTGCAGAGCAGTATTGGCGGCTCCACGAACAACCCAGAGACTGCTGGACCCATGAACTGGACCTCCGGCCCTGGATGGAAACCTTTTAAGGAGTGACGCCATGACTCAAATAATCGATTTCTATTTTGATGTGGGAAGCCCTGCCAGTTACCTGGCCTGGACACAGCTGCCCGCGCTGGCTCAAAGAGCAAACTCAGATATACGCTGGAAGCCCATGCTGCTTGGGGGCGTCTTCAAAGCTACCGGAAATAACTCTCCAGCTGAGGTTCCTGCGAAATCTCGATACAACCGCTTAGATATGTCACGTGCTGCAACGGGCTATAGCGTTCCCCTGAATTTTAATCCCTACTTTCCCGTTAATACCTTGCAGGTTATGCGGGGCGCTGTCGCATATCTAAGTACCCTGCAGTTCGATGATTATCTTCAGGCTGTTTTTGAGGCGATGTGGGTGAATGGAAAGAATCTGGCTGACAGTGCCGTGTTGGCCGAAGTTCTTGCCGGTGCGGGCTTTGATCCAGGGGAAGTGTTTGCTCTATGTAAAGGCTCCTCGGCCAAAGAAAACCTGCAATTGATTACCGCAGAGGCTGTTGAGCGAGGGGTATTTGGTGCACCAACTTTTTTCGTGGGAAATGAAATGTTCTTTGGTCAAGATCGCATGAACCAACTGGAAGAGTGCTTGCGGACAGAGAATCGACAACCGGCCACTTTGGCTTTTGATTACGTTGATGAGGAACTCGTATGGACACCAATCAATTAACTGGCTTTCAGCATTTGCAATACATTGCAGAGGGAAAAATCGAGGAGCCAACGATTTTTGACACCATGGGGATGTCGACTCTGAAAGTCTTCGAGGGGAGGGTCAGGATCTCTTGCCGTGCGACGGATAGGCATTGCAATCCTATGGGCGGAGTCCATGGCGGTTTTGCTGCTACCGTTCTCGACTCCGTGACGGGCTGTGCGGTACACAGTTTATTGGAAGCCGGAGTGGCCTATGGCACCGTCGACCTCTCGGTGAAAATGATGCGCCCCGTGCCCAAAGGTATAGATCTGATTGCCGCAGCTTCCGTAACTCATCTCTCTCGATCAATCGGTATCGCAGAGGGAACAATACGCGACATCAATGGGAAGCTTTTGGCTAGCGGTGCGGCTACATGCTTCATTAAGCGCCCGATAGGCTGAGTGCCTTTTAACGCTGGGTGGCTTTCTTGCCGCCGTATTCAATGCTACGAGCCTCGTGCTGAATTACTCGACGGGTATATGGAGCAAGTGCTTTGAAGTCCATTCAAATCAGTGACGTACTTTTTCAAGCTGTTGATGGTTATCCTCTGTCTGGCAGGGTTTATGAACCGCAAGGACGATTAGTTGGCACTATTGTGGTTGCCGGCGCTACGGGTGTACAGCAAAAGCTCTACCGTCGGTTTGCCGAGTATGCGGCTATCAACGGCTACCGCGTGCTCACTTTTGATTATCGGGGGGTTGGCCGTTCAGCCCCGGAAAGGCTCAAGAATTTTTCCGCGAATTACCTTGAATGGGGGTATTTGGATTCAGCGGCCGCCGTAGACTTTCTGTATCAACAAGGCACTCCCTTGTATCTGGTCGGCCACTCCTTTGGCGGTTATGTTCCTGGCTTGTTGCCAAATTATGAAAAGGTTTCGGCCGCGTATGTTTTCGGTTGTGGTGCCGCCTGGTCTGGGTGGATGGCGAAGTCTGAAGCTATCAAGGTCAACCTTCTCTGGAAGTTTGTATTGCCAATAATTGTAAAGGTGAAGGGTTTTATGGCTTGGAGTCTTTTGGGGATGGGAGATGACATACCAAAGGGGGTTTATGAGGCGTGGAAGCATTGGAGTAAATTCCCCCATTTCTTTTTTGATGATCCAAATATGATGCACCTGCGTGACCAATATGAGCGGGTTAACTTTCCATGTATGTTTGCGACCTCTCAGGATGATCCATGGGCTCCCCCCAGATCCAGAGATGCTCTAGCATCGGGCTACCCCGAAGCCTGGACGAGTACGGTGGATATTTGTCCAAATGAAAGAGGCATTGGCCACATGGGATACTTTTTGTCGGGAATGGAGAATCTTTGGGAGGACGCTCTCCATTGGTTTCAGGCGGGGGCGACTTTAGAAGCGAGGGCTAACGGGTGATCGGGGGTTATGATGCGACTTTCTCCGGATTAGAAGGTCAGCGTGAAATAGGATCTGAAAACAAGGCGCCCTTTAACTCTCTGGTGGGAGGTCGCTAGGAATTGATTTTCGGCATGTCTTCGATTGCGCCAAGGTATTCTGATCTTAGGCCAGAATTAAGGTCCGTTTAGGGATGGAAGTTTCGACCTGATAAAGTTCGGAACAGGGGGAACATGCCATGAGACTATTCAGCTGCAGCGAAGAGCAGGTTGCATTCACCCTTAAACAAAAGCGAACTTTCGAAAGCTGTCAAAATGGCTACAAACGCGAACCTTCTTTGGGGTGCGTGCGCCCATAAGCTCCGACAGCTGTTTACTGAAAGACGCGGCGTCATGGGTGTACCTGGCGAAACATCAACGGGAGGAAAACCCTAATCGGCGGTGCGACGGAAACAGAGATGTTTACATTAGATTTTCCCGGTCCGCTAGAACCTCTTTGACTCCGTTTGAGGCTGGGGGTGTCATGCTTATGGGGACAGTCCGACCTGTTTCTCAAACGGAACTGATCAAAGCTCTAATCTAAAAAGAATCGGAGACTAGCATTTTGTACTTTTGTTTATAAATCTGGGCGATAGTTCTAGGCCCGACAGGAAAAGTTTGCTGTCGCCACCTAGCCAGCGAAGAGCATTCAAAACTCCCGCTGAACCTTGATGTAGCGAAAAATCAAATTTGTAGGTACGTGGATTCAATAAACCAATACCATCACCACATGGGAGAAAATACTTTGAGAGAGCACTCCATCTTGCGTCTGGAATTTCCGAATTTAAGTTGGGCCTCTTGTATTTTATATACTCAAGAATGACTGATAACCCTGCAAGGCCATCCATCAACGACGCTTCAAGCATAAGCGGACTTGCGATGTCTGCTGCAAGGAGTTTTAGCTTTTCATCTGAAATGTCGTAGTCTAAATTTTGACAGTCGCTTGCCAAAACTAGAGCCAGAACCAAACCTGCAGTTCCATCCCTCAAATAAGGTAACAATCGCTTTCCGTTAATCTCCCCCCTAAGCGATATAGACTTGCCGATAGGGTGTAAAACAGTCTGATCAAGTTCTTGGGAAATTAACTCTTCAACTTGTTCGGAGACACCGGATTGCTCTAAAAGAGGTGAGAAGTTTTTATTGCATATAGCCGCTATTATGCCTGATTTTCCGTATAGCAACCCATTCTTTGTCCAATCGTAGGATTTGCAAAGATCGATTGCTTTTACCATTACATCTTTTGATAAATCTGAGTAAGAATGTCGATTTAGGGTAAGAGCGATCCCACAAAGACCGCTAGCTAAAGTCGGACTCTCAATACTATCCCATCTTTCTACCAATTCAAGAATTGCTCGGTCAGCCAGTTCAGTAAGGCCAAGGTTGCTAGCGATATCAGCGATACCAGCTAAGCCAAACTCATGACCCAATGGAATTAAGTTATTGTCAATCTTTCGTCTAACGACTTTATCGAATCTATCAAGGATTTCTTCGTCAATTATCCCTTTATCTTTATGCAATACTTGAAGTATCCCGCCGTCGCCACAAGCTAAACTATGATTTGCACCATTGAGCGATTGCCTGCTTGCTGGAAATATAAAATCATTCTCTAAGTAAATATTTGATTTTATTCCACAATATATTTCTTCCGAAAAGACGCGTAAATGTTTTTCGTTTGCTAATTCTGGATGTTTGAAATTATGAACCTTAAACTGTGACTTTAAATTTGTCTCCCTTCTGATGTAATCGGAAGATCGATACCACCAGTTAGGTAAAGGGCTGTAAGTTATTGAATGCAGTTCTCGCTCAAGCTCGATAAGAACGTGGTCAGAGATCTCGGCAAGGGTGTTCAATCGCAGAATAACCGCAACTGCGATGCAGTGGAAGGAGAACCAATCACGTTCACGAGCTGTTAGTTGCGCGTCTTGCTGGATAAAACAAAAATCGGGCGTCCCAATTGACGGATTTTCGGAGTCCACTGGCAGACAAGATTCGAAATCAATTAATTTAGGATTTCCGTTTCCGTCGATTATTATATTGCTCAAGCTTAAATCACCGAACGCAACACCGATAGCGTGAAGCTGCAAAATGTCGTCGCGTATCTTTCGCAAGATCAGGTCAACATTTTCGAAATAATCGTTGACTGTTTTCGGGTTTTTGTACGCCACTGAATAGAAGGGATTGTTTTGCGCAATCCAATCACTCAATAACGTTCCGTCAATATAACTCAACGCAATAAAATAGTGACCTTTCAAAGAAAAGTCTTTTATGAATAGTGGGGCCACACCTGGAGCCTTGTGCCCGATGTTTTTTAAAACCTTGGCCTCATATTCTAATCTAGGAATAGCAGATTCAAATCCTACAAACCCCGTATGAGGTCTCGCTTCTTTTAGCACAACAGGCATATTAGTTAGCTTGTCTAAAGCTTTATATCTACCCCCAGCGTTAGTAAACCTTATTACTGATTCAACTTCAAAACGATCGATTTTTAATTTAGGCGGGGAGGCTGTTGATGCAATTTTTTCTTCGGCTTGATCGAAGGGATCCTTTATTCCATTGGGAACAGAAAAATAGGGTAAACGCTTATCAGGAATCCAGTTACCTCTGCCATCTGGAATTAAATCTTCAGGCTCGCCTTGATCATTTATTCGCCCTGAAGCAACGAACGCTCCCCATCGATAAAACACGTTATGAGAGCCCCTAAAAGATTTGTCGGTAAGGACATCCAAGCCTTCGTATTCATTCAAAAAATCTTTTAGGCTTTTCATGAGAAGTTCAGCACAGCTCTCGCTGCGCGGATAAAGTGCTATAAACTTGCCGCTTTGAAGCCTGCTTCCGTTTTTGAAATGCAGAGTCCGAAAAGATTTTTCGTTGAAAAGGTATTTAAATGAGCAGTCAGACTCGAACGCTAGTTGAGAGACTACATTCAATACACTCTGCGCTTCTTGGAGAGTAGCAGAAACATGGATTTTCCACCCATATCGTGGCATGGGATCATGACTTGAACAAACAAGCCAAAGTCCAGATTGAGTCACCTCCCATCCTTCCGGTAGAGAAGGGAGGCGCCAATAATCACTGGTAGCTGGAGAAACGGAAGGATTCTCCAAAAAAGACGATATTTTCACGAAATAGAGCCGAGTTATCCAAATGCTTGACTAGGATAGTTGGGCTTAAGTATGGACGTTGCTAACGGTGCTCCAATCAAGAGTAACCGGCCCTTGATTCGCATTAAGGGTTTGTAATCTCTTAACTAAATCTTCACTTTTGAGAAGTTCTGCATCTTTGGCGTGTATGTTACTTACTGTACTCCACTCTAATGTCGTGGGGTCACCAGTTTCCATCTCTTGGAGCTTTTTGGGATCGTCAGACATGCGAAGACCTCCTCTGTTAAATTTTCATTCCCTTTGGCTTTTCAGGTTAGGCCGAGATCCAAAATATGTCTAGAAATATTTTAATGTTTCGGAGGCCTGACTTACTCTGACCCAATTGCCTATCCGGTAATTGTTAGATATCTCAGTTATTTCCTTTTTTTATAGCTTGAGTGCTGGCAGCGAACTCTTATGTTACTTGGGAACTCAAAGCTGATCGCTCCGCAGCATATACCGGCCCCATTCAGCTTTGAGTTCCTAGGCACCATTGGAGTTTGCAGCTCGCTATCGGAATACGAATAAGGGTCAGGGTCAGTTTCGCTACAACCAAGGGATTGAATGCTAGCAACAGGCTTTGCTTACAGGGGACGCCATCTGACATTACCGGAGGCATCCGAGTCAGGACATCGTTTAGGTTATGGTTACAGCAGATCCGAATGTGCCTCAGACAACCCGGCGGATGATTGTGAACTCCGGTGCGCGAGTCGCTAGCAAAAGTCTGGCTATCGAGGACTTGCGGTCGTTGGTTTCCGAGGTGAGGCCTCGAAATACTCCTAAAGAGGCCTATGGCCGGTTGGTAGTCTAAACTGTAGTCAGCTTAACCTTGTGAAGTCAGTGAGGAAGTTTCTCGGGACACTTGGATTAAGAAAGTATCGGATTCTGTAGTTCTTCAACTGCGTTGTGCTCCGCAAGCGTTGGTATATATGACGCCACCTACCATTCGATTAAACGCATAACAGAGGGACTTATGGCCAAGAAGATTATTTTTATTCACGGACGAGCCCAGAAGCCGGCGGAAAACGACCTAAAAAAGCTCTGGTACGAGTCTGTTTCCCACGGTCTCAACAGGGATTTTGGCGATTCCGGGCGTGAGCTTTTTGACAATGTCGTCAAAGAGTTTGTTTATTACGGCAATTTTTCGAATGCCTTTCTTGGCGTACCCGATGAAAACCCAGCCAGCCGTTTCAAAGCGCTCGAATTACTGAAAGGCTACACCAAAAGACAATTCGGGAAATCGACCTATAAAAAGGTGTCGAAAGCCGGATTTCTAAAGGAAGCGTTGGCCGATACGTTTTCGGCAGTTTTGGGAAAGCTGCACCTCGCTCAAACCTTGATTGCTGCGGTGGCGCCTGACATAGCTCATTATTGGGAGGAAGAATCCTATTTCGGCAGCGACATTCGCAACACCTTGACTCCCGTGCTCCAGGCCGCCTTCGACAGTGACGATCAGATTCTGCTTGTGGCGCATAGCCTGGGCACGATGATCAGCTACGACAATCTCTGGAAGTTTTCACATTATGGTGAGTATCGCCATCAGTATGGTGACAAAAAGAAGGTCGACCTGTTTATTACTCTCGGCTCGCCCCTGAGCGACGAGAATGTGAAAGCAAAGCTGAAAGGCGCCGACCACGCAGGGCGAAAGAAATACCCGACTAATATCCGTCAGTGGTGCAATATTGCTGCGGAAGACGATTATATCTCTCATGATGGAGAGCTGCGCAACGACTACAAGAACATGGTGAAGCTCGGATTGGTGGATGGAGGTATTCGCGACATTCACCCCATATACAATCTGAATGTCCGTAACGGTAAATCAAACCCGCACTCGTCTATTGGTTATTTGATCAACCCGAAATTCACAAATGTATTGCACGACTGGCTCTCTTCACCGGACCTTCCGGCGAATTCCAACCGCTAGGCGCTAATCAGAGCCAGGGAGGCTGAGTAAAGCAATATGGAGAACTCTAAACGACTAATCCCTAAACCGGTAATTCCAGATGATGATCATCACGAGCATGTAATCAATTACCTAAAGTTAAATGAGCCTTGGATCTTTACGCTGCCCGATTGGTTCGATGAGGAAGCCATATCCAGGGTTCTTCCGGATGACAAAGGGAAAGAACTTATAGCGGCTATAGGCGTTATGAACACCAAAATTAACGCTATGGAATCGACCATTGAATCAAAGCAAAATGAAATAATTCAGTTACAAACGCTCCATAACGAAGAAAGTGAGGAGCAAGCAAGATCTTTAAATCGACAGTTTGTCTTTGGAATATTGATTGCTGTTATCTTTTTTGTCTTAGGCTCAGTACTCTCCATAGCTCTGGGCATTGGCACTTAAAATCGTCATGCAACTGATACGTAAAAAATCAATCCAAGTAGCGCTCGGGACGCGTCCGGGACTTCGATATCCGCTCATCGTGCCTGCGTTTCGAAAAATTCAGCGTTGAACTGCCAAACGCCACTAGAGTTTGCCGCTGGCTATCGGACTACTAAAAAAGGGTCAAAATTAATCGATATCACTAAGCCATGAGCGACTCTGCGAGTGTGTTGATTTTTTTCCTTGAACGTCCGCTTTGCGACCTCCCTGGTCGCCCAAAACTCCTCAACAAAAGCGGACATTCGAGGTAGGGCTTTCCGCTAGTGCCTCCAAACTAATCACAGCCAGTGATTCCAGTATTATCGGTGGCACAAATTGCGGAGGCTAAATGATCACGTGGCAGAGATGCCCGTGCTCGGCTAAGCTATTGTTTTATCAATTTATGTGCAGCGTGATTGGTGGTTCAGAGTCAGTAATCATGACGCGGTCAAATTTCTGCAATGACAAAACGCGCTGCCTAATTGCTGTTAAATCTGTAAGGAGGAACGTGTGATGGAAGTTGTATATAGCTCGATTTCAAAAGATGAGAAGGTTTATACCACCGTTACCTTGCACGAGGACGTCGATATACAAGGTGGTAACGTGGAAGTTGGCTGTTGGGTGCCAAATTCGGACTCTAGAGCAGCGTGTGCAAAAAATACCAAAAGTGAAGCGATTAGGCTGTTGAAGCTGGCACTCGCCGAATTAGAGTCATAAATTTTGAGGTGACTAAGTTTTTACGGGACGATGGTTCTCCACCGGCCGCCCTTGTCGGCACACCACATATGGCCGGTATTATATCTTTCTTTTGAGGTGAGCTAATGTGGTTGCTGAGGCGGTTCTATGAACAGCATGATCATCCGTCCCCACGTTTCGCATTTCAGGGCACGGTTAATTGGATGCGCTCCTTGGCGATCCGATGCCACGACGGAGACTTTTCGCAGCATGGGTTACGGGAGTACTATCAAACCGTTCAACGCAGACAGCCAAACGAGTCGGCAGATACCCTGGCTTTTCAATATTTGCTTATGGCATTTCATGAAAAGGCTGCGCTGAGTGAGTTGAAGGACACCAACAATCCATATCCCATCGTCAAGGCTGCCATCATTGCGTGGTACTACTCCGTATACTTCTCAAGCAAAGCAATGTTGGCGGCTTCTAGTGGGGCTGATCCCCACAATCACGCTGGTACCGCTAAGATGTGGGGGAGAGAGTTGGTATCGCAGAGGTGGGTAAAACATCCTTTTAATCTTGCTTTTACCGACCTGACCCCCGCTAACATTGATACTACGATGCAAATGCTTCGAGGTGAAAACGAATTTGACCAGAACACCACCCCGGAAAATTCCGAAATGGCCTTAGGTGCTCTCTACTCTTATTTGAAAGGCACTGCAAATTATGAAAAGGATCGTCTTGAAAATGAGGTTAAAAAGAGTCGCGAATTCAAAGACGGGGGATATGTGAATTTCCGAACAAACGCGGCGAAAGCACTTCGAGACGCCAAGTTGAGACAAGGGAATGTCAATTTTCTAGTCCAGGCATTTCGTTACCGGGGTAAAGCTAATTATCGGGATGCAATTTATCTTACGTACGGCAATGATTATACCGAGCGATTGACCCAATTCGTTTGTGACCTGAACGATGTTTCCAGTGCGTTTGTGAATATGGCAACGGCTTACGTTTCCCGCAGAATCGTGGCCGATGGGTGGACAAACTTTGTAGCTGATCTTGGAGAAAACGCGCATGTTAGGTTGCCGTTCGAGCTTGAGGAAATGTAGCCAGTACGGGCAGGCCGACGCACACTACATTGCGCCTACGGCTTCATTCCGTGGGCGCGCACGCTGAAAGCGTTAAGGCAAGTCGCGAGAGACCAGACCAGGGGTGTGATCATGAGCGAAATTAGTAATGGGTGGATTTTGACCACCCAGATCATCTCCTTAGTGGTGTTCGTCATAGCTCTATTCAGCATATACAGGTCACTGGTGGCCAATAAAGATAGTGTTATTGAGCTCCTGCGCGAGCGGATTATTGGACTGGAGAGTCAAATCTCAGATTTGGAGAAGAGAAGCACGGATGCTCTTACCGAGTCCCTTTCTGAACGTGTTCGACGACAGTTAGAAGAAATTGAGAGGTTGCGTGAAGATGGGTCGTCTCACCAGCAAGAAATCGCTGAGCGAGAGGCAGAAGTTATAGAAACGAGAAAGAGATTAGAGGCGCTGGCCGAAATTATCACAGACGCAGAACTGGTTTGCCCTGAGTGTGGTGCTCCTCTAGTCGAGCGAGAGTCTTACGATATAAGCGGTTACGTTGGTGGTAAAGAAATCGAAGTAGGTGTTGATCAAACTACATACGAATGTGGTTTAACCATAAACCACAATGGCGAGGTTTCCCCCTGTAGGCATCGGAGAAAGCCTCAAAAATAGCGGTCAAGGGATAGACCCTGCCGCTAGTGTCTAGTGGACAAGAGTATGCGCTGGTATGCAGACAACTCGGAATTGAACGGAGTAAGGGGCGCATCCATACCCGATATTCTCTTGTTCGGAGGAATAGCGATTGATGTGGAACAGGTGCGCCCTATGCGGGAGGCAATTGAGTCTGTTAAGGCAAAGTACGGCCATCCTAGGGCACCAGTTAAATGGAATTTTAAGGATTTGAAGGCGCTTTATAAAAAGCAAAATATCGAAGAGCTTTATGAAAAACTCCTCAAGTGTTCAAAGGATTGGCGCATCGAGATTGCCGAAATCGCAAACGATTTTGATTTTCGCGTAATTCTCTCTGTGGTAGAAGGCCATAGCATAGCGAAGAAGACACTTAAGGGAGTAAAGCCCGACCTGGCTAGATATGCATTTAGCAATGGGCTAATGCGCTTCGCGCTTCACGTACAGGATGAGAAAGCAGATTCCGCACAAATAATTCTCGACTGGCCTGATCGAGGCGATTCAAAACCTTTCGATCTGGAATATCGAACTGCTTACAACGAAGGAAAAACTGGGGAACGTGATGTCTCATATCATTCCGGCCCACTTGCCCCTCTCGGGTTTGATGATTGTGCTTCGTACGTGAATATGCACCACAGCACACTTCTCCAGTTTGCAGATTTAGTGGTTGGCGCAAACAGAGAGCTAATAGAATGTTCCATTGGAAAGAAGAGGACTGGTTTGGGTGTCGACTTCTGCAAAATCATTAAATCTAAGTACCGTGGCTATCCTTCAAATATTATGGGAAGGGGAATAAGCCTTGCCAGTGGCAGGGCAGATTTCCGGCATAATATACGGGAGTACGTTAATCGTGAATTATCCCCTTAATAATCAAATGCAGCCGACGCAGAAAAGGTGCACGGCTGATTTTTGCCGTTATTCCAAAGTCTGCATGTCCGCTTTGCGACCGAAGGTGACCCTACCTAAGCAGACAGCGGTTTAGCAAAAGGGGAGCAGGTCAAACCGAAAGATTAGGGGCGAGCAACAGGCATTTGTAGCAAGGAACGCTATTAAACAAAGTGCTTAATTTGCCGTATGTTTTGAAAGCAGCAGCCTGTAAAGTCGATATCACCTTTCGATATGGTTCCACCAATCGATTTTGAGGATTCAGCTGAAATACCTATTGTCTAGAGAGCGGCCGGGGGGGGGAGTGATTGTTTTGTGGACCAGCATCATCCATCAATTCTGCGATTACCGATCAACTCTCGAATGGCAGCTAGGCCCAAGCTTTGTGAACGATACAAAAGAACACTGCCATTCGAGCATTATTCGTCAGACACGTTCGATAAGCGTAGCAATGCCTTGGCCGACGCCGACACACATGGTGCACAGGGCGTAGCGGCCGCCGGTACGCTGCAGCTGGTGCGCGGCGGTCATCAGCAAGCGGGCGCCGGACATACCGAGGGGGTGGCCCAGGGCGATGGCGCCGCCGTTCGGGTTGACCCGGGGATCGTCGTCGGCGATACCCAGTTCCCGCATGACCGCCAGTCCCTGGGCGGCGAAGGCTTCGTTCAGCTCGATCACGTCGATGTCGTCGATGCCGATGCCCTGTTTTTCCAGCAGCTTGCGCACCGCCGGTACTGGGCCCACGCCCATGATGCGCGGCTCCACCCCAGCGGTGGCCATGCCGAGGATCTTCGCCATGGGTTTAAGGCCGTGGGCTTTCACTGCGGCTTCGCTGGCCACCAGCATGGCGGCGGCGCCGTCGTTGACGCCGGAGGCGTTGCCCGCGGTCACGCTGCCGCCGTCACGGAAGGGCGTCGGCAGCGCCGCCAGTTTTTCCAGGGTGCTGCTGCGCGGATGTTCGTCGGTGTCGAACACCAGCGGATCCTGCTTGCGGCGCGGAATGGACACCGGCACGATTTCCTCGGCAAAGACGCCAGCCTTCTGGGCCCGGGCGGTTTTTTCCTGGGACCGGAACGCGAACAGGTCCTGGTCTTCCCGGGACACCTGGAACTGCTCGGCCACGTTTTCCGCGGTCTCGGGCATGGAGTCGATGCCGTACTGCTGTTTCATCAGCGGATTCACAAAACGCCAGCCGATGGTGGTGTCCTCGATCTTCTGGCCACGGGAGAAGGCGCTGTCGGCCTTGCCCATAACGTAGGGCGCGCGGGACATGGATTCCACTCCACCGGCCAGCACGAGGTCCATCTCACCGGCACGAATGGCACGGAACGCGGTGCCGACCGCGTCCATGCCCGAGCCGCACAGGCGATTGAGTGTGGTGCCGGGCACCGAGGTGGGCAGACCGGCCAGCAGCGCCGACATGCGCGCCACGTTGCGGTTGTCCTCGCCGGCCTGGTTGGCCGAGCCCATCATGACCTCGTCGATGGCGGCCGGGTCCAGGTCGGGCGCCTGTGCCAGCACCGCCTTGAAGATGTGTGCTGCAAGGTCGTCCGGGCGGACGCCGGCCAGGGTGCCGCCGAAGCGGCCGATGGCGGAGCGCCGCGGGTGACAAAGGAATACATTCATTTCTATAAACCCTCTTTTTTCGGCTTGAAATCGATTACGCGTGTTTTTGAAATCAACGGACCAAAAATAACAGGTGGTTCAGAAATGCTTCAATGATATAAAATGTATAACATCTATGCCGATATTAAATATCTTAGGTTGTTGGCGAGGTTGTTACAGAGCAAAGCAGTTATTAAAAGAGAAGCTTGCCACTCCATCGCCCGTTTTCAACGTTTTGTCTGACCTGGTCATAGATGATCTCGATCAGCTTCCTGGTAGCAATTGAAACCGGGAGATTTCCTGGAGTAGCGATCGCCATGGCTCGATACAATTCAGGATTTACGATGGGGATGACGGCAACCTCGCGGCGTTCTGCCATTTCGCTTACAGTGGCAGAAGACAAAACGGTATAGCCCAGTTTCTGCTTGATTACTTCGCTCAGGAGAGGCCAGGCACTGACTTCAAATTCCAGATTAATTTTCTTATCTCGTCTTTTCGCCTCACTATCCATTCTCGACCTCAAGCCGTGTTTTTCTTCCGGCAAAATGAGCGGTAAATCCAGCACTTCGTCCAGGTCGATCGAGTCGAGTTGAGAGACCTCTGAATCGATCGGTGCCACCAAGAAAAATCGTTCGTCGATCAGGGGAGAATAACGCAGATGGGTGTTCTTTTTTTGATCATAGGTGAGTGCAAGATCCAGTTTCTGCTGGGATACCATTTGTTGGAGTGTACCGCTCATGGCGGACCTTACGGCCAGAGTGACGCGCGGGTAAAGCGTACGGAACTGCTTAACAATTTCAGCCGCCATTACATTGGACACCGTGGGTAGTAGGCCTAGATTAACTTGGCCGGTAACACTGCCGGAGACCGCTGCAACGTCTGCTTGTATCTGCTCTGCATCCTGCAAAAGGGATTTCGCGCGTTCGTATAGAACCTCTCCAGCCGCCGTCAATAAAACCCCGCGTCCGTGGCGGACAAACAACTCTGAATCAAGAGACTCTTCAAGCAATCGAATTTGGCGGCTCAATGCTGGTTGAGCAATGAACAACGCTTCAGATGCTCTACTGAAACTTCCCCGTTCGGCAATGGCGAGAAAGCTACTCAGTTGGCGTAGATCTAACTTGAGATTGGATGTCATGGCGTTCTTGAAGTGCTCGTTCCAGATTATTGCGCCCAGGCTCTCGCGCGTAGGCTTTTGTTCCCGCTACTCGTTAAATAATCATCCAGGCAGTGCAGAGCCGTCAGGGGCAGTATGCGGGGTCCGTTCAATCAATTTGGTCTCTGTAGTGTTTCCTCCTTTGCAAGGTAAACGGTCATTCCACGACGTAGTGGACTTACTTCACGTCACGAAGCGGCCTGAGTAATCCTGGCGAGACCTTGTACTGTTTCCTTTCATCACCGAGCACGATCACACTTTTGCGGTTGATCTTG